>Ga0302317_10000095_pt1 | contig 85801 bp, 88 predicted proteins | sample III_Palsa_N3_3_FD_200450 | JGI IMG/M metagenome (GOLD analysis project Ga0302317, IMG submission 200450) | Peat permafrost microbial communities from Stordalen Mire near Abisko, Sweden - III_Palsa_N3_3 | ecosystem: Environmental > Terrestrial > Soil > Palsa > Peat permafrost | place: Sweden...
AGGAAGCCGGCGGCGATGGTCGGCGCGCCGAAGCCCTTGCGCAGGATGTGTTCCAGACCGGCGCCCAGGATGACGGCGGGGATGGTGGCCACGACCACCCGCCAGAACAGCCGGCCTTCCTCCGCCGGGCGCGGGCCGCGCCGGAACACCACCGCCATCAGGAAGTCGAACCAGTCGCGCCAGAAATAGAGCAGCAGCGCGATCGCCGTGCCCAGGTGCATGACCACCAGGAAGGGCAGAAAGTCCTCGGAAGCCTGGTCGACGTTCCAGCCCAGAAGCTTGGGCATGATGACCGCATGGCCCAGGCTGGAGATGGGGAAGAGTTCGGTGATCCCCTGGACGATGGCCAGGATGATGGCTTGTAAGGCAGTCATGACCGTCGACAGATCCCCTCGCGGCGCCGTTCCGGTGCGTCGGCGCGTCCTCGCCGCTTATCCAGCAATTCGCGGGCCGCGTCAGCAGAGGGATGTGTGGAGAGGTCTGCAACCCCTCACCCTCCGGGAGAGGTGTTCCGCACCCGATCCTGAAACACCTCTCCCGGAGGGAGAGGGAGGGGCCCGCCCGCGCAGCGGGTGGGAGGGCGAGGGGTTACGAAGGTTCAGAACTCAGCACTTAAGCCTTGCGGTCGATTTCGCCGCCGGCGCCGTCGGAATCCGCCTGGGCATAGGGGTTGCTCGAGGAAGGCTCCGCGGCCGGACCAGAGCCCTTTGCCGAAACCACCACCATCGCCGGGCGTACATTGCGTCCGAACAGATCGTAACCGGACTGCATGACCTGAAGCACCGAACCGGGGCCGACATCGTCGGCATGCTGCTCCATCATCGCCTGATGCTGGTGCGGATCGAACTTCTCGCCCCGCGCCGGGTCGATACGCTTCAAGCCGTTGCGCTCGAAGGCCGAGAGCAGCGCCTTTTCCGTCATCTCCAGACCGATGGCGAGGTTCTTGACCAGCGGGTCGTCGGAATCGCGCGGGGCATGCTGCATGGCGCGCTGCAGATTGTCCGCCACGCCCAAAAGGTCCTGGGCGAACTTCTGGATCGCATAGGCGCGGCCGTCATTGGCGTCGCGTTCGGCGCGGCGCTTGGCGTTTTCGGCGTCGGCCGCCACGCGCAGCACCTTCTCACGCAGCTCGGCCACCTCGGCCTTCAGCGCTTCGGTCTCTTCGGCGGTCGCCGCCTCAATGAATGCGTCGGCTTCGTCGGCCGGCGTTGTGTCGTCGCTCATCACTCTTCCTCTAGGCGTTCAAGAGCCGTCCGAGGACCCTGGCGGTATAGTCCACCAAGGGGATCACCCGGGCGTAGTTCAGGCGCGCCGGCCCGATCACGCCGATCGCGCCGAGCACCTTCTGTCGCCCCGTCATATAGGGCGCCGCGATCACAGCGGAACCCGAAAGCGAAAACAGACGCGTTTCGGCGCCGATGAAGATGCGCACGCCCTCGGCGCTGCGGACGTCGTCGAGCAGGCCGATCAGCTGTTCCTTCTGCTCCAGATCGTCGAACAGCATGCGAACCCGTTCCAGATCTTCCACCCCTGTTCCGTCGCCAAGCAGGTTGGCGCGGCCCCGAACGATCAGCGCCCGCTCCGCCCCTTCGCCGCCGCCCCAGGCGGCCAAACCTTCTTCCACCAGCCGCGCCGCGGCCTCGTTCAGTTCGGTCCGGGCGTGATCGAGTTCGCCGCGCATCTCCTGCTTAGTCTCGGTCAGGGTGCGGCCCTTCAGCCGCGCATTGAGGAAGTTTGAGGCCTCTTGCAGCGCCGAAGGGGTCAGGCCCGCCGGCCGGCGCATCAACCGGTTCTCGACCACGCCGTCTTCGAACACCATCACCGCCAGGGCCTGATCGGCGCCGAGGGCGATAAATTCCACGTGCTTGACCCCGGCGTCGCGCACGGGCGCCACCACGACGCCGGCGCCGCCGGCCAGACCCGACAATAGGGCGCTGGCCTCGTTCATCACCTCCTCGAAACCGCGGCCGCGCGAGAACAGGCGCGCGTCGATGTCCCGCCGCTCCGTCTCGGTCAGATCACCAACTTCAAGCAGGCCGTCGACAAACAGGCGCAGGCCTGCGTGGGTCGGCATCCGGCCAGCGCTGATGTGGGGCGAATCCAGCAGACCCATCTGCGCCAGATCCTGCAAGGTGTTGCGAATCGAGGCCGGCGACAGATGCACCCCGCCCTTGGACAGGGTCCGCGAGCCCACCGGCTCACCGGTTTCCAGATAGCTTTCCACGACCCGCCGGAAAATGTCGCGGGCGCGCTCATCGAGTTCCGTCAGGCTCGGCCCGGCGGCGGCGGGGGTTATCAGACGACTCATCGGCGGCGCGAACGGTCTCCCGGATTTAAGGCGGCCAGCGCGGATGGACGCAGCGACCGTCTTCTAGGATAAGCGCGCGGCGGCTCCAGGCAAGTCGCGCCGGATATTAGGACATTGCATGCGCCCCTCTGAACGCCGCCCCGACGCCTTGCGCGCCGTTACGCTGGAAACCGGCGTCAACCGCTACGCCGAAGGCTCATGCCTGATCGGCTTCGGCCATACCAAGGTGCTGGTGACCGCCAGCCTGGATGAGGGCGTGCCGCCCTTCCTGCGCGGTAAGGGCCAAGGCTGGGTTACGGCCGAGTACGGCATGCTGCCTCGCGCCACCCACACCCGCGGCCGGCGCGAGGCCGCGCAGGGCAAACAGTCCGGCCGCACCCAGGAGATCCAGCGCCTGATTGGCCGCTCCTTGCGCGCGATCACCGACATGAAGGCCCTGGGCGAGCGCCAGATCTCCATCGACTGCGACGTGATCCAGGCCGACGGCGGCACCCGCACCGCCTCCATCACCGGCGCCTGGGTCGCCCTGCGCCTGGCGACTCGTTTCCTGCTGACGGAGGGCGTGATCACCCGCGACCCGATCCTGGACCAGGTGGCGGCGATTTCCTGTGGCGTGTTCGCTGACACGCCCGTGCTGGACCTGGACTATGAGGAAGACTCGAACGCCGAGGCCGACGCCAACTTCGTCCTGACCGGCGCCGGCGACATCGTCGAAATCCAGGCCACCGGCGAAAAGCGCGGCTTCAGCCAGGCCGAGTTCGAGGCCCTGTTCGGCCTGGCCCGCAAGGGCATCGGCGAGCTGATCGAATTGCAGAAGGCGGCGGTCGCCGTTTAATTCGGGACCTCACTCCTCCTCCTCATCCCCAGGATCAATCGGCGGCCCGGCTTCGAACTCGACGATGTCGCCGGGCTGGCAATCCAGCTCCCGGCAGAGGGCGTCGAGGGTCGAGAATCTGATCGCCCGGGCCTTGCCGGTCTTCAGGATCGACAGGTTGGCGATGGTCACGCCGACGCGGTCGGCGAGCTCGGTCAGCGACATGCGTCGCTCGAGAAGGATACGGTCAAGGCGGACCCGAATGGGCATGATTGGCGCGCTTAAATGGTCAATTCGGCTTCGCGACGCAGACGGGCGCCCTCGCGGAACACCTCCGCGAGCACGAACACCACCAGCACGGCGAACCAGGTCGTGAGATTCATACCGAACCCGCTTTTGGACATCACTTCAGGCGCAAGCCAGACCGTGACCAGCATGATCGGGTAGCGGATGATCTCCAGCACCGCCAGCACCACGCCGATCGTCCGCAGACGGCGCACATTGTCGGGATGGAAGGGGTCGCCCGCGGTCAGGGTCGAGAAGATCCGCCGCAGCCGGCCGACGATCACCAGCACGCCGGCGATATAGAGGGCGCCGATCAGCAGGCCGCCGGCGATGATCCGGCGCGCGGACGCCGCGTCCGCCGGGCTGAAGTCGGCGTCCTGGAAGACGATTTTCGGATCGAAGTGGAAGATGAGGGCCGCGAGACCCAGGGTCGTCACCACGCCCAGTCCGATCGACAGGGCCACCTGGGCGACGTCCAGGATGATCTTCAGGAAACTCGATACGGAGCCTGGCCCCAAGGCGCGCATGGCTTGCCCCCTTTCACCGCCGGCCGGATCAAACCGGAACCGGCGGCGAACATGCCCCGTGAACTGTCTGCTTGAAAGATGCGCTGGATCAAAAGGGGTGAACCAGCAGCATCAGGGCGGCGACGGGGAGGACGGCGATCATCGCGGAGGTGGCGACGGTGTTGGCGACGGTGTCGACCCATTTGGTGAAAGAGGAGGTCATGGCTAAATCCCTTATCCATTGTGCGTTGCGGTAGGAGGCTCTGGTTTGGTTGGCCTCAGGACCGTCACATCGACCGTCCATGGCGTTAGTCGATACGCCCACATCGATTATCAATCACGTTACTTATCGGTAATCGATATTACATTTTTGCAATGCAGCGTTAACGGCGGTCGGGCGGCGCCATGGGCCGTCATGGCGATTTGGCGCGAAACCGCGTATTTGCCTCTGATGAGCCTGATCCTCGCCCCCGGAACCCGCCTGGTCGCCGCCACCCACAATCCCGGCAAGGCCAAGGAATTGGCTGAGCTGCTGGACGGCCGGTTCGATCTGATCGCGGCTGGCGCGCTGGGCCTGCCTGAACCCGAGGAGACCGAGGCCAGCTTTGTCGGCAATGCCTTGTTGAAGGCGCGCCGCGCCGCCGACGCCTCCGGCCTGATCGCCCTGGCTGACGATTCCGGCCTGTCGGTGGCGGCGCTCAATGGCGCGCCGGGAATCTATTCCGCCCGCTGGGCCGGACCGTCGAAGGATTTCGCCATGGCCATGGCCAAGGTCGAGGAGCGGCTGGAGGCCACGGGGTCGGACGATCGCGCCGCCTGGTTCACCTGCGCCCTGGCGGTCGCCTGGCCAAACGGCCCAGCCGTGGTGGTGGAAGGCCGCATCGATGGCGCCCTGACCTTCCCACCGCGGGGCGAGCGGGGGTTCGGCTACGATCCTATCTTCGTGCACGAAGGCGGGACGCTGACCTTTGGCGAGATGGAGCCCGCGGCCAAGGATGCGATCAGCCACCGCGCCCGCGCCTTCACCCAGCTCAAGGCCGCCCTGTTTTGAGCGACCCCGCACCGCTCGCGCTTTATGTTCACTGGCCCTACTGCGCCCGCATCTGCCCCTATTGCGACTTCAACGTGGTGCGCGATCGCGGCCAGGCTGAGCAGGCGTCGCTGGCCGACGCCATCCTCCGCGACCTCGAGGGCCAGGCGGCGCTGACCGGGCCCCGCCGGCTGGTGTCGATCTTCTTCGGCGGCGGCACGCCCTCGCTGATGCATCCCGAGTGGGCGGCGCGGATCGTCGGGACAGCGCGGCGGTTATGGACGCCGGCCGAGCGGGTGGAGATCACCCTGGAGGCCAACCCCACCGACGCGGAAGCCGGCCGGTTCGCGGCTTTCGCCGACGCCGGCGTAAACCGGCTTTCCCTCGGCGTGCAGTCCTTCGACGACGCGGCCCTGCGCTTTCTCGGCCGCAACCACGACGCGGCGGAAGCCCGGCGCGCCGCCGGCATGGCCCGTGAGCAGTTCGAGCAGCTGTCGCTGGACCTGATCTATGCCCTTCCCGACCAGACGCCCCAGGCCTGGTCGGCCCAGATCGACGACGCCCTGGCGTTCCGGCCCGACCACATCTCCCCCTACCAGCTGACCATCGAGACCGGGACCGCCTTCGGGAGGGCGGCGGAACGCGGCGCCCTGATCCCGTCGTCGCCCGATGTCGGCGCGGACCTCTATGAGCTCACCCAGACCCGGCTCTCGGCGGCGGGGTTCGAAGCCTACGAAGTTTCGAACCATGCCCGGGGCGCGGCGGCCCGGTCGCGTCACAACCTCGCCTATTGGCGCGGCGAGGACTATGTCGGCGTAGGGCCCGGGGCGCACGGGCGCGTCACCTTGAACGGCGCTCGCCTGGCCACGGAAGCGGCGCGCGACGTGAAGGCCTACATCGAGGCTGTCGATCGGACCGGCGTGGGATTCGCCAGCCGCGAGACCCTGTCCCCACGCGAGGCCGCGCTGGAGCGGCTGTTGATGGGGCTTCGAACCCACGAAGGCGTCTGCTGGCGCGATCTGGCGCCGCTCGGGCTGGCGGCGGACAGCGCCACGACCACCGAGCTGGCGCGCCTGGGGCTGTTGGACGCCGGCGAAACCCGGCTCCGCGCCACGGCGGCGGGCCGGCCGGTGCTGGATCGGGTTATCGCGGAGCTGGCCGATGCCTGACTATCCGCCCCAGCGCGGCGGGCCGCTCGCGCCCGGCCTCTACATCGTCTCGACGCCGATCGGGAACCTGCGCGACATCACCCTGCGCGCCCTGGACGTGCTGGAGCAGGCCGATCTCGTGCTCGCCGAAGACACGCGGGTTTCCGCCAAGCTGCTGTCCGCCTTTGGGCTGAAGAACAAGCTGGAGCGCTATGACGAACACGCCGCCGAGCGGGTCAGGCCACGCGTCTTGCAGCTGCTGGCCGAGGGCGGACGCATCGCCCTGGTGTCCGACGCCGGCACGCCGCTGATCTCCGACCCTGGCTATCGGCTGGTGCGGGAGGCGACGCAAGCGGGCGCGGCGGTGATCCCGATCCCTGGCGCCTCTTCGGTGATGGCGGCGCTGGCGGTGGCCGGCCTGCCCACGGACCGGTTTCTGTTCGCGGGCTTTACGCCGTCCAAGAGCGCCGGCCGACGGACCCTGTTCGCCGAACTGGCCCCGATCCGCTCCAGCCTGGTCTTCTTCGAGGGCGGCTCGCGCCTGGCCGCCAGCCTCGCCGACATGGCCGCCGTGTTCGGTCCGCGCGAGGCCATGGTGGGCCGCGAACTGACCAAGCTCTACGAGACCTGCATCCGCGGCACGCTGGATGTGCTGGCCCTAAACCCGGCGCTGGCGACGCCGAAGGGCGAGATGGTGGTGGTGGTGGGTCCGGGCGCCGAGATCGCCGCCACCCCCGCGGACGCCGACGCCGCCCTCGCCGACGCCCTGACCCGGCTGGGTCCGGCGGAGGCCGCGTCCGAGGTCGCCGGCGCCCTGGGGCTGAACCGCCGGGAGCTTTATCGCCGGGCGCTCGAGCTCAAGGGCGTGCGGTGAGCGAGGCGCGGCGGGTGCGCGGTCACGCCGCCCGCCTATCGGGCCGGCGCGCCGAGGTGATCGCCGCCCTGTGGCTGATGGCCAAGGGCTATCGCATCCTCGGGTTTCGGCTCAAGACGCCATTCGCGGAGATCGATCTCCTGGCCCTGCGCGGCCGGGTTCTGGCCGGCGTCGAGGTGAAGACCCGCGCCACCATCGAGGCCTCGCTTGCCGCTGTAGGCGCCGATCAGCGCCTGCGTCTGCGCCGGGCCCTGCGCTTTGTCGCCGGCAAACGCCGGGGTCTGGCCGACGCCACGATCCGCCTCGACCTGATGGCCCTCGCGCCCGGCCGCTTGCCGCGTCATATTCCAGACGCCTGGACTGAAGACGATCCGTTCCGCTAGCGTGAGTGAGCCGCGATGACGCGTGAAGACGCCGAACAGACGCTGAGCCGGGCCGGGGCGGCCAAGGATGCGGATTTCCCGCTGTTCGAGGCGGCGCTTGCTTGCGCCCTGCACGAGGGGCCGGATCGCGATCCGGCCCCCGCGCGGGAATTGGCCGAAGAGGCCACACGCCGGCTAACCGCACGGCTGTCACGAGAATCGGCGGAGGAGGCCATTGCCGAGACCATGGCCGGGGACCTGCATTTCGCGGGCGACCTGATGACCTACGAGCACCCTGAAAACGCCGATATGATCTCGGTGTGCGCCCGCCGCAAGGGTCTGCCGGTGGCGCTGGGGGTGCTCTATCTGGAGGTGGCGCGGCGCTGCGACCTGCCGGTCTATGGCGTCGACTTTCCGGGGCATTTCCTGCTCCGCATCGAGACCGACGAGGGGCCGATGGCGCTGGACCCCTACAGCGAGGGCCGGGTGGTGCTGCCGTCGGAGCTATCCCGCCGCGCCCTGCTGACGGGCCTCACCCCCGATGTCGCCTCGCGACTGGACAGCCTGATGGCGCCGGTGAGCGACCGCGCGGTGCTGACCCGCCTGCAGAACAACATCTTCGCCCGCGCCAGCCAGGCCAAGGATTTCGCCAGGGCCGAACGTTCGGCCCTGCGCCGGGCGCTGCTGAATCCCGGCGACCATCATCCTTGGCTCGATGTCGCCGCCGCCCGCGAGGGCCAGGGCGCCCTGGCCGGCGCGCTGCAGGCCCTGGGCCGCGCCCAGGAACTGGACGGCGGCGCGGCGCTCGCGGCCAGGGCGGCGCGCGAACGCGTGCGGCTCAGGCTCAACTGACCTACTGGCCGGCCTTGGCCAGATAGGCCCGGCTTTCCTCGCCGACGATGTGCACCAGATTGCCCATGTGCAGATTGGCGTCGACCAGATGCAGGCCCCAATCCTTCAGGATCACGGCGCCAACCTTCACATCGCCGCCGATGTCGCCCACCCGCACGCCGCCTGGGGTCGGATGCAGGGTCACGGCGATATAGTCGAACGGCCCGGTCACGCACTCGGCGGTCATCAGGCCCGGCAGTTTGACGAACGGGGTGGTGATGGCCATCGGCGGGTTGGTCCAGCCGTTCGGCGAGCCGGAGGGGCTTTGGGTCACGTTCATATAGGCGTTGAGGGCGCCGGACCCGCCGCCCAGCGCCGCAGGGTTGACGCAGGCGGCGACCATGTCGCCCACGCCCTTGCCGAACCGGCTGTTGGCCGGCGGCGGGGAGTCGGCGCGGAAGTCGGCGTAGGCGATAGCGCAGCCGATCTGGCTGTCCGAGTGGCAGGTCGGGATCGACTTGAACGAGCCGCCGACGTCGGCGCCCTTTGGCAGCTGCAGGCGCGAGCCCATCAGAATGGCCGAGATGATCTGCTTCTGCACCGGCTTGCCGTCGATCTCGCGGGCGATCAGCTGGATCAGCACGCCCGAGCCCTGGCTGTGGCCGACCAGGACCACGCCGCGCCCGTGGTTGTCGTGGGCCAGATATTCGTTCCAGGCGTCCAGCACGTCGGCATAGGCCAGCGCCGGACTGGCGTCCGCCATCGGCTTGCCGGTCATTCCGGCCTTGAGCGCCGTCAGGGTGACCTGGCGATACATGGGTGCGTAGAGGCGGCATTTGGCGCCGAGGCGGGCGAACTGGGCCATCACCACCGACTGTTCCTCGGGCTCGATGGCCATGGTGGCGTTGGCGCCGGGATCGTTGGAGACCGTGGGATAGACGTAGAAGCAGTCGATCGGCGGGTTGGGGTCGGCCTTGTAGGTCTCCTTGGACAGCCTGCCGTCGGCGGTGATCACCGTGGCGTCCAGGTTGACCGTGCAGGCGTCCTGCCGGCCCGGCCGGCACAGCCAGGTCGCCGGATCGGTGTAGTCGTTGTGGGTCATCCCCGGCGGGGGCGCGAGGGGCGCCGGCGCGGGTGATTGGGCCAGCGCGGCCGAGGTCATGCCGAGCGTAAGCGCCCCGGCGATCAGGATCTGGCGAATCATAGGCGTCTCCCCCTGGAGCTCATTCTGGTGGTTGAGGCGCAGAATGTACGGTCACGCCTGCCTAGTAAACCCAGGCGGCGCCCACTCCCCAATTCGCCGCCGCCGGGCTAAGCTGAGCACAGGCAGGGAGGATCAGGGCATGATGGGCTTCATCATTCGCGTGTTGGTCGGCGCGTTCGGCCTTTGGGTTGCGTCGTATTTCATCCACGGCATCAGCTATGATTCGCTGCTCGACCTGTTGATCGCCGCCCTGATCCTGGGGATCGCCAACGCCATCGTGCGGCCGATCCTGATCATTCTGACCCTGCCGATCACCATCATCACCCTGGGCCTGTTCCTGCTGGTGGTGAACGGGGCGGTGTTCTGGCTGGTGGGGCATTTCTCGCCCGGCTTCCACGTCCACGGCCTGTTCAACGCCATCCTGGGCGCCGTCGTCACCGGCCTGATCAGCTGGATCGGCCACGCCCTGTTCGGATTTCACCGGTCCGAACGGCGGTAGGGGCACCCGTCGGGCTTCGGCGCTTTGCCATCGGCCTGAGCTGCCCCCCCGTCGCTTCGCGGATGGTCTCCCCCTGTCTTCGCTTCGCTCGCGGGGGAGGATAAGGAGGGGGTCTCCTCACCCCACGCGTAGCGAGAGGGGGAGGTGGCGCGACGCTGAAGCGTAGCGAAAGCGGCGTGACGGTGGGGGCCAGCGCCGGCAGACCGACCTAGCTCCGAACTCGACACGCTCTAGGCGCGGTTCAGCCCCTCAGGACACCTTCACCCGCGTGGCGCTTTCCGGCAGGTCCGTGCCGAACGAACGCTGGAAGAATTCGGCGACCGTCGGCCGTTCGAGCTCGTCGCACTTGTTCAGGAAGGTCAGGCGGAAGGCCAGGGCGACATCGCCGCCGAAAATCTCGGCGTTCTGCGCCCAGGTGATCACCGTGCGCGGGCTCATGACGGTGGAGATGTCCCCGTTCATGAAGGCGTTGCGGGTCATGTCCGCGGTCCGCACCATGGCGGCGATCTTCCGCCTGCCTTCCGGCGTGTCGTAGGTCGGGTTCTTGGCCAGGACGATGTCGTTTTCCACCTCGTGAGCGAGATAGTTCAGGGTGGTGACGATGGACCAGCGGTCCATCTGGCCCTGATTGATCTGCTGGGTGCCGTGATAGAGGCCCGTCGTGTCGCCCAGACCGATGGTGTTGGTCGTGGAGAACAGCCGGAAATAGGGGTTGGCGCGGATCACCCGGTTCTGGTCGAGCAGAGTCAGCTTGCCGCCGGCTTCCAGCACCCGCTGGATCACGAACATCACGTCCGGCCGGCCGGCGTCATATTCGTCGAACACCAGGGCGATCGGCCGCTGCAGCGCCCAGGGCAACATGCCTTCGCGGAATTCGGTGACCTGCTTGCCGTCCTTCAGGACGATGGCGTCCTTGCCGACCAGATCGATCCGGCTGACGTGGCTGTCCAGGTTGACCCGGATCATCGGCCAGTTCAGCCGCGCGCACACCTGCTCGATGTGGGTCGACTTGCCGGTGCCGTGATAGCCCTGGATCATCACCCGGCGGTCGTAGGCCAGGCCCGCGACGATGGCCAAGGTGGTCTGCGGGTCGAAGCGATAGGCTTCGTCCAGCTCCGGCACATGGGCGTCGCGGGTCGAGAAGGCCGGAACCTTCATGTCGGAGTCCACACCGAACGCGTCGCGTACGGAAACGACCTTGTCGGGGACAAGGCTGAACAGGGTGTCTTCGGGATCGGTCAGGCTGGGCATGGAAATCGATTAGCGTCTTCGCGCGAAGTTGCAAACGGCTGTTTAGGCCAAATTCCACCTGCCGTGGCGTCGGGCTGCTATTTGAATTCACCACCAAGCACACCAAGAGCACCAAGGGGTCAGTGCTTTCACGGCAGCCCGGCGGGCAGCCCATGCGCGAGGCGCGGTCTTTGTCGCGCTCGGTTCAAAAAATAAATCGCTGCGGGCTGCGCCCGTCCAAGCGCGTCACCCTGGCGGTAAACACCGAGTGCGCCGGCCCCTTGGTGCTCTTGGTGTGCGTGGTGGTGAAATTCAGCGAGCGCGCCGCAGGCCCGCTAAGCCAGCTTGGCCTTCTTCAGGACCTGATAGGCCTTGATCACCCGCTGAAGCTTGGTCTCGGCCGACCGGTCGCCACCGTTTGAGTCGGGGTGGCAGCGTTTGACCAGCTCGATATAGCGGGCGCGGATGGTCGCCGATTCCGCCGTGGCGTCCAGGTCGAGGTCAGCCAGGGCGTTGCGCTCCAGCTTGCCGATCTTGCGGTCGGCCTCCGCCTGTTCGGCTCTCCGGCGCGCGGCGGCGAACAGGCCCAGGGGATCGGCGAACTTGCGGTCGGCGCCAGCCTTGGCCGCGGCCGCCTCCCGCGAATTGCGCGAGGCTTCAAAGGACCAGGTCGGCCGGTCGCCGGTGGCGCTGGCGGCCTGATGCGCGCGCACCTGCGCCTCGTTCATCCCGGAGAAGAAGTCCCAGTGGCGATTATATTCCGCTGCGTGCGGCTGACAGAACCAGTAGTGCTCGTTCAGCATGATGCGCGATTTCGGCGCCTTGGTCGCGCCGGCCTTGCGGCAGCCCGGATGGTCGCACGGCTTCTCGCCCGGCTTCAGGGCGTTCACATCTTCGGCGCGCTTGTCCTCATCCGCCTTTGGAGGGCGGACCCGGATATCGACGAATTTTGGCTTGTATTGAAACTCAGCGCTCATGGGACGAAGTATGCGGGGAAGGCTTTTGCTTTCAAGAATTGACAATAACGAATTGAGGGCCACTTTCGATGGGTGTCGTTGCGGACTTGTTACGAAAAAAGCTTTCCGCCGCGTTTTCCCCCAATCGGCTCGACGTTGAGGACGATAGCGCGCGCCATCACGGCCATGCCGGGGCGGCGCCTGGCGGTGAGAGCCATTTCAATGTGGTGATTGAGGCGCCCGCCTTTAAGGGGATGGGCCGCGTGCAGCGCCAGCGCGCCGTCTACGCCGCACTTTCGGAGGAATTGGCAGGCCCCGTTCACGCGCTTTCGGTCCGAGCCTTGGCGCCGGGTGAAGACGCCTGATCCGATTCGAACTTGGCTCACGATGGTTCTCCTGACGTAGTTGTGATCGGCGCGGGCTCGGCTGGCGTGGCCGCGGCCGCGCGTCTGAAGGCGGCTGGTGTAGACGCCATCCTGCTTGAGGCCGCCGATCGGGTCGGCGGTCGCTCCCACACCCTGACGCCTGAGCCCGGCGTGGTCCTGGACCTCGGCTGCGGCTGGCTGCATTCGGCGCGGCAGAACGAATGGCGCGCGATCGCACCCACCCTGGGCTTCACGGTCGATTCCTCGCCGGCATCTTGGATGAAGCCGGCGCTGGGCAAAAATTTTTCCGAAGACCAGCAACGCGCCTACCGCAAGGTGTTCCAGGCCTTCGAGGATCGACTGGAGACTGAGGCGCGCAAGGCGAACGATCAACGCGCATCGGACCTGATCGGGCCCGAGGAGCAGCGCTGGGCGCCGCTGCTGAACGCCTTCAGCGGCTACTACAATGGCGCGCCATTCGACCGGATTTCGGTCAAGGACTATGCGGCCTATCAGCCGACCGGCGACAACTGGCGTGTCCGCGAAGGTTACGGCGCCCTGATCGCGGCGTTTGGCGCCCCGCTGAACGCGCGTCTGTCGACACCGGTCAGCCTGATCCGGCACGGCGGTCCGTCCGTCGAGGTGGTCACCGACAAAGGAACGATCCCGGCGCGCGCCGTCATCATCTGCGTCTCCACCACCGTCCTTGCCGAAGAAGGCCTTCGGTTCGACCCGCCCTTGCCGGCCAAGCGCGAGGCGGCTCACGCCCTGCCGCTGGGCCATGTGGAGAAGGCCTTCCTGAAGATCGCCGACGCCGAGAACTTTGCCGCCGACAGCCGCGTCTATGGCCGCACCGACACGGTCGATACGGCCAGCTATGGGGTTCGCCCGCTTGGCATGCCGATCGTCGAATGTTTCTTTGGCGGCGATCTGGCCGGACGGCTGGCGGCCGAGGGGCCGGGGGCGCTGACCGCCTTCGCCACCGATGAGCTGGCGTCGGCGCTCGGCTCGGACATGAAACGGCGACTTTCGCCCCTTTCGGAATCCGCCTGGGGGCTCGATCCTCTGATCCGGGGCGCCTATTCCCATGCCCGCGTCGGCCATGCCGGCGCCCGCGCCCTCTTGGCCGCGCCCGTCGACGACCGGCTGTTCTTTGCCGGGGAGGCCTGCTCGCCGCACGCCTTTTCCACCGCCCATGGGGCCTATGAGACCGGCGTCGTGGCGGCGGACGCGGCGATCAGGGCTCTCGGCGGCACGTCCTGACGCGTGAACCTTTTACGATTTCTAGGGTTTCCGTGCCGCGGCGCCCGCAAATCGGCGTTCCGCGACTTGCCTAATACCAATTTCGTTCTAAGTAAGCGCCAACCGCGCATCGCGTGCGATGCCGGGGTTTTTATCCAACCGGGAAATGAATGAGCTATTCTAAACAGACGACCTTCGAAGAGCGCCTGAGCGCCCAAGCCGAAGCCAAGCGAGCCCTGCTCGCGAAATTGAAGCCGAAACCCACCGTCACCGCCTCCGAGCCCATCAATCGCGATGCGGAGCGTGAAGCCAAGCGCGAAATGCTTCGGCTGGAGCGGCTGGCCGAGAAGGAAAAGCAACGCGAGGCGCGGGCGCTTCGTGAAGCGGCCGCTCGCGAAGCCCAACTGGCCGCCGAACAGGTCGTGCTGGAAGCCAAGCGCGCCGAGCGCAAAGAGCGCAAAGCCAACGAAAAGATGGACGCCCAGTCCCGTCGGGCCGAGCGTCTGGCCGCCTATCAAAGCCAGGCGATCACCGACAGCCTCTAATGGGCGGTCTCTAGACAGGTTGGGCCGGCCGCATCGCGGCCGGCTTGCTCAAAGGCGGTGGATTCGACTGGATTCGCGCGCCATCAGGGCCAAAGCCCAGTCATCTGGAATAAGCTTGGCCAGCGCCGCCAGCGCCTTGTTCGGCGCGCCTGGCACACAGATGGCTCGATTGGCCTCCACAGCTTCATAGCCGGCGGCGGCCACCTCATCGGCGCCCATCCATAGCCAGGCCGGCACACCCCGCGTGACCTGGTCGCGCGTCTTGGTCACGTCGTGAAACTCCGAATAGGTGAAGCCGGGGCAGAGGGCGCTGACATGCACGCCCTTGTCCATCGTCTCCAGATGCAGGCTCTGCGAAAAGCGCACCAGAAACGCCTTGGTCGCGCCATAGAGGGTGTGGCCGGCGGCGCCGGGCGCCAACCCGGCCAGTGAGGCGACATTGACGATGCGCCCGAACCTGCGGTCGATCATGCCCGGCGTGACCCGATGGGTCAGTTCGCAGACCGCGATCAGCAAGACCTGCAGAAACGCGCGCTGGTCGCCCCAGGCGGTTGAGGCGTAGGCGCCGGGCACGCCATAGCCGGCGTTATTGACCAGGGCGTCCACCACCCGCCCATGGGCGTTCAGCTCGGACAGGACCTCGCCGCAGCCATCGGCGTCCGCCAGGTCAGCGGAAATCGCCAGGGTTTCGACCCCATAGCGAAAGCGGATTTCATCGGCGAGCCGCTCCAACCGCTCCGTACGGCGGGCGGTGAGCGCGACATCGTAGCCATGGCTCGCATAGATGCGTGCGAAGGCCGCTCCGATCCCGGAGGAGGCGCCGGTCACCAGGCAAAGGCGGCGAGTCATGAGCCGTCAACAACTCCGAAAAATGCAGCGTGCAAGAGTGGCCCGCGCCGCCGAACCGTTCAAGCGACAAGCCTGAAGGCCCGGTTGGGAACGACGTGACAACGGCGTGGTTGATGCCGGCGTGGAAAGGGAGTATCCGCCGCGTCCTATTTGCGGTCACTCCGGTCGGTTAATGTCGGGCGGCCCTGGAGATCATGCATGACAAGCGAGGCGCCCGGCGCGACCTTGTCCTCCCCGACCGGCTCGATCGATCCAAGCGACCACGGCGCCGCCGAAAGTCGCGCGGACCATCGCGGCCATATACCGGGAACGCGGCGCACCTTTCTAGGCTTGGGCCTGGGTTCGGTCGGCGTGGTGTTCGGGGACATCGGCACCAGCCCGCTCTATGCAATGCGCGAGGCCCTCGGGCACGCTCGCCACGGCGCCGATGGCGCACTGGCGGTCTATGGCGTGGTCTCGCTGGTGATCTGGGCGCTGATGCTCATCGTCACGCTGAAGTACCTGATGGTGCTGATGAACGCAGACAACAATGGCGAGGGCGGCGTGCTCGCCCTGACGGCCTTGGCGCAACGGGCGCTGGGCCGCCGCTCCGCGCGCGTTTTCGTGCTGGGCCTGATCGGCGCCGCGCTCTTCTACGGCGACAGTCTGATCACCCCGGCCATCTCGGTGATGGGCGCGGTCGAGGGACTGCGCGACGCACCTGGCGTCGGCCATGTGCTGAGGCCCTGGGTGCTGCCGGTCTCGGCGGGCATCCTGATCGGCCTGTTCCTGGCCCAGACCAAGGGCACCCATCGGATGGCGGTCTTCTTTGGACCGATCACCGCCCTTTGGTTTCTGGCTATCGCCGCCCTTGGCGCGATGCACATGACCGAGGATTGGACCATCCTTAAGGCGATCAATCCCTATTACGCCGTCCGATTCCTGTTCGAGAACGGCTTCGTCGGCTTCGCCATCCTGGGCAGCGTCTTCCTGGCGGTCACGGGCGCCGAGGCCCTCTACGCCGACATGGGCCATTTCGGCAAAGGCCCAATCCGGTTCGCTTGGGCGGTCCTGGTCTTCCCGGCCTTGGCGTTGAACTATCTGGGCCAGGGCGCCCTGGTGCTGCACCACCCCGCCGCCCGCCACGACCCCTTCTTCGCCATGATCCCGTCTTCGCCCTACTGGTACTGGCCGATTCTGGCGCTGGCGACCTGCGCGGCGGTGATCGCCAGCCAAGCGGTGATCACCGGGGCCTTTTCCATGACTCAGCAGGCGGTCCAGCTCGGCCTGTTGCCGCGCATGGATATCCGTCGGACTTCCGCCACCCAGGCGGGACAGATTTTCGCCCCCTCGGTAAACACCTTCCTGATGATCGGCGTGCTCATGCTGCTGGCCATCTTCCAGAGTTCGCACGGCCTGGCGTCCGCCTATGGCATCGCCGTGACCGGGACCATGTTCATCTCCACCCTGCTGGCCTTCGCGGTGGTGCGGCGGATGTGGAAGTGGAAGCGCTGGCAGACCGCCTGCCTGCTGCTGCCGCTGATGGCGGTGGACCTGACCTTCATCTCCTCCAACCTGCTGAAAATCCCGCAAGGCGCCTGGCTGCCATTGGTGATGGGCGGCGGGTTGATGCTGATCATGTGGACCTGGACCCGTGGCGCGCAAATCCTCGGCGAGAAGATCCGCAAGGACAGCCTGCCGCTGACCGACCTGATCGAGATGCTGCAGGCCAGACCGCCTTACCGCGGGCCCGGCACCGCCATCTTCCCCACCGCCGATCCGGACCTGGCGCCCACGCCGCTGCTGCATAATCTCAAGCACAACAAGGTGCTGCACCAACACAACATCCTGCTCACCGTGCTGACCGCCGAGACCCCGCGCGTCCCGGAGAGCGAGCGAATCCGTATCGAGCCGGTGAACGACGACTTCAAGAAGGTCTTCATCACCTACGGCTTCATGGAGAGCCCCAACCTGCCCAAGGCCCTGCAGGCCTGCCGCAAAAAGGGGCTGAAGTTCGACATCATGTCGACCAGCTTCTTCTTAGGCAAACGCACCCTGGTGCCGGCGCAGCAGCCCGGCATGCCGCTGTGGCAGGACAAGCTTTTCATCTTCCTGACGAAAAACGCCGCCAACCCGACGGACTTCTTCAAAATCCCGCCGGGGCGCGTGGTCGAGCTGGGCGCGCAGCTGACTTTGTGATCCTGCGTGGTTCGAGACGCGCTTCGCGCTCCTCACCAAACTCGGCGTTAGTGGTTTGCAAAAGGTTGGGTTTGGTGAGGAGCGGCGCATGGCGACGCGTCTCGAACCACGCACGCGGCCGCCGCCACCAAGGCCTAAACTCATCCTGTGCTGTTGACGCCCTGACCCCGGCGCCCTTTAACGCGCCCGTTTCCGCTGCTCCCCAAGGACCCACGCCCATGTCCGCGCCCTCGTCGGTGAAGAAAGTCGTGCTCGCCTATTCCGGCGGCCTCGACACCTCCATCATCCTGAAGTGGCTGCAGACCGAGTACCAGGCCGAGGTGGTGACCTTCACCGCCGACCTGGGCCAGGGCGAGGAACTGGGCCCCGCGCGGGACAAGGCCTTGCTCCTCGGCATCAAGCCGGAAAACATCTTCATCAAGGACGTGCGCGAAGAGTTCGTGCGGGACTACGTCTTCCCGATGTTCCGCGCCAACACCCTCTATGAGGGCCAGTATCTGCTCGGCACCTCGATCGCCCGGCCGCTGATCGCCAAGACCCAGATCGACATCGCCCGCCAGGTCGGCGCCGACGCGGTCTCCCATGGCTCGACCGGCAAGGGCAACGATCAGATCCGCTACGAGGTCGCCTACTACGCCCTTGAGCCCGACATCACCGTAATCGCGCCTTGGCGGGAGTGGGACTTCGCCAGCCGCGAGGCCCTGCTGCGCTTTGCCGAAGAACACCAGATTCCCATCGCCAAGGACAAGTATGGCGAAGCGCCCTTCAGCGTCGACGCCAACCTTCTGCACTCCTCCTCCGAAGGCAAGGTGCTGGAAGATCCCGCGGTCGAGGCGCCGGAGATGGTCTATCAGCGCACCATCGCTCCCGAAGACGCCCCCGATAAGGCCCACATCTTCACCGTCGACTTCGAGAAGGGCGACGCCGTCGCTATCGACGGCGACCCGCTGTCGCCCGCCTCCCTGCTGACCCGGCTGAATGCGCTCGGGTACGAACATGGCGTCGGCCGGCTCGACCTGGTGGAGAATCGCTTCATCGGCATGAAGTCGCGCGGCGTCTATGAGACCCCCGGCGGAACCATCCTTCTGGCCGCGCACCGGGGCATCGAATCCATCACCCTCGACCGGGGCGCCATGCACCTGAAGGACGAGCTGATGCCCAAGTATGCCGAGCTGATCTACAACGGCTTTTGGTTCTCGCCCGAGCGGGAGATGCTGCAGGCGCTGATCGACAAGAGCCAGGCCCTGGTCACCGGCCGCGTGCGGATCAAGCTCTACAAGGGCAATGTCACCATCATCGGCCGCGAAAGCCCCTTCTCCCTGTACGACCAGGATCTGGTCACCTTCGAAGAAGGCAAGGTCGCCTACGACCACCGCGACGCGGCGGGCTTCATCAAGCTCAACGCCCTGCGCCTGCGCGTGGCGGCCAAGCGGGATCGCCGGGGTTAGCAGCTAGCGCTTGTTGAGTTCGCGTCGAATCGATCCGCCGGCGCTGGCCCCCACCGTCTCGTCGCTTCCGCTGCGCTTTAGCGCCGATCCACCTCCCCCGCTCGCTTACGCGTGGGGTGAGGAGAAAAGCTCTTCCTCCTCACCCCCGAGCGAAGCGAAGAGAGGGGGAGACCATCCGCGAAGCGACGGTGGGGGCCAGCGCCAGCGGAAAGCCGAAGCCCCTACTGTGCGTCGTGCTGGTACGGCGTCGCCGCATCCGTCCGGACGATCCCGCGCGTGGCGCCGGCCACTCCGGCGATGATGAACTGCACGGCCAGGGCGCACAGGATCAGGCCCAGCACCCGCACGACGATGGTCATGCCGATCTTGCCCAACGCCTTGGAGATCAGGCCGGTCATCCAGAAGGCCGCCAATATGGTCGCCGAAACCGCAGCGATCGCTACGACACCGGCGGCAAGGCCCTCCCAGCCATAGGCGCGCGCCTCGCTGGAATAGATCACCACTGTGGATATGGCGCCCGGACCAATCAGCAGCGGCATGGCGAAGGGCACGACCAGCCGTTCGAAATGCTTCAGGGCATAGGCGCCGGTGGACTGCGGTACAGTTTCCGCCGCGCCGGCGAAGCCGCCGACGAAATCGTCCCGCGCCATGCTCAGGCCCATCAGGAAGAGCAACACCCCGCCGGCGATGCGAAACGCCGGCAGCGAAACACCGAAGAACTTCAGGATCGCCACGCCCGAGAAGAAGAACAGGGTCAGGAAGACCATCGAGAACAGCGAGATGTAGAAGGCGAGCAGCCGACGGCCCGGTGTCGTCGCCCCGACTGTCGCCGCGGCGAACACCGGAACATTGCCGATCGGGTCGATCAGGGCGAACAGGGCGATGAAGAAGTTGACGGAAAGTTCGGTCAGGCTCATCTAGGCGTCTTAGCCCAAATCGTCGCCTTCTTCTCCCCGCAAACTTAGCCGTTTGCGCGCGGCATGCTTCCAAAGAGACCCGCCATGAGTTCCCCCAGCGCCGCCGCCGAGACGAGATCGGGCGCCAGCCACGCCGATCCCCGACTGATCGTGCCGCTTGATCTTCCAACGCGGGCGGACGCCGAGGCCATGGTTGAGCGGCTGGGAGACTCGATCAGCTTTTACAAGATCGGCCTGCAGCTCCTGGCCAGCGGCGGCATGGATCTGGCCAAGGACCTGAAGCGGTCCGGCCGGAGCGTCTTCCTGGACTGGAAGCTGCACGATATCGGCGCGACGGTGGAGAAGGCGACAGCGGCCGTCATCGCCTCGGGCGCCTGCGACTTCCTCACTGTCCATGCCCAGCCCCAGGTCATGGCCGCCGCCGTGCGCGGGCGCGCCGGCGCGAAGGACGCCAAAATCCTCGGCGTCACCGTGCTGACCAGCCTCAGCGAAGACGACGTCAAGGCCATCGGCTATGGCATGCCCATCGCTGAGCTGGTGGAGCGCCGCATCCGCCAGGCTCTGGACGCCGGCGTCGATGGCGTCGTGGCCAGCCCACACGAGGCGGCGATGGCCCGGCGGATCGGCGGCCCGGACTTCCTGGTGGTGACGCCGGGCGTACGACCGAACTGGGCGAAAGCCGACGATCAGGCCCGGGCCGCAACGCCGGAAGGCGCCATCGCGGCCGGCGCCAGCCATCTGGTCTGCGGCCGGCCGATCACCGCGGCGGAAGACCCCAAGGCGGCGGCGGACTCCATCGCTCGCGACATTGCAGGCGTCTGAGACTCCATGACCGATACCGAAATCGAATCGACATCCCTGGCCGGCGGCCTCGCCGCGCGCATGGCCGCCCTGCATATGGTCGAGCTCGCCCTGGATCATCGTGGCGGGCTTGAAGAGGCGATGGAGCACAAGCCCTTCTCCGAGCTTGAGCCCCGCGATCGCGGCCTGGCGCGGATGCTGGCCATGACCACCTTGCGCCGGCTCGGCCCCATCGACGGGGCGCTGAACGCCAAGCTGCAGAAACCCCTGCCGCCCGCGGTGATGATGCTGCTGCGGCTGGGCGTCGCCCAGCTCCGCTACATGGACATCCCCGACCACGCCGCCATCGACACCACCGTACAGCTGACCTTGCGCGGCAAGTCGACCCGGAATTTCAAGAACCTGGTCAATGCGGTGCTGCGCGCCGTAACCCGCGATCCGCCCGTCGAGCTAGAGCCCGAGGCCAGCGTTCCGGGCTGGCTCTATTCCCGCTGGAGGGCGTCCTATGGCGAGGCCGGCGCGCGCGCCATCGCCGCGATGATCCCGGAGGAGCCGGCCACCGATCTTTCGCTACGCGATCCCGCGGACACGGCCGCCTTGGCCGAGGCCTTGAAGGCCGAACCTCTCCCCGGCGGCAGCCTTCGCGTCGCTCACGGCGGCGATATCACCGCCTGGTCCGGCTATGTCGAAGGCCAATGGTGGGTGCAGGACGCCGCCGCGGCGATTCCCGTTCGGCTGTTCGACCTAAAGCCAGGCGAGGCGGCGATCGATCTTTGCGCGGCGCCGGGGGGCAAGGCGCTGCAACTCGCCGCCGCCGGCACGGCCGTGGTGGCGTTGGACCGATCGGCGTCCAGATTGCGCCGGGTGACCTCGGCGCTGGAGCGCACCGGGCTTTCCGCCGAGATCGTCTGCGCGGAGTCCGAAACCTGGCCCGACGCCCGGCTGTTCGACGCCGTGCTGCTGGACGCGCCCTGCTCCGCCACCGGCACCTTCCGCCGCCATCCGGATGTGTTGTGGGGAACCAAGCCCGGCGACATCGCCAAGCTTTCGGCGGTGCAGAGCCGGATGCTGGACGCCGCGGCCCGGCGCGTGAAGCCGGGCGGCCAGATGGTCTATTGCGTCTGTTCGCTGGAACGCGAGGAGGGCGAGGACCAGATCGCCGCCTTCCTGAAACGTCACGCCGAATTCACCTTGGCGAAGGTTGCGGCCGGCGAGGGCGGAACGCCCGAGGCCTCGATCACCAGCGACGGCATGGTCCGCATCCTGCCGCACCATCTGGCCGGCGGCCTGGACGGGTTTTTCGCGGCCAAGCTGGTTCGGGCGGCTTAGAGCTTGTTGAATTCGCGCTGAATCGTTCTGCCGGCGCTGTCCCCCACCGTCTCGCTGCGCGAGCCACCTCCCCCTGTCTTCGCTTCGCTCGCGGGGGAGGATAAGGAGGGGGGCTCCTCACCCCACGCGTAAGCGAGAGGGGGAGACCATCCGCGGCGCTGAAGCCTAGCGGAAGCGACGTAACGGTGGGGGCCGGCGCCGGCGGCTCGGCCGCGCCTGATTTCAACCCACCCTAGTCCCGCACCTTCCGTTTCAGCGCCACATAAAGGGCGCCTTCGCCGCCGTGGCGGCGGTGGGCTTCGGCGACGCCGGCGACGATGTGGCGAAGGTCGGGCGCAGCCAGCCATTCGGGAGCATAGCGCCGCAGCACCCCGTCGCCGCGCGAACCCTTGCCGGTGATCACCATCACCGCGCGCCAACCCTCGCCATGGGCTCTGGCCAAAAAGGCGGCCAGCCGGGCGCGCGCCTCATCCTGGGTCATGCCATGCAGGTCCAGGCGCGGCCCCATATCCTCCCGCTCACGGGTCAGCCGGCGCATTCGGCCAGGTTCGATGTCGCGGGGCGTGGTCGGCGCGGGCGACGGCGCTGAAGCGCGCGGGCGCGGCGGCGGTCCCTTGGGAGTCTTGATTTTCGCGATGGGCCCGGCGGCGTCCGGCTGCTCGGCTTTTGCGGGTGCGGCTTCTTTTGCCGACGCGGCGGGCATCGCTCGCCCGGCGGCCGGGCGGACCGTCGCAGCCACCTTGGCCCAGAGCGTCACCTCATCGGGCCGAAGCGGCCGTTTCACGGTGCGGCCGTCTCGACAGGGTAGAGGGCATAGAGGCTCAGGACATGGCGCACCCGGCCCGCTTCGATCCCGGCGGCGGGGCCTGTACCGGTATAGAGGTCGGCCCGAACCAGCCCCTTGATCGCGCCGCCGGTGTCGAGGGCCACCGCCATCCGCTGATAGACCGGAAAGGCGCCGGACAGCGCCGGGGCGCTGGCGTCGATCCAGAACAGGGTTCCCATGGGATGCAGCGACGGGTCCATGGCCAGGGCGCGCCCCGGAATCAGCGAAATTCCCGCCGCGCCGGGCGGATCGCGTCCATCGTCGACGCCAGCCTTGAAGAAGACGTAGCGCGGGTTCTGCCGCATGATCTCGTCGGCCTCGGGGCCGCGATGATCGGCCAGCCACTGGCGGATGGCGTCGCCGGAGGTGTCACCGTCGGCAAGCAGGCCGCGATCGCGCATGACGCTGGCGATGCCGACAAAGGGTTTGCCATTGCTGCCGTTGAACATGACCTTGATCCGCCGGCCCTCCGGCAGCTTCAGCACGCCCGAACCCTGAATCTGCATGAAGAACAGCTCCTCAGGCTTCATCCAGGCGATCGGCGCCTTGACCGGCATGGCGTCGATAGCGGTGCGGTCGCCATAGGGGGTGAATTTGCCGTCGATCACATGGCCGGAGACCTTCTTGCCCACCAGGCCGGCGTCGAACTGGCCGAGGTCCAGCATGACCAGGTCGGTGGGCTTGGTGCGGACCGGCGCGGTGTAGGCGCCTTCGCGAACGGCCCGCGCCTCGTATTCCGGCGCGAAATAGGCGGTCAGCAGGCCCGTGGCGCCAACGCGCTCGGGACGGAAGCTGGCTTCAAGAAAGTTGCGGGCCGAGGGTTCGTCCCATGGGCCCATGGCCTTGGCCCGCAGGCAAAGCCCCTGCAGGGAAGGATCGCGGGTCGCCGAACAGGCGCCGATGAAGGCCTGCACCGCCGCGACATGATCCTCGTGATCCCAACCCGGCAAGTCGGCCAGTGTCAGTTGCGGTTCGCCCGATTCGGCAGCTTGGCTCGGCGGCGGCGTAAAAGGCCGCGGCGCGGAGGCCTGAACCTCGGCGGGCGGCGGGGTGGTGGCCGCGCAGGCATAGAGGAAGAGGCTGCTGGCCAGGACCGCGAAGACGCCTAAACGGGGAAACAAGACTCAGGCCTCGGCGGCGTCGACCCGGGTCAGGGTCCAGTTCGGGTCTTTATTGGTGAATTTGCGCTCGAAGGTCCAGAGTTCGGCGGTCCGCTGATCGTCGACGGCTTCGCCTTCCGGCCCTTTTGAGCGCATGCGGATTTCGGCGAGGAAACGCACCCGGGCCCGGGCGACATCGCCGGCCACCTCAAGATTGTCCACGTCCGCACGCGGGGTGGTCATGAATTCCACCACCTGTTCACGGCCCTCGCTTTCACGCTGCGCCATCACGGTCTCGAAGCCGGAAAGGACGCTGGGCGAGACCAGCTTTTGCAAGGCGGCGCGATCGCCCTTTGCAAAGGCGGTCACAATACTCTCGTAGGCCGATCGGGCGCCGTCCACAAAACGGCCAGCATCGAAGCTGGGATCGCGCGCGCGGATGGCGGCCAGGCCGCTGGGCGCTATGCGCAAGTCGGCGTCGGCCGTGCGCTGGTCGCTATCCCCCGCCGCCGCCAAGCTGTTGGGCAGCGGGGATTCTTCTGGCTGACGCCCGACGCGCCGGCCCAGCACCGAATAGAGCTGGTAGAGGACCGCGGCGGCCAGGACGGCGAAGATCAGGAGCTGCAAGAGTTTCACTCGGACACCGGAGGACGGACGGACCGCATGATGCGATCAGCGCATCATTAAGCCGCCTTGCCTAATATAGCGTGTTTCTGGCGTCGCGTCAGAAGCGGCGTGGGCGGGCGTCGCGTTGCGCCAACGATGCGCGCGTGATAGCAGGCCCGCTTTCGCCCTCCAAGCTAGAGCGCCTGTTGGCGCCGGCCCGCCTCGCTGGCCGCAACCGGATTTTTCCCGCCGCATGACCGACATCTCTCCCGCTGGCGCCGTCGAAGCCCCTGGCATCCGTATCCTGGCCCAGTTCATCCGCGACCTGTCGTTCGAAAACCCCCGCGCCCCGGAATCCCTGCGGCCCCAGGCGGAGCCGCCGCAAATCGACCTGAGCGTCGAGATGAACGCCCGCTCGCGTCCGGATGGCCTCTATGAGACCGACCTCAAACTGGTGGTGACGGCCCAGGCGCAGGGCGAGCCGGTGTTCCAGGTCGAACTTCTTTTCGGCGGATTGTTTCAGATCACCGGAGTTCCAGAAGCTGAGATGGAGCCGGTGTTGCTGATCGAATGCCCGCGCTATCTGTTCCCGTTCGCGCGCCGCATCATCGCGGATCTGACCGGCGAAAGCGGCTTCCCGCCCTTCATGCTGGAACCGATCGATTTCGGCGCCGTCTATCAGCAGCGCCTGGCCGCCGGCCAGCAGCCGACCGGGCAGGCCTGATCTAGAACGGAATCATTCCGCCGGCGCTGTCCCCCACCGTCTCGTCGCTTCCGCTACGCTTCAGCGCCGCGGATGGTCTCCCCCTCTCGCTGCGCGTGGGGTGAGGAGGACCCCCTCCTTTATCCTCCCCCCCGAGCGAAGCGAAGAGAGGGGGAGGTGGCGCGAAGCGACGGTGGGGGACAGCGCCGGCGGTTCGACCTGGCTCGGGGCCGGCGTCCGGCGAGGGCGTCAGGCTTCTCCGCCGTCGAGGGCCAGCCATAGGGCCTTACCCTTCATGGCGCTCTGCAGAAAATCCGCGTGGGCGGCGCGTTCGTCTTCGGTGATCCGAGGCGCCAGCGGGCGTGGCCGCGCGGCGTAGACGACCCGCTCTAGCGTCACGGTCTCCTCGCTGGTCGCCGTGGCGATCGTCAGGTCCAGCTTGCGAGCATTGCCGCCACGCAGCTCCAGATAGACCGCCGCCAGCAGCTTGGTGTCGATCAGGGCGCCGTGCTTCTCCCGTTCGCTCAGGGAAATCTTGAATCGCTTACAGAGGGCGTCGAGGGAATTGTACATCCCGGGAAAGCGCTTCTGGGCCAAGGGCAGGGTGTCGACCCAGCGCTCGGGGCCGAACCCGGCATGCCCGACACGCTCGAGTTCGGAGTTCAGAAAGCCCCGGTCGAAGGGGGCGTTGTGAGCCACCAGGTCGGCCTCACCGATAAAATCGACCATTTCTTGCCAAACCTGGGGTTCATGGAACCTCGGCTTGTCGGCGAGCGACGCGAGCGAGATGCCGTGCACCCGTTCCGCGTCGGGATCGATCGCCCGGTCGGGATGGCAGTAGCGGTGGAAATGCCGCCCGGTGGGCAGATAGTCTTCCAGCTCGATACAGGCGATTTCGATCAGCCGATGGCCCGTTTTCGGGTCAAGGCCGGTGGTTTCGGTGTCCAGAACGATCTCGCGCGCCATGGCCCTATCCTTGAGACCGTTCGCGGTCGGCTTCAAGCGCCGCCTTGTGCGCCTCAAGGCCGCCAGGCGTGCGCAGCACTGCGATGATTTCGCGCACCTGCCGGCGCGCCGCCTCCATGCCTTCGCCGGTGTCGACGATGAAGTGGGCGCGGGCGCGTTTTTCGCCATCGTGCATCTGGCGGGCGAGGATGGCGTCCAGCCGCTCGGCGCCGTAGCCGGGCCGGGCCAGCACCCGCTCGCGCTGGACATGTTCCGGGGCGGTCACCACCACCACCGCGTCCATCCGCGTCTCGCCGCCGGTCTCGAACAGCATGGGGATGTCGAGCACCACCATGTCCACGCCCGCGGCTTCCGCGTCGGCGAAGAATTTGGCGCGGCCTTCGGCCAGCAGAGGGTAGATGATCCCATTCAGCTGCTGAAGCCGCTCCGGATGCCCAAACACCTGGCCGCCGAGGGCCTGGCGATCGACGGCGCCATCCTTGACCGAGCCCGGAAACAGCGCCGCGATCGCTTCCACCGCCGCGCCGCCAGCGCCTTGCAGCTTATGCACTTCGGCGTCGGCGTCGTAGACCGGCGCCCCCTCGGCGGCGAACATGGCCGCCGTGGTCGACTTGCCCATGCCGATAGACCCGGTCAGGCCGATGGTGATCACGGGGTTTCCTCCAACACCGCTAGCGCCAATCGCCGGACATCGACCGAGGTTGGGGGCGCCTGGCCGAAGAAGGCTTTAAACGACGGCGCGGCCTGGCCGATCAGCATGGCCAGGCCATCAACCGTCGTGAACCCTTCGGACGCCGCACGCGCCAGAAACGCCGTGCGCAGCGGCCGGTAGACCATGTCCATGACCACGGCGCCGGCCTGCAGACCATCGAAGGAGACGGCGAGCGGATCCTTGCCGGCGAGACCCAGCGAGGTGGCGTTGATCACCACCGAAGACGCCGACATCGCCTCCCGAAGACCGCCCCACTCGTGCACGGTGACCGGGCCGTCCACGGCTTCGGCGATCGCCTCGGCCCGGGCGAGCGTTCGATTGACGATCCGGACCTCCGGCGCGCCCGCGTCCAGTAAGGCCGCGACCGCGCCCCGCGCCGCGCCGCCGGCGCCGAGCACGACGACGGGCCGCTCTGTGAAGTTAAGGTCTGGCGCCTGTTCCGCAAAGGCCCAAAGCAGGCCTTCTCCGTCGGTATTGTCCGCGGTGATCGTTCCGTGAGGTTCGAACACCAGAAGGTTGGCCGCCCCGGCGCGCCGCGCGCGTTCGCTGACTTGGTCCGCCGCCGCCAGCGCGACCTCCTTGAAGGGCAGGGTGACGTTGAGGCCGCGCAAGGCGCCGCCGCGCAGGCCGTCGAGCAGTTTCGGGAAGTGCGCGGGATCCGGCGTCAGGGCGACATAGACGCCGTCGACCCCGGCCGCCTCGATCCAGGCGTTATGGATCAGCGGACTCAGGGAGTGCCGAACCGGGGCGCCAACCACCCCGGCGACCGTCGTCGCGCCGGAAATCCTCATGCCGGGATCGCCTCCAGCCGGCGAAGCTCCGCCAGCAGCGGCAGAATAGGCAGGCCGAGCACCGCGAAATAGTCCCCCTCGATGGCGGAAAACAGCTGAACGCCTTCGCCCTCAAGCGCATAGCCGCCGACGCAAGAGGTCGCGATCTCGGCGTTGCGGGCCAGATAGGCGTCCAGGAAGTCCTCGCTGAAGGCGCGCATAGTGAGGCTGACGGATTGAACGTCGCGCCAGATGATGTGGCCGTCCTGCGCCAACGCCGTCGCCGCATGAAGCTGATGGGTCCTGCCGCGCAATCGTATGAGATCCGTGCGGGCCTGCCCAAGATTATCGGCCTTGTCGTAAAGCCGCCCGTCGAATTCCAGAGTCTGGTCCGCGCCGATGGTCAGGTCCAAGGAGCCCTTGGACGCGGCGATCGCCTTGGCCTCGGCGAGAATCTCCGCAATGCGGCGCGGCGACTCGCGCTTTGCCAAAGCGTTCGCCTTGATCGGCGCCTCGTCGACGCCAGCGGATTTCAGGGTCACCGCGACGCCGGCGTTTTTTAGAATTTCGGCGCGCGCGGCGCTTTTCGACGCCAGGACGATCCTCAAGGTCCGACCTCGACCTGGCCCCGGCCGGCGTTCATCACATTGATCACCGCCGCGGCGGTTTCCTCGACCGACCGGCGCGTCACGTCGATCACCGGCCAGCCGTGCTTTTCGTACATCCGGCGAGCCCGCACGATCTCCGCCCGCACCGCCTCGGTGTCGATATAGGTGCTTTCACGATCCTCGCGCAGGTTCAGCAGGCGGTTGCGGCGAATCTCGATCAGGCGGTCCGGCGAGATGGTCAGGCCGACGACGACAGCCCGCTTCAGCTGGAACAACGCCGCCGGCGGCTCGGCCCCAGGAACCAGCGGCACATTGGCCGCGCGAATGCCCCGGTGCGCCAGGTAGATGGAGGTCGGGGTCTTGGAGGTTCGGCTGACCCCAACCAGGACAACGTCGGCCTGTTCCAGGTTCTGCGTGCTTTGGCCGTCGTCATGGCCGATCGCGTAGTTGAGCGCGTCCATGCGGTTGAAATAGTCGTTGTCGAGGGTGTGCTGGGCCCCGACACGAGTCGACAGGGAGGCGCCGAGATAGCGGGCCAGCGCCGCGACCAGAGGATCCAGCGCGGCGATGCAGGGCATCTCCAGATCGCGGCACCCTTGCTCGAGGGCGGCCCTGAGCTCAGACTCGACGATGGTGTGCAACACCACGCCCGGCGAGCCCTCTACTTCCTGCAGCACGCGCTCAAGCTGCCTCGGGGAACGAACCAAGGCGTAGATGTGTTCGATCGGCAGGACGTCATCGAACCGCGCGCAGACCGCCCGCGCCATGGCGTTCAGCGTCTCGCCGGTGGAATCCGAGACGAGGTGGAGATGGAAGTAGGTGGCGTATCGGCCGCTGCTCATCGCCTTCTCTTGAGGATCCTTTCGGCCTCCGGACGATGCGGCCGTTAACAAAAGGTTAACGAGTCCGGCGCGGTCCGGGGGATGGAGCGGGAGAAAAGCGGCTTCGGAGGGCTTTGCCAAGGCCGCCTGGGGGAAAACGGCCGCCTCGTCCGCATTCGGTTCGACTTTCAAGGCCAAGGTGGACGGCCGACGGGATGCCGCTCACAGCTGTTAGCGCCTCCATTAGTCCTGGTTTAGTCCAGCAATAGGTTCGGCGGATATTGAGTGAATCCAGCGGGTTGAAGCCTATCCCCGCAATTCACAGGCCGGGGGTCGGAAAATTGGTCTTGAGGACAAGCTCAGCGTCAGGTTGGAGCGTTCGCCGCCAAGGCCGGTTTTCCACACGGCGCCCCCCTCCTACTGCCTTCACCTAAAATCCTTTAACCTTTCATTAAGTAAGAGGGCGGGCCTTCGGGCTTGAGCATGACGCGCGGACGGGATTTAAGACCGGTCATGAACGCGTCCTCACCCGTGACCACACCACTCCTCCTTCGGGCTCTCGCGGGGGAGACGCTTCCCCGGCCGCCGATCTGGTTCATGCGGCAGGCTGGACGGTATCTGCCCGAGTACCGCGAACTGCGGGCCCAGGCCGGCGACTTCCTCAGTCTCTGCTTCAATCCGCAGATGGCGGCGGAGGTCACGCTGCAGCCTATGCGGCGGTTCGCCTTCGACGCAGCCATCATGTTCGCCGACATTCTGCTGATCCCGGGCGCCCTAGGCCAAAAGGTCTGGTTCGAGGCCGGCGAAGGCCCCCGGCTTGGACCCTTGCCGTCGAACGAGGCTTTGCGGGCTGAGCTTGACGCTTCCACCGAACGTTTGGCTTCCATCGGCGAGACCCTTCGTCTCGTTCGCGCCGAGCTGGAGCCGGAACGGGCGCTGATCGGCTTTGCGGGCGGGCCGTGGACGGTGGCCACCTATATGATCGAAGGCCGCAGCAGCGATCGGACCGGGGCGCGGACTTTCGCCTTCACCCAACCCGAGGTTTTGGACGAGCTGCTCGACATCCTTTCCGAGGCGACGGCTCGCTACCTGATCATGCAGGTCAAGGCAGGCGCCCAGGTTCTGAAGCTGTTTGAATCCTGGTCGGAGAACCTGCCGGAAGACGTGTTCGAGCGGGTGGTCACCCGTCAGCATCGCAAGATCGTCGATCGGCTGCGGGCGGAGGGGATAACCGTTCCGGTGATCGGCCTTCCCCGCGGCGCCAGCGGTCTGGCGGAAGACTATGCCGCCGGCGCGGGCGTCAACTGCGTCGCCCTTGATGTGCAGGGCTCGGCCAAGCTGGGCCAAAGGCTGCAGAAGACGGTGACCATCCAGGGATCGTTGGATCCGCTGTTGTTGCGGGCCGGCGGCGACGCCCTTACCCGTCGTGTGGATCAGCTGCTGGAACAGTGGAGCGGCGGGCCCTACATCTTCAACCTGGGCCACGGCATCATACTGGACACACCGATTCCTCATATCGAGCGGGTGGTCGAGCAGGTGACGACCTGGCGGGGCGCCTGACCGTGGTCAAGACAGCGCGTCGCATCGCGGTAGTGCTGTTCAATCTGGGCGGACCCGACAGTCTGGAGGCGGTTCGGCCCTTTCTATTCAACCTGTTCGCCGATCCGGCGATCATCTCGGCCCCGGCGCTGGTCCGCTATCCGCTCGCGGCGCTGATCTCCCTAACCCGCGGAAAGATGGCGCGGGGCAATTATGCGATGATGGGGGGCTTCTCGCCGCTCGGCCCAGAAACCCGCGCCCAGGCCCAGGCACTGGAAGCGGTGCTGTCTGATCAGGCCGACGGTGAGGTGAAGGTGTTCGTTGCTATGCGGTATTGGAAGCCGACCAGCGACGAGACGGCGCGAGCGGTGGCGGCGTTCGCGCCAGATGAGGTGGTGCTGCTGCCCCTCTATCCGCAGTTCTCCACCACGACGACCGCCTCGTCCCTGAACGCCTGGAAAAAAGCTTATCGGGGTCCTGGTCGGATCCGATCCGTGTGTTGCTATCCGCTCCAGGCTGGCCTGATCGAAGCGCATGCCGCGGCGATCGAAGGCGCCTGGGAAAAGGCGGGAAAACCCTCCGGCCTAAGGTTGCTGTTCTCGGCCCATGGTTTGCCGGAGCAGGTGATCGAAAAGGGCGATCCCTATCAGGCGCAGGTCGAAGCTCTGGCGGAAGCCGTCGCCGCGCGGCTGGGCGAACGCTGGGACTGGAAGGTCTGCTACCAGAGCCGGGTCGGGCCGCTGAAATGGATCGGACCGACCACGCTGGAGTGTATCGAGCAGGCCGCCGTGGAGGGACTGGGCGTGATGATCACACCCATCGCCTTTGTCTCCGAACATGTGGAGACCCTGGTCGAGCTGGACCACGACTATGCGACCTTCGCCCGGAGCCTGAACATCGCCCACTACATCCGGGCGCCGGCTTTGGGCGTTCAGCGGGACTTTATCGAAGGCCTGGCGGATGTGGCGTTGGCCGCGCTGAAGACAGAAGCTGCGCCAGCGCCCGGCTCGGCCTATGTATGTCCCGGGCGATGGACGGGGTGCCCGGCGGTCGTGGCGCGGGAGGGGCTAGGACTATGATTCACTACTATAATCTGCTGCGCGGCCTGCACATCATCGCCGTTATCGCCTGGATGGCGGGGATGCTCTATCTGCCGAGGCTCTATGTCTACCACACCCGCGCCGCGGCCGGCTCGGAGATGGATGAGACCTTCAAGGTCATGGAGACCAAGCTGCTGCGGATCATCATTAATCCGGCAAGCTTCGCAGTGCTGCTGTTCGGCGCAGCCCTCGTCTGGGTTGATTTGCAGCGATTAGGCCCCACCTTCTGGGACAAGCCTTGGTTCCTCGTGAAGATCGCCGGGGTGATCGCCCTGTTTGGCTGGCACGGATTTCTGGCCGCCAGCCGCCGGGCCTTCGCCGAGAATCGCAACACCCGCTCCGAGCGGTTCTGGCGCATGAGCAACGAGCTGCCCTTCATCGTCGCCATCGTTATCGTCTTGTCGGCGACAACGAAATACGGCGCCTGAACCGGACGGCGCGCGGAAGAGACGCGCTTGACGTGTCTGGCCGACTGTGGTTCCGCTGTGCCTGACGCGCGACAGATGTTTCGCGCTCCTTCTTCGCTGGATCGCCGCGGCCCCGCGGCGCCGATGTCCAGCCAACCATCTCAAGCGCCGCCCGTCCGGGATTACCGGCGCCCTCCAAATCAACCAGGCCCGCACATCGGGTCCTCCGCCCGCCCTGCGCGTTCGGAGACTGAACGAAGAGTAGAGTCAAAATGACCGACGAATCCGTCGAAGACACCCTGCTTGACGCCGAGGGCGCCGAGCTCTCGTCCGAACAGGGCGACAATGGCGATGAGGGTCCCTCCGCCGCGGCCCAGGCCATCGCGGCCATGGGCCTTACCAAGATGTCGCTTCAAGAGCTGAAGGAGCGGCCGGCCGCCGACCTGGTGGCCTTCGCCGAGGCGCTCGAGATCGAGAACGCCAACTCGATGCTGAAGCAGGACATGATGTTCGCCATCCTCAAGGCCGTGGCCGAGGAAGGCGTGGAAATCTCCGGCTCCGGTACGCTGGAAGTGGTGCAGGACGGCTTCGGTTTCCTGCGCAGCCCGGAATCCAACTACCTGTCCGGCCCGGACGACATCTATGTCTCGCCCTCCCAGATCCGCAAATTCGGCCTGCGCACTGGCGACAGTGTCGACGGCGGTGTCCGCTCTCCTCGCGAAGGCGAGCGGTATTTCGCCCTGGTCAAGGTGGACCAGGTCAATTTCGAGAGCCCAGACAACGTTCGCCACAAGGTGGCCTTCGACAACCTGACCCCGCTCTATCCGGAAGAGCGGCTGACCATGGAGATCGAGGATCCGACGCTGAAGGATCGCTCCGGCCGGGTCATCGACATCGTCGCCCCCCTCGGCAAGGGCCAGCGCTGCCTGATCGTCGCCCCGCCGCGGGTGGGTAAGACGGTGATGCTGCAGAACATCGCCAAGTCGATCGCCGCCAACCACCCGGAATGCTACCTGATCGTGCTGCTGATCGACGAGCGGCCGGAAGAAGTCACCGACATGCAGCGCACCGTGCGCGGCGAGGTGATCTCCTCCACCTTCGACGAGCCCGCCACCCGCCACGTCGCGGTGGCCGAGATGGTGATCGAGAAGGCCAAGCGCCTGGTCGAGCACAAGCGCGACGTCATCATCCTGCTGGATTCGGTCACCCGCCTCGGCCGCGCCTACAACACCGTGGTCCCGTCATCGGGCAAGGTGCTGACCGGTGGTGTCGACGCCAACGCCCTGCAACGGCCGAAGCGATTCTTCGGCGCCGCGCGGAACGTGGAAGAGGGCGGCTCGCTGACCATCATCGCCACGGCCCTGATCGACACCGGTAGCCGGATGGACGAAGTCATCTTTGAAGAGTTCAAAGGCACCGGTAACTCTGAAATCATCCTGGACCGCAAGGTCGCCGACAAGCGTATCTTCCCGGCTATCGACATTCTGAAGTCGGGCACACGTAAGGAAGATCTGATTACGCCGAAGGATATACTGCAGAAGACCTATATCTTGCGCCGCATCCTCAACCCGATGGGTCCGCAAGACGCGGTCGAGTTCCTGCTTGATAAGCTGCGTCAGAGCAAGAACAACGCTGATTTCTATCAGTCTATGAATACCTAACAGGGTCGTCACCGGGGCGGGGGATCGGATGAGGATTTTCCACGCACCCAGAACCCGGTCCGTCCGGGTTCTGTGGATGCTTGAGGAAATGGGCCTGGACTATGAGGTGGTGAAGCCTGGCTTCCCACCGACAGACCCGGAATTCCTCGCCGCCAACCCCACCGCGACGCTGCCGTTGTTTCTCGACGGCGAGGTCCGGCTGACCGAGTCTATCGCCATCCTGCAGTATCTGGCGGCGCGCCACGGTCCGACCGATCTGGCGGTGGCGCCGGACGAGGCTGGGTTCCCGGACTATCTTCAGTTCCTGGAAGTGGGTGAGGCGAGCTTGGCTACACCCCTCACCGTCATGGTTCGCACCCGGTTCATGGCGCCAGAGGATCAGAAGTCCAACTGGACCTTCGAGAGCTGCGCGGCGGTATTTTCCGACCGTGTTCGGCTGGTGGCCGACCAGCTGAAGGGGCATGACTTCATGGCCGGTGATCGGTTCACCGCGGCGGACATCTCTGTCGGATATGCCCTCGGTTTCGGCGAAGGACTCCGGCTAGCGGATAGTTATGCGCCCGCCGTGGCCGACTACTGGCGCCGGCTACAGGAGCGGCCAGCTTACCAGCGCGCCCGAGCCGCCTAGGGAAGCATCGGCCTAGGGAATCAATACGCTCGAGCCGACCGTGTCGCGAGATTCCAGCGCCTCATGCGCCTTGCGAGCGTCGGCGAGGGCGAACCGCTGGCCGATGTCGATCTTCACCGCGCCAGTCTCGATCACGTGGAACAAGGCCGCCGAGCTTTCAGCCAGCTCCTCGGGCTTGATGATGTAGTCGAACAGGGTTGGGCGGGTGAGGAACAGCGAGCCCATGCGGGAGAGCCGGCCCGGCTCGATCGCCGGCGCTGGACCGGAGGCGTTACCGAAGCTGACCAGCATGCCGCGCCGGGACAGACTGGACAGGCTGGCCTCAAAGGTGGCCGCACCGACCCCGTCGTAGACGACGGGCACGCCGGCGCCGCCGGTGATCTCCTTCACCCGGGCGGAAACATCTTCGTCGCGATAGAGGATCACATGCTCGCAGCCGTGCTGGCGAGCGAGCTTGGCCTTGTCCTCCGACCCCACCGCGCCGATGACGTGGACGCCGAGATGCTTGGCCCACTGGCAGAGGATGGCGCCGACGCCGCCGGCGGCCGCATGAACCAGGATGGTTTCGCCGGCCTTCACCGGACGGCAACGGCGCAGCAGAAATTCCGCCGTCATGCCCTTGAGCAGGGAGCCGGCGGCGGCTTCCGCCGCAACCCCATCCGGCAAATGAAGCAGGCGGGCGGCGGACACGACATTGTATTCGGCATAGCCGCCAAACTGGCCGGTATAGGCGGCGCGGTCGCCGGGCTTGAAGGTCGTCACGCCTTCGCCGACGGCGTCGACCACGCCGGCGGCCTCCTGGCCCAGGGTCACGGGCAGCTTGAGCGGATAGAGGCCGGAGCGGTGATAGGTGTCGATGAAGTTGATGCCGATCGCCTCATGGCGGAGGCGGATTTGGCCGGGCCCCGGTTCGGGGATGGGAAGGTTGACGGTCTCGAGGACCTCGGGCCCGCCAGTGCGGGAAACCTGAATCGCAAGCATGGCTAGCCCAAGTTGGTTTTGAAGAAGGCGAAGGTCCGCTCAGCAGCCTTGGCCGCATCCTCGGCGTGGTAGTGGTCGCCGCCGGTGCGTGAGAAGGCGTGATCGCGGCCGGGGTAGGTGTGGATTTCCACGTGGGCGTGGTTCTTCAGCGCCGTGAGGATTTGAGCCTGAGCCTCCTTCGGTACGAACTGATCTTCCTCGGCGATGTGTAGAAGCAGGGGATTGGCCAGCTTGTCGGCCTCGGCGGTGAATTTATCGATGCCGACGCCGTAATAGGCGACAACCGCGTCTGCGTCGGTGCGCGTCGCGGTCAGATAGGCGAGGAGGCCACCGAGGCAAAAGCCGATGGCGCCGACCTTGCCGCTCGACTTCGCCCGGACCCAATCGATCGTGGTGGCGATGTCCCGGACGCCGGCGTCGACGTCGAAGGCGTTGTAGAGCTCGAAGGCCCGCTTCCAGTGCTCGTCGGTGTGGTCGGTCAAATCGATACCCGGCTCAATCCTCCAGAACAGGTCGGGCGCGATGGCGAGATAGCCCTGGGCGGCCAGGCGGTCGCAGACTTCGCGAACGAAGGCGTTGACGCCGAAGATCTCCTGGATGACGACAATGGCGGCGGCCGGCTCGCTGGCTGGATGGGCGAGGTAGGCGCTGAACTCGCCGTCGCTGGTGGTAAGGGTTACGGTCTCGACGCTCATAGGGCCTCCTGGGATCCAAAACCCCCGTGAGAGTGCTACTAGCGTGGGAGCGTCGATAAGGCCCATAACAAAGTTGTGGGGATGGAGTCGGAAATGAAAGTCACCGTCAATGTCGAGTGCACCCCACAGGAGGCCCGCGCCTTTCTGGGCCTTCCGGATGTGACCGCCCTCAATGAGGCGATGATGACGGAGATGCAGGCGCGGATGAAGGTGAACATGGCGGCGCTGCAACCGGAAGAGCTGATGAAGAGCTGGATGGCGTTTGGCGGCCAGGCCACCGAACATTTCCGCAAACTGATGACGGCCGCGACCACGGGAAACACGCCCTAGGTGCGGGGGTTGGATTTGGCCGGCTCAAACGAGGCCGGCGCACGTGAAACAATTTTCGCCCTCGCTACGGCCCCTGGCCGCGCGGCTATTGCAATCATACGCCTGTCTGGCTCGATGGCTGGCGCCGCGCTGAAGGCGCTGGCTGGCGAAATTCCCATGCCGCGCGAGGCGACGCTCAGAACGTTGCGGCGGCCAGCGGACCGCGCGGTTTTGGATCGGGCGCTGCTGCTTTGGTTTCCCGGGCCGGCGAGCGTGACGGGCGAGGACTGCGCCGAGCTGCATCTTCACGGCGGCCAGGCTGTGGTGGACGGCGTTGCCGAGGCCTTGCTGGACCTGGGCCTGCGGCTCGCGGAGCCCGGGGAGTTCACCCGTCGCGCCTTTGAGAACGGAAAACTGGACCTGACCCAGGCGGAGGCGGTGGCGGACCTTGTCGACGCCGAGACCGAAAGCCAACGCCGCCAAGCGCTGGCGCAATTGGATGGGGCCTTGGCAAGACGGCACGCGACTTGGCGGGAGGCCCTGGTCGAGGTGCTGGCGGTGCTTGAGGCTGCGGTGGATTTTCCTGACGAGGATCTTCCAGAATCGGTGGCCGGGGAAGCGGCGCCAGCAATCGCCCGGATCGTCGATGAGCTTGAGGCCGCCTTGGCCGACGGTGGAAGAGGCGAGCGGGTGCGCGGGGGCTATCGCGTCGCCCTGATCGGCGCGCCGAATGCCGGGAAATCCAGCCTGTTGAATGCGCTCGCCGGGCGAGACGCCGCGATCGTTACGGCTACGCCGGGGACAACGCGGGACGTTATCGAAGTCCCGATGACGTTGTCGGGCTACCGGGTTGTCCTTGCCGACACGGCGGGTCTTAGGCAATCGGCTGATCCGATCGAGGCTGAGGGCGTTCGTCGAGCGAGAGCCTGGGCCGAGGCGGCGGAATTGCGCATGCTTGTCATCGACGCCGCCGCTACGGACGAGTCGTGGCGCGACGCGGCGGCGTTGGCGCGGCCAGGGGACTTTTGCCTTCTCAACAAGGCTGATCTTCCACGTGGAACAGCGGCTGTGGCGGCTGGATGGGCGAAAGACCTTGGGTTGGCCGTCGTGGAGCTTTCCGCGACCACGGCCGAGAGCGTGGAGGCCTTCAGGCGGGAATTGTCCGGGACGGTGGTGCGCGCGTTGTCGGGCGCTGATTTCCCAGCCGCCACGCAGGAACGGCATCGGCGCGACCTGGCGGAGGCTGATGAGCATTTGCGGCGGGCGCTTCAGGCCCTGGCCGCGCCGGCGGAAGTCGAGCTTGCGGCGGAGGATGTTCGGCTGGCGGCGCGCAGTCTGGCGCGGATCAGCGGCCGCGTCGGCGCGGAGGATATTTTGGACCGAGTGTTCGCGCGGTTCTGCATCGGCAAATAGAGTGTTTCACGTGAAACACTGGAGTTGCTGAGGATAACCTTGGTCTGACTGTGCAAGACCTGACTGTTTCACGTGAAACACCCCTCGACTCGGCTCGACGCGATCAGGCCTTGGACCTATAAGTCCCGCCCCATGTCCGCCCCCATCCCATCCTACGGCGTCCCGTCCTACGACGTCATCGTCATCGGCGGCGGCCACGCCGGCTGCGAAGCGGCCGACGCGGCCGCGCGGGCTGGTGCGAGCACCCTGCTGCTAACGCATAAGATCGAGACCATCGGCGAGATGTCCTGCAACCCGGCCATCGGCGGCCTGGGCAAGGGTCATCTGGTTCGAGAAATCGACGCCCTCGATGGCCTGATGGGCCGCATGGCCGACATTGCCGGCATCCAGTTCCGTCTGCTGAACCGGTCTAAAGGCCCTGCCGTCCGTGGACCGCGCGCCCAGATCGACCGCAAGCTCTATCGCCAGGCCATGCAGGCTGAGCTGGCCAAGCGCGACGGGCTGACCGTCGAAGCCGCCGCCGTCGAGGATTTGATCGTCGAGGGGGGCCGTGTCGCCGGCGTGGTGGGCGCGGATGGGCGGCAATGGCGAGCCGCCCGCGTGGTGCTGACCACGGGCACCTTCCTCAATGGCGTCATTCACCGCGGCGAGCAGAGGATTTCCGCGGGCCGCATCGGCGACGCACCAGCCATCGGCCTGGCCACGCGGCTTTATGAGCTCGGCCTGGACATGGGCCGGCTGAAAACCGGCACGCCAGCGCGGCTGGACGGGAGCACCATCGCCTGGGATCGGCTGGAGATGCAGGCCGGCGACGCCACGCCGGAGCCCTTCTCCTTCCTGACGGAGTCGATTGATCGTCCTCAAATCGCCTGCGGCGTCACCTGGACCAATGCCGAAACCCACCGGATTATCGCCGAGCGTCTGGGCGAGTCCGCTGTTTACGGCGGCAGGGCGACCGGGAAGGGGCCGCGCTATTGCCCCTCCATCGAAGACAAGGTGGTGCGGTTCGCCGACAAGACCGCACACCAGATCTTCCTGGAGCCGGAGGGCCTGGACGACGACACCGTCTACCCCAACGGCATCTCCACCTCCGTCTCGGAAGAGACCCAGGACCTGTTCCTGCGCACCATCGCCGGCCTGGAGCGGGTGGTGGTCAGGCGCTACGGCTATGCGATTGAATACGACTATGTCGATCCCCGCGAGCTGACGCCCGCTCTGGAGGTCAAGCGCCTGCCGGGTCTCTACCTCGCCGGCCAGATCAACGGCACCACGGGCTACGAAGAGGCGGGCGCCCAAGGCCTGTTGGCGGGTCTCAACGCCGCCCGCGCCGTCACCGGCCAGGCGCCGGCCAGCTTTGCGCGCGACGAGGCCTATATCGGGGTGATGGTCGACGATCTGGTCACGCGTGGGGTCAGCGAGCCCTATCGCATGTTCACCAGCCGGGCTGAGTTCCGCCTCATCCTGCGCGCCGACAACGCCGACCAGCGGCTGACCGCCAAGGGCGTCGCCCTGGGTTGCGTCGGCCCGGAGCGGGCGAAGACGTTCGCGGCGAAGGCGGAAGCCTTGGCCCAAGCGCGGGCTCGCGCCGCCGAGCTGACGCTCACGCCGGCCGCGGCCCTCAAGGCCGGGTTCCACGTGAAAGCCGATGGCCAGCGCCGGGATGTGACCCAGCTCCTGGCCTATCCGGACATCAGCTTCGACGATCTGGCGCGTCACTGGCCCGAACTTGCGGCCTGGCCGGCCTTTGCCCGCGAGCAGGTTGAGATCGACGCCGCCTACGCCGGCTACCTCGATCGTCAGGCGGCTGATGTCGCGGCCTTCCGACGGGACGAGGATCTACGCCTGCCGGCGGACCTGGACTATGCCGGCGTCGGCGGTCTCTCGCACGAAGCCAAGGAAAAGCTGGGCGCCGTGCGCCCGCTGACGCTCGGCCAGGCCTCTCGGATAGAAGGCGTCACTCCCGGCGCGCTTACAGCTCTGCTTGCCCATGTCCGCCGACCCCGCGCCGCTTGAAGCCCCCCTGGACGCGCCTGCTGACGAGCTTGCGCTCGCCGAGCCGTTCGATCGCGCCGCCTTCGCCGCGGCCGCGAACGCCAGCGAGACGCAGCTTGCCGACCTCGACCGTTTTCTGGCGCTGCTGACCGAGCGCAACGCCCAACTGAATCTGGTCGGCCCATCGGCGCTGGCGGCCTTTTGGCTCAGGCATGCCTATGATTCCGCTCAGCTTCTGACCTTTGCGCCGGAGGCCCTGGTCTGGGCCGATCTTGGCGCTGGCGCGGGATTTCCGGGCCTGATCCTGGCGATCCTGCTGAAAGACAAGCCTGGCGCTCAGGTGCACCTGGTCGAGAGCATGGCTAAGCGCTGTCGCTTTCTGGAAGAGGCCTGTGTGGCCCTCGATCTGCCGGCCACGGTTCACAACGCCCGGGCCGAAGACCTGGAACTGAAAGTTGATGTGGTTACGGCCCGCGCCGTGGCCCCACTGACCAAACTTATGGGTTATGCTTGGCCATACCTGTGCAGGGGCGCGACCGGCCTGTTCATGAAGGGCCAAGATGTTGAGGTGGAACTGAAAGCCGCCACAAGATATTGGAAATTTCATGCGCGCCTCATCCAAAGCCTGAGCTCGTCGCAGGGTCGTATCGTGCAGCTGAAAAGGATATCCCGTGTCAGACCCGGTTGATCCCCGGCCCTACTCCAGGCTCCGCGTGCTGTCGGTGTCCAACCAGAAGGGCGGCGTCGGCAAGACGACCACGACCATCAATCTGGGCACGGCCCTGGCCGCCGTCGGCGAGCGGGTGCTGATCGTCGATCTGGATCCGCAGGGTAACGCCTCGACCGGTCTCGGTGTGCCGCGCGGCCAGCGCAAGACCACCGTGTACGATGTCATCGTCAACGGCGCGCCGATCGCCGATGCGGCTGTGAAAACATCGGTGCCCGGCCTGGAGCTGATCACCTCCGATCCGGACCTCTCCGGTGTCGAGTTGGAGCTGGCCCAGGCGCCGGGGCGTTCTTTCCGGCTACGCGACGCTCTGCGGCCGTTGCGGGAAGCGGCCGGCGAGGGCGGCTATACCTATGTGTTGATCGATTGCCCGCCGTCGCTGAACCTGTTGACCGTCAACGCCATGGCGGCGGCGGACGCGGTGCTGGTGCCGCTGCAGTGCGAATTCTTTGCCCTGGAAGGCCTGACACAGCTGATGCGCACGGTCGATCTGGTGCGTGGCAACCTCAATCCGCGCCTGGAAATCCAAGGCGTGGTCCTGACCATGTACGATCGCCGCAACAGCCTGTCCGACCAGGTGGCCCTCGATGTTCGCAGTCACTTTGGCGACAAGGTCTATGAGACGATGATCCCCCGCAATGTCCGGGTCTCGGAGGCGCCGTCGTTCGGCAAGCCCGTTCTGGTCTATGACCTGAAGTGCGCCGGCAGCCAGGCCTATCTGAAGCTGGCCCGCGAAGTGGTCGGGCGCGAGCGCGCGCGCAAGGCGCAGGCCGCCTGATGGCCGAGCAGCGTAGAGGACTGGGGCGCGGCCTGTCGGCCCTGCTGGATGAAAACCCCGGCGGCGGCGCTGATGCGCCGGCCGGCGGCGTGCGCGAATTGCCGATCGAACTGGTGGATCGCAACCCGAAACAGCCCCGTATGGACTTTGACGGGGATGAATTGAACATCCTGGCGGCCTCGATCCGCGACAAGGGTGTGTTGCAGCCGATCCTGGTGCGCAATGCCCCGGACAAGCCAGGCCAGTACCAGATCGTCGCCGGCGAGCGGCGCTGGCGCGCGGCCCAGATCGCCAATCTGAAGATGATCCCGGCCCTGATCAAGGATCTGGACGATCTCGAGACGCTGGAAATCGGCATCATCGAGAACATCCAGCGGATCGATCTGAACCCCTACGAAGAGGCGGCCAGCTACAAGGCGCTGATCGACCGGTTCGGCCGGACTCAGGAACAGATCGCCGAGGCGGTGGGCAAGAGCCGCAGCCATGTGGCCAATTCCCTGCGGCTGCTGGGCTTGCCGGAAATGGTGCTGCACGCTTTGCGCACCAACCTGATGTCCGCCGGCCATGCCCGCGCTATCGCCTCCGCCCCGGATCCTGAAAACCTCGCGCGGATCGTCATCGACGAAGGCCTCAGTGTTCGCGCGACAGAGGCGTTGGCGCGCAAGGCGCAGGCGTCACCGGCCAAACCCCGCGCCCGGCCGCAGACCGACGTCGCGCGCGACGCCGACACCCAGGCGCTGGAGCAGGATATTTCCGGCCTGCTTGGTCTTGAGGTCCAGATTCTGGATCGCGGCGGGGCTGGCGAGGTCAGGATCGCCTATGCGACCCTCGAGCAGCTGGACGATCTCTGCCGGCGGCTGACGGGGGGCTAAAGCCTATTGAAGTCAGGCGCGATCGGACCGCTGGCGCTGGCCCCCACCGTCAGGCCGCGCCGCTTCGCTTTGCGTCCTGCCACCTCCCCCTCTCGCTGCGCGTGGGGTGAGGAGGAATACCGTGTTCAACCTCCTCCTCCCCCGCGAGCGAAGCGAAGACAGGGGGAGGTGGCTCGCGTAGCGAGACGGTGGGGGCAGCGCCGGCGAGCGGACTAGGCGCACCTGATTCCAATAAGCCCTAGAGCCCTAATCTCCGCGCACGGCCTGCAATCGTCAGCGCCAGGCGTTCCGCGATCAGGGTGTCGGGCGATCCGGTCTGTTTGCAGGCGCGGTCGGCGTCGAGCACGTCCGGCTGCAGCGAATCCAGGTGATCCAGGGTCCAGGCGCGCGCCTGGCGCAGGAATTCCCGCTCATTGCGCCAGAACACGCCCGACGCCTTGGCCGCTTCGGCCAGGCCCGCGCCATTGGTGGCCAGGGTCAGGGTGCGGCGCAGCCGCGTCAGGTGGGTTCCGATGGCGCGAACGGCCGCCGGGCCTGCTTCCCCCTCGGCGATTGCGCGTCTGAGGCCCGCATGGGCGGCGGCCAGCTTGCCGCCGAAAGCGTCCTCGGCGGCTGTCGCCAGAGAAGACTCTGGCTCAACCCCAAAAAAGGCGTCCAGATCCTCGGGCTTGGCCGTCGCGCCGGAGCCTGGACCCAGATAAAGGGCCAGCCGCTCGATCTCCTGCCGCGCCACGCCGCGTTCGCGCGGCAGTCGGGCGACGAACAGGTCCAGCGCGTCCGAGGCCAGACTGACCTTATCCTTGGCCAACGATTCCCGCACCAGGCGCGCCACATCGCCGGGTTCGTCCTCGTAACAGGGGATGGCCGCGGCGGCCTCGGCCTTTTCGGCGGCCTTGCGCAGGGCTGAGTCCCGCCCCAGCTCGCCAGCCTCGATCAGAAAGAAGGCCTCGGGGTTGAAGCCGCCCTCGGCATGGACCTTCAGCGCCTCGGCGGCCTGCTTATCGATGGCCGCGCGCTCGGTGCTCAGCCGCAGACGCACCAGGCGGCGGCCGCCCATCAGCGATTGCGCCGACAGCTGGTCCGCGAGCCTGCCGCCATCGCCATCCATATCCTGGTCGGTCAGCAGTGAAACGTCGAAGGGATCGTCCGGCCGTTCCGTCGCGGCTTTCGCCAGGGTGTCAGCCCGCTCGTGCACGCCGCCCCGATCGCGGCCATAGATCAGTACGGCGCGGACGCCCTTGGTCGGCGCGCTCAGGAACCGCTCCACATCGGGCCGGCGGCTGAGGATCACGCGATTAGGCCTTAGGGCTTCTGGTGACTGGCGAAATATTCAGCCAGATCGACCCGGATATGCTGGGCGGCGGTGGCGGCGGCGCGTTGCTGGGCGTCCTGCTGCGCGGAGATGCCGGCATAGGGTTGGCCGGTCTCGGCATAGGTCACCTCGACAGGGTCGAGACCGTGGGTCAGCACCTTGGCGGGATCGCCGACCGCGACCAGCGTATAGTCGACGCGTACATGCATCTCGTAGCGCTCGGCCACGCCGTTCACATTGAGGCCGCGCGGAAAGATGCGTTCAGCGACGGTCACGGTCAGCTTGTAGGCCGGCGCCGCCGCCTTGTCGGTGCCCAGCTCGTCTTCCAGGGACTCGCCCAGCAGGAAGGCCGTACGGCCATGCGGCACGACCACCTGAATGTGGCTCAGGCCCGGGGTCACGCCTGGCGTCGCATAGAGGGGCGTGAATCCGCAGGCGCTGAGGGCCAGGGCGGCAAGGGCGACAACCACGGTCGCGAACGAGCGGGCCAAGGCGCTCATCCGACGACGATGTTGATGATGCGATCCTTCACGACGATCACCTTGCGAACAGTCAGGCCCTCAAGGTGCCGCTGAACCGACGCGTCCGCCAGGGCAATCTTTTCGACATCGGCCTCGGCGGTCCCGGGCGCGGCGCGAATCTCGCCCCGGCGCTTGCCGTTGATCTGCACCGGCAGCACGATTTCGTCGTCAGCGGCCAGGGCGGCGTCGTAGTCGGGCCAAGGCGCGTGGACCACCATGCCCTCGCCGCCGATCCGCTCCCAACAGGCTTCGGCCAGGTGCGGGGCATAGGGGGCGATCAGCCGCGCCAGGGCGGACAGGGCCACGCCACGCGCCTGCAGCAGGGCTGGCGAGGCGCCTTCCGCCGGCAGCGAGCGCAGCAGGGCGAGGAATTCGTCGAACCGGGCGACGGCGGTGTTGAAGCGGAAGCCCTCGATGGCGCCGGTCACGGCCTTCACCAGCCGATGTGTCGCCCGCGTCAGCGCCAGGGCCGAAGGATCGTCTCCGCCGGCCGCCGGCAGTTCAGCTGGCTGGCTGTCGAATTCGTCCCACAGCCGGTTTACGCGGCGCCAGGCGCCCTGAATCCCGCCGCTGGTCCACTGCACGTCCCGCTCAGGCGGTGAATCGGACAGAACAAAGAAGCGGGCGGCGTCCACGCCATAGGCGTCGAAGATCTCCACCGGCGCCACCGTGTTGCGCTTCGACTTGGACATCTTTTCGGAGTCGCCGATCGTCACCGGCTCCCCCGTTTCGATCAGGATCGCCCGCCGTGTCGTCCCCTGGGCCTCGATTTCGACCTGCGCCGGCTCGACCCAGTCGCCGCTCTGGCGGCGATAGGTCTCGTGCGTGACCATGCCCTGCGTGAACAGGCCGGCGAACGGCTCAGCCACCGACAGCAGCCCGTCGTCCTTCAGGGCGCGGGTGACAAAGCGGGCGTAGAGCAGATGCAGCACGGCGTGTTCGATGCCGCCGATATATTGGTCGACCGGCAGCCAATAGTCGGCGGCGGCCTTGTCGATCGGCTCGTCCGCGGTCGGATCGGTGAACCGGGCGAAATACCAGGAGCTGTCGACGAAGGTGTCGAGGGTGTCGGTTTCCCGCTCCGCCGCGCCGCCGCAGGTCGGGCAGGCGGCGTGCTTCCAGGTGGGATGGCGCGCCAGGGCGTTGCCGGGGCGGCTGAAATCCAGATCCTCGGGCAGGGCGACCGGCAGTTCGGCTTTCGGGACCGCGACGGGACCGCACCTTTCGCAGTGGATGATCGGCACCGGGCAGCCCCAGCCGCGCTGGCGAGCAATGCCCCAGTCGCGCAGACGGTAGACTGTCGCGCCCTGGCCTTGGTTCTGCGCCTCGATCCGGGCGATTGCGGCGGCCTTGGCCGGTTCGATCTCCAGCCCGTCGAGGAAGTCCGAATGGTAGATTTGGCCGGGACCCGTATAGGCCTCGTCGCCCACCGCGAACGAGGCGGGATCAGCGCCGGCTGGCAGGACCACCGGGGTGACGGGCAGGCCATATTTGCGAGCGAAATCAAGGTCGCGCTGGTCGTGGGCCGGGCAGCCGAAGATGGCGCCCGTGCCGTAGTCCATCAGCACGAAGTTGGCGATCCAGACCGGCAGGGTCTGGTTCGGCGCGAAGGGATGCTGGACGGTCAGGCCGGTGTCATAGCCACGCTTTTCCGCCTGTTCGATCGCGGCTTCGGACACCGCGCCATGCCTGCAATCCTCGACGAAGGCCGCCGCCTTGGCGTCCGACGCCGCGGCATGGGTCGCCAGCGGGTGATCGGCGGCGACCGCCAGGAAGCTCGCGCCATAAAGCGTATCGGGACGGGTGGTGTAGACCTCCACGCCCCCGCCCAAGCTTGCGTCCAGGCCGGCGGGCGCCGCGCCAGCGAAGGCGAACTTCAGCCGCAAGCCCTTGGATCGGCCGATCCAGTTCTCCTGCATCAGCCGCACCTTGTCGGGCCAGCGATCCAGAGTCTTCAGGCCTTCGATCAGGTCGTCGGCATAGTCGGTGATGCGCAGGAACCACTGATTCAGCTTGCGCTTCTCGACCTCGGCGCCGGAGCGCCAGCCGCGACCGTCGATCACCTGCTCATTGGCCAGGACGGTCATGTCGACCGGGTCCCAGTTGACCACGGCTTCCTTGCGATAGATCAGCCCCCTGGCCCACAGGTCGACGAACCAGGCCTGCTGCTTGCCGTAGTAGGCGACGTCGCAGGTGGCGAATTCCCGCGACCAGTCGATCGCCAGGCCCAGCTCTTTCAGCTCGGCCCGCATGGCGTCGATGTTCTGGTAGGTCCAGGCCCTGGGGTCGACGCCCCGTTCCATGGCCGCGTTCTCGGCGGGCAGGCCAAAGGCGTCCCAACCCATGGGATGCAGAACATTAAAGCCGCGCGCGCGCTTGAACCGGGCGACGACATCGCCCAGCGCATAGTTGCGGACATGCCCCATGTGCAGCTTCCCAGAAGGATAGGGAAACATCTCCAGCACATAGTATTTCGGCCGGCTTGGATCAGGCGGACCCGCGCGGAAGGCGTCAGCATCCGTCCAGGCGGCGCGCCATTTCGGCTCGGCCTCTTTGGGATTGTAGCGGGCCATGGTTAGCCCGCTAGCTGTTCACATTCGAAAGGCGCAGTTGGCGCGCGCGGGTAAGGATCGCGTTTTCGATGTCGATCGAGGTCTGGTCCGACGAGGCCGCGTCGACCCAGGCGCCGCTGGCGTCCCGGACCTGCTTGAACACGGTCACATTCAGGCCGTCGGCGCGCAGCCGGGTGTCCAGGATGTAGACGGTGCACTTGAACCGCTCATCCAGCTTTTCCGGATTCACATACCAGTCGGTGATGATCACGCCGCCGTAAGGGTCCGCCGAGGACAGGGGCATGAAGGCCAGGGTGTCCAGGGAGGCGCGCCACAGATAGCCATTCACCCCGATCGGGGCAGCGGCCGCCGCATGGCCCTTGGCCACATAGGCCTGGGGTCCATTTGCGTGATGCGCGCAGCCGGCAAGGGCGATAGCCCCCATGGCCACAGTCATCATCACCGATGCCTTACGCATCAACACCATCGCGTCTTGCTCCGCTCGAATGCCTCGGCCCGGACGAATGCCCGCCCCGAAGCGCCGCCTTCCCCGTACCCCTTGCGCCGCTCTATAACACGGGTGCGACAACGGCCAACGCAAATCGCGTGGCCCTGACGCCACAGGCCGAGGCAGAAGGTCGCCTGGGCTGCGATTGTGGGGCACGTTACATTGACCCCCGCGTTTCACAGGCATTAAAGCTCCGTGAAGACATGTCCTGCATCCTATGCGGGCTGTTCTTGGTTTTGGGGGATTGGGCTGCAGTAGATGGCGAAGGCGCGCACATATGCCGCCGCGATTGGGGCGCTTGCCGTGTTGGCCACGGCGGTTTCCGCGCGCGCCGAACAATCGCTGCAGCTTGTCGCGCCGCAGCAAGGCGACATCTTCGCCCCGCATTCCACGCCCGATCAAAGCCGTTGGGGCCCGCAACCGACCCACAAGTCGTTGCAGTTCGACCAGAAGCGCTGGGGCCTGCATCTGGACGTGAACGAGCCGGTCGGCCGCGAAATGCAGCTGCGCGACATCCAGGCCGGCGCCTTCTTCAAGCTGACGCCGTCCCTCCGGGTCGGCGGCGCGGTGGCCCTGGCCGATCAGCCGACCCAGCCGGACCGGACCAGCCTGCCGACCACCCAGACCCCGCGCGTGCGGCTGGAAACCACCTTCAAATTCTAATCGGGGCCAGTGAGGCCATCGATCGCCGCAAGGCCCGCCGCGCCCGTGCTGATCAGCCGAGGCGCGTTTTGCTTATTTACGCCGCCTAGCGCGATGACCGGGGCGCGGCTGGTGCGGACAAGCTGGGCGAAGCGAATCGGACCGAGAGCCTGACCCGCTGACGGGCTGCGACTTGGGAAAACCGCCGAGAGCACGATGGCGTCGGCGCTCTGCCCTCGGCAAACGGCGGTGCGGCTGTGAGCAGCGACGCTGATCAGCCATCCCGGCTGACGCAGCTTTAGTCTCAGGACGCGGTGGGCCATGCGTTCCGGCAGATGAACGCCGTCGGCTCCTACCCGCACGGCCAGGCCGTCGTCCGCGCCGATCAGCAGTCGGATCCCCCGCGCACGCGTGACAGTTCGCAGCCGCTTGGCCACGTCATCGGCGCCAGGGTCGCCAAATGCGCGATAGATCACCGCCGCGCCTTTAGGCAGGCGCCTGATCACAACCAGCGGATCGGGGGTGCGATCCGGGTCGGTGAAGAACCAAAGCCAAGGAATTTCCTTGCCCCGCCTTGTACGCGGCGCGCGGGACCCTAGTTTCCGGGCGGTGCTTTCCAGTGAGATCAATGCTCGCCCACCCGCCAACGCCCGCCGCCGAATCCTTGAGCCCGCTCGCCGGCATTCTCCGCCGCATGGCCGCCGCCGCCAAGGCCGCCGGGCGCGATCCGGCGCAAATCGAACTGGTCGCGGTTTCCAAGCAGCAGCCCTGGGAGGCGGTCGAGCCGGTCCTGGCCGCCGGCCAGCGCGTGTTCGGCGAGAACCGCGTGCAGGAGGCGCAGAGCCGCTGGACCGATCGCCGCGAGGGTCTTCGCCTGCACCTGATCGGGCCGTTGCAGACCAACAAGGCCCGCGACGCCGTCGCCCTCTTCGATGTGATCGAGACGGTTGACCGGCCCAGATTGGCGCGGGCGCTGGCGGATGAGATCCAGCAGGCCGGCCGCGCGCCTCGGCTCTACATCCAGGTGAATACCGGCGAGGAGCCGCAGAAGGCCGGCGTCGCGCCGGGGGATGCGGACGCCTTCATCGCGGCGGCGACCCGCGAATTCGGCCTGGAGATCGAAGGCCTGATGTGTGTGCCGCCCGCGGAAGAGCCGGCGGCGATGCATTTCGCCCTCCTGGCCAAGATCGCTCAACGCAATGGCCTGGCCAGGCTGTCCATGGGCATGAGCGCCGACTTCGAGACGGCGATCCGCTTCGGCGCCACCTCCGTTCGCGTCGGGTCGGCCCTGTTCGGCGGCCGCCATTACGCGCAACCGTCGGCCGCATAATCCGTTGAGCGCTTTACGCCGCGCGTCGGCGCGGTGCATGCTTGGGTCATGGCGCAACGTAAGACCATTCTCATCGTCGACGACGACGCCGAACTGCGTGAGGCCCTGGCCGAGCAGCTCGATGTCCATGAAGCCTTCGCCGTCGAGCAGGCGTCTAACGGCGCGGAGGGCGTCGCCAAGGCGCGGGCGCTGAAGGCGGACCTGATCCTGCTGGATGTCGATCTTCCGGATTTCGACGGGCGCGAGGTCTGTCGCCAGGTCCGCGCCGCCGGCGTCTCCTCACCGATCATCATGCTGACCGCGGCCAGCGAGGACGCCGACACCATTCGCGGCCTCGACGCCGGGGCCAACGACTATGTGACCAAGCCCTTCCGGTTTGCGGTATTGCTCGCGCGCATCCGCGCCCAGCTGCGCAGCCACGAACAGTCCGAGGACGCGGTGTTCCGTATCGGACCCTATGAATTCCGCCCCGCGGCCAAGATCCTGGTCGATGACCGCCAGCACAAGATCCGGCTGACGGAGAAGGAAACCAACATTCTGAAATACCTCTATCGCGCCGGCGAAAAGCCGGTGTCGCGAGAGGAGCTGCTGGCCGAGGTCTGGGGCTATAACGCCGGGGTCACCACCCACACCTTGGAAACCCACGTCTATCGCCTGCGCCAAAAGATCGAGCGCGACGCCGGCGGCGCCAAGCTGCTGCTCACCGAGACTGGCGGGTATCGGCTGGCGCCTTGAGGCTCAGGCGGCAGTAAGTCCCGATCCAGAGGAAAGGAGGTTCTATGAAGTACGAGCCCCTGACACACTTCCTTCGCGCCGAGGCCTTCGAGACGCGCTCCCTGTCTTTTTCCGGGAGATCGAGGCGATCATTGGCGCGTCGCTTCCGCCTTCGGCCCGCCGACACGAAGCGTGGTGGAGCAACAATCCTACCGGCCACGTCAACGCCCAGGCCTGGCTCAGCGCCGGCTACAAGACCGATGGCCTCGATCTGGCCGGCGAAACCGTTGTGTTTCGACGGGCGGCCCGCCGCTCGTTTCGACAGCATCCCGCATTCGCCGCGCTGGCCGGAACAGTCCGAGTCACGCCTGGGGTCGATCTAACCGAACCGGCTGACCCCGACTGGGCCGACCTCTACGATTGACCAGTCTCGTCGCCCGCTATTCGGGCCTTGGTGCAAGGCGCCGATAAATAGGCAACCCGCTGAGACCTCAGCCTTAGGCCGCCGATACACCGGCCCGCTGATCGGCCCGCCTGCGCGCCCGATGCGACTAGGCCAACGCACCCCGTCACCGGCGAGGGTGTGTTTGGGTAGCGGGGCAGTTTGAAATTTAGCGCCGCTGAGAGCGCCCACATGGAAACGCATTCCGGAACGCTTTCCCGAGCACAAACGTGGGCGCCTTGTCCCAATCCTCAGGATGGTCCCGAACGTAGTTGCGGCCAACGGCCAACACCCGCTCCGCCAGATCGTCCGGTGCTCCGCAAACTTGATTATTGATCGCCAGCGTGTCGAAGACACCTAGAATGTAACCCGTGCAGAAGTCGCCGCTAAGTATATCCACGCTTTGGGAACACTCGCGGGCCAGGTCGTTCGTCTTGGTGGAGCTGAGCGCGACCGGCTGAGCGCTCGCCTGATTCGCAAGCACGACCGCCGCCGCGAAGGCCGCGAGTGCAGACATTCTCAAGGTGATCCCTCCCGCTGATTCCTGGACCACCTTAGCCTGCAACCGACTTCTAGTAAGGGCCGCGCATCTTTGGGGCTTCCTCGGTCGCTTCGAGCACCGCGACAAGATCGGCCGTGCTCCACAGCTTGCCCGTCACGCCAGCGGCCATAGCCGGGCTCACGCGCAGGGTCTTATGGATGCGGACGAAATTGTAATAGGCAAAGTGAAGTCGAGAAGATGTTGTTTGGTGACCGCTCTTAGATCGCCAGCCCCGCCGTTACCGGGGCGTGGTCGCTGGGCTGGTCCCAGCCGCGCACATGGTCATGGATCACAGCCTCGGCCTTTCCGTTCACGAAGGCCGCCTCGCGCAGGCCCGGCGTGACCCAGATATGGTCCAGCCGCAGGCCGCGGTTCGATTGCCGGAAATCGGCGGCCCGATAGCTCCACCAGGACGCCAGCCTCTCCGTCTCGCCGTGGGCCTCGCGCACCAGGTCGGTGAAGCCGCCGGCGGTCTTCAGGCGTTCCATCGCTTCGGTCTCGATCGGCGTATGGCTGACCACCTTCAGCATGTAGCGATGGTTCCAGACGTCGTATTCGCTCGGCGCCACGTTAAGGTCGCCGACCATGACCATGGGCGTCTTGGGATCGCGGGCATGGGCGAGCTCGGTCAGGCGCTCATAGAAGTCCAGCTTGTGGTCGAATTTGGCGTTCAGCGCCCGATCAGGCAGGTCGCCGCCGGCCGGGATGTAGAAGTTCTGCACCTCGATGCCGCTGACCTTCACCGCAACGCATCGCGCGTGTCCCTCGCGGCAGGCGTCGATAGGCGCAGCCGGCTCCAGCGGCAGGCGCGAGGCGATCGCCACCCCGTGCCAGCCCTTCTGTCCTGCGATCGCCAGGTGGGGCAGACCCATCGCCTCGAACGCCTCGCGCGGAAACTCGCCCGTCTGGCATTTGATCTCCTGCAGGCAGAGCACGTCGGGCTTCTGCTCGGCGACGAACTTGGCGACCTGCTCCGTGCGGATGCGGACCGAATTGATGTTCCAGGTGGTGAGCTTCATGCCGTCCTAGTGGCGCGGGCCGGGCCCGCGCGTCAAAGAAAAAGGGCGCGTAAGAAAAAGCCCGGCGCGCATTACCGCACCGGGCTTAAAGTTGTCTCTCACACCGCGACCGGGAGGGGATTAGGGTCCGGCGGCGGGACTAGCTCGGGAAATTAATCCCAGGCCTCATGCGTGCTAAAATTGCCACGCGGCCTTCAAAAGTCAAGGACCAATCGCCCAAACCCTTGATTGTGACGGAAATGTCGCAATCGAAATCACCGCGCACCCGCCGGCGCCGGAATAAGGAACAGATTGGGGTCGAGGCCGCTGGTCGCCTCGAAAGACGTCAGACGGATCTCGGTGATCCGGCCCTGGGCGTCCTTCGTCTTCCAGTCCCGCAAGGCCATTGGATTGTCGCCAAAGGTCATGGTGATTTCGCCCAGATTGCGATGATGGACGTCGACGGCGGTGAGGGCGAAGCCGTCGGTGAAGCGATCGACACGGGTGACGGCGACCCCGCGATCGAGGCGAACCTGTTTCGCCAGCAGGATCGACAGCGGCGTCACCGACAGCAGGTAGCGGCTCTGACTCTTCAGGCGGGGGTCGCTGACCATGACGTTGGCGCCGTCGCTGATCACCAGCAGCCCATAGGGAGGGTCGTAGGCGAACCGCGCCCGTCCCGGTCGCTTGAGATAGACGTCGCCGTGGCTGATCCCGCCCCGGCTGTCGATCTGATCGAACCGTCCCTTCATCTCCCCGAGGCTTTGCAGATAGGCGGCGGCCTTGTCGACCAGCGCCTTGTCCTCCGCCGACAGCGGCGTATCGGCCTGCGCGGCGCGGGCGACGGCGGCGGCGAGGCCGGCGGCGACCAGGGTCCGGCGGGACACGGCTGGAGAGGGGCTCACATCGCGATCCTTCATCGTTTGGCGCCGGTCATGGCCCTGGCCGGTGGCGAAATCGCGACCTTAAGTCCCCTAACTCGGTGGTGGACCGGCCAGGATGTCGCGTTTGCCGGCGTGGTTGGCGGGACCGACAACGCCCTCCTGCTCCATCCGCTCCATCAGCGAGGCGGCGCGATTGTAGCCGATCTGCAGGCGGCGCTGGATATAGCTGGTGGACGCCTTTCGGTCGCGGGTGACCACGGCCACGGCGTGGTCGTAGAGGTCGCCGCCGGAACCGTCGCCCGCGACGCCCCCGCCGTCCTCGCCGCCGTCTTCGTCGCCGCCGGCGGTGACGTCCTCAAGATACTGCGGCTCGCCCTGGTCGCGCAGGTATTTGGCCACCGTCTCGACCTCGCCGTCGGAGACGAAGGGTCCGTGCAGGCGGGTGATGCGGCCGCCGCCGGCCATGTAGAGCATATCGCCCTGGCCCAGCAGCTGCTCGGCGCCCTGCTCGCCCATGATGGTGCGGCTGTCGATCTTGGACGTGACCTGGAAACTGATCCGGGTCGGGAAGTTGGCCTTGATGGTGCCGGTGATGACGTCCACCGACGGCCGCTGGGTGGCCATGATCAGATGGATGCCCGCCGCCCGCGCCATCTGCGCCAGGCGTTGGACGGCGCCTTCGATATCCTTGCCGGCCACCAGCATCAGGTCGGCGACCTCGTCGATCACCACCACCAGATAGGGCATGGGCTCGGGGCGCAGCTTTTCTTCCTCATAGATCGGCCGGCCCTGGTCGTCGAAGCCGGTCTGCACGGTCCGGACGAAGTGCTCGCCCTTGGCCTGGGCCTCGACGGCGCGCTCGTTGTAGCCGGCGATGTTGCGCACGCCGATCTTGGACATGCGGCGATAGCGGTCCTCCATCTCGCGCACGGTCCATTTCAGCGCGACGATGGCCTTCTTCGGGTCGGTGACCACGGGGGTGAGCAGGTGCGGGATGCCGTCATAGACCGACAGCTCCAGCATCTTGGGGTCGATCATGATCATCCGGCACTGGTGCGGGGCCAGGCGGTAGAGGATCGACAGGATCATGGCGTTGACGCCCACCGACTTGCCCGAGCCGGTGGTGCCGGCGATCAGCAGGTGGGGCATCTTGGCCAGGTCGGTGATGTAGGGCTCGCCGCCGATGGTCTCGCCAAGCGCCAGGGGCAGGGCATGGCTGGTGCGGTCGTATTCCGTCGAGGACAGCAGGTCGCGCAGATAGACGGTCTCGCGCTTGGGGTTCGGCAGCTCGATGCCGATGGCGTTGCGGCCCGAAACGACAGAGACGCGGCAGGCGGCGACGCTCATGGAGCGGGCGATATCGTCGGACAGGGCGACCACGCGGGCGGATTTGACGCCTGGCGCGGGGACCAGCTCATAGAGGGTGACCACCGGACCGCGGCGGATCTGGTCCACCTGGCCGCGCACGCCGAATTCGGCCAGCACCGCCTCGAGCAAGCGGGCGTTCTGGCGCAGGGCGTCCTCGTCGAAGGAGGCCGAGCGCGGCTTGGGCTTGGCCAACATGGCCAACTCTGGGAGCTGGAAGCCGCCCGGCTGGACGAAATCGAACGCCTTCTGGCTTTCCCGCTGTTCGCGTTCAGAGGCCTTGGCCTGCTGCTTGGGCGCCTTGACCTGCGGCGCGACCGCTGGCGCGCGAGCCTCGGCCTGGGCGATGACGGGTTCGATGGCGGCGGCCGTCGCTTCGCGTTGCGCGCGTTTGACCCGGGGCCGCGCCGCCGGTTGGGGCTCGGGCGCGTCTCGCGCCTCCGGCGCTTCGCGGCGATGGGTGGCCAGCCAGTCGCCGACGCCCGACAGATTCAGGCGACGGACGCCCGAGGCATAGGCCAGGAGCGCCAGGCCGGTCACGCCCAGCAGCACCGCGGCGATCATCGTGGAGCCGGGCAGGCGCGCGAAGGCGAGAATGTGGGCGAGGCCTTGCAGCACGGCGTCGCCCCAGAAGCCGCCGAGACCGCGGGCCAGCGGCCAGCTGGCGGGCGGCGCCGGGGCGGCCAGAAAGCCGCTCAGGGCCAGAATGCCGCCCACGGCCGCCAAGGCCCGGATACGGCCGCGCCAGCGCGAGACGGTCGGGTGTCGATCGGCGGCGCGCGTCAGCCCGGCCAAGACCATGGTCACGGCGATCAGCCAGGCGCCCAGGCCGAGCGATTGCAGACCGATATCGGCCGCGTCGGCGCCGGGCCCTCGCAGAAGGTTGTGCGCGGCTTCGCCGGACGCGGCGTTCCAGCTCGGATCGGTGGCGTCATAGGTGGAGAAGGCGACCACCAGACTCGCGCCCACGGCCGCAACCAGGCCGCCGCGAAACCGGGCGCTGGCGGGATGTTCCCAACCGGCCCGCGCGACGGCGAGAGCCCATTCAAATCCAGTTTTGCGCGGCGCTCTGGCCATGCGTGCCCCACATTGCACTTTTGAACCGGCATCAATCGGCCAAGAGGGTTAAGGGGCGTTTACAATGCCGCCCCGCCGCGCCGGAAAGTCGCAAGAGAATTTTCGCCTTAACCGACGCGGCTCGGCGCGTTAAATGCGGTGACATGACGGAAGAACGCTTCATCGGCGGCTGGACGCGGACAAGTCTCGCCGCCCGCACCCCAGCCGAACGCTACGCCATCTGGAAGCGTGCGCGAATGCTCCGCACGGCCGACGGCAATCAGTTGGCCCGCGAGATCGAACGCCTGGGTCTGCCGTATCAGGAGCCCGACCAGCTTGCCGAGGATGATCCGGTTCGCCGCGAGATGCTGGAACTCATCACCTCGTCCGCCGGCCGCTCGGCCTGTCTCGAGGCGACGCTTGACGGACTGCCCGCCATAGCCGGGGTCGATCCGATGCTGCACGACGCCTTCGGACGCGACTATCGCCACAGCGACGAGGCCATCGCCACCGCTCAAACCCTGGTGGCCCAGGTCATGGAAGAGCTCGGCTACGAAGCGGCCGGCGCCAAGGAGCTGCCTTCGCGCTATGTGGCGCGCACGGGCGTGTTCTGGAAACGGAAGTCGGTTTGACCGAGGCTTCCGTCCCCGGCGGCGCGTTGCGCTCCTACGGCCGGACCAAGTCGCGACCGATCAAGCCGCGCCAGGCCGCCCTGATCGAAACCCTGTTGCCGCGCATCGCCATTCCGCCAGGCCGGGTCGATCCGGCGGCGCTGATGCCGGACGCGCGCGAGGTCTGGCTGGAAATCGGCTTCGGCGGCGGCGAACATATGGCGGCGCAGGCGGGTTTGCGGCCGGACGCGCTGGTGCTCGGCGCCGAGCCCTTCCTCAACGGCGTCGCCAGCGCCTTGCGACACATCGACGAGGCCGGCCTTGAGAATGTCCGCCTGCTCGAAGGCGACGCACGCCAACTGCTGATGGACCTGCCGGACGCCTGTCTGACGCGGGTCTTCATCCTGTTCCCCGACCCCTGGCCCAAGACCCGCCACCACAAGCGCCGACTGATCCAGGAAGATGTCCTCGCCCAACTGGCGAGAACGTTGAAACCGGGCGGGAAACTTCGGTTCGCCACCGACTGGGCCGAATACGCCGAATGGACGCTCGAGCGCCTGACGAAGGCCCCCGCCTTCCGCTGGACCGCCGAGCGAGCCGGCGACTGGCGGGTCCCGCCGGCGGACCACATCACTACTCGCTACGAGCAGAAACGCCTGGGCGACTGCGCCCCGGTCTTTCTGGATTTCGAGCGCGCCTGACCCGCGCCGCCACATTAAGCTTTCGTCATCTCCTAAGTTCTTAGTTGACTTGGACCCGCCGGCCGCTCAGCCTCCTAATAGATTAGGAGCTCAATATGGCCGCATCGCCGCGCAAGCGGTCGGGCGAGGTGCTTACCCCGCTCGAGCTTGAAATCATGCAGGTGCTCTGGGACGGCGGCGCCGGCTCGGTGGCCGACGTGCAGGCGCGGCTGAACTCCGGGCACGCCTACACCACCATCCAGACCATGCTGAACATCCTGCTGAGCAAGCAGAAGGTGACCCGGGTCCAGGACGGTCGCGCCTTCCGCTATCAGGCGGCGGTGACGCGGGAGGGCGCGGTGGGCGCGACGCTGAGCGATCTGGTCGGCCGCATGTTCGGCGGATCGGGCGAGGCCTTGCTGATGGCGCTGATCAACGAGCGCCAGATCGACGCCGGCGATATCGCCCGTGCCGCCAAGCTGCTGGAAACCAAGGATCAGGAGGAGAAGTGATGGGTGACTTCATTCTCGGCTATCTGCTCAACGCCGCCTGGGAGGCGCCGCTGATCGCCGTCGCCGCGATCCTGCTGCTCAAGTTCGCGCGGCTGGATGCGCGCGAACGATGCTGGATGGGCATCGGCTTTTTGGCGCTGAGCGTGACGCTGCCCGCCGTGGATCCACGTCTGATGTCGTCCTTCACGCCGCCGGCCCTGCCCGAGGCCGTGAGCTATGCGGTTGCGCCCGACTTGCCGGCCGCGCCGACAACCCAAGCTGTTCCTGATATCGCGATGCAAACGCCCGCGCCCGTCGTGGCGGCGGCCACGACCCCCGCGCAGGATAGGCTTACCCTGCCCGCCGTCGTCGGCATGGGTCTGCTATGGGCCTTCCTCGCGGCGGTGGTCGTGGGCTTGGCTCGGCTCGCTGTCGGCCTCATCGCCGCGAGCCGGTTGATACGGCGTTCCCGCCCGATCGAGCTTGCCCCCGCCGTGCTGGCGCCGATGCGGCGACTGGCGACCGCCCATGGTCGGCGCGCGGTGCCGGTGCGGGTCTCGGACAGCCTCACCGTGCCAGCCGTGGTCGGCGGATGGTTTCCGGTCATCTTGGCGCCCGCCGATTTCGAGCGTCACGGCCAGGAAGCGATGACGGCGGCGCTGTTGCACGAATGCGCCCACGTCGTGCGCGGCGACTATGCCATCAACCTCGCCTGCGAGGCGCTGACCCTGCCGCTGATCTGGCATCCGGCCGTTCACCTGATCAAATCCCACATCCAGGCCGACCGCGAGGCGGCTTGCGATCGACTAGCCGCCGGTCAGATGCCCGCTAAACGCTACGCCGCCTGCCTTGTGGCCCTGGCCGACGCCATGTCGCCCGCGCCGCGCAGAGCCCTGGCCATGCAGAGCCTGTTCGGCCGGGGCGAGCTGGAACGCCGGGTTCGCATGCTGCTTCAGACGCCGATGGGCGAGGTGCGTGGCCGCCTGCTACGCGCGGCCCTGGTCGGCGGCCCGGTTCTGGGCGCGGTGGTGACCTCCGGCCTGATCTTCCATGTCGAGCCGGCGATGGCCCAGGCCGCCCAAGTCTCCCAGGCGGCGGCTTCGGCGCCTGCGCTCGCCGGAGCGCCGCCTCAGTCGCCACAGCTTCCAGCCGTCGCCGCGTCGATCCCGCCATCGCCGACCAAGCCGAAGGCTCGTCGGATGGTCGAACGCCATGTGCATCGTTGGACATCGGATGACGGCAAGACCCATCTGGTCATCGCCGAAGACGAAAAGGACCTCACCCCTGCGGACCAGGCCAAGCTGGACGCCGAGGTGACTCAAGCCAAGGCCGAAGCCGAAAAGGCGCGGGCCTACACCCACAGCCCCGAGTTCCACGCGATGATCGTCAGGAGTCAGCAGGATGAATCCCGCGCCGACGTCGCCGAAGCGCGCGCTGAAGCGGACGCCGCCAGGGCCGAGGGTCGCGCCGAGGCGAACGCCGCCAAGGCCGAGGCCCGCGCCGAAGCCGATGAGGCCAGGACCGAAGCGAGGGCGAGCGGGCAGGAACTGCGCGCTCAGCTCCATGACATGGTCGAGCGCCAGCGTACGCTGATCGCCAACAACAGGGTCGAGGTGGCGGCGCAGGTGCAGCGGGTGAAGGAGATTCTCCACGACCCCGATGTCCAGAAGGCGCTGCGGCAGGCCCGGGCCGCCGGTCCCGAAGTCAGCCGGGCGCTGGATCGGCTGGATCGCGAACTGGACCGGTCGCTCGATCACATTCCCGCGCCGCCAAAGCCGCCGAAGCCGCCGGCGCCCCCTGAACCGCCCGCGCCGCCGCCGCCGCCCGAGACCGAGTAGCGCCTTCTTTTCGAACACTCGCCCAGGCCCCTCACCCCGGTGCGAGCGGGGAGGAGGCCGGTAAGGGAACCCTCCACGTGACGGCCCATGCCGATGGGGAACGGCGGCCTAGCGTTTCCCTGCCGGTCTCCTTCCCAACCCTGTCCCCAATCCAAACGGATGATGGGCGGCAAACCTTGCCCTGGGCGCGCGTTAGGCGTATTTCGCGCCCTCCGATCGAAATTGAAGGAGATACCCGATGGGTTACCGGGTCGCCGTCGTGGGCGCCACGGGCAACGTGGGCCGTGAAATGCTGGTGCTCCTCGAGGAATTGAATTTCCCCGTGGACGAAATCCATGCGTTGGCCTCGCGCAAATCCATGGGCATGGAAGCCAACTACGGCGACAAAGTCCTGCGCGTGCAGGATGCGGCCCAGTTCGACTTTTCGACGGTCGACATCGTGCTGATGAGCGTGTCGGGCGCCTACTCCAAGGAATGGGCGCCGAAGATCGCTGCGGCGGGCCCGATCGTCATCGACAATTCGTCGGCCTGGCGGATGGACCCTGACGTGCCGCTGATCGTGCCGGAAGTGAACCCGGACGACGTCTCATACGCCAATCGCAAGAACATCATCGCCAACCCCAACTGCTCCACCATCCAGCTGGTGGTGGCGCTGAAGCCGCTGCACGATATCAGCCGCATCAAGCGGGTGGTGGTCTCGACCTACCAATCGGTATCTGGCGCCGGCAAGGCGGGGATGGACGAGCTGTGGGACCAGACCAAGGGCATCTTCGTGCTCGGCCCCACCGCGCCGAAGAAGTTCCCCAAGCAGATTGCGTTCAACGTCATCCCCTACATCGGCCAGTTCGGCGATGACGGCTACACCGACGAAGAAACCAAGATGTGGAACGAGACCCACAAGATGCTCGACCCGGACATCGCGCTGACGGTGACCTGCGTCCGCGTCCCGGTGATGGTTGGCCATTCCGAGGCGGTGAACATCGAGTTCCATTCGCAGATGGACGAGGATGAGGCGCGGGAAATCCTCCGGGACGCCCCAGGCGTGATCGTTGTCGATAAGCGCGAAGACACCGGCTACATCACCCCCAAGGATGCTCAGGGCGAGTTCGCGGTCTATGTCAGCCGCATCCGCAATGACCCGACCGTGGAATATGGCCTGAACCTGTGGGTGGTCTCCGACAACCTGCGTAAGGGCGCCGCGCTCAACGCGGTGCAAATCGCCGAACTGCTGCACCAGCGCGGCCTGATCGGGCGCAAAGTCCTGGCATGAGCCTGTCCGCCGCGGCGCCGGCGGGTTCTCGTCAGGCGCTGGCGGCGGGGGTCGGCTGTTACATCTTCTGGGGCGGCATGCCCGCCCTGTTTCTGGTCATGGGCCATGCCGGCGCGGGGCCGTGGGAGATTCTGGGCGAGCGGACGCTTTGGGCGCTGCCCTGCGCCCTGCTCCTGATCATCCTCGCGCGTCAGGGCGAGGAGGTCCGGCGGGTGCTGGCTTCGCCCAGGACCATGGCCTGGCTGGTGGCCTCCAGCATCCTGATCGCCACCAACTGGACCACCTTCATCTGGGCGGTGAGCCGGGGCCAGACCCTGGAGACCAGCCTGGGCTATTACATCAACCCCCTGCTCAATATGGCGGTGGGCGCGATCTTCTTCCGCGAGCGCATCCACGTCCTGGGCCTTGCCGCCATCGGCCTGGCCGTGGTCGGCGTGGTGCTGCAGGCCTTGGCTCTGCACAGCGTGCCGCTGGTGGCCCTGGTGCTGGCCTTCAGCTTCGGCTCCTACGGGATCATCCGCCGGCAGATTCAGGCCAGCGCCCAGGCCGGCCTGTTCATCGAATGCCTGTTCATGGTGGTTCCGGGCGGCGTCTATGTGGTCTGGCTGCTGCTGCATGGCGGTGGCGTGTTCGGCCACAGTCTTGGCGGCAGCCTGTTGATGATGACCGCCGGCCCCGCCACCGTGTTTCCGCTGGCGATGTTCGCCTGGGCCGCGCGTCGCCTGCCGCTCAGCATGGTCGGCTTCATCCAGTTCATCAGCCCGACGCTGAGCTTTTTCGTCGGCGTCGAGGACCATGAGGCGCTGACGCCGCTCAGCCTGGCCTCCTTCGTCTTCATCTGGGGCGGGGCCGTGCTGTTCATGATCGGCGCCTGGCGGCTGTCGCGGAAGGCGGCGTTCGCGCCAGCTTTGAAAGGCTAGAAGCCGCTGAGTATGAGCTGAATCGTTCCGTCGGCGCTGGCCCCCACCGTCTCGTCGCTTCCGCTGCGCTTCAGCGCCGATCCACCTCCCCCTCTCGCTGCGCGTGGGGTGAGGAGGAACTCCTCCTTATTCTCCCCCGCGAGCGGAGCGAAGACAGGGGGAGGTGGCTTGCGAAGCAAGACGGTGGGGGACAGCGCCGGCGGTCGACGTACCTGATTCAACCCGTTCTAGAGCGCCTCGTACGCCGCCTCGATCAGCCGGCGCGAGCGGCGGTCCATGATCAGCTCGGCGGACTGCCGGTTCATCACATAGGCGCCGGAAACCCGGCGCTCCGGGTCGGCGAAGGCGCAGCTGCCGCCCCAGCCGGAATGGCCAAAGGTCTCCGCGCCCGGTCCGTACAGATTCAGCCCTTCGTTGCGGATGAAACCCGCGCCCCAGGCCATGCGATAGGGCATGACCAGATCGTCGCCGACGATCCGCTGTTTCGCCGCCTGGGCGGACAGGCCCGGCGACAGCAGGCGTTTGCCATCCAGCATGCCGTCGCAGGCCAGGATCGCCATCATCCGCGCGAGCGCGGGCGCGGTGGCGTGGCCGTTGGCCGAAGGAATCTCCGCCCGCCGCCAGTCCGCGCCGCTGCGGCCGCCGGGCGAGGCCCACGGGGTCATGAAGGCCAGCCGCTTGGGCTCGGTCATCTCGCCCAGGTCCGGCATGGCCGGCGGACGGCGCATGTCGGCGCAGCGGGCGTGTTCGGAATCCGGCAGGCCGATCCAGAGATCGAGGCCAAACGGCGCGGCGATATCCTCGCGCAGGGCGGTTCCCAGCGTGCGGCCGTCAACCCGGCGAAAAATCTCGCCGATGATGTAGCCGAAGGTCACGGGGTGGTAGCCGCTGGCGCTGCCCGGCGGCCAGAGCGGCGTCATCTCCGCCAGCCGCCGGCAGATCAGGTCCCAGTCGAACCAGTCGGCCGGCTCCATCGGCCCGGCCAGACCGCACAGCCCCTCCTGGTGGGACAGCGCCTGTTCGACGGTCACCCCCGCCTTGCCGGCCTGGGCGAATTCCGGCCAGACGTCGGCCACCGGCTGGTCCCACCACAGCTTTTCCTGATCCACCAGCCGCGCGATCATCAGCGCGGCCATGGCCTTGGTGGTTGAGAAGACCGGGGTCAGAGTTGTTTCGTCGAAGGGCGTCTCGCGCGCCCGGTCCCGCGTGCCGCCAATCAGGTCGATGACGATCTCGCCCTCGATGGCCAGGGCGAAGCGGGCGCCCTGTTCGGCGCCCTCGTCGAAATTGGCCTGAAAGGCCGTGCGAACGGCGGCGAATTGGTCGGGGCAGAGGCCGCGGATGTCGGTGTCGGTCATGACCAACTCCTCTCCTGATGGAGGGCGAATGGCAATCCCGCGATCAGACCAGCCGTTCGATCCGAACCGCCGGGGTGGTCTGGCGGATGCGCTGGCCCATGGCGACGATGGGCAATTCCGAGGCCTCCCAGGTCTGGGCCGCCGTCACCGTCTCGGCGACGCCGCCCACCGCGCGGGCGAGGGCATAGGAGATGGGCTGGTTCTCCACCAGGGCGGCGGCGTAGAGGGCGACCAGCAGATCGCCGGTGCCGCTCGGCGCGCTGGGCGACTTCTGGTGGGCGGCCAACCAGGCCTCGTTGGAGTCGGCATAGACGACGCCGATCTCGTTTCCGCGCGGCACCGAAGACACCAGCACCGGCTTGCCGAGCAGGCGCGCGGCCTGCCGCACCCCTTGCGGGTCCCTGATCTGCATGCCGGTGATCCGCTCCAGCTCCCAGATGTTGGGCGTGACCAGGTCGGCGCGGGGAATAAGGTCGGAAACGATGGCCTCGGCCACCTCGCCCAGGACATAGAGGCCCTTGCCGGCGTCGCCCATGATCGGATCGATGATGATCCGCGGCCGGGGCGTATAGGCGCCCGGGCTGCGGTGGGCGCGGATGGTGTCGATGGCCTTGGCGGCGGCCTTCACCTGTCCGGCGCTGGCGAAATAGCCGGTGATCACCACGTCGACCAAGCCAAACAGGCCGTTGGCCTCGACACCGTCGAGGACGCCCTGGAACGCTTCCACCGGCACGGAGGCGCCGCCGGGCGCGCCCCAGCCGGGATGACGGCCGAACACCACGGTGGGCGCCAGAATCGGATCGATCTTGAGCTGCGCCAGGGCCAGCGACTGGACAAAGCCGCCCACCCGACTGGAGGCGACATGGCTCGACATGATCAGGGCAAGAGGCATGAAGCTCAGCGACGCAAATAAGGCGCCACGCTTTGCACGCGGCCGGGCTAAGCGCCAGAGGATAGCAGCGACTTCGTGACGGGCGCTCGCACGTTGGCGAGCGCCGCATCAACCTTGCGTCTAGTAGCGGTAGTGGTCCGGCTTGAAGGGGCCGGTCACCGGCACGCCGATATAGTCGGCCTGGTCCTTCTTCAGGGTGGTCAGCTTCGCGCCCAGCTTGGCCAGGTGCAGCATGGCGACCTTCTCATCCAGGTGCTTGGGCAGGGTGTAGACTTCCTTGCCGTAGGCCTTGGCGTTGGTCCAAAGCTCGATCTGCGCCAGGGTCTGGTTGGTGAAGGAGGCGCTCATCACGAAGGACGGGTGGCCCGTGGCGTTGCCCAGGTTCACCAGGCGGCCTTCGGACAGGACGATGATCTTCTTGCCGTCCGGGAATTCCACATGGTGGACCTGCGGCTTGATTTCGTCCCACTTGAAGTTGCGCAGGCCGGCGATCTGAATTTCGGAGTCGAAGTGGCCGATGTTGCAGACGATGGCGTTGTGCTTCATCGCCCGCATGTTCTCGACGGTGATGACGTCCTTGTTGCCCGTCGCGGTGACGAAGATGTCGGCGTGGCCGGCCATGTCGTCCAGGGTGACGACCTCATAACCTTCCATCGCCGCCTGCAGGGCGCAGATCGGATCGACTTCGGTGACCATGACCCGCGCGCCGCCCTGGCGCAGGGAAGCGGCGGAGCCCTTGCCCACGTCGCCGTAGCCGCAGACCAGCGCGACCTTGCCGGCCAGCATCACGTCGGTGCCGCGGCGGATCGCGTCCACCAGGCTTTCGCGGCAGCCGTAGAGGTTGTCGAACTTGGACTTGGTGACACTGTCGTTGACGTTGATGGCGGGGAAGGGCAGCTCGCCCTTCTGGGCCATCTGATAGAGGCGGTGAACGCCCGTGGTGGTTTCTTCCGAAACGCCCGTGATCGCCTTGGCGATGGCGGAATAGAAGCCGGGCTTTTCCTTCAGGTAGCGCTTCATCACCGCATAGAGGGCTTCTTCTTCCTCGTTTTGCGGATTGTCGAGCAGGGTCGGGTCCTTCTCCGCCTTCGGGCCGAGCACGCAGAGCAGGGTCGCGTCACCGCCGTCGTCTAGGATCAGGTTGGGATAGCCGCCGTCCGACCATTCGAAGATCTTGTGCGCATAGTCCCAATATTCCGGCAGGGTCTCGCCCTTGATCGCGAACACCGGGGTGCCGCGCTCGGCGATGGCGGCGGCGGCGTGGTCCTGGGTCGAGAAGATGTTGCAGGAGGCCCAGCGCACATCGGCGCCCAGCGCCTGCAAGGTCTCGATCAGCACGCCGGTCTGGATGGTCATGTGCAGGGAGCCGGCGATCCGCGCGCCCTTCAGCACCTGGTCCTTGCCGAACTCCTCGCGTACGGCCATCAGGCCGGGCATTTCGGTTTCGGCGATGTCGAGCTCCTTGCGGCCCCAGAGCGCGAGGGAGATGTCACGGATGATGTAGTCGGCCACGGGCGGTGCTCCGGCGAAAAAGGATTGGCGGTTCTATAGCCGCCCGTCCCGGCGCCCGCAACAGGATATAAAGATATCCTTATATGCGCATATGGCGCGGCCGCCCTACCAGAAGCGCTCCGCCTTCCGGAAGGCCTTGAGCGCTTTCAGGGAGACCTTCATCGCTTGGCTCTCACCGCCCAGGCGTTCGGCGGCGACCAATCCGGCCGTATAGGCGACGCGCGGCGCCGCCGTGGCGGCGATTTCCGCGGCCAGGGATGCGGCCGCGACGATGTCGGTCTGGTCGCCCAGGGCGCTGGTCACCCCGTGACTGGCCTTGCCGAACCGTTTGTAGGCCTTGGGCGCGTCTTCGACGTAGAGTGAGCCAAAGAAGCCGGCCGTGTATCTCAGGCGTTTGGCCCGGATGCGCAGCTTGTGGCGCGCCTCGGGATCCAGCGTCTTCAGCGCGCGGCCGTGCTTGACCACTGTCTTGCGCGCCTGCGTCAAGAGTTCGGGGGCGAGCCGGCCAATAGGGCGCGCGCGCAGGGCGGTCTGCTTCGGCCCGGTGTCGGTGGTCCAGGCGCCGGCCTCGATCCAGGCGCCGAGGTCAAGAGCCAGGACGCCGAACCGGGACGAGGTGACGGCCGCCTGGGCTCGGTCATAGGCCCGGGTGCGGGCTTCGCGCAGGGCGTGGCCCAGATTGGCCAGCTCCGGCCAGTCCCGGTGCGGCTCCAGCAGCGGCCGGTAACTTTCATTCAGAAAAACATCGAGATCGCGCGCGGGGCCGAGTTCGCCGGTAATCCATTTCAGCTCGGACTTGATCGCGGGCAGGCTGTCGTCGACCAGCATCGGCTCAAACAGCGAAATCGCGCCACGCAGCCGGCGCAAGCCGACCCGCATCTGGTGCAGGGCCTCCGGCCGGCGGGCTCGCGCCAGCACGGCGGCGTTGGCGCTCGCCTGCGCCATGGCCGATGCGGCGATTAGCCTGAAGGCCTTGGCCGCGCTGTCGCTCGCGGACAGGCGCGGCTCCTCGGCCAGGTGTGGCGAAAGATCCGCCTGCGCCGGGCCAGGCAAGACGGGCCTGACCGTGGCGCGGCTGCGTTTGGCGAGGTTGGTTTTGCTGGGCTTGGCTTTGGTAGGATGGGGCATGGGCCCTCCAGGAACGCGTAGGAGGGCCTAACGCTCCTCGTCGAACTTGGCGATCACCAATTCGGCGAGCGCCTTGACGGCAGGCTCGGCTTCGACGCCCTCGGCGCTGATCTCGATGGTGGAGCCGGGCCCCGCGGCCAGCATCATGAGCCCCATGATTGAGCGCGCATCGACCGTATGGCCATCGCGGGAGACCGTGACGTCGGCGTCGAACCCGCCGGCCAATTTGACGAACTTGGCCGAGGCGCGGGCGTGCAGGCCGCGTTCGTTGGTGATTTCGACCGTTCGGACAACCGCCAACGTCGCGCCCTACTTTTCGCCGGCCAGGACATAGGAAGCGACCGAGATGTATTTGCGGCCGGCTTCCTGGGCGCTGGCGACGCAGGTGGTCAGGTCCTCGCGCCCGCGCAGGCTGGCCAGCTTGATCAGCATGGGCAGATTCAGGCCGGCGATGACCTCGGCCTTGGTCTGTTCCATGACGGAAATCGCCAGGTTCGACGGCGTGCCACCGAACATGTCGGTCAGCAGAATGACGCCCTGGCCATCGTCTACCTCGGCGACGGCTTTCAGGATGTCGCGCCGCCGCTGCTCCATGTCGTCTTCCGGACCGATGCAGACCGCGACAACGCGCGCCTGGGGTCCGACGACATGTTCCATGGCGTAGACAAACTCCTGCGCCAACCGCCCGTGCGTGACGATCACAAGGCCGATCATACTTGGACTCTCAAGGGACCCCTCCCACGCCGGGTGAGAAAACCGTCGGCGCGGACGGTTTGATACGCCGGTTAGTGAACAAGTCCAAGCCGACTCAACGCGCGACCGAGTTTCTCGGGCGCCGAGGCCTGCAAGGCGGCGATTTTCAGCAACGGAATTGGCTTGCCGAGCAGGTCGGTGCGGGACTCCTCGGGCATGCGTTCGACGTCGCCGGCGGGAGTGCACCGCGCCACCAGGGCGATGGGCGCGAACGCGCGGACCGACACGGGCTCGACGCCCAAGCCCCGCGCCTCGATCAACCCTTTCAGCGCGTCGGCGGCGCGGCCGTAGACCCGGCCATTGCAGGTCCAGACCAGGCAGCGGTCGTCGGCGACCAGCGACCAGCCGCGTTCGAGGAGTCTGAGCGCAAGGTCGCTTTTGCCGGCGCCCGACGCGCCTTCGATCAAAACGCCGCGCCAGTGCGGCGCGTCGAACCGGGCGACCAGGCCGGCATGCAGGATCAAGCCGGTCCGTCCGGCAGGGCGATGACGAACCGCGCGCCCAGCACCTTGCCGTCGGCGTCGAGGCGATTTTCAGCCCGGATGGCGCCGCCATGGGCCTCGACCACTTGGCGGGCGATGGACAGGCCGAGGCCTGAATGGCCGCCAAAGGCCGCGCCCTTGGGGCGGGCGGTATAGAACCGCTCGAACACCGTCTCCAGGTTCTCGGGCGGCAAGCCGGGCCCGTCGTCCTCCACCGTGGCGATCACCTGGCGACCTTCGCGCCGAACGCTTAGCCGCACCGCGGGGTGCTCCACGGTCGCGAGGGTCGAGAAGGATCGGGCGTTATCGATCAGGTTGCGGAACACTTGGCTGAGCGGTCCCTCGCGGCCAATGACGCCCGCCGGCTCCAGATTCTCCGGCGGCAGGAAGCGGACCGGGACCTCGCTGGGGCGACCTGTCTCGGTATAGAAGCCCGCCAGCTCGCCGAGCAGCTTCTCCAGGTCCAGCGGCCGCGGCCTCTCGCGAGACAGCTCGGCGTCCATGCGCGAGGCGTTGGAAATGTCCGTGATCAGCCGATCCAGACGGCCGACGTCATGCTTGAGAATGTTGGTCAGCCGCTCGCGCGAGACGGGGTCGGTGACCAGGTCGAGGGTCTCAACGGCCGAGCGGATCGAGGTGAGCGGGTTGCGGATTTCGTGCGCCACGTCGGCGGCGAACCGCTCGATCGCGTCCATCCGCTCCGACAGCGTCGAGGTCATGGTCTCCAGCGATGACGCCAGATCGCCCAGTTCGTCGTCGCGCTGGGCGATGTCGGGCAGGGAGATGGCTCTGGCCTGGGCCAGGGTCACGCTATCGGCCGCCCGCGCCAGGCGTAGCACCGGCAGGGCGATGAATCGGCTGAGCAGAGCCGAGGAGGTCAGCGACACCCCCACCGCGATCAGGATGAAGGGCAGCAGCGCCCAGCGCTGGGCGGTGATGATCTGGTCGACGTCGCCGGATTCCAGAGTCAGCACGCCAAGGACGTCCTGCACATAATGGATCGGCAGGGAGATGGAGACCACGCGCTCGCCGTTGCGCGCGCGCCGGAGCTCCGCGACGGGATGGCCCTGCAGCGCCTCGCCGATCTCCCGGTCAAGGTCGGCCTGCACCTTGGCGACACCGGCGTTCGCGCCATGTCCGCTGAACGGTGGCCAGGTCAGCTGCACTTCGCCGGGCCTGCGGGCTGGCGGCAGCGGGGTGGCGTCCACCTTGTCGGTGATGACGTCGCTGTCGGCGATCAGGCCGCCATGGGCGTCAAAGACCCGAGCCCGCTGCCGGGCGCCGACGAACAGGAGCTGCAGGGTCTCGCGCGCCTTGTCGGGATCCAGCGCGGGGGCGGGCTCGCCCTGGGTGGCCGCCTGCTCGATGACGTTCACCAGAAAGGTGCCTTGGGTCTTCAGGGAATCGATCTTGGCGTTGATCAGCCCCTTACTGAGCTCGTTCATCGCCAGGGCGCCGACAATCAGGATCGTCAGGCCCAGAAGGTTCAGCCCGATGATCAGTCGGCCCAGCCGCGAACCGGGCGGCGTCAGCCAGCCGTAGGCGCGTCGCTCCCGCCGCGCCCCGACCACGCCGAGCTTGCGGCGAGCTTCAGGCTTCGCGGTATCGATAGCCGACGCCATAAAGGGTCTCGATCGCGTCGAACTCGGGATCCACCTGCCGGAACTTGCGGCGCATCCGCTTGATGTGGCTGTCGATGGTGCGGTCGTCGACATAGACCTGATCGTCGTAGGCGGCGTCCATCAGGTTGTCCCGGCTTTTGACGAAACCGGGACGCTGCGCCAGCGACTGCAGCAGCAGGAACTCAGTGACGGTCAGCTTCACCGGCCGGTCGTCCCACAGGCAGTCGTGCCGGGCGGAATCCAGAGTCAGCCTGCCGCGCTTGATCGCCTTGGACCCTTGTGCGGTCTGGGCGGGGGCCATGTCGCTTTCGGTCGGATCGGCGCGGCGCAGGACTGCCTTGACCCGTTCGATCAGCAATCTTTGGCTGAAGGGCTTATGGATGTAGTCGTCAGCGCCCAGGTTGAAGCCGAGAATCTCGTCGATCTCGTCGTCCTTGGACGTCAGCATGATGATCGGCAATTCCGAGGTCTGGCGCAGCCGGCGCAGCACCTCCATCCCGTCCATGCGGGGCATCTTGACGTCCAGGATGGCCAGATCCGGCGGGTCCTGTTCAAGCGCGGCCAGCCCGGACGCGCCGTCATAGTAGCCCTTGACCCGATGGCCGAGGCTTTCCAGCGCCAGGGAAATAGAGGCGACGATGTTTTCGTCGTCGTCGATCAGGGTGATTTTCGCCATTCGGTGTCCGGCCAGGTCGTCTCTCGAGCAATACCTAATGATTGCGCGCTCTTGGAGCAATTATGGTGGGCGAAACTGTGGCGAGCGCCCTCAACCACCTCTTAAGCCTAATGAGCGAGGTTGACGCCTAGTATGTGGGGGGTCGCATGGATCGCGAACAGGTTCACTTCGAGGTCGTCGTCCGCAAGAAGCCCGGCTCCTCCTGGACGCTGGAGCTGGCCACGGAAAGCCGCAGCCGCGCCCTGGAAGAAGCCGAAGACGCGCTTGCGACGAAGCGGGCGGTGTCCGTGCGGGTGACCAAGGAAACCCTCGACCCGGATACCCGTGAGTTCAAGACCATCACCATCTTCGACAAGGGTGAGCCCGACAAGGTCAAACAGCGCAAGGTGCAAGAGGAGTTCGAGCCGCTGTGCGTCTCGCCTCAGGATCTCTACACCGGCCATGCCCGCGACCGTATCGGCCGGCTGCTGGAATCCTGGCTGACGAGGCACAAGGTCACGCCGTTCGAGCTTCTGCACCGTCCCGACCTGATCGAGAAGCTCGAAGCCGCGGGCATGGACCTGCAGCACGCCATTCAGAAGATCGCCATTCCCGAGGCGCAGTCGCGCGGGACCTCGGTGCATGAGATCATTCGCGCCTTTCAGCGTCTGGTGCAGGCGTCGATCGAGCGCGTGCTGAAGGATGCGCGGCGCGGCGCTTTTCCAGAGGTGACGCCGCAAACCTTCGCCGCCGCCGCCGAGAAGGCGGTCACGGAGGCGGAGTGTCAATATATCCTGGGGGTCGGCGTCGCTCGGGCCATCGCCGGCGGCGCAAGCTGGAGTCAGAAGGTCGACCTCCTGCTGGACCTTGCCGACGCCGCGCCCCGTTCGACTCCCGCCCGCGGTCTTGCGCTCCAGGTCATCGAACTGCCGCTGGCCGAGGTGCTGTGCGTTCCGTCGGGCATGGGCGAACTGCTGGGTCCCGATCTGGATCTGGGCGGGTCGCTGGCGGCGATGACGCGGCTGGCGGCGGCCGAGACGGCCGAGGCGCTGGCTGGCATCGAGCCGGCCGTGGCCAAGGTGATGCCGCCTTTGCACAACGCGGCCGCGCGCCTGGCCAACTGGCTTGACGGCCCTCACTTCGAACACGCCCGCACGGCCATCGCCCGGCGGGTGTTGAAAGAGCTTACCGGGCCAAGACGCCTGCGCCCCACCGACGCGGCGGGCGAGATCGCCGTGCTGCGAGCGCTGGCCATGGTGCTCACCGCCTCCGCGGGCCGGCTGATGAGCCTGGAGGAGGTGCAGGAGGTCTTCATCACCCGCTCCGCCATGCTGGTGCGCAGCGACTTCGTCGAATCCTATCTCGACAAGAGCGCGAGCCCTCTGGTCGAGGTGGAGCAATTGCTTTGGCTGGCCGAGAACATCACCGGCGCGGCCAATAAGCGGCACGCCGGCCGTTGGATCGCCGCCACGGTGGGCTCCTTGCGCTTCGAAACCTCCATGCGGGAGTCGCCGGAGGCGGCCGGCTCCAAGCTGGCCACCCTGGCCAATCTCCAGCGATCGGTGCGGCGGGTGGGCTTCGTGCCCGAGGACGTCGACCCCATCGTCGCCAAGCTTGGAGACATCGGCGGGCAGGTGGAGGCCGACGCTCGGCTGACGGCCACCTTGAGCCGCTCAAATGTCGCCGCGTTTCAGAAACTCAGCGCCCTCTTGCGGCTGGCCAATGGCGAAGCCGCGCCGGTCGGCCCCGCCGCCGACCGCGCCAAGGCCGAGGCGATGAAGCTGCTGCGCGTGCCGGAAACCCGCGCCGAATTGGCCAAGACGCCCGAGGCCGTCGAGCACGTCCGCGCCATCCTGCAGACCCTGGGCCTGGCGGCTTAGCGTTTAATAGCATCGGACGGGCTTGGTCGTTCCGCCGGCGCTAGCCCCCACCGTCTTTGCGCACCGCTTCGCTATGCGCAAATCCACCTCCCCCTCTCGCTTACGCGTGGGGTGAGGATGACCCCCTCCTTATCCTCCCCCGCGAGCGAAGCGAAGACAGGGGGAGGTGGCTTGCGAAGCAAGACGGTGGGGGCCAGCGCCGGCGACGCGGCTGGGCCCGGCTCTCCTAGTGCGCCTCGTCCCAGTTGGGCGCGGCGCGGGCTTCGACCTCCAGCGGCACGGTCAGGGCGACGGCCGGCTCGGGGGCGCCCACCATGACCCGGCGGGCCAGGGCGCAGACCGCATCGGCTTCCTCAGCCGGCGCTTCGAAGATCAGTTCGTCATGCACCTGCAACAGCATGCGCGCCTTCAGGCCCTCGGCCTTGAGCGCGCCCGGCATGCGGATCATCGCCCGACGAATGATATCGGCCGCCGCGCCCTGGATCGGCGCATTGATCGCCGCTCGCTCGGCGAATTGGCGATGCGCCGGCGTGACGCCCCGGATGTCGGGGATGTTCACCCGCCGGCCGAAGATGGTTGTGACATAGGCCTGCTCGCGCACCAGGGCCTTGGTCTTGTCCATATAGTCGCGGATGCCGGGGAAGCGTTCGAAATAGGTGTTGATATAGGCGCTGGCCTCCTCGCGCGGGATCGACAGCTGGTTCGACAGGCCGAAGGCCGAGATGCCATAGATGATGCCGAAATTGATCGCCTTGGCCCGGCGGCGCACGTCCGAGGGCATGCCTTCCACCGGCACGCCGAACATCTCCGAGGCGGTCATGGCGTGGATGTCCAGGCCGTCCTTGAAGGCCTGCTTCAGCTGCGGAATGTCGCCGATATGGGCCAGCAGGCGCAGCTCGATCTGGCTGTAGTCGGCGCTGATCAGCACATTGCCCGGCTCGGCGATGAAGGCCTTGCGGATCTTGCGGCCCTCTTCGGTGCGCACCGGGATGTTCTGCAGGTTCGGATCGTTGGAGGACAATCGCCCGGTGGTGGTCGAGGCCAGGGCGTAGGAGGTGTGGACCCGGCCTGTGCGCGGGGCGACGGCCTGGATCAGGTTGTCGGTATAGGTGCCCTTCAGCTTCGACAGCTGGCGCCAGTCCAGCAGGATGCGCGGCAGGGCGTGGCCCTGCGCGGCCAGCTCCTCCAGCATGCTGGCGTCGGTGCCCCAGGCGCCGGAGGCGGTCTTCTTGGCGCCCGGGAGGCTCATTTCGCCGAAAAGAATGTCGCCGATCTGCTTGGGCGAGCCCAGGTTGAAGGGCCGGCCGACCAGCTTCTGCGCCTCGATCTCGAACTCGTTCATCCGCATGGAAAAGTCGTGGCTCAACTTATGCAGCTGGTCCGGATCGATGCGGATGCCGGCGTTTTCCATCGCCGCCAGCACCGGCGGCATCGGCCGCTCCAGGGTCTCATAGACGGTCAGCAGACCTTCGGCGGCCAGGCGCGGACGCAGGACATTGTAGAGCCGCAAGGTGACGTCCGCGTCCTCGGCGGCGTAGCAGGTGGCCGGCTCAAGCGGCACATGTTTGAAGCTTTTCTGCGCCTTGCCGGTCCCGGCCACGGTCTTGAAGCTGATGGGCTGGTGGTCGAGCCACAGCTTGGACAGCTCGTCCATGCCGTGGTTGTGCAGGCCGGCCTCCAGCACATAGGAGATCAGCATGGTGTCTTCGATGGGGGCGACGTCGATGCCGTAACGGCTGAGCACGCCGATATCGTATTTGGCGTTCTGCGCCACTTTAAGGACCGCGGGGTCCTCCAGCATCGGCTTCAGCCGGGCGATCACCTCTGCCAAGGGAATCTGGTCGAAGGAGGAGGTGGCCTCCAGCTGCAGGCCCTCGGACTCCTCGTGCCCCACCGGAATGTAGCAGGCCTCGCCCGGCGCCAGCGCCAGGGAGACGCCGCAAAGGCCGGCGTTGGCCGAGGACAGGGCGTCGGTCTCGGTGTCGAAGGCGACCAGGCCCAGCTCGGTGGCCCGGGCGACCCAGCGGTCCAGGGTCTCTACGTCGCGAACACAGGTGTAGGCGGTGGTGTCGATGGGCGCGGCCGGCGCCGGGGCGGCTTTGGGCTTGGCCTCCGGCGGCGGCGCGCCGGCGGCCTCGGCCACCCGGCGCACCAGGGTGCGGAACTCCATCTCCTCCAGGAATTTCAGCAGCTTCGGCGTATCCGGCTCGGTCACCACCAGGTCGTCGATCGGCGCGGGCAGGGGCGTATTGCAGTCCAGCCGCACCAGTTCGCGGGACAGGCGGATCTGGTCGGCGAAGTCGATCAGGGTCTGGCGGCGCTTGTCCTGTTTGATCTCGCCTGCGCGCTCCAGCAGCGTATCCAGGTCGCCATATTCGTTGATCAGCAGGGCGGCGGTCTTGATCCCGATCCCCGGCGCCCCCGGCACATTGTCGACGCTGTCCCCGCACAGGGACTGCACATCCACCACCTTGTCCGGCGCGACGCCGAACTTATCGAACACCTCGGCCGCGCGGATCGGGATGTTCTTCATCGGATCGAACATCGACACTTGGTCGCCGACCAGCTGCATCAGATCCTTGTCCGACGAGACGATCACCACCTCGCCGCCGATGTCGCGCACATGGCAGGCATAGGCCGCGATCAGGTCGTCAGCCTCATAGCCGGCCAGCTCCAGGCAGGGGACGCCAAACGCCCGGGTCGCCTCGCGCACCAGCGGGAACTGCGGCACCAGGTCCTCCGGCGCCGGCGGGCGGTGGGCCTTGTACTGGTCGTAGAGCTGGTTGCGGAAGGTCTTCTCCGAGTGGTCGAAGATCACCGCCAGGTGGGTCGGCGCATCGGCCGAGGCCCGCATGTCGGCCAGGAACTTCCACAGCATGTTGCAAAAGCCGGCCACGGCGCCGATCGGCAACCCGTCCGACTTGCGCGTCAGCGGCGGCAGGGCGTGATAGGCGCGAAAAATATACCCCGACCCATCCACCAGATAGAGCCGAGGCGCCGGCCCGTCCTGAGTCTGCGCGCGGGGGATGTCTTCGAGGGTGGGGGCGTCGGCGAGGGCGTCGGGGAGGGTGTCGGTCATGGGGGGAAGATAGGCGTTTCAGGGCCGTTGGTCAGCAGGCTTGCGCGAACAGGCGTGGCGGTCGATCAATGCAACTGGGGATGATGGGGGGCGGGATGAAACCTTGGGTCTTGGGCTTGGCGGTCGCCGGCTTGGCGGGTGTTGCTTCCGCGCAGGTCGCCGGCCCGTCGCCTTCGCCAGGCGAAGGAGTGGTCACTAATCCCGACTGGAGCGTCAAACCCAGCGCCGCTGATCTCCTGCGCTTCTATCCGGACCGGGCGCAGCGCTACAATGTTGGCGGCCAAGCAAGAATCCTCTGTCATGTGACGGCGGAAGGCGCGCTCGACCGTTGCCAGGTCATCTCCGAGACGCCAACGGGATATGGTATCGGGGACGCAGCCTTGGCTGCGGCCAAGCTATTCGTGATGAAACCCAAGACGGTCGACGGCCAGCCGGTTGCTGGAGGTATGGTCGTCATACCGTTCAACTTCGCCCCTCCTCCAATCCCGTCGGTCACACGGTCGGCGCCCGGCGACGTCGTCACAGCCAACACGCCTGATCGACCAGCGATGGTTCGCCGGCCTGACGCCGGCAATCTCTCTGCATACTATCCGGCTAGCGGAGGAGGATTATCCGGTCAGGCGACGGTGAGCTGCGAGGTTACGCTGGGTGGGGCTCTCGACAATTGCGAAGTCGTTTCGGAAAGCCCGACAGGTCACGGCTTTGGTGAAGCCGCGCTCCGGATTGCGGGTTTGATGCAGGCTCGACCGGCAATCAAACACGGCCAAGCCATCGGTGGCGCCAGGGTGTCAATTCCGTTGAATTTTGTGCCGCGAAAATGACCTGAACCTTCGCGGTCCCTAAACATGCGCGCGATCACACTATCCGGTGGCTTTCATCCACCGACCTGGGGCTGTTGGTCAGCAGGCTTGCGCGGGTGGGGGCGATCAAGCTTCAATGCAACCCTTGATCATCCGGGGGCGGGTTGGGACGATGATGCGTGTATCCGCGGCTTTCGCCGCCTTGGCTTGGCTTGCGCCCCTGGTGGCCCATGCCGCGCCATCGCCAGTGACATTTCCAGATTGGGTGTCGGTCCCAGGCGAGGAAGCGCTGGATTATCCCCAGGCCCCTAAGGGCTCGGCAGAGCCGCCGTCGGGTACGGCGGTGGTCAAATGCCATCGGCATGAAAATGGTGATCTCGACCATTGCAATGTGGTCAGCGAAACCCCCAAGGGCCTGGGTTTTGGCTGGAACGCCGCGGTCGCCGCAACCTTGTCTCGCGCGCCCTCGCCGCCCGAAAGCGCGGTCTCGCCCGACGGCGATGTCACGATAACGATCAGCTTTAATGGTCCGGCTGCGGCGACCGCCGCGCGCGCTCCCAGGCCTAAGGGTACAGTTGTGACCAACCCCGACTGGAAGCGGAAGCCCAGCGGCAACGATCTCATGGGCCTCTACCCTGTTGATGCCTTGCGCTCCGGCCGCGAGGGTAAGGCGACCGTCGCCTGCTACGTCTCGGCCGAAGGGCTGCTTGATCGTTGCCGTATCGTCTCCGAATCGCCCGACGGGCAAGGCTTTGGGCCGGCCGCCCTGCTCGCGACACGCTATTTCACCATGCAGCCGAAGATAGTCGACGGTCAGCCGGTCGCCGGGGCGGTGGTGGTCATACCGATCACCTTCGCCGGGGCGGTGAACGGTGGAGGCTTCTATCCAGCCGTCGACAAGGTTCTAAGCGCGTCGCTTTGGGCCGAGACGCCGACGTTGGCGATGATGGACGCCGCCTTTCCGAAGGCCGCCGCTAACGTGAAGATCGGTCACGTCGTCTTGCGTTGCGGTGTTGCGCGAGATGGCCGGCTGAAGGATTGCCAAGAGTCCGTCGAAAATCCGCTAGGTCATGGCTTCGCCACGGCGGCGAAAGCCATGGCCAAGGCGTTCCGGCTCAACGTCGACGACTATCCCGACATCCACGTTTGGGAAGCCAAGGTGGATCTGCCTGTTACCTTCTACGCGCCAGGGTACGCCCAGTCGGATCCCATTACCGATCCGTTCTGGACCCGCATGATTGACCCGACGGCGGCCCAGCGCCTGTTTCCAGGCAAGGCGGCTGACGCTGGCGTGAAATCGGGCAGGGGCGTCGTCGATTGCGTCGTCGACCATGCCGGCCAGCTGACAGCATGTCAGGCGGTCGGTGAATCGCCGGCGGCGCTGGGCTTCGGCGACGCGGCGGTCAGCGTGGCGAGCGTGATGGCGATCAATCCCTGGACGCCACAGGGTCGCCCTGTCGACGGAGCGCACATTCGTCTGCCGCTGGTGCTGAAATTGTCGCCAACGGATGCGGCGCCAGCGACGGCGGCCAAGCCATGAGGCGCGGGTCCTTGAGTCTTGTAGGTGTCTGGGCGGTTGCGGTTGGAATGGCGTTTCTGCTGGGCGGATTCGCAGCGCAGGCAGCGCCCGGCGACGTGGTCGTAAAGCCGGACTGGACGCGAAAGCCGCCCGCCGAGGATATCGGGCCGGTCTATCCAGAGGCAGCCAGGCGGGCAGGCGTAATCGGTAAGGCCAGAGTCGAGTGCAAGGTCGCTGTGTCGGGGCGGCTGGAGCAGTGCGAAACCCTGTCGGAGAGTCCGACTGGCTGGGGGTTCGGCGTCGCCGCCTTGGCGATGACGAAGTATTTTACCTGGCGCCCTGAGACGGTGAATGGCGTCCCGGTGGGCGATGTGCCGGTCGTGATCCCCTTCGATTTTGGCGCAGATAGCGGAGAATATGGCGCTGTCGTTATCGCCGCCCTTGATCGAGACGCCAGATTCCCGCGTCTCTTCGACCCGATTTGGTCGCGAGCGCCAACGCGAGCCCAAGTGGAATCGGCCTTCCCGCTTAGAGCGTTGGGCAAGATCGATTCCGGCTACGCGATATTGCGTTGCAGGGTGGCGCTCACGGGTCTGCTCATAAATTGCAATGACCTAGCCGAATCGCCTCCGGGCGTTGGATTCGGCGCGGCCGCGCTGACGCTGGCGGACCGGTTCGTGCTCTCCATGGCGGACTACAAGCCAGCCGAGCTGAAGGGTGTCTCGGTCGATATCCCGGTGAGCTTCTTGGCTCCCGGCAGGCCAGCTCCCAAGCTCTTCGCTCCGGAGTGGGTGAGCACGCTCGACGAGGCTGACCTGGCGGCCGTATTTCCGGCCAAGGCGCGCGCGACCGGCGTGTCGCGTGGCGGTGGGGTGGTCAAATGCCGGGTGACGCATGAGGGAAGGCTCGTCGACTGCCAGCTCATCAGCGAAACCCCCGATGGACTTGGCTTTGGCGAGGCCGTGCTTAAGGCCACGAACTTCATCGCCATGAACCCTTGGAGCATGGATGGCGCTCCGGTGGATGACGCGATTATTCAGGTTCCGGTTACGCTGGCGCTTCCGGCGCTATCGCCGGCCCCAGCAAAGCGCTAGGCGGATCGACTGTTTCGGCAGGGTTTGTCAGCTTGCGCACGCCGGCAAGGTCAAGGTTCAATGCAGCGCCTGGCGCTTGCGAAGGCGCGGATGGGAGCTGAGATGCGGCGCCATAGGACCCTTGGCCCGGCTCTCGCGCTGGCGGTCATACTCAGCGCCTTTGGCAGACAGGCTGTCGCCTGGACTGGCAGCGGACCCTATGGGCAAGACAGCCCTTTCGCGGTCAACGTTCCTTCATGGATTCACTTTGATCCGCATGGTCGCTTTTACATCGACGGCTACTATCCGGACCGAGCGCTCCGGCTTGATCAGGGTGGGAACGCCACCATCCATTGTCAGGTGACCGACAAGGGGACCCTTCAAGGCTGCCTGGTTGTCAGCGAATTTCCGCAGACCCTCGGGTTTGGGCAGGCCGCCCTCGTCCTGTCGGGCCGGTTGTCTTTGGATGTCGGCCCCGCCGCCACGGCCCCGGTGGTCGATGGCCAAGTCAATATCCCGGTGTCCTTTGTCTTGTCGGGCCCTGATATCCACGCTGTCGTGACGGCGGGACCAACACGTGAACAGGTCGCCGCAGCCTACCCTAAGTCCGCCTCTGGAGAGGGTCGCGCGACGATCCGGTGCGGGATGGGAGACGGCGGCGTCCTGCTGGGCTGCTTCGTCAAAACGGAAACGCCAGCGAAGCAAGGTTTCGGGGACGCCGCCCTTAGCTTGGCCGACCTATTCCGCGTCGGCGTAATCGAATCCGACCCGCGTAAAATCCTGATTGGTCGGTTCGACATTTCGGTCGCCTTCCACGATCCGAGCAAGCCCGCGCGACCGCCCCATCTCGCCGCGCCGGTCTGGATTCAGGACTTCAATCCCGATCATCTCGCGGCGGTCTATCCTGCCAAGGCGAAGGTGGCGGGCGTCTTGTCGGGCCGCGCGGTCGTCCGCTGCGTTGTCTTGGCTACCGGCGTCCTTACCGGTTGCCAAGCTGTCGAAGAAACGCCAACAGGCCTGGGATTTGGCGACGCACTCGTCGCGGTCACGGGCGAAATGGTCATGAGCCCGTGGTCGGACGGCGAACCTGTCGCCGGCGTGGTCATCCGCTTCCCGTTGGTCCTGAACGCGCCGACGAAGCCCTAAAGCATCGACGGAATAACCCGGTCCGGCGGCTTGTGCCCGTCCATGAAGGTCTGGATGTTGATCAGCACCTTTTCGCCCATCTCGACGCGGCCTTCGATGGTGGCCGAGCCCATGTGGGGGAGCAGGACGACGTTGGGCAGTTTCAGCAGCTTGGGATTGATCGCCGGCTCGTGCTCATAGACGTCCAGGCCCGCGCCGCCGATGCGGCCGTCGGTGAGCATATTGGCCATGGCCGCCTCGTCGATGATCTCGCCGCGGGCGGTGTTGACCAGGATCACATGCGGCTGCAGCAGCGCCAGGCGCCGGGCCGAGAGCAGGTGGAAGGTCGCCGGGGTGTGGGGGCAGTTGACCGAGACGATGTCCATATGGGCCAGCATCTGATCCAGGCTTTCCCACCAGGTCGCGGCCAGCTCCTCCTCGATGCGCGGGCCGACCGGCTTTCTGTTGTGATAGTGGATCTCCAGGCCAAAGGCCTTGGCGCGGCGGGCCAGGGACTGGCCGATCCGGCCCATGCCGATGATGCCCAGCTTCTTGCCGCGCAGCCGCCGGCCCAGCATCAGGGTCGGCGTCCAGCCGGAGAAGCCGCCGGCGCGAATCAGGTCGACGCCCTCCACCGTCCGCCGGGCGGCGGCCATGATCAGGGCCATGGCGGTGTCCGCCGTGTCGTCGGTGAGCACGCCGGGGGTGTTGGTGACGATCAGTCCCTTGGCGTTGGCGGCGGCCACGTCGATATGGTCGAAGCCGGCGCCGAAATTGGCGATCAGCTTCAGGTTCGGTCCCGCCTGATCGATCAGCGCCTTGTCGATGCGATCGGTGATGGTGGGCACGAAGACCTCGGCCTCGGCGATGCCGGCGGCCAGCTCGGGGCCGGTGCGGGGGCGGTCGTCGGGATTGAGGGTGGCCTCGAACAGCGCCGCCATCCGCGCCTCGACGGGGGCGGGCAGCTTGCGGGTGACAAAGACTTTGGGCTTGTTGGCGGCCATGGGCGTTGGTGAAAAGGCCTTGGTAAGGTCTAAAGGGACATTGTCGCCGCCGAAGCGGACGCTCATCCGGCGGCGCCTTTTAGCAAAGGGGGCCGGCAGGGCCAAGGCGCTGCGCGGCTTTAGGCGGGACGGGTTCGGAAACGACGTATGGGCGGCGATGCATATCGCGGACGTCGACGAGCCGCCGCCATGGTTTTGGGCGCCCTGGCGCTGATGCTGCTCGTCGGCTGCGGCCGCAAATCCGACCAGCCTGAGCGTGTCACCCCCTCTGGTCTGCCGGTGCCGCGTTATGTGACGCTGAAGTTCGATCCGGTGAACGCGCGGGCGGGGCCGGGCGACGATCATCGCCTGCTCTGGGTCTATCACGCCAAGGGTCTGCCGGTGCAGATCATCGCCGAGACGGCCGATTGGCGGCGCATCTGCGATCCGGACGGCTCGACCTCCTGGGTGCATAAGCGCAGCGTCGACGGCCGGCGCGCGGCGATGCGGCGAGACGCCGCACCGCTCGCCATGCACGCCCAGCCCCGCGACAGCGCCGTCGTGGTCGCCTATCTCGCCCCACGCACGGTGGTGCAGTTGGACAAATGCCAGAAGGGCTGGTGCCGCCTTCGATCGGGTCAGGTCGACGCCTGGGTCCCGCAGGACCAGGTCTGGGGCGCCGATGACCGCCCGCAGTGCGGCGGGCAACCCCCCGCTCCGCCGCCGCGTTAGCTTCGACACGGGCCATTGAGGCGCCCCATTGAGGCGGTTGCGGGCGCCGTGCTACCCCTGCGTCCTTCTACTCGCGCTTGGCGCGTCATTTCATGAGTTTGCGATGGGTTGGTCTGATCAGTCGGCGTTTTCTTACGAAGACCTGCTCGTTAGCTCGCGGGGCGAAATGCACGGCCCTGGCAACGCCCAGCTGCCGGCCCCGCCGATGCTGCTGTTCAATCGCATCACGTCGATGACGCGGGACGGCGGCGAATTCGGACTTGGCTACATTGAGGCCGAGCTCGACATCGACCCCAGCCTCTGGTTTTTCGCATGCCACTTTCTTGGCGATCCCGTCATGCCGGGAAGCCTGGGCCTGGACGCCCTGTGGCAGCTGGTCGGCTTCTACCTGGGCTGGATCGGCGGCCAGGGCCGCGGCCGCGCTCTCGGGTGCGACGCCGTACGATTCACCGGCGAGGTCACCCCGGCGAACAAGCTGGTGACCTACAAGGTCAATATGAAGCGCGTGATCAATCGCAGACTCGTCATGGGAATCGGCGATGGGGTGATGGAGGTCGACGGGACCCCCATCTATCACGCGGAAGGCCTGCGTGTCGGCCTCTACCAACGACCATAAGAACAAGACCGGGAAGACAATATGCGCCGCGTGGTGATAACCGGGCTCGGCATCGTCTCGTCGATCGGAACTGGCGCCGAGGAGGTTACGGCCTCCTTGCGCGAAGCCCGATCCGGGGTGGTGTTCGCGCCGAAATACGCCGAACTCGGTTTCCGCTGCCAGGTCCATGCGCCGATCAATGTGGATTGGGAGGCGCTGGTCGATCGCCGGGCCGCGCGTTTCCTGGCGCCCGGCACCGCCTATGCGCACCTGGCCATGGAGCAGGCGATCGCCGATTCCGGCCTCGCCGAAGACGAAGTCTCCAACGAACGCACCGGCCTGATCGTCGGCGCGGGCGGCCCATCCACCAGCACTATCGTGCAGGCGGCGGACACCACTCGGGAGAAGGGTCCCAAGCGGATCGGCCCGTTCGCCGTGCCCAAGGCGATGAGCTCCGGCCCGTCGGCGGTGCTGTCGACCTGGTTCAAGATCAGGGGGATCAACTATTCGATCTCTTCGGCCTGCGCGACCTCCAGCCACTGCATCGGCGCGGCCATGGAGCAGATTCAGCTGGGCAAGCAGGACCTGATGTTCGCCGGCGGCTGCGAGGAGGTGGATTGGACCCTGGCCGACATGTTCGACGCCATGGGCGCCATGTCCTCCGGCTACAACAACCGTCCGCCCGAGGCTTCACGCGCCTATGACAAGGACCGCGACGGTTTCGTCATTTCCGGCGGCGCCGGCGTCGTGGTGCTCGAAGAGCTGGAGCACGCCAAGGCGCGGGGCGCGAAAATCTACGCCGAGATCATAGGCTATGCGGCCAATTCCGACGGCTTCGACATGGTGGCGCCGTCGGGCGAGGGCGCGGCGCGCTGCATGAAGCTGGCCATGGCCAATGTTCACGAGCCGATCGACTATCTGAACCCGCACGGCACCTCGACGCCTGTGGGGGACTCCAAGGAGATGGAGGCGGTGCGCGCGGTGTTCGGCGACAAGGCCCCGCTGATCTCCTCCACCAAGTCGCTGACCGGCCACAGCCAGGGCGCCGCCGGCGCGCAGGAGGCGATCTACTGCCTCCTGATGATGCAGGCCGGCTTCGCCTGCGAAAGCGCCCACATCGCCGAGCTCGACCCGGCCTTCGAAGGCCTGCCGATCCTGCGCGAGCGCCGCGACAACATCCAGCTGAACACCGTCATGTCCAACAGCTTCGGCTTCGGCGGCACCAATGGCTGTCTGGTGATGAGCCGCTTTGACGGCTAATCCTCTCGCCGACTGAGAGGGCTTACGGAGTACCCATGGCCGACGACTTCAACATGCCCAAGGGCGACCTCATGCGGGGCAAGAAGGGCCTCATCATGGGTGTGGCCAACGACAAGTCCATCGCCTGGGGCATCGCCTCGCAACTGGCGGCCCAGGGCGCCGAGATGGCCTTTACCTATATGGGCGAGAGCCTCGAACGCCGGGTGCGGCCCCTGGCCGAGAGCATCGGCGTCAAAGCCCTGATCGCCGCCGACGTCACCGACGACGCTTCCATGGATACGGCCTTCGCCGAGATCGAGAAGACCTTCGGGACCCTGGATTTCGTGGTCCACTCCATCGCCTTCGCCAATAAGGACGAGCTGAAGGGCTCCTTCGTCGAAAACACCACCCGCGAAGGTTTCCTGACGGCGATGAACGTCTCGGCCTACAGTTTTGTCGACGTGGCCAAGCGGGCCTCGGCGATCATGCCCAACGGCGGGTCGATGATCAGCATGACCTACCTCGGCTCCGAGCGGACCATCCCCAACTACAACACCATGGGCGTGGCCAAGGCGGCGCTGGAGGCGGCGACCCGCTACATCGCCCGGGACCTGGGGCCCAAGGGCATCCGGGTCAACGCCATCTCCGCCGGCGCCATGCGCACGCTTTCCCTGGCCGGGATTTCCGGCGGCCGGGGCATGATCTCCCAGGGCCGCGCCTTTAGCGCCATGAAGGAAGACACCTCGATGGAAGGCGTCGCCGGCTGCGCCCTATGGCTGCTGTCGGACCTAGGCCGCTCCACCACCGGTGAGATCGTCCACGTCGACGCCGGCTTCCACATGATCGGCATGGCCGAACCGGAAGCGGGCGAGGGGTAGAGCGTCTCCCTTCGCTACTGGCGGCCGTCAAAAATCATTTGGTTTCAAATCCCCGTATCCCCCGGCCTTGTGCCGGGGGCCCATTGGGCGCGAAACCACGGAGGTTCGCCCAGGCGGGGCCATCATCGCTTCATTCCAACCGTTCGAGCACAATGGATCCCCGGCACAAGGCCGGGGAAGACGGTGTTGGTGAGTCGGCGCGTCTGAACTACAGCCGCTTCAGCACTTCGTCGCCCATCTGGGTCGTGCTGAGCGTCCCGCCGATGTCCCGGGTGCGGGCGCCGTCGGCCAGGGCGGCCTTGACCGCGGCCATCAGCTTGTCCGCCAGCTCCACGCGGCCCAGCGACCAGCGCAGCGCCATTTCGAACGACAGGATGGCGGCCAGCGGATTGGCCCAGCCCTGGCCGGCGATGTCCGGCGCCGAGCCATGGATGGGCTCATAGAGGCCGGGCTTGCCGGGATCGCCCAGGGACGCCGACGGCAGCAGGCCGATGCCGCCGGTGAGCATGGCCGCCTCGTCCGACAGGATGTCGCCGAACAGGTTGTCGGTGACGATGACGTCGAACTGGCGCGGGTTCTTCACCAGCTGCATGGCGGCGTTGTCGGCCAGCATGTGTTCGAGGGTCACGTCGGCGTATTCGCGCTTGTGCAGGGCCGTCACCACCTCGCGCCACAGCAGCCCTGTCTCCATGACATTGGACTTCTCGCAGCTGGTCACCTTGTTCTGGCGCCCGCGCGCCAGTTCGAAGGCCGCGCGGGAGACCCGCTCGATCTCGTGGGTGGTGTAGACCTGGGTGTCGACCCCGCGCTTCTGGCCGTCGGCCAGGGTCTCGATGCCGCGGGGCGTGCCGAAATAGACCCCGCCGGTGAGTTCACGGACAATCATGATGTCCAGGCCCGCCACAACCTCCTGCTTCAGGGTCGAGGCGTCGGACAGGGCGTCGAAACAGACGGCGGGGCGCAGGTTGGCGTAGACCTCCATCGCCGCGCGCAGCCGCAGAATGCCCGCCTCCGGGCGAAGATGACGCGGCGCGCCCGCCCATTTCGGTCCGCCTGCGGCGCCCATCAGCACGGCGTCCGACGCTAGCGCCTTCGCCTCGGCTTCATCGGTCAGCGGCGTGCCGTGAATGTCATAGCTGGCGCCGCCCCAGTCCCGCTCCTCGAGAACGAGGTCGTTGCAGAGCCGACTCGACACCCGCTTCACCTCTTCGATGACTTCCGGACCAATGCCGTCGCCCGGCAGGAGGAGAAGCGTGCTCATGCGAAATCCTTGTGGTTCGTCTTAAGGTTCGCCCGTCGGGACAAGACGGGGCGGGGCGGAAGGGCGGCTAAAGCGCCCGTTCGGCGGCGACTTCGTAGGCCGACAGGCGGCGCTCGTGAAGCCCGAAACCGGCGCGAACCGCCTGCCAATGCGCCATGTGCGCGCTCTTGAAGTGGGCGTCGAGGCAGGCCTGGTCGCGCCAGACCTCGAATACGCGGATAAGGCCTGGGTCGCCCATGTCCTCGCCATAGCTGTAGACGATGCAGCCGTCTTCCAGCCGCGTGGCTTCGGTGACGTCGCGCATGTGCGGGCGCAGCGGCTCGACGTTTTCCGGCGGCACGCGGAAGGTTCCGGCGACGATCAGGCTCACGCGCGGGACTCCAGCCAGGGCCGCATGACCTTGCGGCGCTCTTCGAACACACCGATGTCGCCGGCGTGCTGCAGGGTCTCGCCGACGGCGTCCAGGCCCTTGAGCAGCTTTTCCTTGCGGCCCGGATCGATCTCGAAGCTGAACTTGCGGCCCGAGGGCGAGACCACCGTTTGCGTCTCCAGGTCCACCGAGACCATGTGATTCCCCCCTTTCGCCTCGTCCATGATCGCCTTCACGGCGTCCTCGGGCAGGGCCACGGGCAGCAGGCCGTTCTCGAAACAGTTGTTGTAGAAGATGTCGGCGAAGGACGGGGCGATCACGCAGCGCAGGCCGAAATCCAGCAGCGCCCAGGGCGCATGCTCGCGGCTGGACCCACAGCCGAAATTGTCCCCCGCCACCAGCACGCTGGCGCCCTGATAGGCCGGCTGGTTCAGCACGAAGTCCGGCTTCAGATTGCCGTCGCCGTCAAAGCGCAGGTCATAGAACAGCCCCTTGCCCAGACCCTCGCGCTCGATGGTCTTGAGGAACTGCTTGGGAATGATCTGGTCGGTGTCGACATTGGCGACCGGCAGGGGCGCGGCGCGGCCATCAAGGTGGGTGAAGGGGGTCATGGTCTTACGTCCAGTATCGTCAGCCCATCGTAGGCTGCGAAGGCGCTGTCGCTTGTAGCGACCGTCAGCCCCAACGCAAATGCCTGGGCGATTATGATGCGATCAAAGGGATCGCGATGATGCAGGGGCAGCCGCCCCAGGTGGTCGATCGTCGCCAGATCAAGGTTCAGGAGGTCGATGGCGGTACGCTCGAGCAATGAACGGATCGCACCGCTGAAGTCGGTTTCAAATGGCGCCGGCAGCGCAAGTTTTCCAAGTCCGAGTTTGATCGCCATTTCGATAGGGCTGGCCATGCTGACGAACAGCGGCGCATCGAGGAGGGTTTCCAGCGCGGCCTTACCGATGCGGCTCCGGTCGGTCGCGATCCAGATCAGGACGTTGGTGTCGAGAAGATAGCCGCTCACGCCCTGTCTTCGGGAAACACAGGTCCGTCATAGAATAGCGCTTCGATTTCAGGATCAGGATCGTTGAAATTTTCGGGCAATTTCCAGCCGTAGTGCTCCCAGAACCCGAACTCGCGCTTGCGCTTGGGTGACGTCGGCTGAGCTTCCAATGCGACCAGCTTGGCGCGCGGTTTGCCGTTCTTGGAGATGATAATCTCCTCCCCGGCCGCCGCTTCTTCGGTCAGAGCGGAGAGCTGGGTC
>Ga0302317_10000103_pt1 | contig 81187 bp, 64 predicted proteins | sample III_Palsa_N3_3_FD_200450 | JGI IMG/M metagenome (GOLD analysis project Ga0302317, IMG submission 200450) | Peat permafrost microbial communities from Stordalen Mire near Abisko, Sweden - III_Palsa_N3_3 | ecosystem: Environmental > Terrestrial > Soil > Palsa > Peat permafrost | place: Sweden...
GTACCGAGAGTGCTCACGGCATCGCCGGCTGCGGCACAGGCATTTTATGAAGCGGCGCTGGCCGCCGGCCATGAAGGCGTGATGGCGAAGGCGCTCGACGCGCCCTATCAGGCCGGAAACCGCGATGCGCGCTGGCTCAAGATCAAACGCGCGCACACACTGGACCTGGTCGTGCTCGCCGCTGAGTGGGGCCACGGCCGGCGCACAGGCAAACTATCGAACCTGCATCTGGGGGCACTCGATCCTGCCACCGGTGAGTACGTCATGCTCGGCAAGACATTCAAGGGACTCACGGATGTGATGCTCGCCTGGCAGACGCAGGCGTTTCTAGAGCGCGAGACGCATCGGGATCGCGGCACCGTCTACGTGCGGCCCGAACTGGTGGTCGAGATTGCCTTCAGCGATCTTCAGGCAAGTCCGCGCTATCCCGGCGGCCTGGCGCTGCGCCTCGCGCGCGTGAAGCGCTATCGCGAGGACAAATCTGCCGCGGAAGCCGACACCATGGCATCCGTGCGTCGTTTGTATACGGCGCAGTCGGGCTCCGCAGTACCGTAGCGCTGGCAGAATATTGTAGCGCTTCAACGTATGAGGACCCCGTCTGACGGACACCACCGACTACTGCCAAGACCACTCGCCGACTGCGAGCACAGGGGCCGCCTGAGACTATGCACCTTCGGTCGCAAGTTTGACCGAGACATAGTCGCTAACAGGAGAACTTCATGAGCAACAATCAGAGTTCACAGCCCGGCACTCAGCAGGGCGGAACGCAGCGGGGCGGTTCAGGACATGCGGACAACGATCAGCAGCGCACTGACCGCGACAACTCCAACCGCGAGTCGCAGCGGTCGAACGATGCGACCAAAAAGCCCGGCGATAAGTCTGGCGATCAGTCGCGCACCGGGCAAACAGGCTCGAATCACTGAGCTCCCTAGTGCGTGCGCCGCATCATCGGACGATGCGGCGCACGCCTGGCGATTTGCACCAGCAGCCGCCACAGGCTTCAGCGTCATTCAGGCTTTCCCTCGGTTCTCCTTGCGAATGACGAGTTTGAGGCCCGACCAGATGTCATCGACTGCGCAAACCTTGATGTCGACCAGACCCATCGGTAACGCGACCGCCCGAATGACATTTTCCGTCACATCCGTCGAGACTCCCGCCGACTGCTTGGGCCATGACACCCAGATCGCCGCGTCCTGTCTCAGCTTCCCGAGAATGCGGGCCAGTTGCGATGCCAGTGCGGCGCGCGAAACGACGAACACGTGAACCAGGTCGATCCGCTCCGTCACGCTCTTTTGAAATGAAACATCCGGCGGCAATGGCGCCAGAAGGGCCGCATAACCGTCCGGCGCATTCAGCGCGGCGACCAGGCTTCCGGCTTTGATCCCCAATTTCTTCGCCAGCGGCGTTGCCGAGTAGCCGGCCACGGGTCAGGTCGCCGGACAGGTGTCGGTGAATGCCGGAAAAGGATCGCGAGGTATAACGTCGGGGGCGGCGAAGGGCTGTCGGAAGGTGAAAGCCGCGGCTGTAGGGCCCTTGGCGCGCAGCATTTCGAGCCTCTCGATGGCCTCGGAGACAGTGGGTCGATGCCCCCTGGGAATCCACCAAAGAACCAGGAAGGCTTGATCCATGCGTTCGAACCATTCGCGTCGCCGGCGCATGATCTCGACGTGGCCGGATTTGTAGACGTAGGCGCTCAGCGACTCGATATCCCGCCAAACCGACATGTTCACGAGCGTTCGGTCGTTTTCGAATGGCCGGAGGGCCGTGGCATCGCCATCCTCGGTCTGCAAGCGCCAGATGAAGCCGGGTGAACTGTCGGCCAGCGCGTTGATGCGTTCGAGGTTCGCCGCAAACTCCGCCATGACGGGCGAGTCCATCGCACCATTGATGACGCCGATGTTCAGCTGGGCGAGTTCATGGGTCGACATCTGCTCCCCCTACGATGTTTGGACGGGGGGGACATTTTGCACCAACAATCAATTGACGGGCCAGTTCGAGACCCTTAGCTTCTGCCGCATGGACAGCGACGACTATCTGAGCGGCATTGCATCGCTCTATGCCGCCGAGGTACTGGGGGAGGGTCTGGCGTCGCGCTGGCTCGAACTGTGCTCCGATCGGGAGCAGAAATATAAGCTCAGCCTCTTCCTGCAACTTGAATCCGAGGCGAAGGTTCGACTGCGGCCGCTGCTGGCCCGATACAGCCTGAGCCTCGTCGAGGATCAGAGCCAGCGAGCGGCCGGCGCTTCCGTGGCAGAACAATTCGCGGCGGTTCCGTGGCGGGAGGCCATGGCCACGCTTGCCGAACTGGCGCTGCCGTACGTGCATCGCTTCCAGTCACTGCTTGATGTGGCCCCACCCGAGGATGTGCCATGGGTTCGTTTCATGGTGGACCACGAGCAATCGGTTGTCCGGATTGCCGGTCGCGAGTCCGCGGGCGAAGCCATCATGGCCAGCGAACTGGTGGTGATGCTGGCGCATCCCTTCGCGGCATTCGAGCAATAACATTCAGGCCGGTGACACCTGGACGAGCGGATCGGCTCGCCAGGCTCTCCACTTGGCGACGTTCAATCCGATCGTGGCCAGCCAGAGACTGCTCAGCGCCTCCCCGGGAAAGCAGGCGAAGAGGATATAGGGAGACAGTCGGGCATCGAGCGCGGGCGCGGCAAAACTCAATATCGTGTTCGTCAGATAGCAGAGTCCCGCAATGGCACCCAAAACTCCGAGGACGCGTGGCAGGAAGCGTGATCGGAACACCAGATATCCCGTGAGCAATTCGTCCATCCCGTAGAACAGGAACGAGATCACAAGCCCGGTATCCTGCAGCTGCACCGAAAAGTACGACAAGCTTTGCAGCTGCTCGGGACTGAACGCGCCCATTGACCCGGCCTCGGCGGCGAGCTTCAGCGGCACGTACGAGTTGAGCATGTCGAGGCTCTCGACAGCGATGCCGAGGAACCCGCAAAACAGGGCAATCGCTGCGACGAGCAGGTTGACGCGCCAGAAAAGATAGAAACCGATGACTTCGGCAAATGCGTTGCAGAGCATCTCGAGCAGATGACCCGTGAACCCTAAGCGGAACAGGGTTTCGTGCGCCAGGATGTTGTGCGCGGTCAGCGATGGATTGCCGGCAACGATCAGCGCGCCTCGAATGTGGCCAATGTCGAAGGCGCCGAACGCGATGCCGATGAGTCCGAGAATGCCGGAGATTCTTGCGAGAACCAGAGGAGACCAGCGTTCCAGTTCGTTGATTGCCGGCATGGAAACTCTTGGTAAGGTCGCCATCCGTCAATTTACACGAAGTCCCCACAGCCGTAAGTGTTGATTTCCAGCCAATCGGATCAACGACGATTGCCCCATGTTGGGGGCGATTGGTGTAGGTGACCCGCCGTATCACGCGGACCTCGCGGGGCTAGCCGCCAAACGTGATGGGCGGCGCTGGAGTCTCGACAACGCGGAGCGGCCGCTGCCACCAGCTCACATCGTGCCACGTGCCGTGCTTAAAACCGACTCGCCGGTAGGTGCCGATGTGCTCAAATTCCATAGACCGGTGCAGCGCGACACTGCCTGCATTGGGCAGTGCAATTCCCGCAAATGCCTCGCAGTAGCCGAGTCGGACCAACTCAGCCAGGAGTTCGCGATACAGTCGCTTGCCGACACCTTGTCCACGGCTGTCTTGGCGAACATAGGCGCTGGTGTCGACGGACCAGCGATACGCTGCTCGTTCGCGATGCCGGCTCGCGTACGCGTAACCATCCACCGCGCCCGACCGATCCACACTGACCAACCACGGATACATAGCGATTGTGTCCCGGATGCGGCCTCTCATCTCCTCTGTCCCCGGCGGTTCGAGTTCAAAGGAAATCGCCGTGTCGGACACAATCGGCGCGTAGATGGCTGCGATGGCCTCCGCGTCGTTCAAGATGGCAACGCGGATGTTCATGACTCAGGAATTTGCGTCACCACCTGAGCCTGTTTTATTGGCGCTGTGAATAGTGCGCGCGCCAATGCCCATGCAGCCACGGCACCTGCGAGCTGCGCGATGATGAAGGCTGGTACGTCAGGTGGTCGGATGCCTGCAAACGTATCCGACAGCGAGCGCGCTATCGTGATGGCGGGATTGGCGAAGGAGGTCGAGGAGGTGAACCAATATGCAGCACCGATCCATGCCGCGATCATCCACGGAGCGTCACGCGGCCGCTCATGTCCCAGCACAATCAGCAGCAAACCGAAGGTTGCGACAAATTCCGCGAGCCACTGAGCGCCGCCGGCACGCGCATGCACGGAACTTTGTAGGAGTGGCAGGTTAAACATCGCGTGTGCCAGAAGCGCGCCCGCGCAGCAGCCGAGAACTTGCGCGGCGATATACGCTAACGCCTCAAACCAAGGCAGCCGATGTTTCAGTGCCATGATCAGACTGACGGCCGGGTTGAAATGCGCACCACTGATCGGATCGAAGAGAGCGATCAACGCGGCCAGTACCGCGACGGTGGCGGCCGTGTTCGCCAGCAAAGCAACGGCGAGATTCCCGCCCGCGAGGCGCTCGGCCATGATCCCGGAACCGATGACGGTAGCGGCCAGTAGTAGCGAGCCGAGGGCCTCGGCGGCCAGCTTGCGACGCATGTTCATCAATCCGGTGCGTCGTCGCCGGCCTTGCCGATCTCGGCGAGCCGCCGCCGAAGCCTCATCCCTTCCAGCTTCGCAATCGGCAGACACGCAAATAGCTTGATCCGGGACTCCAGGGTACGGAAGGCCGACCAAAAAGCCTTTTCCTTATCCGTCGTGCTGCCATCCACTGCCGCAGGGTCGGGTACGCCCCAGTGCGCGGTCATTGGATGACCGTGCCAGTAGGGGCAAGCTTCCCCGGCCGCGTTGTCGCAGACGGTGAAGATGAAATCCATTTCGGGTGATCCGGGTGCCGCGAACTCGTCCCAGCTCTTACTGCGTGCGTTGTCCAATGGAATACCGGCTTGTTGCAACAGCGCCAGGGCATAAGGGTTCACTGCGCCACTGGGATGACTGCCAGCGCTGAAGGCGTGGAATTTCCCTTGGCCCCACCGATTCATGAGCGCTTCAGCGAGGATGCTCCGGGCCGAGTTACCCGTGCACAGGAATAGCACGTTGTAGTGGCGATCAGCCACGGCCGAGAGTCTTGGCCATGCAGACCGCCGAGACCGGACAGAGCGAGAGAAACTCCGCGCTCTGCTGCAACGGCTGGGGCGCCGCGCTTCGCTGGATTACCTGATAGCCCAACTGTCTGAAGAACTCCTGTGCGGACTCCGTCAGCAGCACCAGCTGCTGCACCCCCTCCGCGCGTGCATCACTTTCAACGCGTGCAACGAGCGAATGACCGAGCCCGCGCCGTTGATGACTGGGTATCACTACCAGGGAGCGCAGGAGGCGAGCTCCGGACCCCGCACCCTCCAGCGCAATCGCACCGGCGAGTCTGCTCTCTACTTCCAGCACCCAGGTCTGCAGACCCGGTGCGCTGGTCAGGTCATCGGTCGGGAGCTTCGCACTCCGCAGCAGAGCCAGCACGGCTCCAAGGTCGGAAGGCTCGCCGCGCCTGATGGCAAAGTCAGTCACGGCGTGCAGCAGGCGCCTTTGGTGGCAGCTCCGGTCGGAACGATGGAGGTTCCATGGTCGAACACCGCGGTGTCCTCTCCATAGACGGGGATGCGGCCGAGATTATGGAAGGTCTCCCAGGCGATGCCGGTAGGGTCGGTAATCCAATACTTGTCCGAGCGGGCATAGCAGCAGGCCTGCTCGTCCTCCTGAACCAGCCGCGCATCGGCCGCCAATAGCTGAGACTGCAGGGCGCGCAACTCCTCGCCCGAATCGACTTGGAAGCCGAGGTGGTTGACGCCGACAGGCTGGCCATGATTCGAGATGGCGAAGTTAATGCGCGGGTCCTCGAGCATCCACTTGGCGTAGTCCGCTTCGACCACCGAAGGCTTTGGGCAATGTCTTTGACCGACACGTGAATGTGAAAGCGTTTCATGCGGCTCTCCGGGGCTTGCGGGATTTGATGGCAGTGCTGGTCGGATGACAGCGCGGCGCGCAGGCGGACCCCTCGCCGCAGCAGTTCTCGGTCAGGTAGCCGACCAGCGCGGTCATCGTGGAATAGTCAGCGGCATAGAAAAGCTGGCGGCTGGCTCGGCGCTGAGTAATCAGGCCGGCGCGTTGTAGCGCCTGAACGTGGAACGTCAGCGACGAGGGGAGCAGTCCGATGCGTTCGGCAATTGCGCCAGCCGCGAGCCCCTCGGGGCCGCACTCCACCAGCAGGCGATAGATGCTCAACCGATACTCGTGGGCCAGAGCCCCGAGTGCGGCGATGACGTTTTGGGGCTTCATGAGGAAACGATAGTACGAGTATTGTCAGACTGTCAACTAATACTGCATGCGCGACTCCCGTGGCTCCGTCACCGATGTGCCCGGATAGGACACTCACCATGCGTGTGGGCCCGGTAGGATTCGAACCTACGACCAAGGGATTATGAGTCCCCTGCACTAACCGCTGTGCTACAGGCCCGTCGTCGTGCGGCGGCAGTTTAACTCATCGACTCGCGGCCGCGACGGTCTGGGTCTGCGGGTTGGCAGCGGGCACGCCGCCCAGTGCCTTGTACACGGCGACGGCGCCGGTGTTGACGGCGGTTTCGGCCTGCGCGACATCATCCTCGGCCGTCAGCTCGGTGCGCTGCGCGTCCAGCAGCACCAGGAAGTTGATCTGTCCTTCCCGGTACTGGATCTCGGCCATTTTGGCGGCGCGCTGCGAGGCCTCGGCCTGCTCGACGGTGTTGGACAGCCGCTCGATCTGCCGGCTGTAGTTGAAGCAGGCATTCTCGAAATCCTCCAGTGCGCCGAGTACGGCCTTCTGGTACTCATCGAGCGCTCCCGCGGATTCGGCCTTGGCCGCACGCAGCCGCGCGTGTGCCGAAGCGAAATCGAGCGCCGGCCACGCCAGGGTGGGGCTGACCGCCCAGGCACGGCTGGTGGCCGCACCGAGCTGCGCGCCATCGCCGGTCAGGAAGCCGACGAAGCCCGTGACGGTGACGCGCGGAAACAGATCCGCGGTCGCAACGCCGACCTGCGCGGTGGCGGCAGCAAGATTGCGCTCGGCGATGCGCACGTCGGGCCGGCGTCGCAGCAGATCGGAGACATCGCCGAGGGGCAACGGATCAGTCCATGGCGCTATCGAGGCCGTAGCCAATTCCACATCGAGCTCTCCTGGCTTCAGCCCCAGCAGCACCGCCAGCCGATAACCCGCGCGTTTCTCCGCGGCCTCGAGCAGCGGCACGGTGGCCTCGGTGGCTTTGAGACGAGAGAGTGCGCTGTCGACATCGAGTTCGGTGACACGGCCGGCGTCATACCTGATCTGCGTCAGACGCAGCGCCTCATGCTGATTGGCGATGTTCTCGCGCGCCACGCCGAGACGACGCTGTGAACCGCGCAGCTCAAAATAGTTACGCGCCACCTCCGCCGCGACACTGACCTGTGTATCGGCCAGCGTCGCCTGCTGTACCCCGAGCTTCGCACCCGCGACCTCGGCACTGCGACGGACGTGGCCAAACAGATCCAGTTCCCAGCTGGCATCGAACCCGGTGGTGTAGCTGGCAATGTTGATGCGATCGGTCGAAAACCCCGGAAATTGCTCCTTGCTGCGCGCGTACTGCGCCTCGAGCGGCACGTGCGGGGCATAGTCGAGATTGGCTTCCGTGAAGGCCGCGCGCGCCGCGCGCACGCGCTCGACGGCAATGGCCACATCCAGATTGGCTGCCAGCGCGCGATCTTCGAGTCTGCCGAGCAGCGGATCCGGAAACTGCTGCCACCAGCCAGCGGGCGGAGGCGCCGCGGCGAAATGTCCGGCCTCGAGATTGCGCGCCGTCACATCCGCCGCCAATGGCGGACGATAATCCGGACCGACGGCACAGGCCGCCAGCACCACGGCCAGGATCGCAGCGAGCGGGACGGATTTTGGCATTGCTACCATGGCAGGGGCTGTTCCATATGCGTGAAAGTGCCGCTGGGCCCGTCTGCGCCCAGCGTGGCCATTGCTACACTGCTCTTGGCGCCGTCGACGATTCCCATGGGGGCGCTGGCGCCGCCCATATCCGTCTGCACATGCCCGGGATGCACCGCGTTGACCTTGATCGGCGAGTCGCGCAGCTCATAGGCGAGACTGACCGTCCAGGCATTGAGGGCGGTCTTCGACGCGTTGTAGGCCGCGCTCTGCGAGTGATAGATCCGCGATTTCGGATCAACGTGCAGCGCCAGCGAGGCCAGGATGCTCGAGAGGTTCACGATGCGGGCGGCCGGCGCCGCGCGCAGCAGCGGCAGGAACGCCTGGGTGACCGCAATCACACCGAAGAAATTGGCATCGAAGGTGCGGTGCCAGACATCGAGCGATTGCCCTGACGGCGGCTTGGACGTGTCGTCCAGCAGTACGCCGGCGTTATTGATCAGCACATCGAGCGCCTGGTATTTGCGTGACACCTCGGCTGCGGCCGCCGTGATGCTGGCGGGCACGGTCACATCGATCACCAGCGCGGCCGCGGCAATCCCCTCCGCGCGCAGCTTTGCCGCCGCGGACTCACCGGCCTTCGCATCGCGCGCGCCTACAAGTACGTGAAAGCCCTGGCGCCCGAGCTGACGGGCCGTCTCCAGTCCGATGCCTTTGTTGCCACCAGTGATCAGTGCGAGCTTGCTCATGAAATTTCTCCGTGTAGTGTCAGCAGCGACGGCGCGCGTTCACGGCGCCGTTGCGCGAGCTTGCGAACCAGCAGATAGAAGACCGGGGTCAGCAGTAATCCAAAGACGGTGACTCCGAGCATGCCGGAGAACACGGCAATTCCCATGGCCTTGCGCATTTCCGCGCCGGCGCCGTGAGAGAGCACCAGCGGCACCACGCCCATCACGAACGCCAGCGAGGTCATGAGAATCGGCCGCAGCCGCAACCGGCAGGCATCGAGCACGGCCTGCCACAGGGTCTCACCCGCCGCCTCGCGGTCCTTGGCGAACTCAACGATCAGGATCGCATTCTTGCAGGCCAGGCCCACGAGCACGATCAGGCCGATCTGCGTGAAGATGTTGTTGTCGCCGCCCGCGATCTGCACGCCCAGGATGGCGCTGAAGAGGCACATCGGCACGATCAGGATCACGACCAACGGCAGGCTCAGGGACTCATACAGTGCTGCCAGCACCATGAAGACCAGCAGCACCACCAGCGGAAACACGTACATCATCGTGTTACCCGCCAGGATCTGCTGGTAGGTGAGCTCGGTCCACTCGTACTTCATGCCGTTCGGCAGTTCCTGCTGCGCAATCTCCTCCATTGCCTTCTGAGCCTGGCCCGTACTGTAGCCTGGCGCGGGACCGCCGTTGATGTCGGCTGCGGTATAGCCGTTGTAATGCATCACACGATCGGGCCCGGATGATTCGCGCACGGTCACGAAGCTGCCGAGCGGAATCATGTCACCGTGGGCATTGCGGGTCTTGAGCCGGCCGATGTCTTCGAGCCGCAGCCGGAAGGCCGGCTCCGCCTGGGCATTGACCTGGTAGGTGCGGCCGAAGCGGTTGAAGTCGTTGACGTAGAGCGCGCCCAGGTACACCTGCATGGTGTCGTAGAGATCCTGCAGTGAGACCCCATCGACCTTGGCCTTCTCCCGGTCCACGTCCACCTGGATCTGCGGCACGTTGACCTGGTAACCCGAGAACACACCGGCGAGCTCAGGCCGCTGGCGCGCCTTGGCGATCAGGTTCTGGGTCTGCTTATAGAGTTCATCGGGCCCGAGATTTCCCCGGTCCTCGATTTCCAGCTTGAAGCCGCCGATGGTGCCCAGACCCTGTACGGGGGGCGGCGGAAATACGGCAATGTACGCGTCCTGGATCTTGGCGTATTTCGCGCGCAGCGCCTGCGCAATGGCGCCGGCCGACAGCGAGGGCTTCTCACGCTCCTCGAAGGGCTTCAGCGGCGTGAAGGCAATGCCGGAATTGGGCGCATTGGTAAAACCGTTGATCGAGAGCCCCGGAAAGGCAGGCACTGCCTCGACCCCGGGAGTTGCCAGCGCTTCGCGGCTCATGCGACCGATGACCGCCTCGGTGCGGTCCAGGGTCGCCGCGTCGGGCAGCTGCGCGTAGGCGACCAGGTACTGCTTGTCCTGCGCCGGAACGAAGCCGGTGGGGGTATGCGCAAATCCTGCCCAGGTGAGCGCGATCAGGCCCCCATAGACGAACAGCGCAATCGAGCCGGCGCGCAACACGCGCGCGACCACGCCGACATAGCCGTCGCTGGCGCGTGCGAAGACCCGGTTGAAGGGGCGGAACAGCCAGCCCAGTGTGCGATTCAGGAAACGTGTCACGGCATCGGGCGGCGCATCGTGGGCCCGAAGCAGCAGCGCGGACAGCGCCGGCGACAGGCTCAACGAGTTGAACGCGGAGATCACCGTGCTGATGGCGATGGTCAACGCAAATTGCTTGAAGAACTGTCCCGATAGCCCGCTGATGAAGGCTGTCGGAACGAACACCGCACAGAGCACCAGCGCGGTGGCAACGATGGGACCGGTGACTTCCTTCATGGCCTGGCGCGTGGCCGCCATGGGAGCCAGACCATTGCTGATATTGCGCTCGACGTTTTCCACCACGACGATGGCATCATCGACCACGATGCCGATTGCCAGTACCAGGCCGAACAGCGACAGCGCATTCAGGCCAAAGCCGAATAGGTACATGACGCCGAAGGTGCCGATCAGCGACACAGGCACCGCCAGCAGCGGGATGATCGACGCGCGCCAGGTCTGCAGGAAGAGGATCACGACAATGACGACCAGCAGGATGGCTTCGAGCAGCGTGTGCGCGACGGCCTTGATCGAGCCGCGCACGAACACGGTCGGATCATAGGCCACGTTGTAATCGATGCCCTCGGGGAAGCTTTTCTTGAGCTCGGCCATCTTGGCGCGCACCGCATCGGAAATCGCGATCGCATTGCTGCCCGGGCGCTGGAAAATTGGAATCGCGACGGCGGTGCGATTGTCGAGCATGGCGCGCAGTGCATAGTTATCCGAACCCAGCTCGACCCGCGCTACATCGCGCAGGTGCACCACCGCCCCGCCCTCGCCGGTCTTGACGATGATGTTCTCGAAGTCACTCTCATCGACCAGCCGGCCCTTGGTGTTGATGGCCAGCTGGAAGCTGGCCGAGTTGGCGACCGGTGGCGCACCGAGCTGGCCCGCCGCCACCTGAACGTTCTGCTCGCGGATGGCCGCCACGACATCGCCGGCCGTCATGCCGCGGGCGGCGATCTTCTCTGGATCGAGCCACACGCGCATCGAGTAATCGCCGCCGCCGAAGCGCTGCACGTCACCGACGCCGTCCAGGCGCGACAGTTCATCCTTTATGCGCAGTGCCACGAAATTGGCTAGGTATGTCTGGTCATATCGCCCATCGGGCGAATAGACGAACACCGCCAGCGTGATATCGGGCGAGGCCTTGTTGGTGGTAACGCCCAGGCGCTGCACTTCCTGCGGCAGCTTGGGCAGTGCCTGCGCCACGCGGTTCTGCACCTGCACCTGCGCCTTGTCGACATCGGTGCCGAGCTTGAAGGTGATGGTCAGCGTCATGGCGCCGTCGGAGGTCGCCTGCGAGTACTGGTACAGCATGTCCTCGACGCCCGTGATTGCCTGCTCCAGCGGCGAGGCCACGGTTTCGGCGATGGTGCCCGGGCTGGCACCCGGGTAGCTGGCGTGCACCACCACGGTGGGCGGCACCACTTCCGGGTATTCGCTGATCGGCAGCCGTGGCAGGGCGATGAGCCCAGCCAGCAGGATGATGGCCGATAGCATCGCGGCGAACACCGGCCGCTCGATGAAGAAGCGCGAAATATTCATCTTAGCGCGCCAGCGTGACGACCTGCGTGGTGGGCTTGATGAGCAGCGCCGTGGTGCCAGGGGGAACCGTGGTGCCCGCGGCCACCTGGTCCAGTCCGGCGCGGCGGTCGTCCATGCTCACGTGCGATGCGTGCACCTTGATGCCCGGCATGACGTGCTGCAGACCATTGACCACGATGACGTCATTGGGCGCCAGGCCCTGTTCGACCACGCGCAATCCCTCGACGTCGGGGCCCAGATCGACCAATCGGTACTCGAGCGACTGATCCGGCTTGAGCACCAGCACATATTTCTTGCCCAGATCCGTACCGATGGCGCGGTCATCGATGAGGATGGCGTCGTAGCTGTCGTGGCTCACGAGTTTGATGCGTGCAAACAGTCCCGGCGTGAAACGCCCGTCCCTGTTATCGAACACGGCGCGCGCGCGCATCGTGCCCGAGCGGGGGTCGACCTGGTTGTCCAGGAAGTCCAGACGGCCCTCGTGCGGATAGCCTGCCTCGCCGGCGAGGCCCAGGTACACGGGACTGCCCTGCCCGGCATTCAGACCTTCCCGTCCGGCAAATTTCATATAAGTCGCCTCATCGGTGTCGAAGTAGGCGTAGATGGGATCGTCCGATACCACGTTGGTGAGCAGATCGGCGCTGGAGATGAGATTGCCGCGGGTAATCACGGCGCGTGATACGCGGCCCTCGATGGGCGAGCGCACATGCGTGAACTCGAGATTCAGGCGCGCGGCATCGAGCTGCGCGTGGATCGAGGCCACGTCGGCCTCGGCCTCGGTCTGCGCGGAACTGAGCTGTTCGAACTCCTCGCGCGCAATCGCGTTCTGCGCATAGAGACGATCGGCGCGCGCGCCGCCGGCCTTGGCAAACTCGAGCTTGGACTGGCTGCGCTTGAGTTCGGCGTTCAACCGGTCGACTTCGAGCTGGAAGGGTCGCGGGTCGATCTGAAACAACAACTGGTCGCGCTTGACGTGCGCGCCCTCGACAAATTCGACGCTGTCGACGTAACCGCTGACGCGCGCATGCACGGCCACGACATTAACCGCCTGCAGCGTGCCGGTGAGCTCCTGCCAGTGATGCAATGGGCGGGCGATGACCTGGGCGGCGGTAATCTCGGGGGCGGCTTCAGCGCCGCCGGACTGCGCGCTGGCGGCATGTGAACGGCCGCAGCCCGACAGCAGGCTCACAGCGCCCAGCAGCAGGAACGAGGACAGTGCGACCAGTGTTTTAGATGACATAATAAGCTCCCATCGAGATCGGCCCATTGCTAACCCATTGACTGAACGTCTGATACGCTTGACTTCAGGTCCGGCCGGGACCATGCTTTCTTGCGTTAGTTACCGTTCAGTCACATAATTCACGTTACCAACGAGTAACGTTGCTGTCAACGGCGGTGGGGATCATGAGCACATACAAAGGCGATGCGGCACGCGCAGACAGCGAAGCAGTCAGCGCGCCGAAGCCGCGTGTGCGCGACCGCATCTTCGAGACGGCCAGTGAGCTCTTCTATCGCCACGGCATCCGCGCCGTCGGCGTCGATGCAATCGCCTGCGAAGCGGGCACCAACAAGATGAGCTTCTACCGCAGCTTCGCCTCCAAGGACGAACTGGTATCCGAATACCTGCGCGACCAGCAACGCGAGTTCTGGGCCTGGTGGGATGCCACGCTCGCACCCTATGTCGGCAATCCTCGCCGCCAGATCGAAGCGCTGTTCGAGTCCCATCTCGAACACGTCGAGAAAAGCGACTGCCGCGGCTGTGCGCTGGGCAATGCGGCGGTCGAGATCTCGGACGAGAACGACGCGCTCAGCTCGCTGGTGCGAGAGTACAAGCAACAGGTGCGCAGCAAACTGCGCGCCATGGCACGCGACATGGGCGCGCGCGATTCTGCGGCACTCGGCGATGCGCTGATGCTGCTGATGGACGGCAGCTACTTCACACGGCTGGTGTTTCCGGGCGACAGCGGCCCGGTGTCCTCACTGCTCGGCGCGGTACGCGCTCTGATCGACGCGCACCTGCCGCGCTAGGCTGCTTTCAGGAACGCGTCGCAACTGGCGCGCGCGGGATCGGCATCGGGAATCTTGACGCAGATCTCCTGCATATGCTCGTGCAGCCCCTGCAGCACATCCGCGTGCGAACCCTTCGCCGCATCGTTCCACGCACGTAGCTCGCGATCCAGCTTTTCCAGCCGTACCCGCGCCCGGCGGTAGATGCGGTCGGGACCATCCAACTCGGCAAGCACCGCCGAACCGGCATCGGTGATGCGCCGTGTGTCCTTCGGCGCCAGCCGTAACAGACCGCTGACATACAGTTGCCCCCACTGAAAGCGCGTCGCCGCCCCCTGCGACTCGCGATAGGCCTCATCGAGCAGCGTCAGTGCTTCGTCCTTGCGGCCCATTTTTTCGGCGATTTCGGCCAGATCCGCCTTGTAGTAGTAGGGCGCGCTGGCGCGTGCGATCTCATCGTGAGCCACCGTGTAGGCGCCCGGCAGATCGTTGAGGTCCTCGAGAATGTCGAGCGAGGCATTCACCAGGCCCGAGCGCACGAACGGATTCTGTTCGGTCGACAGCGCGGCATCGATGCGTTGATGCGCGTTGGCGACCACATCCTTGGGCAAGGCGGCCTTCGGCTTGCCCAAATCCTTGAGCACGCGCAACTGCGCATCCAGGAACTCGAGCTGATCGGCCAGGGCGTAGCGCTTGTCGGTGGCGGCGGCGGCCATCGTGGCCGAATAGCGATCTCGCACCTGGTCGGGCAGCGCACCGCCGCGCGCGCGCACGGACTTGAAGAAATTATCGTCCAGCATCGCCAGCGCGCCTGCCGCCGTCACCGCCAATGTCGGCTGCGACAGCACCTCGTTGACGTGGTCCTGCAATCCCGCCAGCAGTACCGAGGGCGCAGCTTTCGGTTGATCCAGCGCCTGGCTCTCCGCATTGGCCGCATAGTAGGCGGCGTAGGTATTGAGCGAGGCGCGCTCGACCAGCGCCTCGGCGGGGCAATCGCTGGCGGCAGTGGCCAGCGCATTCGCCTGCGCCGCATAGCTGTCCGCCTCCAGCGTATCGAGTTCCCAGGAGTTGTACGCCAGCCGCCGGCACTCCTCGATCTTGAGTGAGCCACCGGCCGTTACGGACTGCAGCAGTGCATCCACGGGCTGAACGTTTTCAAGCGCCACGTCGAGCGCGGCGGCGTATTGCGACACATCACGGCCCGCGCCGAGACGGATGATTTCGTGACGGTCCGGATCGAGCACGATCAGCGTCGGATAACCCTGTATATGGAACTCTTCACCCCACTTCTGGGCGCCATCGTCATCCCCGTCGAGGTAGACCGGTAGAAATAGCTTGCTCTTGGCGATGAAATCCGCCCGCGAGAATACCGTCGACTTCAGCGTATGACAGAACGGGCACCATTCGGCGCCCCAGTAAATGAGCACGGGCCGATTCTCACGCTTGGCCACGATGAAGGCGCCATCCAGGCTGCCATCGAACCAGGCGATATCGGGCGGCTCATTGGCGTGCGAAGCATGGTTGGCATGCAGGGGTTGCGCCTTGTGGCAGCTCACCAGCAGCAACAGCAGACCCAGGGTTGTGCAAAGTCGATTCACGAATCAAAGCCTCCACGAGCACCGCGCCTGCGTCAAGGAGAGGGATCAGATACGAAGAACGCACATCGGCCGTGACGGCTGACAATATCCAGCCCCGTCTGGCACTTATTGGCGCCGCGGGCGCCCGGTGCCACGTGTCGGCGCGGCCTCGAGCGGATTTTCCGGCCAGGCATGCTTCGGATAGCGGCCCCTCATTTCCTTGCGCACGGCAAGATAGCTATTACCCCAGAAGCCGGCCAGGTCGCGTGTGATCTGCAGCGGTCGCCGCGCCGGCGAGAGCAGCACGAAAGTCACGGGCACCGTGCCGCCACCGATGCGCGGCGTCGCGGGGAGGCCGAATACTTCCTGCATGCGCACCGCAACGCAGGGCGCGTTGTCGTCCAGGTAGTCGACGCTCACCCGCGAGCCGGACGGCATCGCGAGTTCGCGCGGCGCCAGCGATTCGAGGGCGCGCAGCTGCACCGGTGTGAGCCGCGCACGCAGCGCCTCGGCCAGCAACAGGCGCCCCAGATGCTCGCGGCGTGTGATCCCGGTCAGCCAGTCGGGCAGCCATTCGTCCAAGGTCGCCGCCAGCGCCGCATCATCGCTGGCGGGCCAGTCCGCCAGATCGCCACGCGCCAGCCCGCGCACGAATTCCATACGGGCCTGCAAAGTCCGGCTTTCGCGATCCCAGGGCAGGGCATCGAGCCCAAGCTCGCGGATACCCGCCAGCATTGCCGCCGTGGTCTGCGAGCCGGGTGCGGGCGGGCGCGTCTGTTCCTCCAGAATGAGCGCATCGAAGCGCCGCACGCGGCGCCAGAGCACAGCCGCGAGATCCGAATCCCAGCCAAAGCTTTCTTCCACCATGATCCGGTCTGCGAGCTCCCGCTCGAGCGCGGCCGGTGACAGGGCGGCTGCCAGATCGATGCGCGCTTCGCGATCACGATCATCGAGCGCCGCCGCCACGATGAATGCGGCGCGCGCCAGTGAGCTGGGCTGCGCAAACGCCGCGCCACGGCCATTCGATAGCAGGTATCGGCCCGTCGAACCTTCACGGCGCTGGCCGATGCGGTCGGGAAACGCATGCGCGAGCAGCGCGCCGATGCCTTCATCATCGGGCGGCGCCTCACGATGGCGGCCCGCGCCGGCGCCAGCGCCAGCACCTTCGCCGACCATGGCTTCGAGCGAGCGCGCGGTGCGCTGCACGCGATCCAGCGCCGCCCGGTCAATCGATCCTGGCCTCAGGTTTCGCAGCAATTCGAGCCGCGCTCGCAGATCCGGGTCGCTGCCCTGCCGCAGCAGATCGCGCTCGGAGAGCAGTGCCGCGAGCTGAGCGGCCAGCGCTACCGAATGGCGTGCGGCACTGTCCCGCGCCGCGAGCAACATGGCCGCCAGCCGCGGATGCACCGGCAGCCGTGCCATCTGTTGCCCCCGCGCGTTAAGACGTTGTCGCTCATCGAGTGCGCCCAGTCGTGTCAGCAGCCCGCGGGCCTGTTGCAGTGCCGGGGGCGGCGGCGCGTCAAGCCAGTCGAGCAAGGCGGCATCCGTGGTCCCCCAGCGCGCGAGCTCCAGCGCCAGCGGCGCAAGATCGGCATCGAGTATCTCAGGTGGCGTCACCGCCGCCAGCGAGTCCTGGGCGCCCTCGCTCCAAAGCCGGTAGCAGATCCCGGGCGCAACGCGTCCGGCACGGCCGCAGCGCTGCTCGCTCGATGCGCGCGAAATGCGTTCCAGCTCAAGCCGGCTCATGCCCGTGCCCGGATCGAATCGCGAACGGCGTACCAGCCCCGCATCCACCACCGCAGTGACACCGGGAATCGTGAGACTGGTTTCTGCAAGATTGGTGGCGAGTACGACTTTGCGGGTGCCTGTCGGTGCCGGGTCCAGCACCGCATCCTGCGCTGCGCTGCCCATCTGGCCAAAGAGCGACATGACGCGCACATCTGCGGGCAACGACTCCCGCGACAGGGTTTCCCCGACTCGCCTGATATCCCGCGCGCCCGGCAGAAAAGCCAGCACATCGCCACCGCAGTCTTCGAGTGCCTGCCGAATGGCGCGCGCCACCGCATCGATAAGGCGCTGCGCGTCGCGGGGCCCGTCAGGGCCCGCACCGGGCAACAGCGGCGCACCGCGGCCCAGGTAGTGCACCGCCACCGGGAATGCACGCACCGGCACGGTCACATGCGCGGCGTCCTGCAACAGTTGAACAACGCGCTCGGCTTCGAGTGTCGCCGACATGAGAATCAGCCGAAACGAGGCGCCGAGCTGACGGCGCGCATCGAGGCACAACGCCAAACCGAGATCGGACTGCAGGCTGCGCTCGTGGAATTCATCGAAGATCACGCAGCCGATATCTTCGAGCGCAGGATCGTCCTGCAGCAGCCGCGCGAGCACGCCCTCGGTGACCACCTCGATGCGAGTCGCCCGCGATACTCGCGTATCGAGCCGCATGCGATAGCCAATCGTGGCGCCGACGGTCTCGCTGCGCAGCGACGCCATGCGCGCCGCCACCGCTCGCGCCGCCACGCGCCGCGGTTCGAGCATCAGGATCTTGCGGCCGGCGAGCCAGTCCTCTTCCAGCAGCGCCAGCGGCACAATGGTGCTCTTGCCGGTCCCGGTGGGCGCTTCCAGAACGGCGTCGCGGTGACGCGCGAGCGCAGCGCATAGCGCGCGGCTGAGCGGATGTTGTCGCGCGGCCTCGCGGGCACTCAGCTGCGCTTCACTTGGCAAACAGCTCCTTTACGCCGCCCGATATCAGCACGGAAATATCCAGCAGCACGCGCGGCAAGGCCAGACCGCCGGGCGATGCGAGATACCTGGACTCCCAGAGCGGATTGAACTTGGCCTTGTAGCGCCGCAGCCCGTCGAAGTTGTAGAAATACTCGCCATAGCGAAACACCAGGTTGCCGACCCGATGCCAGGCGGGCGCCAGCGGATGGCGCTCGAGCCCCGCCAGCGGCGCCATCCCGAGGTTGAGCCAATGATGCCCCTGCGCCTTGCCCCAGAGCATCAGTTCGACGAACAGAAAATCCATGGCCCCGCGCGGCGCGTCGGCGCTGAAGCGCATCAGATCGACCGCAATTTCCTGCCGATCGCCCGACACCCAGAGACTCGCAAAGGCCACCGGTTCGTTGGCGCAGCTGACGACAGCCACCGGAAATTGGCTGATGTAGGCCTCATCGAAAGCGCCCACCGAAAAACTCTTCTCGGCCGCCGCCTTCTCCTGCAGCCAGGTGTCGGAAATCGCCCGCAGCCTGGGCAACACCGCCGGCAGCTGCTCGGGGGCGAGCACCTGGAAAGTCGCGCCATCTTTCTCGGCGCGGCGGCGCTGCGTGCGCAGTTCGGCCCGCGCGCTGCCCTCGAGCGAGAAATCGGTGAGTCGGACGCGCGCTTCCTCGCCCAGTTTCATGACCGTGAGCCCAAGATCGATGTAGAGCGGCAGCTGCTCGGCGCTGATATGGTAGAACACGGTCCAGCCGCCGTGCAGGTCCGAGAGCTCCCGAAAGCGCCACACCAGTTCTTCCTGCCCCGCGGGCGTACCGATCGGATCGCCGAGCGCCACCCAGCTGCGGCCGTTGACCTGGTACATCAAAAAGGCATCGCCGGCGGTGCTGAAGAGCAGGCGCTTGTCGCCGCTCAGCGCCGCATTCGCCAGTGCCTGAGAGCAATCGCCGATCAACCTGCGCGCACGCGTGAGATCCTCGCTCGAGGCGACGCCGGGTTCGGGGCGTGCCGGACGCAGCAGGTTCGCCGCCAGGAAGGCTGAGGCGAGCAGCACGACCAGCAGCGATGCGCGCAGCATGCGCGGCGCGTCGGCCTCGAATGCGAATGTCCACCACAGCGAGTGCGAGTAGTCGACATGCCGGTAGGCGAAGAATCCGATCCACACGGCGGTCGCGATCACGATCGCCAGGCTCACGATCCACACCGGCGTGAAGCGCTGCGCCATGATTTCGGCCGGCCGGTAGAACGCGCGCCGCCCGAGCCACAGCACTGCCATCACCAGTCCGAGAATCAGCACCTGCTCGAACTCCAGGCCTCGCAGCACGGCTGCGAGCATGCCCGCGCCCAACAGCCAGATCGTCATCTGGTAGGCCGCCGCCAGGCGCCGAAACAGCGCGCGCGAGAGAATCAGCAGCGCCAGGCCGATGACGCTCGATCCCAGATGCGAGGCCTCGACCACGGCCAGCGGCAGCACATCGCGCAGTACCGCCAGGCGCTGATCGATCGAGGGCGTCACGCCGGTCACGAGCAGCGAGAATCCGGCGATGAACACCAGTGCACCGCTGACCTGCGGGACGATCGGGGAAATGTAGGCGGCTGCCAGCTGCTCGATGCGCGCGATCTTCGAACGCTGTGCCTTGAGCTCCTGTCCGCCGAACAGCACCGCGGCCACCAGCAGCGGCAACAGGTAATACACCGCCCGCCAGGCAAGCAACGAACCGATCAGCTGATCGGCCGGAATATCGGGCAGCGCCAGCACCAGCAGCGATTCGAAGACACCGATGCCGCCCGGCACATGACTGATCACCGCTGCGATCATGGCGGCCGAATAAGCGCCGGCAAAGATCAGCAGGCTGGCATGGCTGCCGGCCGGCAGCAGGAACCACAGCACCAGCGCCGAGATCGCAAGATCGATGATGGCGAGCACAATCTGCGGCAGCGCGACGCCCGGTCGGGGTGCTCGCAATGCCCAGCCTTCGAACTCGATCTCCTGCGGACCGAACAGCGACCAGAGCGCATACAGGCCAACGCCCGCCAGCAGCGCCAGGCCCAGCGCGAACACGATGTTGTGATTCATGTGCACGGCGTGCACGCCCTGGTGGGGCTCGAGTATGAATGACACGCCGGCCAGCACGGCAAGACCGATGGCGGTGGTCACGCCACAGAACGCCGACACCGCTGCGACGTCGGAAGCACTTAGCCCGGCGCTCGAATAGAGCCTATAGCGCACGGCGGCGCTGGTAAGGGCCGCAATGCCGAAGTTGTGGCCGAAGGCGTAGGCGATGAAGGAAGTGAAGAGCGTACGGCCGAAGGGCACGACCTTATTGATGTAGCGCAGCGCCAGCACATCGTAGAAACCGAGCAGCAGGTAGCTCAATGCGGTGCACAGCACCGCGGCTCCCAGCGCCGCGGCCGAAATCGAGCGCAACGATGCGAGTATATGGGAGAAGTGAAACTCGGCGAGTTCGCGTCGCAGGCCGAAGCACACCAGCACAAAGATCAGCAGCGTGACGCCGGGCAACAGCCAGCGCCGCCAAAGCTCTCGGAGGTCCTGTCCGGTACTCGCCGTATCCATAGCGTACCGCCGTGCTTAAGCGGCGCGCGCGCGCAGCAGCGCTATCGCCGCCAGGCACCAGCCGCCGATCAGGCACAGACCGCCGAGAGGCGTCAGCGCGCCGAGCAGTCTCGGAGCGCCGCACAGCAGCAGGTAGAGGCTGCCGGAAAAAAGTACCACGCCGGCAAACACCAGCCATGCGGACAGGTGCAGCAGTGGCCGTCGCAGCCGGTCCGATAGCAACCCTAAGCCCAACAGTCCCAAAGAATGAAAGAACTGATACAGCACGGCAGTCTGCAGCACCTCGTAGCGATCGACGGTCAGGCGCGGTTTGAGCGCGTGCGCGCCCAAGGCTCCCACCAGGGTAGCCAGCGCGAGCAGCAGCGCTGCCAGCATACAGAAGCGGCGAGCCTGCGGCTCCATCGCGTTCAACCGGACTTGCGAGAGGATTTGCCCCGAGCCGCCGGCTTGCCGCGCGGCGGTGCCTTGCCCCGGGGCGGCGGCATCTGCGGCAAGCCTGTGTGCTGGGTGCGGAAAGGCATGCGCCGGCCCTCGCTGCGCTCGCCGGTTCCGGGAGGCTGATAGGCCGGGATCAGCTGCTGGCGGCCGCTGCCGATCAGATCGCTGCGTCCCATGTGCCGCAGTGCTTCGCGCAGCAGCGGCCAGTTGTTGGGATCGTGATAGCGCAGGAATGCCTTGTGCAGCCGACGCACGCGCAGCCCCTTTGGAATCGTGACTTCCTCGCTGCTGCGGGTGACACGACGCAGGGGATTCTTGCCGCTGTGATACATGGCCGTCGCGCTGGCCATGGGCGAGGGCAGGAAGGCCTGCACCTGGTCGGCGCGGAAACCGTTGTGCTTGAGCCAGAGCGCAAGCTCCAGCATGTCCTCATCCGTGGTGCCCGGATGCGCCGCAATGAAATATGGAATCAGGTACTGCTTTTTTCCGGCCTCCTTCGAGTAGCGGTCAAACAGCTCCTTGAAGCGGTAGTAGGTGCCCACTCCGGGCTTCATCATCTTCGACAGCGGCCCCTCGCGCAGGTGCTCGGGTGCGATCTTGAGATAACCGCCCACATGGTGCTGCGCCAGCTCGCGCACGTACTCGGGCGATTCGATCGCGAGGTCGTAGCGCACACCCGAGGCCACCAGCACCTTCTTGATGCCGGGCAAAGAGCGCGCCTTGCGGTAGAGCTCGATCAGCGGCGCATGGTTGGTGTCGAGATTGGGACAGATACCGGGAAATACGCAGGACGGCCGCCGGCAGGCGCTCTCGATCTCACGGCTCTTGCAGGCCAGCCGATACATATTGGCGGTCGGGCCGCCGAGGTCCGAGATCACGCCCGTGAACCCGGGGACCTGGTCGCGAATCTTGCCGATCTCCCCCAGCACCGAGGCTTCCGAGCGGTTCTGAATGATGCGCCCTTCGTGCTCGGTGATCGAACAGAAGGTGCAGCCGCCAAAGCATCCGCGCTGAATCGAGACCGAGAAGCGGATCATCTTGTAGGCCGGGATGGCGGCCTCGCCGTAACTCGGATGCGGGCGGCGCCGGTAGGGCAGCTCGTAGATCCAGTCCATTTCATCGGTGCGCAGCGGAATCGGCGGCGGATTGAGCCACACCCGCTGCGTGCCATGGCGCTGCACCAGCGCGCGCGCATTTCCGGGATTGGACTCCAGGTGCAGGATGCGCGAGGCGTGCGCGTAGAGAACCTTGTCCTCGGCCACCTGATCGTAGTCGGGGAGCCGGATAACGCTGTGCTCGCGCGCTGCGCCGGGCACGCGGCGCGTGAAGCGCACCACCTTCTCGCCCGCTACCGCTACGGATGCGGGTGCGGATGCGGCTCCGGGCGTGGAGGCGGCGTCCGGCTGCATCGCATAAGGATCCTGCGGCGCGTTGAGCGGACCGGGCGCGTCCAGGTGCGTGGAATCGATTTCGGTCCAATCCCCATCCGGCGTACCAAAGGCAAATGCCGTGCCGCGAATGTCGCGCAGCGATTCGATGGCCTCGCCGGCGTCGAGTCGATGGGCGATCTCGCTGATCTGTCGTTCACCGTTGCCGAACACCAGCAGGTCGGCCTTGGCATCGAGCAATATCGATCGCCGCACTTTTTCCGACCAGTAATCGAAGTGCGCGATGCGGCGCAGCGATGCCTCGATGCCGCCGATCACGATGGGAACGGTTCGATAGGCCTCGCGCGCGCGCTGCGCGTAGACGATCACCGAGCGGTCGGGGCGCTGGCCGCCCTGGCCGCCCGGGGTATAGGCATCATCGCTGCGTACCCGCTTGTCGGCGGTGTAGCGATTGACCATCGAATCCATATTGCCGGCGGTGATGCCAAAGAACAGCCGCGGCGCACCCAGCGTCCGGAAAGCATCGGCACTGTGCCAATCCGGCTGGGCGATGATGCCCACGCGCAGGCCCTGCGCTTCGAGCACGCGGCCCACGATGGCCATGCCGAAGCTGGGGTGATCGACATAGGCATCGCCGGTCACGATGATCACGTCGCACTGCTCCCACCCAAGCGCCTCCATTTCCTCCCGTGTCATGGGTAGAAAAGGCGCGGGCGCAGCCACGCGCGCGGCGGCGGAGCGAGCGCGCAGATCGGGGGCGGCTAAATGGGGTGTCGACAGCATGCCTCCCCATTATAGAGGGGCTGTCAACTGCCTGCGGGCGCCCGATTCCCGTACCATATGTCACATCATGAGCCGAAACGCGCATGACGCGATCGTCGTGCGCGGCGCGCGTCAGAATAATCTTTGCAATCTTGACCTGGATCTACCGCTCAACGAGCTGGTGGTGGTCACCGGCGTGTCCGGCTCGGGCAAATCCTCGCTGGTATTCGACACGCTCTATGCCGAAGGCCAGCGCCGCTATGTCGAGACCTTCTCGCCCTATGCGCGCCAGTTCCTCGACCGCATGGACAAGCCGCAGGTCGATCGCATCGAGCACATTCCGCCGGCCATAGCAATCGACCAGGTCAATCCGGTGCGCACCTCGCGCTCCACCGTGGGCACGATGACCGAGCTCAACGATCATCTGAAACTGCTGTACGCGCGGGCGGCGCGGCTGTACTGCCGTCGCTGTGGCCGCGCCGTGCGGCGCGACAATGCACAGAGCATTGCCGATGAGCTGATCGCGGCGCATCCGCAATTCGGACGATCGCTGCTGCAGATCTGCTTCCCGGTGCCGTTGCCGCCGAAGATGAAAATCGCCGAGCTGCGCGCGGAGCTGGAAAAGCTCGGCTATGCGCGGCTGTTGAAAAAAGAAGCGAAGCTGCTGACCGTAATCCAGGACCGGCTGCGCCTGGACGGCACCGATCGCAGCCGCCTGGTCGAGGCACTCGAGGCCGCGCTGCATGCGGGCCATGGACGCGTGAGTGTGCATGTGCAGGGCGGCGATGGCGTCGAATCGCGAGTGTTACGCTATTCGAGCGACCTGCACTGCGCCGAGTGCGACCTGCACTACCAGGATGCCACGCAGGGGCTGTTCTCCTTCAATTCGCCACTGGGCGCCTGCGATACCTGCCGCGGCTTCGGCCGCGTGATCGGCATCGACTACGGCCTGGTGGTTCCGGATCCTTCGAAATCGCTGAGCGATGGTGCGGTGCGCCCCTGGCAGACACCTTCCTACAAGGAATGCCAGGACGATCTGCTGCGCTTCGCCAAAAAGCGCGACATCGCCATCGATGTGCCCTGGCGCGATCTGCCGGCCGCGCACCGCAAGTGGGTCATCGAGGGCGAAGGGCCCTGGAACAAAAAGGTCTGGTACGGCGCCAGGCGCTTCTTCGACTGGCTCGAGAGCCGCGCTTACAAGATGCATGTGCGCGTGCTGCTGTCGCGGTATCGCAGCTACACGCTGTGCTCGGCCTGCGATGGCGCGCGTCTGAAGCCTGACGCGCTGCTCTGGCGCCTGGGGGTCGGCGCCGCGCCCGAACAGCTGGAGCTGGCCGCGCTGGCGCCACCGGGACTTTCCATCGATGCGGTGATGCAGTTGCCGATCGATCGCTGCCGCGCCTTCTTCGAGCAGCTGGTGCTGCCGCCACCGCTGGATCAGGCCACCGATCTGCTGCTGACCGAGCTGCGCACACGGCTGCGTTTCCTGAGTGAGGTGGGACTGGGCTACCTGACGCTGGATCGCCAGTCGCGCACGCTCTCGGGCGGAGAAGTCCAGCGCATCAACCTGACGACCGCGCTGGGCACCTCGCTGGTCAACACGCTGTTCGTGCTCGATGAACCTTCCATCGGCCTGCATTCGCGCGACATGCAGCGGGTGGTTGCGGTCATGAAGCGCCTGCGGGACGCGGGCAACACCCTGCTCGTGGTCGAACACGATCCGCAGATCATGCTGGAGGCCGACCGCATCCTGGACATGGGCCCCGGCGCCGGCGAGCACGGTGGGCGCATCGTCTGCTACGGCACACCGGCTGAAGTCATGGCGCATCCGCAATCGAGCACCGGCGCCTGGCTCGCGGGACGCCGCAGCCTGCCGCCGCTGCGTGCGAGCGCGGGACTCCCGGCGGCGGATCGATCCTCGCCTGCGCGCATCGCGCTGTACGGCGCTGCTGAGCACAATCTCAAACGCGTCGACGTCGAGATTCCGCTGCACCGGCTGGTCTGCCTGACGGGAGTGTCGGGTTCGGGCAAATCTACGCTGGTGCAGAACGTGCTGTATCCGGCACTGCAGAAAGCCCATGGCAAGCCCAGCGACACCCCTGGGACGTTCGAACGCCTGGAGGGCGCGGCGCTGATCGATGCGGCCGTCATGATCGATCAGACCCCCATCGGCCGTACCACGCGCTCGAATCCGGCCAGCTACGTCGGCGCATTCGATGAGATTCGCGCGCGTTTTGCCGCCGAACCCGAGTCGCGCCTGCGCCGCTACACGGCCGGGACGTTCAGCTTCAATTCCGGCACCGGCCGCTGCCCGGCGTGCGGCGGCAACGGCTTCGAACACATCGAGATGCAGTTTCTCTCCGATGTCTACCTGCGTTGCGGCGAATGTAATGGCCGGCGCTATCGTCCCGAGACCCTGCAGGTTCGCCTGACCGGTGCCAACGGAAAGCGCGCCAGCATCGCCGATGTGCTCGACATGACGGCTACCGAGGCATTGGCTTTCTTTGCCGATCAGCCTGCCGTATGCGCGCGGCTGCAACCCTTGGTGGATGTCGGCCTGGACTACGTACGCCTAGGCCAACCCGTGCCGACGCTCAGCGGCGGCGAAGCCCAGCGGCTCAAACTGGCGGGCCACCTGGCCGAGGCGGGATTGGGCGCGCTGCCGCGCGAACGCGGCAAGACACGCACTGGCGGTAAAACTAAGGCCGGCGCGCAGCCCGCGGCCACTCTCGGCAAGCTGCTGATCTTCGATGAGCCTACCACCGGCCTGCACTTCGAGGATATCGCGCGCCTGGTGCACGCCTTCGGGCTGCTGCTGAAGGCGGGCCACTCGCTGCTTGTGATCGAGCACAACCTCGATGTCATCCGCGCCGCCGACTGGATCATCGATCTGGGTCCCGAGGGTGGCGAAGCCGGCGGCGAACTGATCGCGCGCGGTACGCCCGAGCAGCTCATGCGCCAGGCATCGGCCAAGCAAGGTCGTTCGCACACGGCGCGCGCGCTGCTCGACTATGCCGATGCAACGATCGCCGCCGCCGCCCGCAAAGTGGCTGAACCCGCGCCCCGACCCTACGCCGTCACCGAGGCCGCCGGTGAAGGGCAGGTGGTGGTGCGCGGTGCACGCGAACACAATCTCAAGAACGTCAATGTCGAGATTCCGCGCGGGCGCTTCAGTGTCGTCACGGGCGTCTCCGGCTCGGGTAAATCCACGCTGGCCTTCGACATCCTGTTCAACGAGGGCCAGCGGCGTTATCTCGAATCGCTCAATGCGTATGCACGGCAATTTGTGCAGCCGGCCTCGCGGCCGGATCTGGATGCGATTCACGGTATTCCGCCCACGGTGGCGATCGAGCAGCGCGCCAGTCGCGGCGGGCTCAAGAGCACTGTGGCCACATTGACCGAGATCTACCACTTTCTGCGGCTCATCTATGTACGCCTCGGCACCCAGTTCTGCCCGGACTGCGAGATGGCGATTGCGCCGCAGAGTCCGGAGGCCATCGTGGCCACGCTGCTGCGTGACTTTCGCGGGCAGCAGCTGCAGCTGCTCGCGCCGCTGATCGCGCATCGTAAAGGACACTATCGGGAGCTGGCGCGCTGGGCGGCCGCGCGCGGCGACAAGCAATTGCGCGTCGATGGTAAGTGGGTTCCGACCGATCCGTTTCCGAGCCTCAAACGCTTCGTCGAACACGACATCGAACTGCCGGTGGCCGAGGTACTGTGCGCGCCGCGACAGGAGTCGGTGCTGCGCGAGGACGTCGATCGCGCGCTCGAGCTCGGCAAGGGCGTGGTTCATGCGCTGCCGACATCCGGCGCGGCGCAGGTGTTCAGTGCACGGCGCGCCTGTCCCTCCTGCGGCCGCGGATTCCCCGAGCCCGACCCGCGGCTGCTGTCTTTCAATTCCAGCCAGGGCTGGTGCCAGGCCTGCTTCGGCACCGGCGTGCGCAGCGAGCACTTTGAAGCCGAACAGACCGGCGAGGAATCGCAGTGGCTGGAAAGTCCCGGCGAGGATGACGAGGCCGATGTGCCATGCCCCAGTTGCCATGGCGCACGCCTGAACCCGATCGCGCTGCACCTGCGGTTTGGCAAGCGCTCGATCGCCGAACTGACGGCATTGCCGGTCAAGGAGCTGCGCACTTTCTTCGGTTCTTTGAAACTCGCGGTGCGCGAGGCGGCGATCGCGCGCGATGCGCTCTCCGAGATCCGCTCGCGTCTCGGGTTTCTCGAGCGCGTGGGCCTGGGCTACCTGGCGCTCGACCGCTCGGCGCCCAGCCTCTCGGGCGGCGAGGCCCAGCGTATCCGCCTGGCCGCGCAGCTCGGCTCGAATCTGCAGGGCGTGTGCTACGTGCTGGATGAGCCGACCATCGGATTACATCCGCGCGACAACACCGTGCTGCTGGACACGCTGACAACGCTTTCGGCGGCCGGCAACACGCTGGTGGTGGTCGAGCACGATGAAGACACGATCCGTCGCGCCGATCACATCATCGACCTGGGGCCGGGGGCGGGCGTGCGCGGCGGACACGTGGTCGCTGCGGGAACGGCAGCGCAGCTCGAGGCCAGCCCTGAGTCGGTGACCGGCCGCTTCCTGGCGCGCCCGCTGCTGCATCCGGCGCAACCACGCCGTGCCACCAACAACAGCAGCGCCGCCATCGAGATCGACTGCGCCCGCCTGCACAATCTGCGCGATCTCGATGTGCGCATCCCGCTCGGACGCCTGGTCGTCATCACCGGCGTGTCCGGATCGGGCAAATCCTCGCTGGCGCGCGATGTGCTGTATGCCAACCTGCGCGCGTCGATCAACGCCAAATCCGCGCCCGCGACGATCGGCGCGCGCGCGCTGCGCGGTATCAACGGCATTGCCCGTGTGCTCGAGGTGGATCAGACCCCGATCGGGCGCACGCCGCGGTCCTGCCCGGCCACCTATGTGGGCTTCTGGGACGATATCCGCAACGTCTTCGCCGGTACCAGCGAGGCGCGGGTGCGAGGCTACGCTTCGAGCCGGTTCTCATTTAATACCAGCGGCGGGCGTTGCCCCGAGTGCGACGGTGCCGGCCAGCGCACGATAGAGATGAGTTTCCTGCCGGATGTGAAGGTGCGCTGTGAGCGTTGCGGCGGCAGCCGTTTCGACCGCGAGACGCTCGAGATCCAGTGGCGCGGTCGTTCGGTCGGCGATGTGCTGGCAATGAACGTCGAGGAGGCGGTGGAATTCTTTGCCGCGCATCCAAAGATTCGACGGCCGCTGCAGCTGCTCGCGGATGTGGGCCTCGGCTATCTGACACTGGGCCAACCCAGCCCGACGCTGTCGGGCGGTGAGGCCCAGCGCATCAAGCTCGTCACCGAGCTTGCGCGCCTGACCGACTCGCCGCGCGCGCGGCCGGGTCACACTCTCTACGTCCTGGATGAACCCACGGTCGGGCTGCACATGGCCGATGTCGAGAAACTCATCGCGGTGCTGCATCGGCTGGTCGATGCCGGCCATTCGGTGGTCGTGGTCGAGCACAATCTCGACATCATGGCCGAGGCCGACTGGATCATTGACCTGGGACCGGAGGCCGGCGATGCCGGCGGGCGCATCGTGGCGGCGGGGCCGCCCTCGGCGATTGTCGCGCGGCGCGCACGCTCGCATACTGGCGCGGCCCTGGCGGGTTTTCTCGCCGAGCGCACCGAGCCGGTGAAGCGCACCGCATCGTAAGGATCCGATCCGCGATGGCACACAACCTGGTCTGCTGGAAATGCGGCGCCAGCCTGGCGGCGCTCACATTGCCGCTGTCGCGGCGTGATGAGTGCGCCCAATGCCGGGCCGAGCTGCATGTGTGCCGGATGTGCGTCGAGTACGATACCAGCGTCGCCAAGCACTGCCGCGAGCCCACTGCCGAAGAAGTCAGCAACAAGATCGGCGCTAATTTCTGCGATTTCTTCGTGCCACGGCCAGGTGCCTACGTGGCGGCCAACACCAGCGCGGCGGAAAAAGCGCGGCTGGAACTCGAGAAACTGTTCGGCAAAAAAATCTGACGCCAGGGAGACGGGCATGAGACTCGATGACAGCCGCCGCAGCGACAATGTCGATGATGAACGCGGCGCGGGCGGAGGCTCCGGCGGTGGTGGCTATGGCCTGCATTTGGGGATAGGCGGCACGCTGCTGGTGCTCGTCGTCGGGTATTTCATGGGCGTCAATCCGATGACCTTGCTGGGCGTCATCAGCGGCGCGCCGGATTCGGGCAGCGCGGCGCCGGCGAGTGCTCCCGTCCACGATGCCGCCAGCGATAAACAGGTCGATTTCGTCAGGGCCGTGCTGGGCTCGACCGAGGATGTCTGGACCGCGTATTTCAGGCAGCAAGGCAAGACCTACACGCCGCCGACACTGGTGCTGTTCAGCGGCTCGATTGCATCGGCCTGCGGTCGCGCCAGCGCCGCGTCCGGCCCGTTCTATTGTCCCGGCGATCAGAAGGTCTATCTCGATCTCGACTTTTTCCGGCAGCTCTCGACCCAGTTCGGAGCTCCGGGCGACTTTGCGCGCGCCTACGTGATCGCCCACGAGGTCGGGCATCACGTGCAGGATCTGCAGGGAATTTCCTCCGCCGCCGAGCATGCCGAACAGCGCACCAACCAGGTCGGCGCCAACCATGTCTCCATCGAAGTGGAGCTGCAGGCGGATTGCTACGCCGGTGTCTGGGCGGCACAGGCCAATCGCACCCAGAAAATTCTCGAGCCGGGCGATCTCGAGCAGGGACTGCAGGCGGCCTCCTCAGTGGGAGACGACACCCTGCAGAAGCGCATGCAGGGGACGGTGGTGCCCGACAGCTTCACGCACGGTACTTCGGCGCAGCGCGTCAAATGGTTCCGGCGCGGCTTCGACAGCGGCCAGATCGAGAACTGCGATACCTTCAAGGCGGGACCGGCGCTCTAGCGCCCTGGGGCTGGGGCACCGTGGTTTGAAAAACCAGGCCTGGCAAGGGCTTGAGGCTGACTCCAGTGACGGCGGTGGAAGAGATTGCGCCGCGAACCGCGTCTGATTTTTGAGCACCGACATAAAACTGCAATGTTCGTGACATAGGGTCTCGGGCTCTGTCGCCGGAGAAAACCTATGAACACAAGCGCAGCAATGCTGGACGCAGGTCACGCCCATGTCAGCGCCCGTCCACGGCTCGACTACAAGGCCGGACCGGCCACCATGATCATCTTCGTGGGCCTGCTGGCAGCGGGCCTGCTGTTCACGGCCTACAGCCTCATGAGCGATGTGACCAATGCAGGTGTGCCGACGCGCACCCTCGCGCCGTTCTTTCTGCTGGGCGTGGCGCTGCTGATCGCGCTCGGCTTTGAATTCGTCAATGGCTTCCACGACACCGCCAATGCGGTGGCCACGGTCATCTATACCCACTCGCTACCGCCGCAGGCGGCTGTGCTGTGGTCAGGCAGCTTCAATTTCCTCGGCGTGCTGACCTCCAGCGGCGCGGTAGCTTTTGCCATCATCTCGCTGCTGCCCGTGGAACTGATCCTGCAGGTCGGCTCCGGTGCCGGTTTTGCCATGGTGTTCGCGCTGCTGATCGCAGCCATCCTGTGGAATCTTGGCACCTGGTGGCTGGGACTGCCGGCCTCCTCCTCGCACACGCTGATCGGCTCCATCGTCGGCGTCGGCGTGGCGAATGCACTCATGCACGGTCGCGACGGCACCAGCGGCGTTGACTGGACGCAGGTCACCAAGATCGGCTATTCGCTGCTGCTCTCGCCACTGGTCGGATTCTTCGCTGCGGCGCTGGTTTTCCTGGCCGTGCGCACGGTCGTGAAGAATAAGCAGCTGTTCGAAGCCCCGAAGGGCAACCGTCCACCACCGTGGTGGATTCGCGGCATTCTCGTGCTGACCTGCACGGGCGTGTCGTTCGCGCACGGCTCGAACGACGGCCAGAAAGGCATGGGCCTGATCATGCTGATCCTGGTTGGCACCGTGCCGCTGGCCTATGCCCTTAATCGCGCCATGCCTGCTGACCAGGTGACCCAGTTCGTCGCCATGGCGCAGGTCACGCAGGAGTCCCTCACCAAAGGCTTCACGGCCACGCCACCGGCCCTGACCGCCGATGAAACGCGCTCGACGCTGTCCGAGTACATCCGCACCAAACAGTTCAAGCCCCAGGTGCTGGTCGCGCTGGCCGACATGAGCGGCAGCATCGGTTCGCAGGTCAGGGCCACGCACGATTCGCTGGCGAGAATGCCGGCCCTAGCGGTGCCGAACGTTCGCAACGACATGTACCTGACCTCGGAGGCGATCTCTCGCATCCAGAAAGACAAGAACATCACACTCGATGCGCCGACCAGTACGAATCTTAAGGGCTTCAAGCAGCAGATCGATGCAGCCACCAAGTTCATCCCGCTGTGGGTGAAAGTGGCAGTCGCCATCGCGCTGGGCCTGGGCACCATGGTGGGCTGGAAACGCATCGTCGTGACGGTGGGCGAGAAGATCGGCAAGACCCATATGACCTACGCGCAGGGCGCCTCGGCCGAGCTGGTCGCGATGCTGACAATCGCCGCGGCGGACAGCTTCGGTCTGCCGGTGTCGACAACCCACGTGCTCTCCTCCGGTGTCGCAGGTACGATGGCGGCCAACGGCTCGGGCCTGCAGATGGCGACCATTCGCAATCTGCTGCTGGCCTGGGTGCTGACGCTTCCGGCCGCGATCATCCTGTCCGGTTCGCTGTACTGGTTGTTCGCGCACCTGTTCTAAAGTTTCGACCGCCAAGGTCGAGGTACGCGATGCGACCAACCGCGCGCGCATGGCCCGCCATGCCGTTGATGGCGATTCTCATGCTGTCTTGCGCGCCATCGCTGGCGGCGGATCCCTGCTCGGGCTTTACCTGGGATGTGCGCCGCGAGCTCAAGCTGTTTGACGGTCCCGCCACTGCCCTGGCGGCCGGTAGCGACAGCGCCGCGGCGCCGACTCTGGCAATGGAGCGTCTCTACTCACTGACGCTGCGGCCACTGAATGACGTGACATCCGTGGCCGCTCCTGGAAAAAGGAACGGCGCCGAGAGCGGCTATGCCGGGCTTGCGGCACTCGACATCAAGGCGCCGGGCAGGTATCGCTTTGCGCTGGATGCGCCCGCCTGGATCGATGTGATCGCCGACGGCGGTGCCATGAATCCCAGTGGCCACCAGGGCGCCTCGGGTTGCAGCGGCCCACGCAAGATCGTCGAGTTTGAGTTTTCCGTGGCGCGCCGCGTGACACTGCAGTTCAGCGCTGCCGAGCAGCCCGTCATCCGGATCACTGTGACGCCATCTCTCTAGCGCAGCCGCGCCAGCGGGCTAAGAGCCGAGCCGCTCCGACAGACGCTCGAGCAGGCGCCCGAAGCGCGAAGGCTTGTTCTTGGAGGATGCCGCAGCGGCACCGCGGCCGTCGTCGTTGATCAGTGGACGACGCCCATCTTCCATTTTCAGCTGGCCGGCGCCCAGGATCTCCAGCGTCTCCTCGAGCGTCATGGCTTTGGGCTTGGTGCGCGCCGCCGTGGCCGCACGGCCCGGCCGCAGCTTGGCGCGTTTCCCCGGAGCTAGACGCCCACCGCGAGCTGCAGGCGCAGTGCTGCCGGGGCGAGCGGGTATCTGCGGCTTATTGTCGTCGATGAAGGCGAAGCCCGTGTCACCGGACGGTTTCGCAGCGCCGGTCGCGGGCGGTACTGTCGCTGCAGCGGTGCTCGGCGCCGCAGGGCTCGGTGACGCAGCATTCGCCGGGGCGGCCGCGGTAACCGGCGTTGCGTCGGGGCGCATGGCAGCGAGCTTGGCTCGCTCGCGCTCACGCACCGTGACCGGCACCACCGAGACCGTGGAGAAATCCGAGCGCACGTAATGTGCGACCTGCTTCGCCGACACCGCGTCGGTGAAGAAGCCCAGGCGCACGCCATACCAGCGCCGACCGTCGCGATTGCCCTCCGCCCCGTAGAGCGTGTAGGCGCTGAAAATTGCCAACTGCGGGATCTGTTCGATATCGATCGGCTGGACCGACCAGAGCAACTGCACCGCGAAGGCGGTCTTTTCATCCCGCGGCTTACCGGAAGATGCGGCCTGCGCAGCAGCGGCGGCATCGTCGGTGGTCGGCAACACCGGTTGGCGCACGGTCGATTCGGACGCTGTCTTGGCGGCAGCCTCGAGCACCCGAAGCGCCGCGGTCTCGCTCAGATCGCGCGCCGGTTCGGCCGCGGCCGGCGGTTTCGCCACCACCGCAGCCTGCAGCTCCGGAATGGGCGACAGCGTCGGCGTGCTGGTCGTGGAATCTTCGAGCGAAGCGATTGCGGCGCGCACATTGCTGAGCGCTCGAGCCGCTGCCTCATTCTCCTGCGTGATTGCCGCCAGTTCCGAAACGCGACGGCCTTCGTCCGGTACCAATGTCAGCGACGGCGCTTCCGGCGGCGACACCGGTGCCTCGATCGTCGCGGCAACAACTGGTGCGGCCACTGGAGCGATCACTGCAGCGGGCGCGTCCACGGCAGCCGCAGGCGTCACCTCGGCGCTTGCCGCGACGTCCTGATGAGGAGGCGTGACAGCCTCGTTGTCGGCGCCAGCCACCGTCTCCGCCTCGGCCTGAGCGCGCAAGCGCTGCCCGGGGGCGAGTCCGGCCCACGCGCCCGGATAAATTTCGCGCACGATGTCGAGCAGCCGCTCGGCGTCTTCCTGGCTGTCGAAGTAGCCCATGTGCAGTCGAAAGCGCTCGCGCCCCTCTTCGCGGCGACGCGACACAAAAAAAGTAAAGCGTTTCAAACCTGCGTGATCAGGGGGCGTCAGCGCCACCGGGGTCGTGGAGCCGCACAAATTGATGACGAATCGATTACGCACAGAGCTTTGCGGCATCGAGCTGCCGCTCGACTCCGAGTCGTTGGGTGGCTTGCCTGTATTGGCTTGCTGCATGCGCTTGTTCCCCTGTCGCTGACGGAACACGGCGCCCGGTAGTTATGCAGCGTGGCTGACACTGAAGCGGCCGCTTGTGCTGGTGCGACCCATCTTCCTGTGGCAACCCCGCTATCCCTTCCGGGGACCGGTGGCTTTGCGTCCCTGTCTTGCGACAGGTTTGCTTTTAAGTCACGGTTTTGAGTCTGACAGCTTGAGACAGCACGTCAAGGTCAAAAAAATGGCGGGAATTCACACTGCGCGCTAAGCGCAGTGCAGCGAAATCATATTGTCAAATGCTTGTGAGTTCGCGCGAGACTCAGCTCGCAACGCTCTGCGCCCACGGTTCCGCGGGTTGTCTCGCTGCCAGCAACTCGGTGACTTCGGCGACGGTCGATGGATGCGCGAGCACGAAGCCCTGTGCGATGTCGCAGCCGCGTTCGCGCAGGAAATCCAGCTGATCCAGCGTTTCCACGCCTTCCGCGATGACCTGTTTGTCGAGTGCGTGCGCCATGTGAATGATCGTGGCGGCAAGTGTCGCGGCCTGCAGGCTCTCGGGCACTTCCTGCATGAACTTGCGATCGATCTTGATCGCGTGCACCGGATATTGCCGCAGGTAACTCAGCGATGCCTCGCTGCTGCCGAATTCATCCAGGGCCAGGCGCACGCCAAGCGCGGCGAGTTGACGCAGCGACAGGCGTGCTTCCTCTTCCGCGAACACCGATTCGCTGATCTCGAATTCGAGTACCTGCGGCGGGAGTGAATGCCGCTGCAGTGTCGTGCCGACCAGGGCGGCAAATTCCGGTGTGCGCAATTGCTGCACGGAGACATTGAGCGCCAGCCGTGGCGGCGCGATGCCCTGCTCGCGCCACAGCGCCAGCTGATGGCAGGCGCTTTCGAGCGCCCAGGCACCGATGTCGACGATCAGGCCGCTCTCCTCCGCCGCGGGCACGAAGTCCTTTGGCAGCCGCACACCATCGCGCGGGTTCTGCCAGCGCAGAAACCCCTCGAGTCCCACCAGCTCGCCGCTGCGCAGCGCGTATTGCGGCTGATAGTAGAGTGAGAATTCGCGCCGCCGCAGCGCGCGGAACAATCCGCTGGTGGCGAGCGGCACGACCGAACTGGTCATCATGCGATCGAAGAACACCGCACGCGACCTGCCGCCGTCCTTGGCCTGGTACATGGCCAGATCGGCGTTGCGCATGAGTTCCTCGATGGTGTTGCCATCGTCGGGGAACAATGTGATGCCGATGCTGGCGCGCACGAAATGGTCGCGGCCGGCGATGCTCACGGGCCGCTGCAGGGTCTCGATGATGCGTTGCGAAATTTCGCTGGCGGTGTCGACAGTCGTGAGGTTGCGCAGGATCACGGTGAATTCATCGCCGCCGAGTCGCGCCACCGTGTCGCCATCCTTGACGCACGACCGCAGCCGCTGCGCCACGATGGTCAGCAGCTGATCGCCCGCGCTGTGTCCGACCGAATCGTTGACCTTCTTGAAATGATCCAGATCCACGTACAGCACGGCGCCGCGCTGTGCGCCGCTGGCGGTGGTCGCGAGTTCCTGCGAGAGGCGGTCGCGGAACAGCAGCCGATTGGGCAGCGAGGTGAGCGAATCGAAATGCGCCTGGCGATAGAGCTGCTCATCGCGCGCGCGATTCGACAGCGCAATGCGCAGGCGCTCGGCACACTGCAGGCCATAGGAGGGTGGTTGCGCCGCCAGCTGCGATTGCGTGCGCGAGCCCACCGTCAGGATTGCCGCCACCTGCTCGCCGACGATGATGGGCCAGACGTAGTAATGCGATGCCTCGAGCGCCCGCAGCGGCGCGAGAAAACTGAAGCGCTCGGCGATGCGATCGCTGACATACAGACCCTCGGGCTCCTGCCGCAGGGCAGCGACCACTTCCGGATCCAGGGTGATGCGATTGACGGGATAGTCGGCGCCGTCGGCGCCGCCGAGAAAGGCGCGCGCGTAGCCCGGCGCGTCGCGATCGATCAGCAGCAGCGCTGCGACATGCGTGCCGGTCACCGCACAGACCCGGGGCAGCATGGCATCGAGTGCCTGCTCGACATCCATGGACTCGAGCAACAGGCGATCTATCTGCTCGAGTCGCGCCTGCGCGCCGACTCGCTGCTCGAGTGCATTGAGTGCCAGGTTGAAGCTCTGCGCGAGCGTGCGCGGCGAGTCGATCGCGCCCTCGGTATCCACGCGCTGGAAGCGACCCTCCTGCAATGCAATCAGAGCGGCATGCAGCCGGCCGAGTACCGGTTCCCAGCGCCGCGCCAGCAGGAAGCTGGTCAGGGCGGCGAAAGCGGCTGCCAGCAGCAGCATCGGCAGCATCAGCAGCAGGAAGGAAGTAAGCATCGGCCGCGCGTCGGTCAGGCGGACATAGCAGACCACGTTCCAGGGCATCGCCTGCACATGCGCGGTGCCGGCAAAATCGAGCCTCACGACCGCGCCGCGCCAACTCGTGTCGCCCTCGGGCCAATCGCGCTGCACCGGGCGCAGCGGCTCGCGATCATCGATGTTGACCGTGGAGAGCTTGCGGAATACATCCAGCGGCAGATCGCCGCCGCGATAGATGATGCGTCCAGCCGTGTCTACCACGGCGATCGCGGTGTCTCCGGGTGCGCCCTCGGCGCCCTGCCAGAACCAGTTCGGCGACAGCTCGAAGAAGGCGACCTGCCGGCTCCCGGCGCTGCTGATCATATGTGCCAGGTAAAGCCTCATGCCGCCGCCGGCCGCCGGCACCACCTTGAGCAGACTCTGGCCGCCGCTGAGCGTGAGCCGCTCGGAGGCCGTGAAGCTTGGCAGGCTGGTCTCCGACGGGGAGGTTGTATCGGCACCCGCATCGGCTTCCGCAACGCTCGATAGCCAGGACACAAAGAACACGCCGTCGAACGCATCGGTGGCCTGTACGCGCTGCCGCAACAATGAGTCATCGCTGCCTGCATCGCTCGAGGACAGGTATTGCACCAGCGCGTTAGCCATCTGCAGCCGCGACTCCAGCTGGCGCGCGAAAGCCGGCGCCAGGCCGCTGACGCGGTCCGCCAGATCGGCATCGCGATCGGTGACGATGACGAGCACGGCGATCCAGCTTGCGGCGATGAGTGCCATCAATATGGCAATCGTCACCACCAGCACGATTCGCCGGTGCATCGATGTGAACGAAACCGGGCCTGTCTGCATACTTATAGCCGCGCAGGGCACGGCCGTGGCTTTGGAGCCTCCTGAGATATTGATCGAATTTAACTTCAGCGGGCGCGAGCGCAGGGAGTGCGTAGGCCCAGATTCGGTGAAAAGCCCGAATCCAGACTGTCGACTGCGTCACAGTCACGCTCTGTGGCGAAAGCCGGCAACGGCGAGCGCGCGCATTTCCGAAACGCCGTATCGATTGACCCCGCGGCGGCGGCCGCGTGCTGCTCCCAGCATGGCCGCGGCCACCTCGCCGGCAGCCATCCCGCGGTAGCGCGCCAGGTTCCCGAGCAGCAGCGGATTGACGAACCAGAGCACTCCTTGCGCCAGGAATTCCAGCGGCCGCACGTTGCGGCGCAGCCCTAAGAGCATGGACGGCTGCATTATGTCGAGCGCCGCGAACTGCAGCCGCTCGAGCGCCCGTTCGGTCTCGCCCTTGACGCGCAGGTAGAAGTTCTTCGAGGTCTCGTTGGCGCCCACCGAGGAGATGACCACGAAACGTTCGGCCCCGGCACGCTGCGCGAGATGCGCGATCTTCAGCACCAGGTCCTGATCGACGGCGCGAAAGCCTTCCTGGCCGCCGGCCTCCCGCAGCGTCGTTCCCAGGCAGCAGAACGCGTCGTTGCAGCGCAGTCCCGAGAGCTGCTTCTCCAGGCCGGAATCGAACCGCACGATCCGATTCGCCAGCCGCGCGTGATCAAACAGCAGCGGCCGCCGCGTCAACGCCAGTACGCGTGAATACTCCGTCGCGCCCAGCAGCAACGGCAACAGTCGTGAGCCTACGAGCCCGCTGGCGCCGGCAAGCAGTGCGACGCGTCCGGTTTGATCGGCCATGATGGCGATCCTAGCAGCTACAGCTCCAGCGTCATCTGTCCGCCGCGTCCGGGCGGACGAAAAGCCTGTGTGTTCAAGTCTTGTCGCTCGTCCGAGCCGCTGAACCCAAGCTTGCGCGATGCAATTTCGAACCTCTTTTGAAGCAACTCCGCGTACGGACCGGTACCACGCATGCGGATGCCAAATCGAGAGTCGTAGTCTTTGCCTCCGCGCGCCTGGTTGATCAACGACATGACGTGTTTGGCGCGATCTGGATAGTGTGCGGCAAGCCAGTCGCGGAACAGTAACTTCACCTCGTGCGGGAGTCGCAGCAGTGTGTAGCCCGCAAAAGACGCTCCTGCGTTATGGGCCGCCTGCAGAATGGCCTCCATCTCATGGTCGGTAATCGCTGGTATTACGGGCGCCACCATGACACCGACAGGAATGCCTGCCCCTGCCAATTCCCGAATGACACGGATTCTCGCAGCCGGCGAAGCCGTGCGGGGCTCGAGGACTCTCTTGAGATCGTCGGATAGCGATGTGACACTGAGAGCGACCGAGATCAGATCATCCTTGGCCAGATCGGCGAGCAGTGCGATGTCGCGCAACACGAGAGCGCTCTTGGTGACGATCGTGACCGGATGTCTATGCCGCACCAACACCTCGAGAATGCTGCGCGTGACGCCCAGACGTTTTTCGAGCGGTTGGTAACCGTCGGTGTTTATGCCGAGCGCAATGGGTTTACAGACGTATCGCGGATTGGATAACTCTGCTTCGAGAAGCCGCGCCGCGTCGGCCTTGTAGAAAAGCTTTGTTTCGAAATCCAATCCTGGCGAAAGTCCCAGGTACGAGTGACTCGGGCGCGCAAAGCAGTACGGGCACGCATGACTGCATCCGCGATAAGGATTGATCGAAAGATCAAAGCCCACATCCGGTGAATCGTTGCTCGTGATTACAGTGCGCGCGCTATCGGGCGAGACAGTTTCCTCGAGGTGGGTTGGTGACTCTTCTTCGTACCACCCGTCACTGACTTTCTCGACTGCGTTTTTTTCAAATCGGCCGGCCAGATTCGACGTGGCGCCGCGACCCTTGAATACCTGCTGACCGTGGAATGCGCGCGCCATGGAGAGTACTGTACATCCATACAGTACTAACGTAAACGGTCCAGTCGCCGCAGCTCCGGAAACAGCCCCATCCAACCCACGACGACCGCCAGCGTCAGCGCGCCGCCCAACAGCACCGCGCGTACCGCGCCGAACCAGCGCGCGGTCGCACCCGACTCGAATTCGCCCAGTTCGTTGGAACCGCCGATGAACATGGAGTTGATGGCGCTGACGCGTCCCCGGATGGCATCCGGCGTATTGAGCTGCACGAGGATGCCGCGCACGTACACGCTCACCATGTCGCCGCAGCCGAGCAGCAGCAGCGCCGCGACCGACAGCGGCACGCTGCGCGATACGCCGAAGACGAGCGTCGCGATGCCGAACGCGGCGACGCCGCCAAACATCCAGGCGCCGGCGTGACGGTTGATGGGCCGCAGCGCCAGGATGCCCGCGGCGATGAGCGCGCCCACGCTCGGAGCACTGCGCAGCACGCCTAAGCCCACCGGGCCGATGTGCAGCACCTCGGCAGCATAGATAGGCAGCAGCGCGGTGGCGCCGCCGAACAGCACGGCGAACAGGTCGAGCGAGATGACGCCGAGCACCAGGCGCTGGTGCAGCACGTAGCGCAACCCTTCCAGCAGCGCGTGACCATCGGTGGCGGGTAAATCCGCCGCAGCGCGTGGTGCGGCCCGATGAGGCCCCAGCGACATCGTCAGCAGTACCGTGACCACGAACAGGCCCAGGCAGGCGCCGAACACCACCGATGGCCCGATCAGATAGAGCGCACCGCCGACCGCAGGACCCGAGATCGAGGCTATTTGGAAGAGCGTCGAGTTGAGCGCGACGGCGCGCGGAAATTCCTCGCGTGGCACCAGTGTCGGTACCAGGGCCTGCATGGCCGGCGAGTAGAAAGCGCGGGTGCTGCCGAATGCGACGATCACAAGATAAATCGGCCACACCGCCTGCCCGCCGGCCAGGGTCAGCCACAGCAGCACACCGATGCACAGCGCCTCGATGCTCCACGCGATCACCAGTACATCGCGCCGATCCGCGTGATCGGCCACATGGCCACCGACCATGACCAGCAGCAGGAAGGGAAGAAATTCGCTCAAGCCCACCAGGCCCAGCGCAAGCGGGTCATGGGTAAGCGCATAAACGTGCCAGCCGACCGCCACGGCCAGCATCTGCCAGCTCAAGGTGGTCATGAAGCGGCAGACCGCAAAGCGCGCGAATTGCGCGTGTCGAAGAACGGCGAGGCTGGCCAGCCACGGCGCCGCAGGCTGTGCGCTCGCCATCAGGCTCCGAGAAACATGCGGTAGGCGCTGTTGGCGGATTCGTCCGTGTACGGATAGTGCAATTCGTTCAGGTGCAGCAGAAACTGCTGGCGGTCCGCCTTCGGCACCTCGATCCCGGCGAGCACCCGCCCGCTATCCGCACCGTGATTGCGGTAGTGGAACAGGCTGATGTTCCAGCGGCTGCCGACGGCCTGCAGAAATCGCAGCAACGAGCCGGGCCGCTCCGGGAACTCGAAGCGATACAGCATCTCGTCATGGCCATGATCCGCGGTCTTGCGCGCCTGGCCGCCGATCATGTAACGCACATGCAGCTTTGCGATCTCATTGCCGCTCATGTCGGTGACGGTATAGCCGGCGGCGCGCAATTGCGCGACCAGCGCCACGCGTTCCTCATGGCCCTGCGCCAGGCCCACTCCGATCAGGATATGTGCGCGCGCGCCGGCTTGGCCGCGATAGTTGAACTCGGTGATGTTGCGCTGCTCGAGCGTCTGGCAGAATTTCAGAAAGCTGCCGGGTTGTTCCGCAATCTCGACGGCCAGCAGCGCCTCACGCTCGGCGCCGATGTCGGCGCGCTCCGCCACGTACCGCAGCCGGTCGAAATTCAGGTTGGCGCCGCTATTGACCGCGATCACGCGCTGGTCGCGCCAGCCGCGGCGTCCGCAGATGTGCTTGATGCCGGCGACCGCGAGCGCGCCGGCGGGTTCCGAGATCGAGCGCGTGTCCTCGAAGATGTCCTGGATCGCGGCGCAGATCTCATCCGTGCTCACCAGCACGACTTCGTCGACGAATCGTTTGGCCAGGGCGAAGGTCTCCTCGCCGACGCGGCGCACCGCGACACCATCGGCGAACAGCCCGACGCGATCGAGCGTAACGCGCTTGCCGGCCTGCAGTGAGTCGTGCATGGCCGCGGAATCCTCCGGTTCGACGCCGATGATCTTGACCCGCGGATAGAGCTGCTTGATGTAGACGGCAATGCCGGCGATCAGGCCGCCGCCGCCGATCGGAACGAAGACCGCGTCCAGCTCCCCGGCCGTCTGCCGCACGATTTCCAGGCCGACCGTGCCCTGGCCCGCGATCACATCGACGTCATCGAAGGGGTGGACGAACACCATGTGCCGCTCACGCGTGATCGCGAGCGCGTGCTCATAAGCCGCATCGTAACCGTCGCCATGCAGAACGATTTCGGCGCCCAGCTCGGTGACCGCGCGTACCTTGATCTCGGGCGTGGTGCGCGGCATCACCACCAGCGCCGGGATGCCGCGATGGCGCGCGGCGAGCGCCACCCCCTGGGCATGATTGCCCGCGGAGGCACAGATCACCCCGCGCGCGGCGATGGCCGCCGACAGGTGCGCGATCTTGTTGTAGGCCCCGCGCAGCTTGAATGAGAACACCGCCTGCAGGTCTTCGCGCTTGAAGAATATGCGGTTGCCGAGCCGCTGCGACAGGCGCGGCGCGGGTTCGAGCGGCGATTCGATCGCGACGTCATAGACGCGCGCCTTCAGAATGCGCTGCAGGTAGTCCTCGCTCATCGGCTCTGCGCTTTCGGCGTACCGCTGGGGGATGCGGCTTACACTTAAGCTTAAGCGATCAGGCGGGTGGCTTGCTCACGCTGAAGCGAAATTCGGTCTTGCCGAGCATCACCGTGTCGCCATCCTTGAGCGTCCGCCGGCTGATCCGCTGGCCGTTCACGTAAGTCCCGTTGGTGCTGTTGAGATCCTCGATGACCGTCTTGCCGCCGGCCCGCAGGGCCACGGCGTGGTGCCGGCTGATGAATTCCGCATCGATGCGTACGTCGTTGTCCGGCGTGCGTCCCATCGTGGTGCGCTTGCCGAGCAGGTGCACGATCCCGGTTGCGCCGTCCGAGCGCGTCAGCAGATGCGCCTGATCGTCGGCGCCCAGCTGTTCGAGATTGTGCTGGATGCTGCCGAGCATGGCGACACTGCTGGCGGCCTCGGCTTCGACCCGTTCGATCAGCGCGTTGCGCTGCGCGAGCGAATCCCGCACCGCCCCGAACTGCACCCGCAGCTCCTGCAGACTCTCGGCCTGTTTGGCGGTATCGGCCTCGAGCGTGGCGATGCGCTCACGCGCAGCCGCCGCGTCCGCCTCAGCCTGCGCTCGTGCGGCCGCTGCGGCCGACTCGAGCTCGGCGCGGGTGCGCTCCAGTTCCGCATTGCGCTGCTGCTGGGCCTGCAGCGATGTCGTCAGTTCCGTCTCGCTCGCCTGTGACTTAGCCTGCAGGGCGGCCAGGCTCTCGGCCAGCTGCCGGGTTTCGCTTTCGAGTGCCTCGATGCGCACGCGCGCTTCGGCGGCGGCGGCGGCGGCCTGGTCACGGGCGGCGGTGGCGGCAGCGGCGGCTTCATTGCGCGCGGCTTCGACTTCGGTATTGCGCCGCTGCTGGGCGCCCAGGTCCGAACTCAGCGCCTGCTCGCGCGCTTCGCTCTGGGTCCGCAACTCGCGCAGATTCAGTTCCTGCAGGCGCATATCGGCTTCGAGTGCCACGATGCGATCGCGTGCGGTCGCGGCCGCAGCGGCGCTCTCGCTGCGCGCCTTCTCGAGTTCGGTGTTGCGCTGTTTCTGGCCCGCCAGGTCGGCGGCCAGGGACTGTTCGTGTGTCTGGCTCTGTGCGCGCACTTCGCGCAGCTGGCGCTCCTGGGTTTCGATCTCGGCCTCGAGCGCCACGATTCGATCGCGTGCAGCGGCCGCGGCTGCCGCGGTTTCGTTGCGCGCCCGTTCAAGTTCGGTATTGCGTTGCTGCTGTGCGCCGACGTCGGCCGACAGCGATTGCTCGCGCTGCTGGCTCTCCGCGCGCAGCTCGCGCAGGCTCTGCTCCTGGGCGCGCGTCTCGGCCTCGAGAGCGGCGATACGCTGGCGGGCGCTGGTGTTGGCCGCTTCGGCCCGGGTACGCGCCGCGTCGAGTTCGCGGACACGCGCTTCCTGCACGCGCACCGCAGCCTGCAATTCCTCCGCGTGTGCATCGGCAGCGCGCCGTCCCACGGCGCCTTCGTGCTCCAGGGCCGCGATGCGTGCTTCGCGCTCCGCTACCACGCCGTCATACAACTGCCGCCGGCCTTCCATGCTCTGCAATGTTTCGCGATAGCGTTCACCGCGCTGGCGCCATTGCACCAAGTCGGTCTCGGCGGCGTGCGCGCGTTGGGTCAGGACGGCACGTTCGCTCTTGAGTGCCTGCAGGTCGGAGGCCTGGGATTTGTTCTGGGTGCGCAGGGCGTCGCCGTCGGCGCGCGCCTTGCCCAGTTGCTCTGCCAGTGTCGAGCGCTGCGCCTCGATGGTCGCCAGCTGCGAATCGAAGTGCGACTGGCGCTGCCCAAGCTCGGCATCGTACTGCTGCTGTCGCGCGACCAGATCGTTGCCGAGTTGTACCGCGCGCGCCTCGAGTTCGGCGATGCGCCGATCGCGCAGGCCGACTTCGCGTTCGTAGACCGACAATTCCTCGCTCTTGCGGTTGAGCAGCTGTTCGAGCTCGCGCAGATTCCCGCTGAGGCTGTCGATATCCTTCTCGAGCTGGCTGCGGCTTTCGCTTACCGAGGCAAGATCGGAACGCAGCGCGCCAATCTCCGCTTCGATCGGGTTCGACTCGCGTGCGTTGGAATCTCGCGAGCGCTTGCGAGTGCTCAGCGTGGGCACATCCTGAGTATTGGAAGTGTCTTCCGGAAACGATGGCGCCAGCCAGGCATCCGTCGACGACAGCGGGTCGGCCAATGCCACTCCCGCCGCGGAAAGTTGCGGCAGTTCAGCGGTCTCCTCGAGGTCGGAGGTGGACGGCGGGACGCTGGTCTTCGAATTCGTGGCCAAATCGATTTCCTTCGAGCTGACGGCGATCAGGCGAGTCCGAGGAACTCGCGCAACTGCGCTGCTTGCCTTTCAAGTTCTGGGCCACCGTGGGCACGCTCGTCGACCGACCTCAAGTCGATCACCAGCGTGGCGTGGCGTAGCGCACGCGCCTCGGCGCGCACCGCCTCGGTATCGGGTGAAAGCACCACGCGCCCGACTTGCGCCGGACGCTGTTGCAGCAGAGCCGCGGCGATCGCGACTCCGCCCTCGTGCGCGAGCAGATCGACATGGCGCACGTGCATCGAATCCAGAAAGTCTCCGAGCGCCTCGGCCATCGCCGCGGTGCCCAGCGGTTCGGCGCCGCCATCGGACTCACCATACCCCGGAAGATCCGGGGCATACACCGAACGGTCGCGTCCAAGCGGCTGTAGCAGCGGCGCAAAGAAGCGGCCTGAGCCCGGGTTACCGGGGATACACAGCAACGTCGTCGCCTCATCGAAACCGCCGCCGGCCGGTATGGCATATCGCATATGCAGCTGGCCATAGCGGCAATCGAAGTAGGCGCGACGCAGGCGCGGCTCAGTCTGCAGAAAACTGGTAGCGCGGCGGGCTTTGGTCATGGACGTAAGACACCCCGTTTTCAGGCTGCGGCGTGGATAAACAGCATGATTATTCCTTAACCCGTCGCCCCGCCCTGCGACCCATTGCCCAAAAAGCAGGGTCGGATGCTCAGGTGACATAACACGATGGGCGTTTTTTCGGGAATCGCTGCGCTGCAGCACGGCGCGGGGCCCGTTTTGTTCCCCATGAGGCTCCCGCTATATTGCCCCAATGCCTCGCCCCGTTACGCTGCAAGCGCACATTTTGCAGCAGGAAGCGCTGTCGCCGGCAGCCAGGGGCGCCCTGTCATGGATCCTGTCGGCGTTGTCGATTGCGGCCAAGATCATTGCCGCACAAGTCCGACGCGCCCGTCTCGATCGACTCGATGTCATGGCCAACGAGGTGCTCCTGCGCACGATCGGCGGCCGCGACGGGGTCGCCATCATCGCCTCCGAGGAAAATGCGGAACCGGTACTGCTGCGCACGAACCGCCGCGGCGAGCATCTGTATTGCGTCCTGTTCGATCCACTCGACGGCTCTTCCAATCTCGATGTCTGCGGCGGCGTCGGCACCATTTTCAGCATCCTCGAACACGACCGCGCGTTGCGGCCGGAGGATTCACTGTTGCAGTCGGGTGCGCACCAGCTGGCAGCCGGCTACGTACTCTACGGTTCATCGACCGTTCTGGTGCTGACGATCGGCTCAGGCGTCGACATGTTCGTGCTCGATCCGTCGATTGGAGCCTTCGTGCTCGTGGCCGAAAAACTGCGCATTCCGGATGTCGGCAAGGCTTACTCAGTCAACGAAGGTCACCGGCGCAGCTTCGCCACAGGCTTCCAGCGCTACCTGGACTGGGCCCAGGCACACGAGTACAGCTGCCGGTACGTGGGCACCATGGTCGCCGATGCGCACCGGATTCTTCTCAAGGGCGGCGTATTCCTCTACCCGCCCACCGCCAAGGCACCGCAGGGAAAGCTACGGCTGTTGTATCAGGGCAATCCGATGGCGATGGTGATTGAACAGGCTGGCGGCAAGGCCTTTGCCAGTCCCGATATTCCCATTCTCTCGATTGTGCCCAAGGACATTCAGCAGCGCACGCCGGTCATCCTGGGGAGCGCAGCAGAGGTGGAACACGTGCTGCGCCATCTGCGCCGCAGCTAGAACATCCCGGACGGGTCCACCTCGCCGGGGGGAGCATCCTGCGCGCGTGCCGTGATGAAATCGCCGGTGATCATGGCGTCGTAGCCCAGTCCGGGCCCGACCATGGGATACACGCCCGCATCCGGATCGATAATGACTTCGAGGAAGGCCGGTCCCTTGAAGGCGAGAAATTCCTCGATGACCGCGGCCACATCCTGCTTGCGATCCAGGCGCCGTGCCCACTTGAAGCCATCGGCGCTGGCGGCGCTCACGAAATTCTTTTTGTGCAGCGACTTATCGCTGCCCGACAGGCGGCCCTTGAAAAACAGCTTCTGCCACTGCTTGACCATGCCATCGCCGAAGTTGTTGAGCACGATGACCTTGACGGGCAGATCGTAGGTCGTGACGGTCTCGAGCTCGCCGATGTTCATGCGAATACTCGCATCGCCGTCGAAATCGATCACCAGCCGGCCGGGTTGCGCGATCTGCGCGCCGATCGCCGCCGGCAGACCGAATCCCATGGTCCCCATGCTGCCCGATGTCAGCCACAGCCGTGGTTCGCGAAAATCGAACATCTGCGCGGCCCACATCTGGTGCTGTCCAACGCCGGTGCTGATAATGGCCTCGCCGCGCGTGTGACGATTGATCTCTTCCACCACGTAGTGCGGCTGCACCAGTTCGCTGTCGCGATCGTAGTTCATGGCGTGCGTACGCCTGAGCTGATCCAGCTGCCGCTGCCAGGGTCGGGTATCGGGCAGCCCCGACACGCGCGCACCGTAGCTGGTCAGCGTGCGCAAGGCCTCCGGCAGCAGGCCGACATGGTTCCACTGCGAATGCTTGACCTTGTTGATCTCGGCCTGATCGACATCCAGGTGCGCGATGCGCCTCGCGTTGCGCGCGAACTTGCGCGGATCACCGGCGACGCGATCATCGAAGCGCGCGCCCACGGCGATCAGGAAATCGCAGTCCTCGACGGCGTAATTGGCATAGGCCGCGCCATGCATGCCGAGCATGCGCATCGACAGCGGGTGCGTGGTATCGATGGCGCCGATGCCCATGAGTGTCGTCACCACGGGTATGCCAAAGGCCGTGGCGAATTCGGCCAGCGCCGGAGCCGCGCAGCCGTTGATCACGCCGCCGCCCGCGTACAGCAGCGGGCGGTGCGATTGCGCCAGCAGTTCGAAGAACGCCGCCGACTCCTTGTCGCTCAGTACGCTCGAGGTGAGGTCGTGCTGCCGCTGTCGATAGCCCGGAATGGCCAGTGTGCCGCACCCAAGGAACACACCGATGGCGGTCTGCACGTCCTTCGGAATATCCACCACCACCGGACCCGGGCGGCCCGTGCGGGCGATCTCGAAGGCCGTGCGCATGGTGGCTTCGAGGCGTGTTGGGTCGGTGACCAGGAAAACATGCTTGGCGAGCGATCCCATCATCGCGGCGACGGGCGCCTCCTGGAAGGCGTCGGTACCGATCGAGGCAGTCGCCACCTGGCCGCAGATCACGACGATGGGCACCGAATCGGCCATGCAGTCGCGCACCGGTGTCACGGTGTTGGTGGCCCCCGGACCGGAAGTCACCATGCAGACCCCGACCCGCCCGCTGGCGCGCGCGTAGCCGGCCGCCATGAAGCCTGCGCCCTGCTCGTTGGCCGGCACGATCAGCGCGACCTGGCGTCCGCCGGCGCGCTTCTGCTCTTCGTTGAATGTGAAGATCGCATCATAGGTGGGCAGAATGGCCCCACCGCTGTAGCCGAAAATCGCGTCGGTGCCTTCGTCGGCGATGACCTGGACGATGGTCTGAGCGCCGGAAATGGCCTTGCCGGCGAGCGGATGCGCACCGGGCAGCAGGACTTTCGCGGGATCGATCATCGCTCGATTATGGCCTGCGCGGCCCGCAATTGGCTATTCTGAAGCCATGCGGCACATTATCGCCATCCTGCTCCAGAACGAGGCCGGCGCGCTCACGCGCGTGGCGGCCATGTTTTCCAGTCGCGGCTACAACATCGAGTCGCTGGCGGTCGCCACCACCGACGACCCGACGGTCTCACGCCTGACACTGGTCACGAGCGGCTCCGAAGGCGTCATCCTGCAGATCGTCAACCAGCTCAAGAAGCTGGTCGACGTCGTCAGCGCCGAAGACATGACGCGCGGCGAGCACATCGAGCGCGAACTGGTGCTCATCAAGCTGCGGCTCGATGCCGCGCGCCGCGACACCGTGCGCGGCTACGTCATTCGCACCGGCGGGCGCGTGCTTGATCCTTCAACCGAATGTTTCATCGTCGAGTTGCTGGGCAGCGAAGCGGAGATCAACGGCTTCATGCGCAATCTCGCCACCCAGGCCGAGCTGGTGGAAGTGGTGCGCAGCGGCGCGCTGGGTATCAGCCGTGAGCTGCGGGCGCTGCGGCTGGTCGAATAGCTAGTCCACAGCGCCCGGAATCAGCACCGAGGCGCCGACGGTGCGGCGCGTTTCCAGATCCCGGTGCGATTGCGCGGCATCCTGCAGGGCGTAGCGCTGGCCAATGGACACCCGCAGCTTGCCGCTCTTCACCAGCGAGAACAGGGTGCGCGCGGCGGTCTCGAGTTCCTCGTGCCGGGCGATGTAATCGAACAGCGAGGGGCGCGTCAGGAACAGCGAGCCGCGGCGGGTCAATTCCAGCGGCGCCACCGCGGGCACCGGTCCCGAGGCATTGCCGAAACTCACCATCATGCCGCGCGGGCGCAGGCTGTCGAGCGACTCGATGAAGGTGTCCTTGCCCACCGAGTCATAGACGACATCGGCCATCTTGCCGCGCGTGTAGCTGCGCACCGAAGCGACGATCTCATCACGCCCGGCCACGAATACCTGGTGGCAGCCCTGCCGGCGTGCGATCACCGCCTTGGCCTCGTTGCCCACGACGCCCATGACTCGCGCGCCTAAGCGGCGCGCCCACTGCGTCAGCAACGAGCCGACACCGCCGGCGGCGGCGTGCACCAGCACGTAGTCGCCGGCGCGAACGCGATAGGTGCGACGAAGCAGGTACTCAGCCGTCAGGCCCTTGAGCATGATCGCGGCGGCCTGCTCATCGCTGATGGCGGCCGGCAATTTGACCAGCCGCTCGGCCGGAAAATTGCGCAGCTCCGAATAGGATCCGCTGGCGCCGTGAACATAGGCGACGCGCTGCCCTACTTTAAGCGATCGTACGCCCCGGCCCAGCGCTACTACGACACCGGCGGCCTCGCGTCCGAGAATCTGCGGCAGCGGCCGCGGATAAAGGCCGCTGCGATCATAGACATCGATGAAATTGACGCCGATCGCCGTGTGCCGGATCTGCACCTCGCCGCGTGCCGGTGGCAAAAGCTCCTGGCGCTCCCAGTTGAGCACCTCGGCTCCGCCGTGCTCGCGAATGACGATGGCGTTGAAGGAAACCGCGGCCACGGTCGGCCCCTTTATTAGAGAGCGGCGTTGTCGGTTTCGCCGGTTCGGATTCGCACCACTCGATTGATGTCGGTGATGAATATCTTGCCGTCGCCGACCTTGCCGGTCTTGGCGGCCTTGAGCACGGCCTCCACCACCTGGTCGACCAGGTCGGCACGCACGGCGACTTCGACCCGCGTTTTGGGTACGAAGTCCACGACGTATTCCGCGCCCCGATACAGCTCGGTGTGCCCGCGCTGCCGGCCGAACCCCTTGACCTCGGTGACGGTCATTCCCGAAACGCCGATTTCCGACAATGCCGCGCGCACATCGTCGAGCTTGAAGGGTTTGATAATTGCCGTAACCAGTTTCATGCGAGATCTTCCGCCTCCGTTCTTGTTAGGCCGGCCGCCTCCCCGTTCCGACAGGGTGCACCTTTCGTGCCACGACCGGGCCTTCCAATTACGCCTTGCCGGTGCCCGTCGCCGACAGCGCCACGATACCCTAGCACCAATTCAGAGCAAAAGACGACGCCAACGCGCGTTTATAACGCGGCTGCCCGGTCGCAATCACCGCAGCACCACCAGCAGATCCTTGGCGTCGACCGTGATTCCCGGCTGTACCAGCACCTCGGTGACCTCGCCGTCGATCTCGGCGCGCACCGCGGCTTCCATCTTCATTGCCTCCAGCGTGATGACGACGTCGCCACGTGCCACTTTCTGGCCGGCGGCCACCTTGACGGTGGTCACCGTGCCCGGCATCGGCGCGCCGATGTGCCGCGGATTACCGGCATCGACCTTGCGCGCCGGCGGCCGCTTCGGCTTCTGGCTGCGGTCGGTGACGCGCACCGAACGCGGTTGGCCATTGAGCTCGAAGAATACCGTGCGCGTGCCATCCTCGTGCGGTTCGCTCTGCGTGACATAGCGCACGATGAGCGTCTTGCCGCGCTCCAGATCAACACTGATTTCCTGCCCGGGCTCCATGCCGTAGAAGAACACCGGCGTGGGCAGGATCGCGACATCGCTGAAACTGCGGCGGTCGGCGGCGTACTCGGTAAACACGGCCGGATACATCAAATAGGACGCAAACTGCTGATCGGTCACCGTCCGGGCCGCGCGGGCGTCGGCTTCGATGCGCAGCTGCACCAGGTCAGCCGGCGGCATCTCCAGGCCTGCGCGGTGTTTGCGCGGTTCGGCACCCTTGAGAATCTTGCGCTGCAGAGTTTGGGGGAAGCCGCCATGCGGCTGGCCGACATCACCATGAAACAGTCGTACCACGGAATCGGGAAACGCGATCTCGGTGTTCGGATCGAGCACCGCGGTGCGGCTCAGACCGCTGGTCACCATCAGCAACGCCATGTCGCCGACCACCTTGGAGGTGGGCGTCACTTTGATGACATCGCCGAACATGTCGTTGACCTCGGCGTAGGTTCGCGCGACTTCCGGCCAGCGTGTGTCGTCGATGCCCAGCGCGCGCGCCTGTTCGCGCAGATTGGTGTACTGCCCGCCGGGCATGCCGTGCACATAGACTTCCGAGGCGCCGGCGCGGTTGTCGCTCTCGAACGCCGCATATTGTTTGCGCACCTGGCCCCAGTAGTGCGAGATCGTGCGGATGTGTTCGCCATCGAGGCCGGGATCGCGCTGACCGTAGCGCAGCGCCTCGACGATCGAGCCGAGATTGGGTTGCGAGGTCAGGCCGCTCATCGAATCCATGGCCGCATCGACCGCATCCGCGCCGGCGGCGATCGCCGCGAATACACTGGCCGCGGCGATGCCGCTGGTATCGTGGGTGTGAAAGTGCACCGGCAGATCGGTCTCATCTTTCAGTGCCTTGATCAGATCGTAGGCCGCCCGCGGCTGGCACAGGCCCGCCATGTCCTTTATCCCTAAGATATGGGTACCAGCGGCTTTCAGTTCGCGCGCCAGCTTGAGGTAGTAGTCGAGCGTGTACTTGTGCTCGTGCGGACTGCTCAAGTTGCCGCTGTAGCAGATTGCCGCCTCGCAGAGCTTGCCGCTCTCGAGCACCGCATCGATGGCCACCCGCATGTTCTCGACCCAGTTCAGAGAGTCGAACACGCGGAATATATCGATGCCTGCCGCCGCCGACTGCTGCACGAAGTAGCGCACGACATTGTCGGGATAGTTGGTATAGCCCACCGCATTGGCCGAGCGCAGCAGCATCTGCAGCAGCAGGTTGGGCATCGCCTCGCGCAATGCCGCCAACCGCTCCCAGGGGTCTTCCTTCAGAAAGCGCATCGCGACATCGAAGGTGGCGCCGCCCCAGCATTCGACTGAGAACAGATCCGGCAGCAGCGCGGCATAGGCCGGTGCGATCGCCGCCATATCGATGGTCCGCATGCGCGTCGCCAGCAGCGACTGGTGGGCATCGCGCATGGTGGTGTCGGTCAGCAGCACGCGCTGCTGTTCGCGCATCCACTGTGCGAAGCGCGCCGGCCCGAGTTGATCGAAGCGCTGCTTGGTCCCGGGCGGCAGGCGGTCGGGAACGCGCACACCGGGCGGCAGCCGCGGCGGCCGCGGCGTCATCAGGCGGTCGGGGCGCGCCCGGCCGGCGACTTCCGGATTGCCATTGACCACCGTCTCCGCCAGGTAACTCAGGATGCGCGTGGCGCGGTCGCGCCGTCGCGGCATCGCGAACAGCTCCGGCGTTTCGTCGATGAAACGCGTGGTGTACTGCCCCTGCGCGAAGCGCGGATGCGTGATGATCTGATCCAGAAAACGCAGATTGGTGGCGACGCCGCGAATGCGGAACTCCCACAGCGCGCGGTGCATGCGCGCGATGGTTTCCTCCGGCGTCTCCGCCCAGGTGGTCACCTTCACCAGCAGCGAGTCGTATGAGCGCGTGATCAGCGCCCCGGCATAGGCGGTGCCGGCATCCAACCGCACGCCGAAACCCGCCGGGCTGCGGTAAGCGGTCATGCGCCCGTAGTCGGGCACGAAGTTGTTGAAGGGATCCTCGGTGGTCACCCGGCACTGCAGCGCGTGCGCCATCAGCCGTATCTGCGCCTGCGCCGGCACGCCGCTGCCGGGATCGCCGATGCGCGCGCCATCGGCGATGCGAATCTGCGCTTTGACCAGGTCGATTCCCGTGGCGCATTCGGTGACGGTGTGCTCGACCTGGATGCGCGGATTGACTTCGATGAAATAGAACGTGCCGCTGTCGGCGTCCTGCAGGAATTCCACTGTGCCGGCATTGCAGTAATTGGCCGCGCGACCGATCTTGAGGCCCGCTTCGCAAAGCGCCGCGCGCTGTTCGTCGCTGAGGAATACCGCCGGCGCGCGCTCCACGACCTTTTGATTGCGCCGCTGCACCGTGCAATCGCGCTCGAACAGGTGCACCAGGCTGCCGTGGCTATCGCCGAGAATCTGCACTTCCAGATGGCGCGCGCGGCGTACCAGCTTCTCGAGATACACCTCGTCATTGCCGAAGGCGGCCTTGGCCTCGCGCCGCGCCACCGGCAGCAACTCTGCCAGCTGTGCATCGCTGTCGATGATGCGCATGCCGCGGCCGCCGCCGCCCCAGCTGGCCTTGAGCATGACCGGGTAGCCCACGATCTGCGCCAGCCGCGCGCATTCGGCCGGATCCGCCGGCAACGGCGGCGTCGCGGGCATGACAGCGACGCCGGCCGATGCTGCAAGATTGCGCGCCGCCACCTTGTTGCCCAGCACGCGCATGGTGTCCGGGCTGGGGCCGACGAATATCAGGCCGGCCGCCGCGCAGCCCTCGGAAAAGTCGGGATTTTCGGCCAGGAAGCCGTAGCCGGGGTGAATGGCATCGGCGTGGGCCTCGCGGGCCACGCGCAGGATGTCCGGAATATCCAGATAGGCCTCGATGGCCCCCTTGCCCTCGCCGACCAGATAGGCCTCATCGGCCTTGGTGCGATGCAGACCGAAGCGGTCTTCCTGCGAATAGATCGCGACGGTCTCGACGTCGAGCTCATTGGCCGCGCGCATGACGCGGATGGCGATCTCGCCGCGATTGGCGATCAGCAGCCGCCGAATCCTCTGGAGCACGCTCGCGACCTTAGCCTTTGGGCTGTCGACCGATCCTAGTGGGGTGGCTCGATTCTAGTCGGCCAGATATGTGGACAGGTAGTCCTCGAAGCTGCCGCGGCGCGCCGCCTCGATGGCCGCGAATGCCCGGCGTGACTCCTCGACTTCCTCTTCGAATTCCCGCTCGCGGGCCGGGGCCGGCGGAGGCGCCTGCAGCGATTGCGCCTTGTGCTCACGCGAGACCCGCAGCGCCAGGGCCTGGAAGCTCTGTTCGCGCTCGCGCATTTCGCGCAGCAGCCTCGCCGAGGGCGTGCGTTCGACGTCCTCGACCTTGAGCGCCTGGTCGCGCAGCGCCGTCACGTAGGGGCGCTGCGGATGGCTGCTGTCGAGCAGCTCGCACACGCCCTGCATCGAATCGAGCAGCTCGTTGCACCAGTCGTGCATCGGAACCTGCCGCCCGTTACGCTCGAGCAGCAAGCCCGGCTCGCGGCCGCGGCGCGCTACTGCCAGGTGATTGCGCTCGATGGACTCCTCCTCACTGGCATCGATCGGCGGACTTTCCTTCAGCAGCAGCACGATCAGCAGGGCCTCGAGAAAGCACAGCTTGCGTGGGTTTACCCCCACGCAATCGAAGGCGCTGTTGTCCAGGGCGCGCACCTCCACGTACTCGACACCGGCCCGTGCCAGCGCCTGGGTGGTGCGCTCGCCCGCGCGCGGCGCCCGCTTGGGCCGGATGTAGCTGTAGTACTCGTTTTCGATCTGCAGCACATTGCTCGAAAGCTGCTGGTATTCGTGGTCACGCAGCACGCCCAGCGCGGCGAACGGTGCGTGCGGCGCATGGATGGCGTGGCGCAGATCGCGCAGGTACTCCTCCAGGCTGTTGACCGATACCGCGACTTCCGCCTGATTGCGGTTGCGGTAGCCGATGTCGCTCATGCGCAGCGAAGTCGCATATGGGCCGATCAGCGTCTCGGACCCAAAGGCTGTCAGCGCCGGATCGCTGCGACCCTGCAGGAACGAACGGCACAGCGCCGGGGATGCGCCAAACAGGTATGAGACGATCCAGCCGTGGCGGCGATAGTTGCGCAGCAGCTCGAAGTAGCTGGCACTGCGAAATACCTGGCCGCTGTCGTGGTTCTGGCAGAGGTCCGCATACAGCGGCCAGAAAGCCACCGGCAGCGAGTAATTGAAATGCACGCCCGAGATGGCCTGCATCATGCCGCCGTAACGGACCTTCAGTCCGTGCCGATAGATCGACTTCAGCCGGCCCTGGTGCGATGAGCCGTAGCGCGCGATCGGAATCTCATCGTCGTTGCGGATGTCGCACGGCATCGAGGTCGCCCACAGCAGTTCCTCGCCGAGGTGGCGATAAACGAACTGGTGCAGGTCGCACAGGTACGCCACCAGCGAGTCGTTGTCGGGAAAGGTCGGCGTGACCAGCTCGGTCAGCGCCTCGGAATAGTCGGTCGTGATATGCGGATTCGTCAGCGCCGAGCCGAGGCTCGGGGGGTGGGGCGTCTGCGCAATGCGGCCTTCCGGCGTCACGCGCAGCGACTCACGCTCGAGGCCGCGGCTGCCGCGGGCAAGCAATTGCTGCTCGCGGCTATTACTTATCGCAGCAAGCCGTCGCTCGAAAACGCGATCGACGCCAGAAGCGCTCATCCTTCCTCCCCCTGCTCATGCGGGCGTGGCATCCTATCAGCCTCGTTGTGAAATTATGAACGCGGCTCGCTGGAGGCGGACATGCTGATCGGGACTACAACTTCGCGCGTCGCCATCCTGGGTGGGGTGCGCACGCCGTTCGCTCGTTCTCACACTGCCTATACCGGAACCGACAACCAGGAACTGCTGACTGCCGCGCTGCGGGCGCTGGTGGATCGATACCGGCTGCAGGGTCAGCGGCTGGGCGATGTGATCGCCGGGGCCGTGATCAAGCACCCCAAGGATTTCAACCTGACCCGCGAATCGCTGCTCTCCACCGGCCTGGACCCCGAGACCCCCGGCCTGGACGTGCAGCGCGCCTGCGGCACCAGCCTGGAGGCGGCCATACTGATCGCCAACAAGATCGCCCTGGGCCAGATCGAGGTCGGCATCGCCGGCGGGGTCGACGACCTCAGCGATCCGCCGGTGGTCTACCCCAAGTCCTATCAGCGCCGGCTGCTCGAGAGCTTCCGCGGCCGCAGCTTCGGCCAGCGCCTCAAGCCCTGGCTCGGTATCAAGCGCGCCGATCTGAAACCGGTGCTGCCGGCGGTGGTGGAGCCGCGCACCGGCCTGTCGATGGGCCAGAGCTGCGAACTCATGGTGAAGACCTGGAAAGTCACGCGCGAACAGCAGGACCAGCTCGCCTTCGAGAGTCATGCCAAGGCCACCGCCGCCTGGAAAGCGGGTTTCTACGACGACCTGGTAGTGCCCTTTCGCGATCTGAAGACCGACAACAACATACGTGCCGATGCCTCGCTGGAGCGGCTGGCAAAGCTCAAGCCCGTGTTCGATCTCAGTGGTGGCGGCAGTCTCACGGCCGGCAACAGCACGCCGCTGACCGATGGCGCTGCAGCCCTGCTGCTGTCCTCGGAGCGCTGGGCCGCGGAACACCGCCTGCCGGTACTTGCGTGGCTGCGCGCCGGCAAGACCTGGGCGGTGGACTTTGCCAGCGGCAAGGAAGGCCTGCTGATGGCGCCGGCCTACGCCGTGGCGGAAATCCTGCGGGACACGCAGCTGAAACTGCAGGACTTCGACTACTACGAGATTCACGAAGCCTTCGCGGCCGTGCCGCTGTGCCTGCTGCGAGCCTGGGAATCGGCCGAATACTGCCGCGAACGCCTGCGGCAGGAAGGCGCGCTGGGTTCCATCGATACCTCGAAGATGAACGTCAAGGGCGGCAGCGTGGCTATCGGGCACCCATTCGCGGCCACCGGCGCACGCATCATCGCCACGCTGGCGAAACTGCTCGCGGATGATTCCTCGGCGCGCCTGGGGCTGGCATCGGCCTGCACCGCCGGCGGCATGGGTGTCACCGCCATCCTGGAGCGCGCGTGAGCCAACGTGAAAAACTGATGGCGCGCGACGGCCACACGTTTGGTACTTACATTGCCAAGCCGGCCGGCAAACCGCGGGGCGGCGTGGTCATCGTGCAGGAGATCTTCGGGCTGACGCCTCATATCTGCCGGGTGGCGGACGACTGGGCCCAGCAGGGCTACTTGACCATAGCGCCGGCACTGTTCGACCGTGTCGCACGCGACATCGTGCTCGGCTATTCGCCGCCCGAGGTCGAAAAGGGCCGCGGCTACCGCCAGCAGATTTCCACCGGCCAGGCGGTGCTCGACATCGCCGCGGCGGCCGCGTTTTGCCGGCACGCCGGCAAGGTGGCCGTCATAGGGTTCTGCTGGGGCGGACGCCTGGCCTGGGCCGCGGCCGCGGAGGTGCCGCTCGGCGCCGCAGTCTGCTACTACGGCGGCGGCATCCCCGAGGAGCTGCCGAAGACGCCGAAGTGTCCGACGCTGCTGCATTTTGGCGAAAACGATCACTCCATCCCGCTCAGCGACATCGAACGGCTCAGGCAGGCGTACCCGGCCGGCGACTATCGGCTCTACCCCGCAGGCCACGCCTTCAGCAACGACGATCGGCCCCAAAACTACGATGCGGCCTCGGCGGCGCTGGCGCGCGAACGCACCAGCGCGTTTCTGGCAGCGAACATCGGCTGACGCCTAAGCCACCCATGGCGAGCACACCGGCCGCCGTCCTGATCGTCAATACAGGTACGCCGCAAGCGGCCAGTAGCGGCGCAGTGTTCAGTTACCTGCGGCGGTTCCTGTCCGATCCACGCGTGATCGAATTGCCGCGGGCGCTGTGGCTGCCCCTGCTTTACGGCCTGGTGCTGCCGCTGCGTTCCCCGCGCAGCGCCCAGAAATACCGGGAGATCTGGCGCGATGAAGGATCGCCGCTGCTGTTCCACAACTCGCGGTTGCGGGAGGCGCTGGCGCGCGACTTGGGTGCTGCGCGCGGCGCCTGCCGCGTCGAGCAGGCTTTCCTCTACTCGCCGCCGTTCGTGCCCGATGTACTCGAGACGCTGCGCGCGGCCGGAACACGGCGCCTGGCCGTGCTGCCGCTGTATCCCCAGAGCAGCGGTGCGACCACCGGGGCGGTTTACGACCAGGTGGCCGATGGCCTGCGTAGCTGGCGGGCAATGCCCGAACTGCGCTATGTGGCCAGTTATTTCGACGCGCCCGAGTACATCGACGCACTCGCAGCCAGCGTGCGCGAGCATTGGAACCTGCACGGCCGCAATGGCCACCTGCTGATGTCGTTTCATGGCATCCCGCTGTCGTACGTCACGCGCGGCGATCGCTATGCCGAGGAGTGTCACGCCACCGCGGCGCTGCTGGCCGCGGCGCTGGAGCTTGCGCCGCAGGACTGGTCCTTGAGCTTTCAATCGCGCTTCGGCGCCAATCGCTGGCTGACGCCCGCCACCGACTCGACGCTGGCGGAGTTGCCGCGACGAGGGATACGCGCAACGACCTTGATCTGTCCGGGCTTCGCGGTCGATTGTCTCGAGACGCTCGAAGAAATCGCGCTGCGCGGGCGCGAGTCATTCATGACCGCGGGCGGGGAGCGCTTCGACTATATCCCTGCATTGAATGGCCGCAGCGACCACTCGCTGGCGCTGGCGCAGATCCTGCTGCGCGCCACCAGCGATTGGGCTTAAGCCTCAAGGCAAACGATGTTCGGGCGCTTTCTCGAGCTCGCCATTGCGACCACGGACATTGCCGCATCGGTGCAGTTCTACGAGCGGCTTGGTTTCGCGCAGGTGCCTACCAATGATGCCTGGTCGCATCGCTACGGCGTGCTCACCGATGGCCGAATCCATATCGGCCTGCACGAACGCGAGATGCCATCGCCATCGATCTGCTTCGTGCTGCCTGAACTCGTGCAGGCACGCGCGCGGCTCACGACCGCGCGCTTCGAACCGGAACTTGCACGCCTGGGCGAGGATGAACTGCATCAGCTGCGGCTGCGCGATCCGGCCGGACTTGCCATCCTGTTACTCGAGGCACGCACCTACTCGCCGGCGGCGCCGCCGCCGCGCGGCGAATCGATCTGCGGCTACTTTTCCCACCTGAGCATGCCCGAGAGCGACTTCGACGCCGCGCGGGAATTCTGGGAGCGGGCCGGATTCGTCGCACTCGGGGAAGTCGATGAGCCCTATGCGCATGTGCCCCTGACCAGCGACCGGCTGGATCTTGCGTTTCACAAACCGCGTCTGTTCGATGCGCCGCTGCTGGTATTCGAGTGCGGTGACTGGAGTGCGCAGCGCGCACGGCTGGAGGCGACCGGGATCGAGCTATCGCAGGAGCTGCCGCGTGGGCAGGACCGCTCACGCGGCGGCCTGATCGAAGCGCCGGAAGGCACGCTGCTATGGATGATCGGCGCCGCCTGAATCCCCGACGCGCCGTGCCAGCACGCGGAAGCGCACGTGCATGGTCTCCGCCACTTTAATGGCGCCCAGTCCCACGCTGTAAGGTGTGAGTCCAAGCTGCGAGTGGGTGAGATCGAATTCGCCGCTGGCGGTGAGCGAGTCGGAATCCATCGCCAGCGATACGGGTACCGGCACCGTGCTGACATGATCGCGCACGGTGATCGACAGATTCGCCGTCCATTGATCGCCCTCGACGCTCAAGGGACCCGACTGCAGACGTATCACCGGAAAGTGCGCCGCATCGAGCAGCCTGTCGCCAAGCATGTGACCGCGGGTGCCGTCGATGCTGGCGGCGTCGATCGTCGCCTTGAAATCCTCGCCCTGCTCGGCACGCAGCGCCGTCTCGTCGATCGACAATGCCGCGACCGGAAACTCGAGCGTAAAAGTCGTGTTGACGGTGTCCTTCGGCACCACCACCTCACCCGAGAGCTGACGCACCCGCAGCACATGGTTGTGACCGAGCCGGGCCATGCGGCCGTCGCGGTAGACCAGGATCAAAACCTGCGAGGCCTCATCGTCGACGCGATAGTGATCGATGCGCTCGGGCACGATCACCGGCGCCGGCGGCGCTGCGGGCGGTAGCTGCGGCGGTGGCGGCGGGGGTGTGCGGCAGGCATTGAGCGCCAGCACGCCCGCCAGCAGCAGCCAGCGCAACCCTGCCACCCGGTTGGTGCGGGCGGCAGCCGATGGTACGAACATCATTTCTTGGAACGACGCGCGGGCCGGCGTGGCCGGGTAGTTCGCTTCGGTCGCCGCGTCACGCGCCGCCGCGCGGACTTGCCGCGGATGGAAGCCTTGGGCTTCGCGCGCCCGGGTGTACGCGTCGCCACGCGCGACTTCCGGCCGGTGCGCCTCGCCGCTGCCCTGCGCTTTGCCTGAGGCACAGCCTTCTTCGCCACAGCCTTCTTCGCCACAGCCTTCTTCGCCGCAGCTTTCCGCGGCGTAGCTTTCCTCGGCGCAGCTTTACTCAACGGCCGCCTTTTCTGCGGCGACTTCCTCGGCGATGCCTTTTTCTGCGGCGCCTGCTCGCCTCGCAGCTGCGCGACGATGGCGGGATTCTCCAACGTCGAGATGTCCTGGGAGATTTCCTCGCCGCGCGCGATGGCACGCAACAGCCGGCGCATGATCTTGCCCGAGCGCGTCTTGGGCAGGCTGTCCGCGAAGCGGATGTCATCCGGCTTGGCGATAGGGCTGAGCTGCTGCGCCACCCATTGACGCAACTCGTTGATCAGCGCTGTGTCATCCGCCTGCGGACGCGGTCCACGGCAGACGACATATGCAAAGACGGATTCGCCCTTGATGTCGTGCGGACGTCCGACGACTGCAGCCTCGGCCACCTTGGGATGCGCCACGAGCGCCGATTCGATTTCCATGGTGCCCAGGCGATGGCCGGCGACATTCAGCACATCATCGATGCGGCCCACGATCCAGAAGTAACCGTCCGCGTCGCGATTGGCGCCATCACCCGCAACGTAGAAGCGGCCCTGGAATTTGTCCCAGTACGTGCTCAGGTAGCGCTCGTTGTCGCCCCATATCGTTCGCGCCAGCGACGGCCATGGCTTGCGCACCACGAGATAGCCGCCTGCCCCGGCCTTGGTCACCGATTCGCCCTGGTCGTCGACGATGTCGGCGAGTATTCCCGGCAGTGGCAGCGTGCAGGAGCCGGGCTTGGTAACGGTGACGCCCGGCAGCGGCGATATCAGGATGGCGCCGGTTTCGGTCTGCCACCAGGTATCGACGATCGGACAGCGCTCGTGGCCGATGACCCGGTGATACCACATCCAGGCCTCGGGATTGATCGGCTCGCCGACGCTGCCGAGCAGACGCAGCCTTGAAAGGTCGTACTTGGCCGGCACCGCGTCACCGAGCTTCATGAGCGCGCGGATCGCGGTGGGCGCGGTGTAGAAAATGGTGACGCCATGCGCCTGGCAAAGCTTCCAGAAGCGCCCGCCGTCCGGATAGGTCGGCGCGCCTTCGTACAGCAGAATGGTGGCGCCCGCGGCCAGCGGGCCATAGGCCACGTAGGTGTGCCCGGTCACCCAGCCGACATCCGCCGTGCACCAGAACACATCCTCATCGTGCAGATCGAATACCCACTCGAACGTGAGCCGCGCATTGAGAAGGTAGCCGGCGCTCGAGTGCTGAATGCCTTTGGGCTTCCCGGTGGAACCCGAGGTGTACAGCAGGTACAGCGGGTGCTCGGCGCTAACCCATTCCGGATCGCAATCGGTCGCGGCCGTCTCGATCAGTTCGTGCCACCAGCGGTCACGGCGCGCATCCATGTTCACGGGCGCGCCCGTGCGCTTCAGGACCACGACGGAGGTTACCGTGGGGCATCCCTGCGACAGCGCCTGGTCCACCGCGCTCTTGAGTCCGACGATCTGTCCGCCGCGCCAGCCGCCATCAGCCGTGATGACCAGTGTCGCGCCGGCATCCTCGATACGGTCGCGCAGCGACACCGCCGAGAAGCCGGCGAACACGACCGAGTGAATGGCCCCGATGCGCGCGCAGGCCTGCATGGCGACGATGGTCTCGGGTACCAGCGGCATGTAGATGACGATGCGGTCGCCCCGACGGGCGCCCAGGCCCTTGAGCACGTTGGCGAAGCGGCAGACCTGCGCGTGAAGTTCGCGGTAACTGAGCGTGCGCGTGTCACCGGGCTCGCCTTCGAAAATGATGGCGCGCTTGTCGGCCCGATCCGCCAGGTGCGCATCCAGGCAGTTGTAGGAGACATTCAGTTCGCCATCGCCAAACCAGCGATAGTTGGGCGCCTCGCTTTCATCGAGCGTCTGCGTGAACGGCCGATGCCAGTGCAGGTGGGAGCGCGCCAGATCAGCCCAGAAGCCGGTGTAGTCCTCTGCGGCCCGCCGGCGCATGGCTGCCAGGTCGGCCGGCTTGACCCGCGCCCTGGCCGTGAACGCGGCCGCAGGCGCAAAGCTGCGCTTCTCGCGCAGCGCCGATTCGATGTCCGTGGCTGCTTTCTTTTGCGCTGTCACGTCCGCCCCACCCGGTTGCCACCCATTCGATCCGCAGGATACCTCAATGACCGCGCGCACAAATCCCGCCTTTCGCCTACATGCCGTGGGCCGATTTGCGCGCTAGAATCAATCCCTATCGCCCGTCCGGGCTTGCGTACCAGGGGGACAAGACGATGTCGGATCACGTTTCACGCCGCGATGCATTGAAGAAAGTCGTGCTGATGCTTGGAGTGGTCGCGGTCGCGCGCCCTGGTCAGAGGGTTCACGCCGCTGACCTGCCGCACCTGGATCCGACCGATCCCACCGCGAAGGCGCTCGGCTACACCAGCGATGCCAAAACCGTCGATGCCAAGGCGTTCCCGCAGTACAAAGCCGGTTCCGCCTGCAATAACTGCCTGCAATTCCAGGGCAAGGCCGGCGATGCCTGGGGTCCTTGCAGCATTTTTGCCGGCAAGCAGGTCAATGCCAACGGCTGGTGCCAGGTCTACGTCAAGAAGGCCTGATCACACCCGATTGCCGCTCGCCGTCCGGCTGAGGCGCTCGGCCTGACGGCGCAGCAGCATGCCGAAGCCCTGGGCTTCGCAGAAAGATTCGATGAGCGCGAGGTCCGGCACCCGGCGACGCAGTTCCGCGTGGCTGGTCTGCATGGGCACATTGCAAACGATTCTCGTTAACGAACGCGCCAGGTAGGCAGCATCGCGGTGCGTTCGCAGGCGCGCCGGCAAGCCCGACGCCCCCCGCAGCGGCAGCTGCGCCACCGCCTCCAGCTGCTCGAACAGCTCATCGATCGAGGCGCAGTGTGTCATCAGCAGCGCGGCGGTCTTGGCGCCCACACCCGGCACGCCGGGTACGTTGTCGACGCTGTCGCCGCGCAGGGCGAGATAGTCGGCCATGCGTTCGGGGATGACGCCGAAACGCGCTGCGATCTGCTCGTAGCGATATTCGGCCGCATCGCTGTAGTCCCAGAAAACATCCGCCGGACCGATCAGCTGGGCCAGGTCCTTGTCACGGGAAACCACCGTCACCGGCACGCCCTCGGCGCGGCATAGGGCGGCCAGCGTTCCGATCAGATCGTCGGCCTCGTACTGCTCATCGGCGAATTCCGCGATCCCGAGGTGGCGGCAATACTCGCGACAGAGCGCGAACTGTCGCGCCAGTTCGGGTGGCGCCGGGTCGCGATTGGCTTTGTAGGCCGGGTAAAGCGTATTGCGAAAGCAGCGCCCATGGCTGGCATCGAAGGCCACCGCGACATAGTCGGGCTGTTTGCGCTCGAGCAGATCACTCAGGAAGCGCGCAAAGCCGTAGAGCGCGTGTGTCGGCTGGCCATCGGCATCGGCAAGATCGGGCGGCAGCGAATACCAGGCGCGAAAAATATAGACCGAGGCGTCGATCAGGTAGACCACTGACCGCGCCGGACTCAGGCGCGCCAGCGCGCAATACGAGCGTGCAGCGGGCTGCTGCGCGGGAAATGCGCTAACAGGTACTCCATCTGGTCGGCCAGCACACGACGCCCCTTCAGGAAGATGTATTCGGCGTAGGTCGGGGTGAACGGCACCGCGATCAGCTGCATCTTGGCCTGCTCGGGCGTGCGCCACGCCTTCTCGTTATTGCAGCGGCGGCAGGCGGCCACGACATTGGTCCACACGTCGTGGCCCCCCTGGCTGAAGGGACGCACGTGATCGCGTGACAGCTCGCGGCTCGGAAAGCGTTGGGCGCAGTACATGCAAACATAGGCATCGCGCCGGAACAGCGTTTCATTGTTCAGCGGCGGCACATAGTCGTGGCGCGTATTGCCCGGATTACCGGTGTGCCCCAGGGTCGCGACGATGGAGCTGACTTCGAGCACGGTGCGGTGTCCGCTGCGCGCGTTGACCCCGCCATAGAGACGGTAGAGCAGCGAACCGCAGGTATAGGCCACCTGGTCCTGGTGATAGAGCCGGGCGGCCTCGCGGTAATCCACCCACTCGAGTGGCATACCGGCAACGTCCGTCCGTAGCACCATTTGCGACAAACCGTGCCCCGACGACCCCGCCAATAGCTCGAATTCTGATTCGTGTTGCATGGAGCCAACGCTCATGAACTGTAAGATACGGCAGGGTTGTGCGAGAATTCAACGACTAAGGTCTCAACGGTCTCGACAAACATCGCCGGGGCGCTCGCCGATGGGCGTTCGCACCCGCCCCGCCCTCGGGCGGCTAAAGTGAGGAGAACGATATGCCGGTCACGATCGGTGCGCTCCGTGAGCGCGCGCCCGGAGAGACGCGCGTCAGCCTGGTCCCGGAGATTGCCGATAAATTGGCCGCAGCCGGCGTGCGCGTGCTGCTCGAACACGGTGCCGGCACGAACGCTCAATTTCCCGATGCCGCCTACAAAAAGGTCGAATGGGCCGACAGCGCCGAGGCGGTGCTCGCCGCGGCCGACGTGCTGCTGACGGTGCAGCCGCTGACCATTGAACAGATCGGTGGCCTCAAGAACGGCGCCATCGTGGTGGGCTTCATGCAGCCGCATTCACATGTGCCCGAGGTGAGTGCGCTGCGCGATCGGCAGATCACCAGCTTCGCGATGGAACTGGTGCCGCGCATCTCGCGCGCGCAGTCGATGGATGCGCTGTCCTCGCAGGCTGCGGTAGCAGGCTACAAGGCCGTGCTGATTGCCGCCGACACGCTCGACCGCTTCCTGCCCATGCTGACCACCGCCGCCGGCACCATCCGTCCGGCACAGGTGCTGATCGTCGGCGTCGGTGTCGCCGGGTTGCAGGCGATTGCCACCGCCAGGCGACTCGGCGCCGTGGTGGAGGCCTACGATGTTCGCAGCGCCACCAAGGAGCAGGTCAAGTCGCTGGGTGCGAAGTTCGTCGACACCGGCGTATCGGCCGAGGGCTCGGGCGGGTACGCGCGCGAGCTCACCGACGATGAGAAGCGCAAGCAGCAGGAAGTGCTCGATTCGCGCATCGCGGTAGCCGATGCAGTCATCACCACCACATCGGTTCCCGGCCGCCGCGCGCCGCGGATCGTCTCGCGCGCGGCAGTAGAACGCATGAAGCCCGGCAGCGTCATCGTCGATATCGCCGCCGAGTCCGGCGGCAACTGCGAACTCACGCAGGCCGGCCAGACCGTGCTGCATCAGGGTGTCAGGATCGTCGGTCCGGTAAACCTCGCGGCGCAGCTGGCATTTCATGCCAGCGAAATGTACTCCCGCAATCTTTACAACTTCTTGAAGAGTGCGATCGCAAAGGATGGCTCGCTCGCGATCGATTGGCAGGACGAGGTATTCGCGCAGTCCTGCCTGACGCACGCGGGCGTCATCAAACACGAGCCTACGCTCAAGCTGGTGGAGGCATCATGACCGGGATCGTCGCACTGTATATCTTCATGCTGGCCGCGTTCACCGGCTACGAGGTGATCGCGAAAGTCCCGGTCATCCTGCACACGCCGCTGATGTCGGGCTCGAACTTCGTGCACGGCATCGTGCTCGTGGGCGCAATGGTGGCGCTGGGCGCCGCCACCTCGCCGCTCGAGAAGACCATCGGCTTTATCGGCGTGCTGCTGGCAGCCGGCAATGCGGTCGGCGGCTACGCCGTCACCGAGCGCATGCTCGAGATGTTCAAGGCAAGCGGCGCGCGCAAAGGCGGCGGGGCCAAGGGGAGCCACTGATGCTCGACTACCTCAACGCCGCAGCGCTGATCCAGGCCAGCTACCTGGTCACTGCGTTCCTCTTCATCATGGGCCTCAAGCGGATGAGCTCGCCGGTTACGGCGCGCAGCGGCATCCTCTGGGCGGGCGCCGGAATGCTGGTCGCGACACTGGCGACCTTCTTCTATCCCGGCATGAGCAACTACCCGCTGATTATCATCGCCGTGGCGATCGGCGGGTCGATCGCGTGGATCAGCGGCCGTCGCGTCGCCATGACCGACATGCCGCAGATGATCGCGCTCTACAACGGCATGGGCGGCGGCGCGGCTGCTGCCATCGCCGCGGTGGAGCTGTATCGCGGCGGCGAGATGTCGCATACGGAAGCAACCCTCGCCGTGGTCGGCGCCATCATCGGTGCGATCTCCTTCAGCGGCAGCCTGATCGCCTTCGCCAAATTGCAGGGGCTGATCCGCAAGGCGGTGCGTTTCGGCGGCCAACAGCTGCTGAATCTGCTGCTGCTGGCCGGTGCCATCGTCTGTGCGGTAATGATCGCTTCCGGCATCAATGCCTCGCCTGCGGTCATCACCGGCCTGTTCGCGCTGGCGCTGGTGCTTGGCCTGTCGATGACTTTGCCGATCGGCGGCGCCGACATGCCGGTGGTGATCTCCCTCTACAACGCGTTGACCGGCCTCGCCGTTGCCTTCGAGGGATTCGTGCTCGGCAACGCCGCCATGATCATCGCCGGCACGGTGGTCGGCTCGGCCGGCACGCTGCTGACACAGTTGATGGCGCGCGCCATGAACCGCTCGCTCGGCAACGTGCTGTTCTCGGGCTTTGGTGATACCGGCGGTGCCGCCACGCAGGGTACGGTCACCGGCAGCATGAAATCCATCGATGCCGCCGACGTTGGCGTCATGCTGGCTTTTGCGCAGAAGGTCATCATCGTCCCGGGTTATGGCATGGCCGTGGCACAGGCGCAGCACAAGGTGTGGGAGTTGTCACAGCTGCTGATCGATCGCGGCGTCACCGTCCGCTTTGCCATCCACCCGGTAGCAGGCCGCATGCCCGGCCATATGAACGTGCTGCTGGCGGAAGCCGGTGTTCCCTACGATCTGATCGCCGATCTGGAAGAAGTGAATTCCGAGTTCGAGACCGCCGATGTGGCGCTGATCATCGGCGCCAACGACGTGGTCAATCCGGTGGCGCGCAACGACAAATCCAGCCCGATTTACGGCATGCCGATCCTCAACGCCGACAAGGCCAAGAACACGATCGTCATCAAGCGCGGCCAGGGCGCGGGCTTTTCGGGGATCGAGAATGCGCTGTTCTATCTGGACAACACCCGCATGCTCTACGGCGACGGCCAGGCGGCCGTGTCGCAGCTGATAGCCGCCGTCAAGGCGGCCTAGCGCACGCGCTGCGAATGCTCGCCGGGCGGCCGCTGCCCGGCGCCGCGTTCGAGTCGCAGCTGCCGCTGCCGTTGCAGCATTTCCGTTCGTTCCCGCGGCGTGGCATTGAGCCAGCGTTCACGCAACTGCGCACGCTGCGCCGGCGGCAAGGTGGAGTAGGCATGGAAATTCTGTCGCACAGCCTGCTGCTGCTGCGGCGAGAGTTGCTGAAAACGCTGCCAGCGCTGCCGGATGATGGCCTGCTGTCCAGGCGGCAACTGTTGCCAGGTCTGGAACCGTCCGCGCGCATCCAGACGCTGTTGTGGCGTCATCGACGCCCAGCGTTGGGCGCCCGTGGCCAATGCCTGCTGACGGTCGGGGGGCAAACTCGACCACTGCGGCTCGAATCGTCCGAGCGCCTGCTGCTGCTGTTGCGACAGCGACGACCACGGCACGGGTGCGCCCCCCGGTGGCGCCGGCGGCGCCGGCTCGGCGGCTGCGACCGTAAGGCTGGCCAGCAGCAGCACGGCGAACAGTGCGTAGCGGCGAATCATGGCGACGCTACCGTTTTGCCGGCGTCCGAAGGCGGATCAACGGCTGCGGGACGAGTGACTGTCGGTGGATTGGTGGCGGGAGCGGGAGCCGGTGCGGTGAGGTTATTGCCGGGAACGGCGCGCCGCGCGACCTTGTCGATGTCCGTGCGCGCGAGATAGTCATGCCAATCCTTGTCCTCGGAATCCACCGAGCCCAGAAACTCCAAAAAGCCATCGTCGGGCGACTCGGTAGCCCGAGGGGCTGTAGTCACCGTAATTGCGATCAACAGGGCTCCGAGCAGCGATATGCCGCGCCTCAAGTACCGACTGATGGCGCGCTTCCGCCTTTCGCTTCGTTGGCCGCCCATTCGTAGAAATCGTAATCCACATCCCCGTCACGGCCTAGCTGTACGGCATCGCTGTCCGCCAGCATCTCCAGATCTTCCGGTCCGGCGCTCGCCAATACACTGGCCACCGGGCTTTCACCCCGCGGTCCCACCAGGAAAAGCACCGCCAGGGTGGCCGCCGCCAGCGCACCGGCACCGGCCGGTACCCAGCGGCGCAGGGCGCCTGAATACCAGGACGGGCGAGCGGCCAGCGCCGCGTAACGCGCGCGCGTCAGCCGCGAACGCGTATGGGCCGGCAGGCCCTCAACGCTCTCGCGCAGCAATTGCCGTGTGCGCTGCTCGAACGCGGCAGCACCCTCATCGAGCGCATCGCTAAACCCATCGCTCCGGTTGTCGGCTCCGGATGTCATATGGTGAAATCTCCCAGCTTTGAACGCAGCGCCTGCAGCGCTCGAAAGTAATGTGTCTTTACGCTCCCCTGCGAACACTTCATGGCCGCCGCGGTTTCCGCAACGTCGAGACCTTCGATATTGCGCAGCAGAAAGGCTTGGCGTTGCCGTCCCGGCAGTTCCGTCAAGGCGTGTTCCAGCGCCTGAATCATCTGATCCGATTCGATCTGCGCGGCTGGGGTCGGACCCGCAGCGGGCGCCTGATCGATGGGATCGGGCATCTCTTCCTCGGCGTCCTCTCCGCGCCAGGGCAGAACACTCATGACTCTTTGCCGGACAATACGCCGGCGTTGGACGTCGCGAATCCGATTTTCCAGAATGCGGTAAAAAAGCGGCCGCCATTCTTCGGCCGGTCGCGACGCGTAGCGGTGCGCCAGCTGCATCATGGCGTCCTGCACGACGTCGAGCGCATCCGCCTCATGGCGCAGCGCGATCTGTGCGATCCTGAAGGCCTTCCGTTCCACCTCGGCCAGAAAGGTTTCGAGAGTGCGCGCACCATCCTGGGCCGAATCACGCAAGTGAGCTTTCCCGAGCGGGAGCAGATCGGATGTCTGTGATCCAAGATTAGCAAACGCGAGCATTTGCGGGGCACCGGCGCAGATAGGGGACTAGGGCTCACAGGGCAGAACGGCGCATAAATGGTTTTGGTTGACAGCGGTTTGCGCTCGCGGAAGGTCACGGAAATCATCCACTTATTTGACGCTTGTCAAAACACTGTCACGGTCGGTGGGCGCCATCTTGCCGCCGTGGCTGGAGCAGGAACTCAAAGCATTGATCCTGAAAGGAAATGCGGTTTGGTCATAATTTCATCAAATTGACATGAAAGCCGTAAAACACCGGTGATTTTGCGCGTGCAACCTGAGCTGTCCACAGACTTATCCACAGCGATTGTGGACAAAGCCGCAGCGGCCGAGCCGGCAGTGCTGCGCGTGGCGATCGATATGCCGCGCGCCACGCTGTTCGACTATCTGCCGCCGGTCGGCTTCCGCGCCGCGCAGGTGCCGCTGGGCGCACGGGTCCGTGCGCCGATCGGGACCCGCGACAGCGTCGGAGTGGTGGTTGAGTACGGCGAGCGGTCCGCGGTGGGTTCCGACCGGCTCAAGCCCATCCGGCTCCTGATCGACGACGCGGCGCTGTTTGATGAGCCGCTGCTGCGCCTGCTGCGCTGGACGGCGCAGTACTACCACCACCCGCTCGGCGAGGTGATTTCGGCCGCCATACCCAAGGCGCTGCGGGAAGGGACGTCCGCCGAACCGCAGCGGGAATGCTGGCGCATCCGGGACAGCGCGCCAGAGGCGATCGACGCCGCGCTGGATGGCCTGCGCCGCGCGCCGCAACAGCGGGCGCTGTTCTCGTTGCTGGCCGCGCAGCCCGGCGGGCTCCCCGCCGACCGGATCGCATCGCAGCTACCCAACTGGCGGCCTTCGGCGCGGGCACTGGCGGGGCGCGGGCTGCTCGAACCGTACCAAGCGCGGGATGACTCTCCGGCCGAGCAGCCTCCGGACTCCCCTGCCGACCCGGATATCCCCCCGGTGCTGTCCGAGGCGCAGCGCGAGGCGGTGGCTCGCATCGATGCGGCGGCGGGCTCCTTTGCGGCCTTCGTGCTGCAGGGCGCTACCGGCAGCGGCAAGAGCGAGGTCTACCTGCAGTGCGCTGCACGCACGCTGGCGCGCGGCGAGAATGTGCTGGTGCTGGTGCCCGAGATCGCTCTGACGCCTCAATTGGTCGAGCGATTCCGGCGGCGCCTGCCCGGCACGATCGCCGTGCTGCACTCCGGACTCACCGACGGTGAACGGCTCGCCGCCTGGCGCGAGGCGCACTCGGGCCGCGCACGTATCGTGCTCGGCACGCGCTCGGCCGTATTCGCGCCGGTCCGGCGCCTCGGGCTCATCGTGGTCGATGAAGAGCACGACAGTTCCTACAAGCAGCATGAGAGCGGCTGTCGCTACTCGGCCCGCGACCTGTGCGTGGCCCGCGCCGGCCAGGCGCGGGTCCCGGTGGTGCTGGGCTCGGCGACGCCGGCCTTCGAGACCCTGCACAACCTCGAGCTCGGCCGTTACCAGGGGTTATCGCTGCCTCGTCGCGAGGATCAGCCCGAGGCGCCCCGACTCGCGCTCATCGACCTGCGCGCGCACGCGGTGACCCAGGGGCTGGCGACCCCCGTGGTCGATGCGCTGCGCCGGCACCTCAGCGCCGGCGCGCAGGTTCTCGTCTTCATCAATCGCCGCGGCTACGCGCCCACGCTGCTGTGCACGGTCTGCGGCTGGATTGCACCCTGTCACCAGTGCGACGCGCGGCTGACGGTCCACCGGGGCGCGGCCGAACTGCGCTGCCATCACTGCGGCGCAGTTGAGCCGCTGCCGGAGCGCTGCCAGCGCTGCGGCTTTGCTGTCAAACCCGTCGGCCAGGGCACCGAGCGGGTCGAGGAGACACTGCAGAACCTGTTTCCGGGCGAGGCGCTGATCCGCCTCGACCGCGATACCGCCAGCAGTCCGGCGGAACTGGAAGCGCGCATGCGCCAGGTGAGCAGCGGCCAGGCCCGCATACTCGTGGGCACGCAGATCGTCACCAAGGGGCATCATTTTCCAGGGATCGCGCTGGCGGTCGTTCTGAATGCCGACCAGGGCCTTTTCAGTACCGACTTTCGAGCCGCCGAGCGGCTCGCCCAGACCATCGTGCAGGTCGCCGGCCGCGCCGGGCGCGAGCACTCGCGCGGCGAGGTCCTGATCCAGACCGAGTATCCCGACCACCCGCTGCTGCAAAGCCTGATAGCGGGTGGTTACGAGGGCTTTGCCGCCACGGCCCTGCGCGAACGAGAGGGCGCGCAGTGGCCGCCCTATGGCCGCCTGGCGCTGCTGCGGGCCTCGGCCCTCACTGCCGCGGCCACGCTCGATTTCCTGAATGCGGCTCGCGCGGTGGCGCCCGCCATGGCCGGCGTACGGGTGCTGGGGCCCGTCGCCGCGGCGATGGCGCGGCGAGCCGGGCGGCACTATGCGCAACTGCTGCTGGACAGTCGCGAGCGCGGCCCGCTGCACCGGCTGCTCGATCAGTGGCTGCCGCTGGTGGCCGAGCTGCCGCAGGCGCGCCGCGTGCGCTTCGCCCTCGACGTCGACCCCATCGATACGCAGTAAGCGGAGCGCCTGCGGTAGACTCGCCGGCCGATTTGCTGCGAGGACCACTGGGAGTGAAAGAGGAGCTCGAGCGACTCATCGCGCAGGCCGTCCAGTCGCTGGTCGGTTCGGTGCTGCCGCAGCCGATCGATCCGGGCGCGATCAGCGTCGAGCGCACCCGCGATGCGACTCATGGCGACTACGCCAGCAGCATCGCGTTGAAACTGGCGCGCGCTGCCCGCAAGCCGCCGCGCGAAATCGCCGAGGCGATCGTGGCGGCACTGCCGCCGAGTCCGCTGCTGACGCGCGCCGAAGTCGCCGGCGCCGGATTCATCAATTTCCATCTCGCCCCGAGCGCCCAGAGCGCGGTACTGGCGCAGGTGCTGGACCTGGCCGGCCGCTATGGCGAGAGCAACGCCGGCCGCGGTGAGAAAATCCTGCTCGAGTTCGTCTCGGCAAATCCCACCGGGCCATTGCACGTGGGCCACGGGCGCCAGGCGGCCTATGGCGCCACGCTCGCCAACCTGCTGCGCGCGGTCGGCTACGAGGTGGCGCGCGAGTACTACATCAACGATGCCGGGCGACAGATGGACATCCTGGCCGTCAGCACCTGGGTGCGCTACCTGGAACGCTGCGGCGAGACAGTGCCATTCCCCTCCAATGGCTATCGCGGCGACTACGTGCACGCCATTGCCGCGCAGCTGTTCGAGCGCTGCGGCCGCGAGCTGGCCCGCAGCGCCGCGGAGGTGGGTTCGCAGCTGCCGCCCGATGCGCCCGCGGGTGACAAGGAGCGGCATATCGATGCGCTCATCGCCCGCATGCGCGCGTTGCTGGGAGCGGCCGGCGTCGACACGGTGCTCGAAGTGTCGCTGGCCGCAATGCTCGGCGACATTCGCGAGGACCTGTCCGCCTTCGGCGTGGAATTTGATCGCTGGTATTCCGAACGCGAGCTGGTGCAGAGCGGCGCGGTCGAGCACGCGCTTGAGAAGCTCGAGGCGAACGGCCAGCTGTATCGCAAGGATGGCGCCACCTGGTTTCGGGCCAGCCAGTTCGGCGATGACGAGGATCGGGTGCTGGTGCGCGCCAACGGCCAGCGCACCTACTTCGCGCCTGACATTGCCTATCACCTGCAGAAGCGCGAGCGCGGCTTCTCACGCCTGATCGATGTGCTGGGCGCGGATCATCATGGCTATGTCGCGCGGATACGCGGCGCACTCACCGCCATGGGCGAACCCGGCGACTGCCTGGAGGCGTGCCTGATCCAGTTCGTGAGCCTGTTCCGTGGCGGGCTGAAAATTCCAATGGGCAAGCGCGAGGCGCAATTCGTGACGCTGCGGCAGCTGCGCGAGGAAGTGGGCAATGATGCCTGCCGGCTGTTCTACCTGATGCGCAGCCACGATCAGCCGCTGGATTTCGATCTCGAGCTGGCCAAATCGCGCAGCAATGAGAATCCCGTGTATTACCTGCAGTATGCGCACGCGCGCGTCTGCAGCGTGCGGCGGCAACTCGAGGCGCGCGGGCTCAGTTTCGACCAGGCGCTGGCACTGCAAAGTCTCGAGCGCCTGGAATCGACGCATGAGCAGGCGGCACTCACAGCCCTGACGCGTTACCCGGAAGTGTTGCGGCAGGCGGCCGACGCGCGCGCGCCGCATGCACTGGTGCATCACCTGCGCGAACTCGCAACCGCCTTTCACAGCTGGTACAACGCCGCCACGTTCATCGTCGAGGATGCGGGCCTGCGCAATGCGCGACTCGCGCTGGCCTTCAGCGTGCAGCAGGTGCTGGCCAACGGCCTGGCCCTGCTGGGCGTGTCGGCGCCGGAGACCATGTGAGCGGCAAGCGCCTGACCACGCGCGACTACAAAGGCGCACGCCACGGTCAGTTCGATTTCGATTTCGCGCGCTGGCGGGACCTGGGACTGGGCCTGGCGGTGGGACTATGCGTGGCCGGGGTGGTGTACGTCTCCGATCACCGCGCGCCCGAGGCGCCGCCGGCCGAGCATCCCGTGCCGCGTCGTGCGAGCGCCGCCGATGCGGCCGCCGCCAGTACCGGGACTGCGGGGACCGATGCCGCCGCCGCCGATGGCGGAAGCCCCGCTGAAGCGAAGTACGATTTCTACCATATGCTGCCGAAGTTCGAGGTGGTGGTACCCGAGAAGGAACGCGGCACGCAGGTGGCGCCCGCGGCGCAGATCGATCGGCCGGGCGTGTATTTTCTGCAGGCCGGTTCGTTTCGCGACATCAACGTGGCCGAGCGCATCCGGGCACAACTGGGCAAGCTCGGCATCGAGGCCACCGTGCAACGCGTGGCCGTCGATGCCGATGTCTGGCACCGCGTGCGCATCGGACCGATCCGCGATCTTGCCAAGCTCAACCGGCTGCGCGCGCAGCTGCGGGCGAGCGAACTGGATGCGCTGGTGATTCGCGTCGACGACTAGCGTCGATGATTGACGCTCAGGCTCGCGCGATGCGCACCATGGCCGCGATGCTGCGCTCGACGTCGGCGCCCGTGGTGGACCAGTTGCTGACGCTGATTCTCATGGCGGTGCGTCCCTGCCAGACGGTGATCCCGCACCAGCAGGTGCCCTCGGCCTGAAGCGCTGTCACCACGCGGCGGGTCCGTGCATCATCGCCGAAGGCGACCAGCAACTGGTTGAGCACCACCTCGTTGAGCACTTCGTAACCGGCTGCTGACAGCCGCGCCGCGAATTCGCGCGCCTGCGCGCAGTTGCGATCCACCAGTTCCGCCAGACCCGCGCGCCCGAGGCTGTGCAGCGCCGCCCAGACCTCGACGCCGCGCGCCCGGCGTGACAGTTCGGGGGTGTAGTCGCAGGGGCTGCGTTCGAGGCCTGCGCCGGGCAGGTAATCGGCCGTGACGGCCATGGCGGCTGCCAGCGACTGCCGGTCGCGCACGAACGCGACACCACTGTCATAGGGCACATTCAGCCATTTGTGCGCGTCTGTGGCCCAGGAGTCCGCCAGCTCCACGCCCTCGACCAGCGCCCGATGCCGCGCTGACACCTTGGCCCAGAGTCCGAAGGCGCCGTCCACGTGCACCCACGCTCCCTGTTCCTGTGCCTTCGGAATCAGGCTCGCGAACGGATCGCAGGCGCCGGTATTGACGTTGCCCGCCTGCAGGCAGCAGATCGCAGGTCCCCTGATGGCGGGCAGCGCATCGGCGCGCATGCGTCCCTGGGAGTCGACCGGCACGCGCACCACGCGCGACCGCCCCAGGCCCAGCATCCCCAACGCCTTGGTCAGGCTCGGGTGCGCCTCGCCACCGACGACCACCGTGATCGGGGGCGCGCCGAACAGACCATCGGACTCGACATCCCAGCCGGCGCGCGCCAGCACTGCATGGCGTGCCGCGGCCAGCGCGGTGAAATTCGATACCGTGGCGCCGGTGACGAATCCCCCGGTAGTGCCGGGCGGTAAGTCGAACAATTCGTTGAGCCATGCCAGCGCGACCTGTTCGAGCCGTGCCACACCCGGCGTCGGGGCCAGGAAGGCGGCGTTCTGGTCCCAGGCCGCAGCCAGCCAATTGGCTGCCAGCGCCGCGGGCAGGCTGCCGCCGATGACGAAGCCGAAGAATCGCGGCCCCGCCATCGCCATGGTGGCCGGCGACACCAGCTCGTCCAGCAGCGCCAATGTCTGTGCAGGCGGCGAGGCGGCCGCCGGCAGCGGCGTGTCCAGCCGTCGCAGGGCATCGATGGCCGCAGCAGAGGGCGCCACCGCGCGGGTCTGCACGTCCGACAGGTAGCGGGTGCAGCGTTGGCGGACGTCTTCGAGCAGCCGCAGCGAGTCGGCGGTCCAGCCGGTCTGGGGCTGCGCCGTCACGCCGATTGGGGGACGTTGAATTCCGCCCGTGTGCTCTCGAACTCCGGCAGCGCCTCGCATCGTTCCGCGAGTGCGCGCAGCGCCGGGTATGGAGCCGCGTGGGGGCTGAGCGCCAGGGCTTCGGTCAGAAAGGTGAAAGCGCAGACCGTCGTAATGTCAGCCTGTGTCAGCTGCTCGCCGATGAGCCAGCGACCCGGGCCACGCTCGCCGGCATGCCGTTCCAGTTCCGTGAGCCCGCCATGCATCTGCGTTCGGCAGCGGGCCAGCCAGGGTTCGTGGCGCCGTTCGGGTGGTCGGAAGGCACGCTCGTAGACCTGTTCGCGCGCCTTGTCGGCCACGCCCACGGCGATTGCCATCAGCTTCAGCGCTGTGCGCCGCTCACGGCCCAGGCGGGGCAGCAGCGCGCGCTGCGGGCCCACCAGCTCGTCGAGATAATCCAGCAGCGCGGCCGATTCGAGCAGCACTTCGCCATCGTCGAGCACCAGCGTCGGCACGCGCACCAGCGGGTTGTACTGGCGGATGTGTTCGAAGTCCGCACCTACCGACCAGTTGCCGTGCTCGAAGGCGATGCCGCACAGCTTCAGGCTCACCGCCACTCGCCGCACATACGGCGAGTCGTACATCCCGATCAGCAGCATCGCCGGCCGGCCTCACTCATCAACCGCGTGCCCGATCTCTATGCCCAGCGAACGCAATTTGCGATACAGGTGCGTGCGCTCCATATCGACGCGCTTGGCGAGCAGGCCGACCTTGCCATTGCACAGCATGAGCTGCTGCTGCAGGTAGGCGCGCTCGAAATGCTCGCGTGCCTCGCGCAGCGGCAGCGCCAGCAGATCGTGCTTCACCAGCGGCTCGTCGGCGGGCGTTTGGGCCGAGAGTTCCCGTTCGACTTCTTCCAGCGCGATCTCCTCGCCGCCGGCGTTGAGCAGGAAGCGGCGCGTCAGATTGCGCAGCTCGCGCACATTGTCGGGCCAGGGATAGTTGCGCAGCCGATTCTGGGCCGCCACGCTGAAGCGCCGGAAGCGCAGACCCTCGGTTTCGGTGAGCGTGTCCACGTAGTGCCGCAGCAGCTCGGGCACATCCTCGGCGTAGTCGCGCAGCGCCGGCACGCGCACCAGCAGTACCGATAACTGCGCGTACAGATCGCGGCGGAATTCCTCCGACACCACGCGACTGACGATGCCGGGGCGCGCCGAGGTGACGATGCGCGTCTCCATGGCAATCGAGTCGGCATTGCCGCCGGCATGCGTGAAGCGACCGCTTTCCAGTACGCCGCTGAGCAGGCGTTGCGTAGCCTGGGGCACATCTTCCACATCGCCGAGGAACAGCGTGCCCTTGCGCGCCTGTTCGAACAGTCCCGCGCCGGCTCCAGGGGCGCCGCTGCCAAATAGCGTCGCCGCCGCGGTGTCCTCGCGCAGCGTGCGGCAATCGAGGGTGATGAAAGGCCCGGCAGCCGTCGGCCCGGAGTGATGCACGAAGCGCGCGAGCGCCTCGCGATCGGTCCCGGACTCGCCGAGCAGCAGCAGCGGCGCGCTGTAGGCTGCGAGACGGGTGAGCTCGGTGCGCAATTGCGCGATGGTGCGGCTGCGCCCGATGGGCGCCGCGCCGGCGAGGGCTCCGGCGCTGACGAATTTACCGCTCGGCCGACGCGAGCGCGCATCGAGTGCGCGTTCGACCGTGCGCAGCAGCTTCGCCAGCGAGAGTGGCTTCTCGACAAAGTCATAGGCACCGAGGCGGGTCGCCTCGACCGCGGTTTCGACCGTGCCGTGGCCGGACATCATCACCACGGGACAGCCATCGGCCGGTTCGCTCGACCACTCGCGCAGCAGCGTGATGCCGTCGGTGTCGGGCATCCAGATGTCGAGCAGCACCAGGTCAGGTGACTGGCGCGCGCGCGCGGTACGGGCCTGGGCAGCGTCGGCCGCGACCTCGACCTCGTATCCTTCTTCTGTCAGGATTTCCTGCAGCAGCCGACGGATATCGGATTCATCATCCACGACCAGGATTTTGCCGGCACTCATGCGCGTTCCCTCCGCAGCTCCACGCGTCGTTCTCCCCCCGCTGACAGCGACCGGTCCTGGTCGCTGACTGGCAGTAACACCAGTATCTTCGCGCCGCCCTCGGGTCGGTTTTCCGCCTCGATGCGTCCGCCGTGCTCTTCGACGATTCGTTTTACGATGGCCAGTCCCAGTCCGGTACCCCGCGGTTTGCCCGTGACATAGGGGTCGAACAGGCGGCCGAGCATCTCCTTACGGAATCCGGGACCGTTGTCCGCCACACAGATTACAGCGGCAAGTGCCCCTTCTGCACGCTGTTGTCGCGTGCTCAGTTCGACACAGCCGTCGGCGACGCCCGCCAGGGCCTCGATGCCGTTGGTAATCAGATTGGCCAGCAACTGCCGCATCCGGCCCCGGTCGGCGTTGATTTCCGGCAGCGTCGGGTCCAGATCGAGGCGGATTTCGGCCGCCGGGTCCTGCAGCCGGTACAGCTCGGCCACCTCGGTGACGAGCCCATTGAGACTGAAGTGCGCCAGCCGCATGTCCGGCGCGCGCGCATATTCGGAGAATGCATTGACCATCTGCTTCATGGCATCGACCTGCTGCACGATGGTGTGCGTGGCGCGCTCGAGCACCTGCGCGTCCTCGGCATTCATGGCTCCCAGCAGCTTGCGGCGCAGGCGTTCGGCCGAGAGTTGGATCGGGGTCAGCGGGTTCTTGATCTCGTGTGCGAGGCGCCGCGCGACTTCGCCCCAGGCCGCATCGCGCTGTGCGGAGAGCAGCGCGGTTATGTCATCGAACACGATCACCACGCCGCCGTGTTCGCGCTCGTCCGGCAGCGGCGTACACGCCCACAGCAGCACGCGTTCGCCGGCCTCGCCCGGCAGGATCAGTTGTTCGCGCCATTCGTCCCAACCGGACTCCAGCCGCCCTCGCAGCTCGTCGAGAAACTTCAAAAAGCGCGGATTGCCGGTGGCGAACTGCGCCAGGTTCGCTGCCGAAGTGGCGGCGCCGAAGTCACCGCCGAGAATCGTCGCGGCCGACTGATTGGCGCTATGCAGCTGCAACGCGCGGTCGGTGACGATGACCCCGGTGGACAGCCGCGACAGGATGATCGACAACCGCTCGCGTTCGCGCTCCACTGCCTGGCGGCTGCGCTTGGCCTCCTCGCTGGCGCGGCGCAGGCGCTTGGTCATGTCATTGAATGAATGCACCAGGAAGCCCATCTCATCGCGCGAGGGCAGCGGCAGGCGCGTGTCGAAGTCGCCCTTGCCGACCGCGCGGGTGCCCGCGATCAGATCCTGTACCGGACGCGTCAGGCGCTGCGCTGAGAACACCGCGCCGTAGACGGCGGCGAGCAGCGTCAGCAGCACCACCAGTGTCAGGGTCAGGCGAAAGCTGATCTTCAGCGGCTCGCGCACCGCCGACAGGTCGCCATACTGCGAAGAGGTGTGCTGCACCGCTTCAGCCAATGCCGAGAGCGCCTGGGGCACCTGGTAGTTGATCAGCAGATAGCGACGCGTGGTGTGTGCGGACACCGCATCGGCGATCGGCGCCGCGGTCTCGATCATGTACTGACCGTCCGCCTGGGGGTTGAGGCTCACATAGCTGCGGCCCGCGGCCACCTGCAGCGCCACGTCGGGCGGCAGCGGCGCCGGCTGCTGCGCCATCGGCGAATCGCTGCTGAGCGCGGCGGCACGCCCGGTCGCATCGTAGACGATGATTTCCTTGGCCTCGATCGAGCGCCGCTCCTCATCGAGCCGCTGCAGCAGCTCCGGTCCGTGCAGCTCGCGCAACGAGCGCGCCAGGCTCTCGGTGCGGCGCGCCTGCTCGCGCAGACGCAGGTCCAGCGCCGAGCGCGACAGCACCAGCGCATCGTTCAGGCCCTGCTTGATCTCGACCCGAAACCAGCTATCGATGCCGCGGTTGATGAAGTCCAGCGAGAACAGGTACACGATCAGCAGCGGCGCGATCACCAGGCCACCGAACATCAGGACCGTGCGAACCGTCAGGCGGGATCCGGGCGCGTGATCGCGATAGTCGCGATACAGCTGCCACAGCTTGCGCGTCAGCAGCACCATCAGGGCCACCACGCCCAGGATCGTGAGCAGCAATATCCAGGGTTGCCAGCGCGAGAACAGCGCTGAATTCTCCACACTTCCTGCGAGCAGCATCAGCGCGGCGAGGCCGGCGGCAAAGGCAACTGCCGTCAGCCCGCGCACGCCGAACAGTCTCAGAGCGTGAGTGTCCATATGTACCAGTCGCTGTTGCGATGCCAGTCATCGCTCCAGAACATCAGTGCACGCATCGTGTCCGACAATCGGCCGCGGCGCACGCCCGCCCGCACCGCCACCTGCCATGGTCCCTCGCCGCGCAGCTGCGATTCCACGAGGATGGGCAAATTCTCCACCCGTCCGATCCGATCGAGCGCCTCCTCCAATGTCGGGAAGCTCTCCTGCTCGACACCCTGCTCATCGCGCAGCACGTAGCGGTCGGTCACGGCGTGATAGGTCAGCTCGCGCCGCAGCGTCATCTCCAGCACGCCCGCGTTCCACCACAGGCGCCGATGGCGCGTCACATTGCACTCCAGGTCGAATGCCAGCGTGACTCCGTCCTGCAGTGCGCTGCGAATGCGTTCGTTAATCGGGTACTGTACATGCACGTTCAGCTGCATGACGCCGCGTTCGATGACGACGAAGGCGGAGCGGATCTGGAAATCCCCATCGAGCGGACCGGCCGCGGCCCAGAGTCGGGGAGCAGCCAGCCAGCAGGACAGCGCCAGGGCGGCTGCCAGAACGATGGAAATCTTGCGCATTATTTTAGAGTCAGCCCGTCACTGTTGCGCTTAAGTCACCGTCAAGCAAGCATAATAGAAGCCATCGGTCAGCGCTTCATCGCCTGGAAGCAACTGCACCCCTGCGCGCCCCGCAAGCCAGGGCGGCGCCCCCGCCGGCGTTCCTGTGCCGGTGAGGCTGGCCCGGGGATTAGCCGCGAGCGCGGCTTCGACCACCGCGTCGTTCTCCTCCGCCAGCAGCGAGCAGGTCGAATACAGCAGCCGTCCCCCTGGCCGCAGCAGCGACAGGCAACGCTCCAGCAGCCGCCGCTGCGTGGCAGCAAATCCCGGGATATCGCCAGGCCTGCGCAACAGCCGGATATCCGGATGACGGCGGATCACACCGGTACTCGAACAGGGCGCATCCAGCAGAATGCGATCGAAAGCGACGCCGTCCCACCATTCGAGCTCGGTGCGCAGGTCCGCCGCCACCAACCGGGCCTGTCGCCGAAGGCGCGAGAGATTCTGTGAGATCAACTCGAGTCGGCCCGCATCAATGTCGACCGCCGTGAGCTCGATGGGTTCCCCGGCAGCCTCCAGCAAAGCACCGGTCTTGCCGCCCGGGGCCGCGCAGGCATCCAGCACCCGCTGCCCCGGTTCGACCTGCAGCAGCACGGAGGCGAGCTGCGCCCCGGCGTCCTGGACCGATACCAGGCCCTCGGCGAATCCGGGCAGATCGCCGACCGACCGCGGTGCCTCGAGCACCAGCGCGGAAGCCACCCAGGGGACGGTCCGGGACGCAATGCCGTGCTGCCCCAGCCGTTCGAGGCAGGCCTCGCGCGTGGTCCGGGACAGATCGATGCGCAGCGTCATGGGCGGATGCGCATTGTCGGCCTGGACGATTTGCTGCCATTGCGACGGATATTGCTGCTGAAGGGCTTCGAGCAGCCACGCCGGGTGCGCCCAGGCGGCCGCGGCATCGCGGAATACGGCGGCCTGCAGCGATTCACGCTCGCGCAGGTACCGCCGCAGCAACGCATTGACCATGGACGCGGCCCGCGGCTGACGCAGCAGGCGCGCGGCGTCGACCGCGGAGGACACCGTGGCGGCGATGGGATTGCG
>Ga0302317_10000104_pt1 | contig 80727 bp, 64 predicted proteins | sample III_Palsa_N3_3_FD_200450 | JGI IMG/M metagenome (GOLD analysis project Ga0302317, IMG submission 200450) | Peat permafrost microbial communities from Stordalen Mire near Abisko, Sweden - III_Palsa_N3_3 | ecosystem: Environmental > Terrestrial > Soil > Palsa > Peat permafrost | place: Sweden...
GTTCGTCTCCAAAATCGAGCTGGGCAAGGGCATTCCGAGCATTTCCTACAATCTCCGGCACAGCGGCGCCGCCCTGATCGACCGCGCCGACGTGCGCCAGTCGCTCAAGGAAATCGGCCGCCTGGGGCAGCTGATCGAGGCCACCCGCTCCTCCGCCGTGATCTTTCCGGAGGGCACGCGCTCGACCAGCGGCGAGATGAAGGCCTTCGCCACCGGGGGCATCAAGGTTCTGCTGAAAAAGACCCCCAGCGCCCTGGTGGTGCCGGTGTATATCCACGATACCTGGAAGCTCAACCGCTACGGCCGCTTCCCCATGCCGGTGGGTGAGCGCATCAGCTGGACGGTGTTGGCGGCGATCGAGCCGGAGGGCAAAACGCCGGACGAGGTGGCCGCTCTGGCCGAGCAAAGCATCCGCTGCGAGTACGCCGCCAGGACCCACTAGGCCGAAAACCTGGCCGTCAGCCGTAACCCCAATTGCTATAGGCTGTCATGGCCTGTTCACATTCCTGTCGCAGTTCCGTTAGCATAGCCCTACCCAACTGGGTCCATAGCACGAGGGAGACCACACCATGGCGAAAGCCGGCAAGAAGAAACCAGCGGCAGCAGCAAAGAAGCCCGCTGCGAAAAAGGCGGTAGCGAAAAAGGCAGTGGCCAAGAAGGCTGCGCCGAAAAAGGCAGTTGCCAAGAAAGCCAAGCGCAAGCCCAGCGCCGCTCTGATGAAGGCGGTAACACCGAGTGCCTTGTTGGCCGAGATCGTCGGCTCCAAGCCCATTCCGCGCGGGCAGATCACCAAGAACCTGTGGACGTACATCAAGAAGTTCGGTCTGCAGGACAAGATCAACAAGCGCATGATCAACGCCGACGAGAAGCTGAAGAAGATCTTCGGCGGCAAGTCGGTGGTCAACATGTTTGAAATGACCAAGCTGGTCAGCAAGCACATCAGCTGAAACAGTTGGTGCGGCGGCCCGGGCGACAAGCGCTCGGGCCGCTGATTCTGAAGAAACCCCGGATTTTACTTATCCCCTGCGGGCCTGCCATGCGCCAGGTCCTGCCGCGCGGCGCGCGGGAAGAAGCTGCGCGTCCGCTCCACCAGGGCATGCCGCGGCGGAGCGGCATTGCGGTCCCGCCGGCCGGGGCTGCCGCCAAGGGCTACAGCAAACAATGAACGAGCGAGACTGGGACCGCGTCGCCGGCTCATGGGACGAGCACATCATGAGCTCGCTGCATGAGAACGTGAACGGCAGCATCGCCGCGCTGATCGCCGCCACCGCCGCCTCCCACCGCAGCATTCTCGACTACGGCTGCGGCGTGGGGGGCTACCTGCCGCTGCTGTCCGCCCGCTTCGACCAGGTGGTGGGCGTCGACTATTCCGCCAGATGCGTCGAGCAGGCCCAGGCGCAGACGCGCGAACTGCCGAACGTGCGGGTGCAGACGGTCAAGCAGTTCGCCCGGCCGGGCAACGGCGGCTCGTTCGACGCAGTGCTGATGGCCAATGTGCTGCTGCACCCGCGGCCGCCGGTGCGCGCCCGCATCCTCGATCTGGCCCTGGCGCGGCTCAGGCCGGGCGGCGTCCTGCTGCTGCTGCTGCCGGCGATCGAGTCGGTGCACCTGTCCGAGGCCGTGCGCCATGCCCACACCCGCCGGCGCCGTTCCGCCTATTCGCGCCCGGCCGGCGCCGGGGCTTTCGATCCCGGCGTGATCGGCATCAACGGCCAGGCCACCAAGCATTATTCGGCCGAGGAGATCCCGCTGCTGCTGCAAGCCCGGCGGCTGAGCCTGACCAGCCTGGCCCGGGCGGAATACTCCTGGCGTTCCGAGTCCTTCGATCGTCTCGATCACCGCATCGCGGCGCGCCCCTGGGACTGGCTGGTGAGCGCCACGCGCCGCTGAGCGGCCAACCCCTTCGGCGCTACTGCGGTGACGCCGGCGCGGCCTCGCGCGCGGTGCCGGGCGGCGGCTCTAGTGGAGGCCCCGCTTGCGGCAGATTGCTCCGCGGCGGTGATGGCATTGGGGTTGTAGGCCACCCAGTGCCCGCTGCGGGCACGATCGGCGCAGGTGCCGCCTTCGCCCGGCCCAGTGGCGGGTCGTTGTCACGGAAGAACAACCCACATCGGCGGGGCACAGGGCCAGGCGAAGAGCGGCGTGATATTGATAGCACCCGGGGCGCAAGGCCCCGCCCGTTTTAACCATCCCTTTACGTCGCCGCATCAGATGCGCGCCGATGCCGATGCGGCATGTAAACCCTTCGTAAAGAGCCGCCGCGCGCCTGCGCTGGTGCGCCAGAGTACCGCGCGAAACACGAATTCCACCGTGACCGATCGGCCTGCCGCGACGCCGCCAGGCGGCTCCGGCTCTCCTCCATACTAAGGAAACGATTTGATGAAACACGCTGCCGGGAAGAATTCTTCTCCTGCCCTTGCACGCCGCATGGCGCCGCTGCTGCTGGTCGCCGTGCTGACCGGACTGGCCGACTGCGGCGGTACCTCCACCACCTGCTGGAACCTGCCCATCGCCGACGGGCTGATCGGCCAGATCGCCTACACCAGCGCCACCGCCAATCCCGATGGCGTCGACAGCCAGTACATCAGCGGCCCGCGCGGCTCGGTAGCGATCAGCGGCACCACCCTATATGTGGTGGACACGCTCAACAGCCGCATCCTCGGCTACGACAGCATCCCCAGCGGCATCGCCGGCACCGCCTCGTTCGAGCTGGGGCAGGGCGACGATACCGGCACCGACTTCAGCGACAACAGCACCAACGGCGGCGAATACGGCCTGGCCAATCCGAGCAAGGTGTCGATCGCCACCGACGACAGCACCACCTATTTCGTGGTGACGGACACCGCCAACAACCGCGTGCTGATCTGGAATTCCCTGCCCACCGCCAACACCGCGGCGGACGTGGTGATCGGCCAGACCGATTACGACGGCGATTCGCCCAACCAGGGCAACTCCGCGCCCACCGCCGCCACCCTGAGCAATCCCACCTCGGCGATGATCGCCAACGGCAAGCTGTTCGTGGTCGACCAGAACAACAACCGCGTGCTGATCTGGAACAGCATCCCGACCAGCAACGACACCGCCGCCGACCTGGTGCTGGGGCAGTCCGGCTTCACCACCGCCACCGCCAGCATCGACACTTATTCGTCGACGCTGCTGAGCTACACCATGGCGATGAACCAGCCCTCCGACCTGTGGACCGATGGCCGCGGCAACCTGTTCATCGCCGACACCGGCAACCACCGCGTGCTGTACTACTCGGTGGTGCCCACCGGCGACAATCCGCAGGCCACCTACGTCATCGGCCAGACCGCGTTCGGCCAGAACAGCGCGGCCTCCGGCGCGGCGCACCTGGACGCGCCCTGGGGCGTCTACTCCGACGGCTCCAATCTCTTCGTCGGCGATACCGGCAACAACCGCGTGCTTGAATTCTCGCTCAGCTCCCTGGCTTCCGGCGTGGACGCCGAATACGTCTTCGGCCAGGAGGACTTCACCCACACCGCCTACAACGACGACGACCAGAATGGCGAGAACGGCGACCAGCAGAACAGCCAGACCAACACCGATCCGACCGACAATACCCTGCACAGTCCCAAGGGCGTCTACGCCACTTCCAGCGGCTCGCTCTACATCGCCGACTCCGGCAACAACCGCGTCATGCAGTTCGCCAGCGATGCCGGCGTCAACGGCACCGACACTGGTCTGTGCCAGCAGTAAGAGCTTTATGAAGCAATCGTAAAAGGCGGCGGGGCGGGGTGCTTCGCCGCCTATGCTGGCTCTCGCGTGCCAGGGCGGGTGTGACCCTGCCGCGCCCCCGATCTCATCCGACCGGAATCGAGTCCATGTCCGCATTGTTCCGCAGCACGTTGCTGCTGGCCGCCGCGCTGCCGCTCTGCGCCTGCCAGAAAAACTACACCGCCTATGCGCTGACCAGCACCGGTTCGATCATCGAGTTCGATACCGGCTCGCCGACCAGCATCATCGCCACCGAGACGGTCAGCGGCCTCGCCAGCGGCGAGACCCTGGTGCAGATCGCCTACCGCCCCGAGGACGACACGCTCTACGGCATCACCAGCGACAACCTGCTGTGCACCGTCGATCCCGGCACCGGCGTGGCGACGTTGGTCAGCAGCACGGCATTCAGCAGCGACACGCTGTCCAGCCCGGCGATCGATTTCGATCCGGTGCTGGATCAGTTGCGTGTCATCACCACCGAATACAACCTGCGTGTCGCCAGCGACGGCACGCTGGTCGAGTCCAACACCAAGCTGGCTTTCGACAGCGACGACACCTACAGCGGCGACACGCCGCAGATCGCGGCGATCACCTACGCCAACCCGGACTCCGGCGCCACCTCCACCACGCTCTACGCGCTGGACGTGACCACGCAGAGCCTGCTGCGCGTCGGCAATGCCGCTGTCAGTACCAGCAGCAGCGCCGACAGCGGCGACCTGCACACCATCGGCAGCATCGGCGTCAGCTTCACCGCCGATGCCGGGCTCAGCATCCGCTCCGGCAGCGACACCGCCTACGCGGCCCTGCAGCAGAGCGGCAGCGGCGCGGCCTTGTACACCATCGACCTCAGCGACGGCGCGGCGGCGGAAGTGGGACTCATCGGCGGCGGCGACCAGACGCTGATTTCGCTGGCGCTGGTACCAGGCAGTTGAAGCGTGCGCCGCAACGTTTGTAAAGCTGGGGTAAAGATGCCGCATCGCCAGCGTGCTTGGCCTTAGTATGGATGCGTCGACACCAACCCGGAACGACACGGCGGAAACATCGAGCAGATGTCAGGCCGGCGCTCCGGATCCGTCGATGAGTTGCAGGAATTTTCGCAGCGGCTGCGCCGGCCGCTGCGAGTCGAACTCACCACTCGGTATTCCCTGCCGGTGGTGTGTGGCCCGGTTGACGTCTTCCCCATTCGTCAACCACAGCGGAGGCGCCAGTGCAGGTGGTCCCCCTGCCTCGCTGGCGCCTTCTTTTTTTTGCCCGCGGCCGCAATGAAAGCCCCGCGCCGGCTTCTCGTGATCCGCGCCGCTCGCGCAGCGGCGCCAGCCGTCCATCGCTCCCGGCTTTGCAATCCTTCTCCGCACGCGATCAAATGAACCAGCTCAATCCTTTCCTGTCCGGTCCGATGAAGCACGAAGACAAGTCCGCCGCGGCGCGCATCCTGCTGATCGACGACGATCGCAAGCTGCTGCGCATGCTGGCGGAATACCTGGAGGTGCAGGGCTATGTCGTGGCGGCGGCGCACGACGGCGCCGAGGGCGTGGCGCGCGCACGGGCCGAGTCCTGGGACCTGATCGTGCTGGACGTGATGATGCCCAACGTCAACGGCTTCGAGGTGTTGCGGCTGCTGCGCCAGACCTCGCAGCTGCCGGTGCTGATGCTCACCGCGCGCGGCGGCGACGAGGACCGCATTCACGGCCTGGAGGGCGGGGCGGACGACTACGTGCCGAAAACCGCTTCCTCGCGCGAGCTGCTGGCGCGCATCCGCGCCCTGCTGCGGCGCGCGGCGCTGGCGGCGCCGGCGGCGGAGCAGCCGCGGCAGATCGCGGTCGGGGACCTGTGCATCGACAGTGCGGCGCGCAGCGTTGCGCAGCGCGGCGTGGCGCTGAGCCTGACGCCGGTGGAATTCGACCTGCTGCTGGCCCTGGCGCGCTATCGCGGCAGCGTGCGCAGCCGCGAGCAATTGCTGGAGCAGGTGCGCGACCGCGAGTTTGCCGCCTTCGACCGTTCCATCGACGTGCATATCGCCAGCCTGCGCCGCAAGCTGGCGGACGACCCGCGCACGCCGCGCTATATCCGCACCGTGCGCGCCGCGGGCTACCTGATGGTCGACGCGCAAGCCGCTGCGCCGTGACCGCAGCCACGGCGAGGGGACGCCGGTGAAAATACGCAGCTCGCTTTACGCCAAGATGCTGCTGTGGCTGGTTCTGAACCTGCTGCTGATCGTCGGCCTGTTCCTGGCTCTGCCGGGCCGCTCCGGCTTGGGCTGGAACATGCTGTTGTCGGAGCCGGTGCGCGACCGCCTGCTGACCGTCGGCGAGCGCGTCGGCAGGGACCTGTCGCTGACGCCGGAAGCCGGCTGGGATCAGGTTCTAGCCAGCTACGCCGCGGAATACGGCGTCAGCTTCGCGCTCGATCAGCCCGGTCCACCGGGCGGGCCTTCCCGTGGCGGCGCCGCGGACGCCCCGGATGGCCCGGGCGCTCCGCCGCCACCGCCGCCGTCCGGCCCCGGCGGGCCGCCGCGCGGCGCGTTCGGTTCCGGCCCGCCGCCCGATGCGCCCACGCCGCCCGCCAACGGCGATGGCCCCGGATCGCACGGGCCGCCGCCCTTCGCCGATCGCCGCATGCGCGGCGACCTCATCGCCATCAGCCATCCACGGTCCTTCGACGGCTACGAACTGCGCATCCCGGCCCAGCTGGAACGCAGCGGCCAGCCGGCGCGGCCGCTGCTGCTGCAGGTGCGGGCGGCGGGCCTGCACGAGCTGCTGGGCTTTCTCGGCGTGACCGAATGGCTGCTGTTCGCCGTACTGGTGATTACCTTGTCGGCGCTGCTGTGGTGGCCCTTCATCTGGGGCATCGCCCGCACCGTGGTGCGGGTCACCGCCGCCACCCACGACATCGCCGCAGGCCGCTTCGAGACGCGCGTCGGCACGCGCCGCAACGACGAGCTGGGCCGTCTGGCCGATTCGGTGAACCTCATGGCCGAGCGTCTGCAGAGCTACGTCTCGGGGCAGAAGCAGTTCCTCGCCGACGTCGCCCATGAGGTCACTTCGCCGCTGGCGCGGATGCAGATGGGCCTGGGCATCCTCGAATCGCGCCTGGGCGAGGATGCCCAGCACAGCCTGCACGACGTGCAGGAGGAAGCGCAGCAGATGTCGCGCCTGCTCAACGAATTGCTGCTGTTCTCTCGCGCCGGCATGGAGGCCGAGCGCGGCTCGCTGGCCGCGGTGGAGCTGCGTCCGCTGCTGCTGCAGGCGCTGCAACACGAGGATCCGCGGCAGCGGCTGCGGCCGGACATCGTGGCGGGCCTGCGCGCCATGGCGCGCCCCGATCTGCTGCAGCGCGCCGTCGCCAACCTGGTGCGCAACGCCCTGCGCTATGCCGGCGATGCGCCGGTGGAGCTGAGCGCGGCGCGCGGCGGCCAGGCCATCCACATCCTGGTGCGCGACCGCGGGCCGGGCGTGCCGGAAGCCGCCCTGGCGCGGCTGGGCGAGCCGTTCTACCGCCCCGAGGTGTCGCGCGACCGCGACAGCGGCGGCACCGGCCTGGGCCTGGCGATCGTCAAGCGCTGTGTCGAAGCCTGCGGCGGCAACGTGGTCTTCCGCAATCGCGAGGGCGGCGGCTTCGAGGCGGAAATCCGGCTCGAAGCGGCGGATTGAAACTGCCCGGCGGCCTCTCAGAGCTTCGAGTATTCCAGCCTGGCCTGCTGCAGGATCGGCACGTTGGGATCGGCGCTCTTCCAGGCGGCGAAGAATTTTTCGTAGTCGCCGCGGCAGGCCGCCAGCTTGCCTTCGAGCCGTTCGGCGCGGGCCAGCCCGAGCAGGGACAGATCGTACAGGTGTGAAATCGGCTCGACCCCGGGATTGTCCAGGATCTTGTGGAACTCGATGGCGGCATGGGCGCCGTCACCGGCGGCCAGATAGGCGCGTGCCCGTACATAGGGCGCATCGTAGGTGCGCATGTCATAGAGCAGGGCCGGTTGCAGGTCTGCCACCGCCTCCGCCGGCTGGCCGCGCCGCAGCGCCAGCGCCGCGCGCGTTTCCGGCGCGAACACCTGGTTCAGCAGCGTGTCCGCGGGCCGCTGCTGCAGGTCCTTGCGCAACTGCTCCTGCAAGCGGTCGACATCGCCGATCTCGGCCGTGGCGAACAGATAGTCCGCCGAATCGAAGCCGGCCGGCACGCTGTCGAGCAGTGCGTGAGCCCGCTGCTCCATGCCGAAGTCCAGCAGGATGCGCGCATTCGGCGCGGCGGTGAAGTTGCTCAGGCCCTGCTGCGCGCCCTGCGCCACCACTTGCTGAAACAGGCTGTCGCCCTGGGCGATGCGGCCTTCGCTGTAGGCGATCAGGGCGGTCTTCAGCAGGATGTTGCGCTCGGCCGGCTTGCCCTTGGCCCAGGCGATTTCCGCGGCGACTGCCGCGTCGTCGTGCCGGGCGTGAGCCAGTTCCAGCAACTGGCCGTGGGTGTCGTCGCCGGCAAGGCCCCTGGTCACGGCCTCTTCACAGGCGGCTTGCGCCTGCGCGAACTGGTTGGCGTGCTTGTATGCCCGGCACAGCACCACGTAGCTGGCTTCCTTGTCCGGATTCAGCGCCAGCGCGCGCTTGCCCGCCTCGATGGCATCCGCATAGCGCCCGACCCAGTTTTCCGCATTGGACAGATTGGTCCAGGGCACCGAGTCCTGCGGATAGGTCTCGGCCCATGCCTGGAAGTTGCGGATGGTCTCCTCGAAATCCCGGGTCAGGATCTGGTGGTAGCGCGAAACGATGAGCAGCTTTTCGCGCTCGCCGACGCCGTCGCGCAGCGCATAAGCCTTGGCGATGTTGTCGGTGTCCTGCGGACTTTGCGTGAGACTGTTGTAGACCGCGGCAAGATCGGCATAAGCCGCCGCGAAATCCGGGTCCAGCTCGACGGCGTGCTGGAACAGCGGGATCGATTCCGCGCGCTTGCCGTGGCCATAAAGATAGGCACCCTCAGAGTAGGCCTTGAGCGCCTCGAACGAAACCGTCCTCTGCTGCTGCAGCGGCACATCGAAGCGCTTGATCGAATCCAGCGACTCGCCCAGCCTGGCGCGCATGCCGCTGGCCAGGCCGTCCAGTGTCGCCAGGGTTGCTTCCTTGCTGTCGGCCTCCCCCTTCTGCTCGGCCAGAATTTCGCCCGTGCCGCAGGCGCTGGCAGTAAGGGTCAGCAGGTACTTCTGTCCCAGGGCGGCAATGGAGCCGTCCAGCACCGCCTTGCCCTCGTTGCGCGCGCAGACCTCCTGCGCCAGCGCCGGCGTCAGTTTCTCATCCTTGGCACGGGTCATCAGCAGCAGGGTGCTTTGCACCTGCTGCTCCGGCAGCACCGTGAGAAACGGCGACTGCACCAGGTCGATCTCCAGCGCCTTGGCCAATGCCTGGTCGAAGGCCGGGTCCGGGCTGAGATTCTGGAATTCCGCCAGCACGATGAGATTGCGCTCCGTCGAATGGTGTGAGCCGCGCCACTGCAGGAAGCAATAGAACAGTCCCACCGCCAGCAGAGGCAAGGCCGCAACGAGCAGCATGCGCCGGCTCGGCAGGGTCGAACGCTGGAGCGATCGCGGGGCCGCGGCCGGCGGGCTCGGTGCCGGGATCTGCGCCGGCGTCCGCGCCGGGGGAGCGATGCCCGCATCCGCCGGGGCCGGGCCGTTTGCTGTCGCAACATCGTCCGTCTGCCGCGACACGCGCTGCACCGGCGCGGTGAAGCGATAGCCGCGCCCGGGGGCGGTGACGATGAAGCGGTCCAGCTCTCCGGGACCGCTGAGCGCTTTGCGCAGGGCGAAGATGCTCTGGCTGAGACTGCCTTCCTCGACGATCCGGCCTGGCCAGATCGCCTCCAGCAACTCGTCCTTGCCCAGTACGCGGTCGGGGTTTTCGAGCAGGTAAAGCAGGGTGTCGAAGACCCTGGGCGACAGCGAAACCGTGACGCCGTCGCGCAGCAGGGTGCGTTTCAGCGGGTCTACCCGGAACGGGCCGAACGCGTACAAGCCCTTGTCCCGTAAGGAGGTATCCACGCTTTAAGAAACCTTCAGAAATTTTGAGGACGATTTTGAGGACTTGTGAGAGACCGATCTTTTAGAACTTGACCCAAGGGGACTGTAGCCGGACCCGATCGGCGCGGCAAGGAACAACTGTGTGCCCAATCACACAGTTGCCCGCTCGATGCCACCGGCGCTGGACCCCGCATGGATGGATGCAACCGGAATTGCGGATATAGGGAGTCGAGATGAAAGCGATCTTCAAGGGATGGAACCTGTGGAGTGTGGCGACATGGGGCTTGTTCACCGTCGCTCTGGTCTGCGTCGAATCGGCGCGCGCCCAGGACATCGGCACGGAAACGGTGCTGCATTCGTTTTCCGGCACCTTCAACGACGGCAGCGAACCGACCGGCCTGGTGCAGCTTTCCGACGGCTCCCTGTACGGGGTCACGGTCGGCTATGTTTATCAGAACTCATTGGTCAGCGAGGACAATGTTTTTTTCAAAATCACCACGACCGGCACCTACACCCCGCTGGCCAACGGCTGCGGCACCGCCACCGGCTGCACCACCGGAGCGCAGGTCGGCAGGGATGCGAGCAGTTCGCTGATCAACGGCGGTGACGGCAATCTCTACGCCATTGCATCGATCAACAGCTACGACCAGTTCTATCAATTGACGCCACAGGGAGCGTTCACCGCGCTTTACAGGTTCCCGAGCTATTACACCAATAACGCGGATTTTCCCGGCGGCAGCCAGCTGATTCTGGGCAGCGACGGCAATTTCTACGGCACGGCGTATGGCGGCCCGTCCTACGGCGCCATCTACCGCCTGACTCCCGGCGGCGTCTTCACCCAGCTCTACGCCTTCACCAAGCTGAGCTCCGGCAATCCCCAGGTCAACAGCGATGGCGCCTACCTGAATGCGCCCCTGGCCGAAGGAACCGATGGCAACTTCTACGGCGTGGCCTTGTATGGCGGCGTGAACGGGTCGGGCACCATCTTCAAGATCACACCGGGCGGCGTGTTCAGCGTGCTGTACGCCTTCAGCGCGGACGGCGACGAGGATCTCAGCACCTCGCACAATGCCGACGGCGCGGCCCCGGGCGCCGGGTTGGTGCTGGGCCAGGACGGCAATTTCTACGGCACCACGCAGTTTGGCGGCGCGTACGGCGTTGGCACGATTTTCAAGATCACGCCTGCCGGTGTCTTCACCAAGCTGCATGACTTTGGCAACACGCCGCAGGCTTCGATCACCATTTCCGCCACCCCTTCCACCATCACGGCGGGACAGAGCGCAATCCTGGCCTGGGCCTTCGCCGGTACCAACGACTTCTACGAAGGCGGCACACCCGTCAGCAAGCTCACCCTGGGCACCGACGGGAACCTCTACGGCGTCGCCGGATCGCCGCTCGCGGGACCTTCCGGCGGTGAAGCTGGCGGCGGGCAATACGGCAACGGCATTGCTTTCCAGATCACGCCCGACGGCAGCTTCACCATCCTCTATTCGTTTGGAAGCAATGCCCAGGATGGGACCTTTCCCTACGCCAGCCTGATTCAGGGCAGCGACGGCAATTTCTACGGCACCACATACGCCGGCGGCGCCAACCCTGCCTTGAGTGGAGAATTCGGCGGTACCGTCTTCAAGCTCGCCGTGGGCCCGGCACCCGCAGCGGCGCCGCCCTGTACGGCAAGCGGCGCATGGAGCGGCTCCGAATCGGCCAGCGGAAGCTTCACCGCCGCTCCGACGACCCCCGGCACCTACACTTACACCCTGACCTGCACCAGCAACACCAACCAGGTCGTTTCGCAGAACGTGACGCTCACCGTGACCGCCGCCGCGGCACTGCCGACCGTCACTATCGCCGCCAACCCCACCAGCCTGGTCCTCGGCAACAGCGCCACCCTCACCTGGTCTTCCACCAACGCTACCAGCTGCACCGCCAGCGGCGCCTGGAGCGGCACCGAAGCCGTTAGCGGGATGCAGGGTGTGACACCCGTCGCGACCGGCACCAGCAGCTATGCCCTCACCTGCACCGGCAGCGGCGGCAGCATCACCAGCACGGCGACAGTCACCGTCACCGCGCCGCCGTTGCCGACCGTCACCATCGCCGCCAACCCCGCAAGCCTGGTGCTCGGCGGCAGTTCCATCCTGAGCTGGTCTTCCACCAACGCCACTGCCTGCGCCGCCAGCGGCGCCTGGAGCGGCACCGAAGCCGTTAGTGGGATGCAGGGTGTGACGCCCGTCGCCACCGGCACCAGCAGCTATGCCCTCTCTTGCACCGGCAGCGGGGGTAGCGTCACCGGCACGGCGACAGTCACCGTCACCGCGCCGCCGTTACCGACCGTCACCATTGCCGCCAACCCCGCCAGCCTGGTGCTCGGCGGCAGTTCCACCCTGAACTGGTCTTCCACCAACGCCACCGCTTGTACCGCCGGAAGCGCCTGGAGTGGCCCCGAAGCCACCAGCGGCACGCAGAGCGTCACGCCCACCGCCACCGGCACCAGCAGCTATGACCTTACCTGCACCGGCAGCGGCGGCAGTGTCACCAGCACGGCGACGGTCACCGTCACCGCGCCGCCGTTGCCGACCGTCACCATCGCCGCCAATCCCGCCAGCCTGGTCCTCGGCAACAGCTCGACCCTGAGCTGGTCTTCCGCCAACGCCACCAGCTGCACCGCCAGCGGCGCCTGGAGCGGCACTGAAGCCGTTAGTGGGACGCAGAACGTCACGCCCGTCGCCACCGGTACCAACAGCTACGCCCTCACCTGCACCGGCAGCGGCGGCAGCACCACCAGCACCGCGACGGTCAGCGTCACTGCGCCGGCGCCCACCGTGATGATCGCCATCAGCCCGACCGCCATTGCCACCGGCCAGAGCGCCACCCTGAGCTGGTCCTCCACCAACGCTACCAGCTGCACTGCCAGCGGGGCCTGGAGCGGCACTGAAGCCACCAGCGGCAGCCTCTCCGAAAGCCCGTCTGCCGCAGGCACCGACGTCTACACCCTCAGCTGCACCGGCAGCGGCGGCACCACCATCGCCTCCGCCACGCTCACCGTCAGCGCTGTAGCGCCGCCGCCTCCCGCTGCGCCGACGGTGACCATCGCGGCCAATCCACCCGACATCACCCTGGGCCAGAGCACCACCCTGAGCTGGTCCTCCACCAATGCCACCAGCTGCACCGCCAGCGGTGCCTGGAACGGCGCCGAGCCCACCGGAGGAAGCATGAACGAGAGCCCGGATGCGGCAGGCAGCGACGCCTACACCCTGAACTGCTCCGGCGCCGGCGGATCGGCGAGCGCTTCGGCCAGCGTCACCGTCACCGCGGCAACCCCCGCGGCACCGACGCTCAGCATCACGGCACAACCGGCGGCCATCACCCTGGGCCAGAGCACCACCCTGAACTGGTCCTCCGCCAACGCCGGCAGCTGCAGCGCCAGCGGCGCCTGGAGCGGGGAAGAAGACACGGCAGGCGAACAGGCGGAAACGCCCGCCGCCACCGGCGCCGCGATCTATACGCTAAGCTGCTCCGGCCCCGGCGGCAACGTCGTGGCGGCGGTCACGGTGACGGTTTCCGCGCCGGTGACCACCACCGAGCTGACCGGCAAAGCCGGCGGTGGCGGATTTGGCTTCGGCAGCCTGTTCGGCCTGGGGCTGTTTGCCCTGCTGCGGCAGCGCTACGTCCGGCGCCACCTCGGTTACCTCATGATGTTGTTCTGCGTGCCGGCCTTCGCCCAGGATCTGGATTTCGATATCGGCAAGACTTACCTGGGCGTGCGCGGCGGCGTCGCCACTTACATCGTCGATCGCTCCGCGGTGAACGGCAGCCTGTCCGCCGATGGCGACGCCGCCACCGTCAATTCGATCGACCATCACAAGGGCGCCGGCGTGCTCTATGCCGGCGTACCCTTCTACCACGGTCTTTCGCTCGAATTGGGTTATGCCGACCTGGGCATCTACCACGTCAGCCTGTCCACCACCAGCGCCAATGTCGGGCAGGTGGCGGCGGATACCGTCGGCCGGCTCAAGCCGGCGGGGCGCGGCATCACCCTGGGATTGGGTGGCCCCTTCGACCTGGGGCGCTGGTTCGCGGTCGAGCCGCATCTGGGCGCGCTGATCTACCAGTCCAAGCAGGAAGTGTTCACCCCCGGCGGCACCTACTCCAAGGGTGACTACGGCGTGGGCCTGGATGCCGGGATCGCCTTGCTGGTGCATCCGTTCCGTCCGGTCTATGCCGGCGCGGGATTCGAGTGCTTCGATACCGGTGGCGGCTGCAATGTAAGACTTGCTTCGCTGCAGCTGGAGTATCACTTCGGGCGGTAGCAACGAAGCGAAATCCGGCGGAGCGGTGTCGACGGAGCGATGCGCATCGGCAATTTCGCGGCATGGCCGGAGCCGCCGCCGGCTTGGTAAACCTTGTGTAAATCTTCCGTGGTGCGATGCGGCCGGCGGCGTAATGTCGCGTACTCGAATAAAACGGAAGGAACGCTCATGCACCGGAATATCCTCATCGGATTGCTGTCGGCGATGCTCGGCCCGCTCGCCTGCGGCAATGTCGCCCTGGCCGATGGCGGGCCCGGCGACGAGCGGCCGCCGCCGGCCGATGCGCCGCTCGACGGTGACCGTCCCGACGCGCCGCCGCACGGCCACGGTCCGGGTGCGGCTCCAGCTCCGGGGGGCGGGCCGGAGTTCGGGCCGCCGCAGGAAGTGATGCAGACGGCCAGCGAGATCGAGCGCCTGTACCGGGAGCAAGGCAAACCCAGGGAGGCGGTCGCGTTGTACCAGGAACTGCTGGCCAAGACCCGGGATCCGCTGGTCCGCCATTTCGCCTACGACAGCATTGCCCGCATCGAATTGCAGCCCGCCGACGCCGACAAGGCCGTGGCCACGCTGAAGCAGAGCCTGGATGAAAGCCTGCAGCATCTGAATCAGATGCCGCCTGCGGGCCGGCCGGGCAAGGACGGCCAGTTGCCTTGATATCGTCGCGGGCGGCCCGCGCGGTGCAGGCTGCCGCCCAAGCTTCAGTCTAGGCTTCCTGCCGCACTTTCCCTGGGGCGAATCCCTGCACCCGCTTGAAGGCGCGGCGGAAGGCCGCCTCGGTCTGGTAGCCCAGGCGCTCGGCGATGCGCGCCACGCTCTGGTTGGGATCGCGCAGCAGGCGCACCGCCTCGGCCATGCGCCACTCGGTCAGGTACTGCATCGGCGCCACGCCGAGCACGGCGGAGAAGTGCTCGCAGAAAGCGGTGCGCGACAGCAGCGCCGCCTCGGCCAGGTCGGCGATGCTCCAGTTGCGGCCCGGATCGTCGTGCATCGCCGCCAGCGCGCGCGACAGGCGCGGATCGTTGAGCGCGGCGAGCAGGCCCTGCCGCGGCAGGTCCTTCACCACATGGCTGCGGATCGCCAGCACCAGCAGCGAGTCGGCCAGCTTGTTCAGCACCAGCTGGTTGCCGAACAGCGACTGGCTCGATTGCGCCGCCATCATCTCGCCGAGCGCACGGAAATGCCCGGACTCTTCCGGATCGCGCACCACAAAGTAATCCGGCAGCGAGTCCAGCACCGCATTGCGCTTGCCGCCCTGCGAGGTGAATTCGCCGCACAGCATGGCAGTGTCCGCCGGCACCTCGACGCCGTTGCGCAGCACCTGGCATAGCGTGTGGGCGCGGCCGCGCGGAAACACGATCAGGTCGCCGGCGCCGAGGGTGATGGCTTCAGGCAGGTAATTCGCTTCCACCCGGCACTTGCCGGAACTGATCAGGTGGAAGATGCCGCGGTCCATCTGCGGCTCGCGATCGATCCACTCGCCGCAATAGGTGACGTTGTCGGTGATACGGGCGGATATCTGGTACGCGCCCATGATGGAGGCGAATACTTTTTCCGCGGACTGTTCGAGCATGCGCCTAATTTAGCACGCTGCCCATTGCAGCCCGGTGCCATCCCGCGCCCCTGCTCCATCCAGTGAAACCCCCACCCATTGTCATCCTGAGCGGAGCGAAGGATCTGGCCTTGTGCGCAGGCCAGGTCCCTCAAGCCCCTCTTTCAGTCGGGGGAACCCTCAAGCCACCTTGGGGAAATCCAGGGGCGTGTCGTTGACCCGGTTCACCATGTTGGTGAAGAGGATGGCGCTGATCGCGTAGATCGCCTCGATGATCTGGCGGTCGTCGTAACCGGCGGCCTGCAGGCCTTCCACCGCCTCGGCCGGCAGCGTGCCGGAGGTCTTCACCAGGCTCACGGCGAAACGGACCAGGGCGTCGATGCTGGCGTCCTCATCGTAGGCACCGCTGCGCAGCTTGCGGGTCTGCTCAAGGCTGTAACCGGCCGCCTTGGCGGCCATGGTGTGCGCGGCCACGCAATAGTCGCATTGGGTGGCCTCGCTGACGGCCAGGTTGATGGCTTCGATCCGGCGCGCGCCCAGCGTACCCTTCTTCAGCACGGCGCTGCCCTGCAGCACCACGCCCAATACCGCCGGGGCGTTGCTGCCGACAGTGGTGTAGGCATTGGGCACCTTGCCCATGGCCTGCCGGATGGCGGAAAACAGCGGGGCGGCTTCTTCGCCGGCCTCGGCGACGTTGACGGTATGCAGACGGTTCATGACGGTGGCTCCTTTTGTTGCTGCTGCTGTCGTTGCAGCGGTAAGCCATGCTAGGGCAGCGGGGTGCTACTATCCGCACATAAAAGTCTCGATTTAACACTGGATCGTCTCACGCCCCTGCTTATGGACAGCCTCAGCCACCTGGTTCGCATGCTCGCGCCTTCCGGCTCGGTGGACCTGCGCTGCCGCTTCGCTGGCGACTGGTTCGTTGCCCACGACCCGGCGCCGCCGGGGCAGGTGCCGTACCACGTCATCCTCGAAGGGCGCGGCCGCGCCGGCATCGGCCGGGACTTGCTGGAGCTGGAGGCCGGCGACGTGCTGCTGTTCCCGCGCGGCGCCGCCCACACCCTGCGCAGCATCGGCGACGGCGAGGAGCCGGCCTACAACAGGCTGCCGGCGCAGCACTTCAACGGCGTGCTGACCGAGGTGACGCTGCGCGGCGAGGGGCCGCCGCTGGACATGCTGTGCGGCACCTTCACCGTCGGCGGCTCGGGCGGGGCGCTGCTGCGCACCCTGCCGGAGGTGCTGTGCGTGCGCACCGCGCAGCGCGCCGACTGCGCCTGGTTGGCCGCGCTGATCGGCATGATGCGCTACGAGAGCGAAGCCGCCAACGCCGGCGGCGCCGCCGTCATCGGCGAGCTGTCCACCGCCTTGTTCACCGTGCTGCTGCGTGCCCTGATGGCTGAGCGCGGCACCAGCCACGGCCTGCTGGCGCTGATGGGCGATGCGCGCCTGTCGCGCGCGGTGGAAGCGGTGCTGCGCGAGCCGGCGCAGCCCTGGACCATCGCCACCCTGGCCGCGCAGTGCAACCTGTCGCGCGCCACCTTCGCCCGCCAGTTCAGCCAGCTCAGCGGCCTGACGCCGCTGGAGCTGGTCACCAGCCTGCGCATGGAGCTGGCCGCGCGCCTGCTGGCGCAGGAAAACCTCTCGGCGGAGCGGGTCAGCGAGCAATGCGGTTACGCCTCGCAGGCGGCGTTCGGCCGCATCTTCAAGCAGCATTACGGCACCGGGCCGGGCGCCTGGCGCCGCCGGGCCCGCGAGCAACGCGCGCGGGCGGGCCGGGAAGTAGCGGGGCAAGGAGAAGCCGGGGCGGAAAATCGGTAGAGTGAGGTACACCCGGTCGGGAGCTGGCGCGCCGCCGCTTTGCAGACCCTAGTTCATCAGCCAGGAGGATTCCGCTCATGAGCGACACCGACTTCAAGGACGACATCGAAGGTGTGGAGCCCTATCACGAGCCGGCCGGCGGCTGGGGTGCGCTGCGCGCCACAGCGAAGGCACTGGCCCATTCGCGCAATGCCCTGGCCGGCACCGAACTGCTGCTGAAGCAGAACCAGCCCGGCGGCTTCGACTGCCCCGGCTGCGCCTGGCCCGATCCCAAGCACACCTCCTCCTTCGAGTTCTGCGAGAACGGCGCCAAGGCCGTGTCCTGGGAGGCCACCAGCAAGCGCGTCACGCCGGAGTTCTTCGCCCGGCACACGGTCAGCGAGCTGTGGCAGAAGAGCGACCACTGGCTCGAGGACCAAGGACGCCTGACCCAGCCCATGGCCTACGACCGCGCCAGCGACCGCTTCGTCGGCGTGTCCTGGGATGAGGCTTTCTCCCGCATCGGCCAGGCCCTCAACCGGTTGCCGTCGCCGGACCTCGCGGATTTCTACACCTCCGGCCGCGCCTCCAACGAAGCGGCCTTCCTGTACCAGCTGTTCGTCCGCCTCTACGGCACCAACAACTTCCCCGATTGCTCGAACATGTGCCACGAGGCCAGCAGCGTCGGCCTGCCGCGGGTCATCGGCATCGGCAAGGGCACGGTGACCATCGAGGACTTCGACAAGGCCGACATGATCTTCTGCATCGGCCACAACCCCGGCACCAATCATCCGCGCATGATGACGCCGCTGCGCGACGCCTCCCGCCGCGGCGCGCCGATCATCGTCATCAACCCGTTCCGCGAGCGCGCCCTGGAGCGCTTCGAGGCGCCGCAGGCGCCGGTGGAGATGCTGACGCGCTCGTACACGCCCATCGGCACGCAGTACCACCAGGTCAAGATCGGCGGCGACGCCGCGGCCTTGAAGGGCATCATGAAGGCGCTGCTCGCCCTCGACGACGCGGCGGTGCAGGCGGGGCAGCCCCGCGTGCTCGATACGGCCTTCATCGAAACCCATACCCACGGCTTCGAGGCTTTCGCCGCCGACCTGCGCGCCGCCGACTGGGCCGCCATCGCCGCCGCCAGCGGCCTGTCGCGCGAGGCGCTGGAAGGCATCGCCGTGGTCTATGCCAAGGCCGAGCGCCCTATCGTCTGCTACGGCATGGGCCTGACCCAGCATCGTACCGGCACCTCGAACGTCGAGCAGGTCGTCGCCCTGCTGCTGATGCGCGGGGCGATCGGGCGGGAAGGGGCGGGCATCTGCCCCCTGCGCGGCCACTCCAATGTGCAGGGCGATCGCACCGTCGGCATCACCGAGAAGCCGTCCAAGGCGTTTCTCGACAAGCTCGGCCAGGTCTTCGGCTTCGAGCCGCCACGCCAGCCGGGCAGGTCGGTGATCGATACCATCGCGGCGATGCGCGACGGCCAGTGCAAGGCCCTGATCTCGCTCGGCGGCAACCTCGCCGTCGCCGCCCCGGACACGGCGGTATCCTTCGACGCCTTCCGCCGCCTGGAGCTGAACGTCAGCATCGCCACCAAGCTCAACCGCACCCATTTGCTCACCGGCGGCGCAGCCTTCATCCTGCCCTGCCTGGGGCGCACCGAGGTCGACAGGCAGGCCGGCGGCCAGCAGTCGGTGACGGTGGAGGACTCGATGTCCATGGTCCATGCCTCGCGCGGCTTCATCAAGCCCGCCAGCGAGCAGCTGCGCTCCGAGCCGGCCATCATCGCCGGCATCGCCAAGGCCACGCTGAAGTCTCCGGCGGCGCTGGCGGCAACGGTGGACTGGGATGCAATGATCGCCGACTACGACCTGATCCGCGACAAGATCGAAGTGGTGATGCCGGAGCTGTTCCGCGCCTACAACGAGCGCATCCGCGAGCCCGGCGGTTTCCGCCTGTATAACTCCGCTTCCGAGCGTGTCTGGAAAACGCCGACCGGCAAGGCCAACTTCGTTCCCTTCAACGGCCTGGAGGAGGACGAGCACTTCGCCGACCCGCGGGTGCTGCGGCTCACCACCATGCGCTCGCACGACCAGTACAACACCACCATCTACGGGCTCGACGATCGCTACCGCAGCCTGTTCGGCCGGCGCGACGTAGTCTTCATGAATGCGCAGGACATCGCGCGCGCCGGCCTGGTCCCCGGCGCGCGGGCCGACATCTGGGCCTTCCACCAGCCCGGCCAAGGTGTGCGGCCGCGCGTGCTGCGCGGCATGACCATCGTCAACTATCCCCTGCCGGAAGGCTGCTGCGGCGCCTACTACCCGGAGGCCAACGGCCTGGTGGCGCTCGAGCATTGCGACCCGGACAGCCTGACCCCGTCGTACAAGTCGGTGCCGGTGCGCATCCAGGCGGCGGAGAGCGTCGATGACGGCAGCGATACCCGCGTCGGCACCGAGGGTTTGACCGGTCGCGCACCGGCCGCTGCATCAGCCTGAGCACGACAGCGGCCGGTCTCTCCACCTGGGGCCGGCCGGCGTCATGCACAGCGTTGATGGGCCGCCATGAATAAACATCAGTACTGCCCCCGCTGCAGGCTGTCTACGATGTAGGGATCACCGTTCGCCGCCATCACGCCGCCGGGCCTCCATGAACCAACGCTGCCGCGCCGAAGCAAGCCAGCCGTATCCGTCCCGTCCGTGTTCCGGCGCCGCCCGGCCATGACGCCGCCTTTCGCGCGCCTGCTCATCGCCAACCGCGGCGAAATCGCCATCCGTATCGCCCGCGCCGCGGCCGAACTCGATCTGCCCAGCCTCGCCGTTTATGCCGAGGACGATGCCGCCTCCCTGCATGTACGCCAGGCCGATCATGCCGTAGCCCTGCGCGGCCGCGGCGTGCCGGCCTACCTGGATATGGAGCAGCTCATCGCCGTGGCCCATGCCGAGGGCTGCGACGCCATCCATCCCGGCTACGGCTTCCTCGCCGAGAACGCCGCCTTCGCCCGCCGCTGCGAGGCGGCCGGCGTGCAGCTCATCGGTCCCGGCGCCGAGTTGCTGGAGCTGTTCGGCGACAAGACGCAGGCACGTGCCCTGGCCGCGCGCTGCCAGGTGCCGCTGCTCAAGGGCTTGGACCACGCGGTGACGCTGGCCGAAGCACGCGAGTTTCTCGCCAGCCTCGGCGCCGGCAGCGCGCTGATGATCAAGGCTCTGGCCGGCGGCGGCGGGCGCGGCATGCGCGCGGTGTTCGCCGAAGCGGAGCTGGCCGAGGCCTACGCCCGCTGCCAGTCCGAAGCCCGCGCCGCCTTCGGGCGCGACGAGGTCTATGTCGAGCAACTGCTGCCCAATGCGCGGCATATCGAGGTGCAGGTGCTGGGCGATGGCAACGCGGTCACGCACTTGTGGGAGCGTGAATGCAGCCTGCAGCGGCGTCACCAGAAGCTGGTGGAGATCGCACCCAGCCCGGGCCTGCCCGGCGCCCTGCGCGAGCAGATCATTGCCGCCGCGCTGAAGCTGGCCGGCGCCGTGCAGTATCGCGGCCTCGGCACGTTCGAGTTCCTGCTCGACGCAGACCAGCCCGGGCAGTTTTATTTCATGGAAGCCAATCCGCGCATCCAGGTCGAGCACACCGTCACCGAGCAGGTCACCGGTGTCGATCTGGTGCAGGCGCAGATCCGGCTCGCGGCCGGGCACTCGCTGGCCGATCTGAGGCTGTTGCAGCCGCCACCGCTGCAAGGCTGCGCGGTGCAGCTACGCATCAACCTGGAAAGCATGAACGCCGACGGCAGCACCCGCCCGGCGGCGGGCACGCTCAGCGCCTATGAACCGCCCAGCGGTCCCGGCCTGCGCGTCGATGGCTACGGTTATGCCGGTTATGCGGTGAGCCCCAGCTACGACTCGCTGCTGGCCAAGCTGATCGCCCATGCCGGCGATTACCCGGCGGCGCTGCGCCGCGCCTACCGCGGGCTGTGCGAGTTTCGCCTGGAAGGCGTGGCCAGCAATCTGCACCTGCTGCAAAACCTGCTGCGCCTGCCCCAGGTGGCGGCGAACCAGGTCAGCACCCGCTTCGTCGAGCAGCACCTGGATGAACTGCTGGCGCCGCGGCCGCAGGCTCATCCGCACCGGTATTTCGCCCAGGCCGCGGCCGCGGCGGACACCGCCTCGCCTGTTGCGGATGCGCCACCCGGCACCATTGCCCTGCATGTGCCGAGCACCGGCGTGCTGGTCAGCATCGCGGTGGGCGAGGGCGATGCGGTCGCCGCCGGGCAGGGCATCGCCGTGCTGGAAGCGATGAAGATGGAATTCGTGGTCAAGGCCGCCAGCAGCGGCATCGTGCGCGCCGTCGCGGCGCAGCCTGGCGCCACCCTGCTGGAAGGCCAGCCGCTGCTTTATCTCGAACCCGCCGAAGTGGCCGCGGCGGCGCAGCACGGCGAGCAGGCACAGGACCCCGACCACATTCGCCCCGACCTCGCCGAAGTGCTGCAACGCAGCGCCGCGCTGATGGATGCGGCGCGGCCCGAAGCCGTGGAGAAGCGCCGCAAGCGCGGCCAGCGCACCGCGCGCGAAAATATCGACGATCTCTGCGACGCCGGCAGCTTCACCGAATACGGCGGCCTGGCCCTGGCGGCGCAGCGGCGCACGCAAACCCTGTCGACCCTGATCAAGACCAGCCCGGCCGATGGCCTGGTCTGCGGCACCGCCACCGTCAACGCTGCACAGTTCGGCGAGGCGCAGGCCCGCGCCATGGTCATGGCCTACGACTTCACCGTGTTCGCCGGCACCCAGGGCTTGACCAATCACCGCAAGCTCGACCGCATGCTCGATCTTGCCGCGCAATGGCGGCTGCCGCTGGTGCTGTTCGCCGAGGGCGGCGGCGGCCGGCCCAACGACACCGATCTCAATGTGGTCGGCGGCCTGGATACACCCAGCTTCAAGAACTACGCCGCGCTGAGCGGGCAGGCGCCGCTGATCGGCATCGTCTCCGGGCGCTGCTTCGCCGGCAACGCCGCCTTGCTCGGTTGCAGCGACGTCATCATCGCCACCGAGGACTCCAACATCGGCATGGGCGGCCCGGCCATGATCGAAGGTGGTGGTCTCGGCAGTTTCAGGCCGGAGGAAGTCGGGCCGATTGGGGTGCAGAGCGGCAACGGCGTGGTCGATATCCGCGTCGCCGACGAAGCTGCCGCCGTGGCGGCGGCGAAACAATACCTGGGCTATTTCCAGGGGCCGCTGAAGGACTGGAGCGCGGCCGATCAGCGCCTGCTGCGCCAGCTCGTTCCCGAGAACCGCCGCCAGGCCTACGAAGTGCGCACGGTGATCGAGACGCTGGCGGACAGCGGCTCGGTGCTGGAGCTGCGCCGCGAATTCGGCCTGGGCGTGATCACGGCGCTGGTGCGCATCGAGGGCCGGCCTCTCGGGCTGATCGCCAACAACCCGCGCCACCTCGGCGGCGCCATCGACGCCCCGGCCTCCGACAAGATGGCACGCTTCCTCCAGCTCTGCGATGCCTTCGGCCTGCCTGTGGTCTCGCTGTGCGACACGCCAGGTTTCATGGTCGGGCCGGAGTCGGAGAAGAGCGCCATGGTGCGCCACGTCTCGCGCCTGTTCGTCATCGGCGCCAGCCTGCGGGTGCCGTTCATGACCGTGGTGCTGCGCAAGGGCTATGGCCTCGGCGCGCAGGCCATGACCGGCGGCCATTTCCATTCGCCGCTGTTCACCATCGCCTGGCCCACCGGGGAGTTCGGCGCGATGGGGCTGGAAGGCGCGGTGCGCCTCGGCCTGGCCAAGCAGCTCGAAGCGATCAAGGACCCGGAAGCGCGCGACAAGATGTTCCGCCAGGCGGTGGCCGCGCTGTACGAGCGCGGCAAGGCCATCAGCACCGCCTCCTACCTGGAGCTGGACAACGTCATCGACCCGGCGGACACGCGCAAATGGCTGCTGCGCGGCCTATCCTCAGTACCCGCAGCGGAACCGCGCAACGGCAGGCAGCGGTCCTACATCGATCCCTGGTAACAGGGCGCAGTTGCTCTGTCTACATCAACGGGACCTTGACCTTACTTCGCCGCAGGCGGGGCGGGCAGCGACTTCCGCTCTCTCGCGCTGACGGCGGAGCGCAGCTTGCCGATCACCAGCAGGATCGCGGAGACCTTGCCGGCGAAGCGCGCGCCGGCCAACAGCGCCACCAGCCGGGCCACCAGTTCCGGCCGGTGAATCAGCAAACGCATGGTCATGCTGCGCGGGTAGCGGCCTTGAATATCGACCGGCGGCGCGAGCCGCCGCGCGACGATCTGACGCTGTAGCTGGAGTTGGTCGCGAACAGACTGGCGCTGCCTGGCAAGCGATGTCTGAGGTTCTACCGTCATAAACTGCTCTTCAGCAGCGCCGCATCCGCGGCCAGTTCTTCACGCGACGCTGCGAAGGTCTGATCGCTCTGCGCCGACCAGGCCTGAAAACGCCGCCACGCCGCGGCCGTGCCGATTCCGTACAGGATCACCAGGCCGGCGCAAGCCTCGATGCGGTACCTGGTTTCCCAGGTTGCCGCCAGCACCAGTGCCCCCGCGAACAGCAGGACACACAACAGGCAGGCGAAACCAAGCAGGGTCGCGGCCAGCATCTTCAGCAGGCGGTTTTTCTCCTCCTCCAATTCGATCCGCGCCAGCTGTCCATGCAACAACGCCTGAACCGACAGCGCGCCGCTGGCGGAACGCAGAATCCGCACCGTATCGAGCAGATTGACACCAGCGGGATCGGTTGCTGCAGGTGAAGCTGTCGCTACCGCGACCATGGTCTAGACGCGGCGCGCGAGCGCGAAGCCCAATACGAAACCCAGTGCCGCGCCAATGCCGATAGCCTTCCACGGTTGATCGTGTACATAGGCATCGGTGACGGCGACGCTGGTGCGGGCCCCGTCGGCGATCACGCCGCTCATCTCTTCGACGGATTCCTTCGCCGCGGCGACACGCTCGCTGAGCTTCGCCTTGGCCCGGGCCAGATCTTCTCCGGTGAGTGAGGTAGTGGTCTTGATCAGGTCTTCGATGTCTGCGAGGAAATTGTGGAACTCGAGCGACATGCCGGTGAGGGCGCCGTCGGCTGTCTTGTCCGCTGCGGGCATCGACCCCGCGCCTTGTCCATTCGTGCCGGTCCCCTGGCTTTTTGATTCGATTTTCATAACTGATACCCGTAAGTGCTGTTGCGAATTGTTCGTGGCCGGCTTGCGGCTGTTATGGCCGACGCCCGCACGCACGAATGTGGCTGACGCGGATGAATACGGACAATGTGAGGATTGCCGCGCAATGTCTGTGCGCGGGCGTACGCAGTCGCTCAGGCTTCGCGGATTTTTAACGGCTTCCGGTTCGTGCGCTCGCTGGAAGCCGGCCACATCGAAGCGGCCGGAAGACAATACCGACAGGGTTCAAGCAAGGCTTTCAACCGCGGATGGATGGCTGGGTCCTGCTGCGCAACAGGCGGGGCGTTTCTTTTCACAATCCGTTCAGAAAAGAAAGCCCGCTGGCTTGGCATGCCAACGGGCCAACTGAATTCGCACAGAGCTGTCGCCTGGGAATTAGGCGGGCGGCAGCCACTCGATGGTAAGAGCAGAAAACGCGAATTCAGGGAGTGTCTCCGAACTTCTGGGCCTGAAAATACCTTGCTGGACCGTACTTGTTCGGTGCGCTACAGCACATTACGAAATTACGGCTCCTCAATCAGGGCCGGCACTTCGGGCGGCTTCGACGCATCCGATACCGCCTCACCAGATCAGATCGTCCGGCACCACATAATCCTTGTACGGATCGTTTTCGTCCGGCTTGGTCTCCGCCGCCACTACCCGCGGAATCACGGCGCGCTCGTCGCGCTCGGCGATGCGCTCGGCAATGCCGGCCGGCACCACTTCGTAGCGCCCCTCGCAGCGGACCAGACGCAGCTGGCCGTTGCCGAGCTTGAGGCGCGTTTCCGGGGCAACCGGGATGCGCCGGATCTTGGTGCCGTCGACGAAGTTGTAGAGATCATCGCCTTCCACCTTGGGCAGGCGGTTCTGCTCGACCAGCTGCTTGATCTGGGCGTGGCGCGCCTTGCGCTCGGCCTTTTCCTGCTGCTGCCGGCTGCGCGCCTGGTCCTGCGCGATTTTCTCCGCCCGGGCCTTGTCCGCGGCCTGCCTGGCGGCTTGCTGGGCGGCCTGCCTCTGCTGATCGGCGGCGCTCAGGGGCTTTTTCTGCCCCCGGTCCTGCCGCTGGTGATGCGGCTGCTTGGCCGCCTGTTCCGCTTGTTTCTTGCTGATCAGACCGGCCTGCAGCAGCTGGTCGCGCAAAGACATACTCATGACATTCTCTCATCGATCAATAGGCTGGACGGCCGGCGCGGACCCCGCCCGGTTACCACCCAGTCGCCACAGCAGTCATCCTCCCGGTTCCGGCGCATCGGCGCAAGCGCGGGGCTGAAATATTTGGGGCGAAATCCGCCTGCACTCATGCTAGGCTCCGCCGCATCCCATGCGCATACTCGCCATCTGCGGCAGCCTGCGGGCCGCCTCCTCCAACCTGTCCGCCTTGCAGGCCTTGAGCCTGCTGGCGCCGCCCGGCGTCGAGGTGGTGCTGTACCGGGAGCTGGACACGCTGCCGCATTTCAACCCCGACCTGGACGGCGAGCAGGCGCCCGCCACGCCGCCCGCGGTGCTCGATCTGCGCCGCCGGGTCGGCCGGTGCGACGCCCTGATCATTTCCAGCCCGGAATACGCTCATGGCGTGGCCGGCTCGCTGAAGAACGCGCTGGACTGGCTGGTCAGCTGCTCCGAGTTTCCGGGCAAGCCGGTGGCGCTGATCAACACTGCGCCGCGCGCCTTCCACGCGCAGACCGCACTTACCGAAATCCTGCTGACCATGTCGGCGCAACTGGTGATCGAAGCCTGCATCACCCTGCCGCTGTCGGGCAGCAGGCTGGACGGCGCCGGCATCGCCGCCGACCCGCCAATGGCCGCCGCCCTGCGCGGCGCCATCGCTGCCTTGCTGGCAGGCCCTAGCCGCGCATAAGAGGTGGGTGCGGAGTGCGGCTATGCTCCACCGTGCCGGTGAGCCGGCCGGTGCTGTCGACGCAGAGATGGCGCAGCCCCAGTTCGTCGAGCCAGCGCGGTCCGTCGTCGGCGCCCTTGAGCATGGCGATGGTCGAGGCGGTGCCGGCAATCAGGCACTGCGGCGCCACCACGCTCACCGCCGCCAGGCCCTGCACCGGCCAGCCGGTTTTCGGATTGAGCAGATGGCTGTAGCGGCGGCCGTCGATCTCGAAGTAGCGCTCGTAGTCGCCGCTGCTGGCGATGGCGCCGGCGGCCAGCGGGATGGTCGCCAGGGCCCGTTGCGGCGCGCGCGGATCGCGCACGCCGATATGCCAGGGCGCGCCGTCGGGATGCGGGCCGATCAGGGCGATGTCACCGGCCAGTTCCACAAAGCCGTGCCGCGCTCCGGCGTCGCGGCAGGCCTGCGCCGCCCGGTCCGCCGCGTACTCCTTGACGTAGCCGCCGAAGTCCAGCTCCATGCCGGCCAGCGGCAGCACCAGGCGCGGCCGCTCCCAGCGCAGCCGTTGCCAGCCGATCAGCGGCAGGATGCCGTCGATCTGCCGCTGCGCCGGAACGCGCCGCGACTTGAAGTCCCAGACGCGGCGCAACACTCCGGAGGTGATGTCGAACAGGCCCTCGCTCTGCTCCCAGGCGGTGTGCGCGTAGTCGAGCAGGGCGGCGCTCTCCGCGTCGACCTCGACCCCACGGCTGTCCCCGGCGGAGCGGTTCACCAGGCTGGTTAGGCTGTCGTCGCGGTAGCGCGAATAGCGCTGTTCCAGGCGCAGGATCTCCGCCTTGGCAGCCGCGGCGTATTGATCGGCGCGCGCGCGGTCCGCTGCGTAGAGCCGCAGCTCGCAGGGGCCGCCCATGGCTTTGAACTGATGGCTGAAAACTTCCATTCCCGATTCCTGTGCGGCTGCGGACAATGCTAGGCCGGCCCGGGCGGCATCAGCGGCAGCCACACCAGGAAGCACGAACCCTGTCCTTCGGTGCTTTCCACCATGATCTCGCCGCCGTGCAGCGTGATCACCATCTTCACCAGGTAGAGCCCGATGCCGGTGCCGATGATGCCCTTGACGTTACCGCCGCGGTGATAGCGCTCGAACAGGTGCCCGACATCCTGTTTCGGAATGCCGATGCCCTGGTCCTGCACCGTGACCAGCACCCGTTCCCCTTCCACGCCGGCACTGATCCGGATCGGGCTGCCGTTGGTGGAGTACTTGAGCGCATTGGACAGCAGGTTGCTGAAAGCCTGGTACAGCAGCTTGGCGTCTCCGGGGATGGCCGCGGGAAGATTCTGCAGCTTCTGGATGATCTGCGCCCCGGGCGTGATTTCCCGGTGCATCTGGCAAACCTCCTGCAGCACCGCCGCCAGGTCGATCGGCGCGGGGTGATAGTAAAGCCCGCCGCTGCCCTCGAACAGCCGCGAGGAATTGAGCAGGCTTTCGATCAGGCTGGTGATGCGCAGCACCGCCGCCCGCATCTTGCCGGCCCGTTCGGCCAGCTCCTCGCCGGAGATCTGCTCCTTCATCTTGATCAGGCGCTGCGCCTGGCCGTCGATCACGGTGAGCGGCGTGCGGAACTCGTGCGAGGCCATCGAGACGAAGTTGCGCTGCAGGTCGGTGAGGCGCTGCTCGTGCTCGAGCTTCTCCGCCAGCATCGTGGCCTGCTGCTCCAGCCCGCGCTGGCTGTGCGCCAGCTCGATGGCGTTGTTGCGGAACACCACCACCGCGCGCGCCATTTCGCCGATCTCGTCGTTGCGCTCGATGCCCTGCACCTCGACATCGGTGTGGTTCGCCGCCAGCGAGCGCATGCGCGCCGCCAGGTCCAAGGTCGGCTCCGAGATGGAACGGGTGATGTGGCGCATCAGGATGAAGGTCATGACGCCCGCGACCAGGATCGCCAGCAGGATCAGCACCCGCGCCTGCCGGAAGATGTTGTCCGCGCGATTGCTGGCTTCCCTGGCGCTGTTGACGGTGCGGTCGGTGAGCAGTCCGAGCGCATCGCTGGCGCTGGCATAGGCGGTGCGCGAAGTGCTCAGGTACAGCGCGGTGCCTTCCGCCTTGCGGTTCGCCGCCGATAGCGCGATGACCTGCTGGGCGATCTTGCGGTAAGCCTCCCAATCGCCGGAAAAGGTCGCCCACATCCGGTTCTCGGCATCGTCGTGGGGCAGTTCCCGGTAGCTGAGTTCGGCTTGCATGACGGAGCGCTCCAGCCCCTCGATGTCCTGCTCGCTCGCCGCCATGTCGAACGGGCTCTGCGCCAGCAGGTGATTGGCTTCCGCGGCACGATAATCGGAGGTGAAATTGTTGAGATCGCCGAGCAGGCGGGTGCTCTGCAGCCAGCGGTCGCGGATTTCGGCCGAGGCGGCGTTGACGTCGCCGAGCCGCCAGATGCTGAACAGGCCCAGCGCCAGCACCAGCAGGCGGAACACCGCGAACGCCCAGGACAGGCGGGTGCGGATGGAATGCCGCTGTGTCATGGGTACGGGTGGCGGGGGCGGGGCGCGCATGAGCCGCAAGGATAACCCTCCGTGGCGCCGCCCGCCCTGTGACCAATCACAGTATTGCCGAGTGACAGGGTCGACTAAACTGAGGCAGGAGAATTATGTCCACAGAGCCCGCTTCCACACGCCGCAGCGCCGCAGCGGAAGATCGCAGGAAGATCCTGTGCATCGAGGACGACGGCGAAACCGCCGCCCTGATCAGCGAGGATCTGGGCGAGCGCGGCTTCGAGGTGACGCTGGCACAGGACGGACATGCCGGTCTGGCGGCGATCCTCGGAGGCCATCCGGACCTGGTGCTGTGCGACATCAACATGCCGGTCATGTCCGGCTTCGAAGTGCTGGAGCGCCTGACCGCCATGGCGCCGCGCTTCCAGGACATGCCGTTCGTGTTTCTCACCGCGCTGACCGACCGCGATACCCAGCTCAGGGGGCGCCAGCTCGGCGCCGACGACTACGTCACCAAGCCCATCGATTTCGACCTGCTCGCCGCCATCATCGGCGCGCGCCTGGCCCGCGTGGCGCGCAGCGAGATCTGGCCGCAGCAGGTCACCCTGAGCGAACGCGAGCTCGAGGCGCTGACCTGGGCGGCGCGCGGCAAGACCTCCGATGAAATTGCCCTGATCCTGGGCCTGAGCAAGCGCACGGTCGATTTTCACGTCGACAACGCCCGCGCCAAGCTCGGCGTGGCGACGCGCATCCAGGCGGTGGTCAAGGCCGTCGCGGGGAAGCTGATCGAGCCCTAGCATCGCTTCACCTCGTGGTCTAGGGAAGCTCTGATTTAGTCCCCTCTCCCCACGAAAGTGGGGAGAGGGTTAGGGTGAGGGGCAGCACAGTCAGCGTCTTGCGGCTCGCCCCAGCCCTCTCCCCGCAGGCAGGGAGAGGGAGTTAATTCGGAGGCTCCCTACCGCAGCGCGTCGGTTTTCGTCTCGCGGGTGCGGATGCGGATGGCCTGTTCCAGATCCAGCACGAAGACCTTGCCGTCTCCGACATTGCCCGTGTGCGCCGCGCCCAGGATGGCGTCGAGCACCTGCTCCAGCACCTCGTCGGTGATCGCCAGTTCGAGCTTGACCTTGGGCAGGAATTCGGTGGCGTATTCGGCGCCGCGGTAGATCGCGGCATGCCCCTTCTGGCGGCCGTAGCCCTGCACCTCGGTCACTGTCATGTGCGGCACGCCGATTTCGGTGAGCGCGGCGCGGACGTCGTCCAGCTTGAACGGCTTGATGACCGCAGTAACCAGTTTCATATCGGCCCCCGGCAGCGGAACAGGCGCGTCGGATTCATCTTATCGAAGGCCTTCGGCACCGTCACTCCTGGGGCGCTGGGGCCGGAGCAGGAGCTGCATTGGCCGGCGCGGGGTTTGCCGCGCCTTTGCCGGCCGTTGACGAAGCAGCCGGCTTTGCGGCGGTATTGGCGGCGGTGACATGGGCGGCAGTCGCCTGCGGTGCCGAAGCGGGCGTGGCCATAGGCGATAGATGCGGCACGGCGTTGAGATGGCCGGCGCCTGCCGCCAGGTTCGGGCTTCCCGCCGGCCGATGCGCGGCGGCGGGCGGGGTTGCGTTGAGCGACCCGGCGGGAACCAGTGGAAACCTCGGCCCGCCGGAAGCGCGCGCGGTCCTGGGACCGCCGATCGTGGCCGGCGCGCTGCGGGCCGCATGGCCGCTGGCCGCGTCGATCTGGCGATGCTGCTGGGCCGGGCAGTTGATCGACGCCGCCGCGGCGGCGAGGGCCAGCGGCAGCGTGATCAGGTTCAGCCGCTGTCTCATGCGGCGGCTCCGCCGGCCGGCTCGGCCTTGTCGTCATCCGTGCGCATGAACAGCACCTGCAGCGCCGGCACCACCACCAGCAGCATGACCGGACCGATCAGCATGCCGCCCACCACCACCGTCGCCAGCGGCCGCTGCACCTGGCTGCCGACGCCGTGCGACAGGGCGGCCGGCAGCAAGCCGATGGCGGCGGACAGGGCGGTCATCAGCATCGGCCGCATGCGCTGGTCGGCGGCGTGGAACATGGCCTCGAGGCTGCGCTGGCCGGTCATTTTCAGCTGGTTGTAGTAGGTGATCACCAGGATGCCGTTCATCACCGATACGCCGAACAGCGAAATGAAACCGATGGCCGCCGAGATGCTGAACGGCAGGCCGGTGAAATACAGCGCCAGCACGCCGCCGCCGATGGCGAAGGGAATGCCGGACAGCGCCAGCAGGCTGTCGCCGAGCGAGTTGAACAGGCCGTAGAGCAGCATCAGGATCAGCACCAGGCTCACCGGCACCACGATCTCCAGGCGCTTCTGCGCCACCTGCAGATCCTCGAACTCGCCGGCCCAGACCAGGCGGTAGCCGGTCGGCAGTTTCACGTTGTCGGCAATGCGCTGCTGCGCCTCGGCCACGGTGCCGCCGAGGTCGCGGCCGCGCACGCTGAACTTGATCGGGATGAAGCGCTGGGTCGCCTCGTGATAGATGTAGGAAGCGCCGGTATCCAGCGAGATGTCGGCCAGCTCGTGCAGCGGGATGTAGGCGGTGCCGCCGGCGGGCGTCTGGTAGCCGACTTTGACGTTGCCGATCGCCTCGATGCTGCTGCGGTATTGCGGCGCCAGGCGCACCGTCAGGTTGAACTGGCGGTCGCTTTCCAGCACCGTGCTCGCCACCGCGCCGCCCATGGCGGCCTGCACCACGCTGTTGACGTCGCCGGTGTTGAGGCCGTAACGCGCGGCGCGGGCGCGGTCCACCTTGATGTTGAGATTGGGCTGGCCGAGCACGCGAAACAGGCCCAGGTCGGCCACGCCCCGGACCTGGTTCATCTGCGTCATCACCTGCGTCGCCAGCTGTTCCAGCGTTTGCAGGTTGGGGCCGATGATCTTCACCGAGTTGGCGCCCTTGACGCCGGAAATGGCTTCCTCGACGTTGTCCTGGATGTATTGCGAGAAGTTGAAGCCGATGCCGGGCAGCTCGTCGGTGAATTCCTTCTGGATCTGGTCGGTCAGCTGGTCCTTGGTCAGGCCGGAGGGCCACTCGTCGAACGGCTTCAGCGGCACGAACAACTCGACGTTGGAGAAAGGCGAAGCGTCACTGCCGTTGTCCGGGCGGCCGTGCTGTGACACCACCGTGATCACTTCCGGGTGGCGCAGCAGGATTTCACGCATCTTGCGCGCGGCTTCGGTGCCGGCGTCGAGCGACATGGTCAGCGGCATCGAGGCGCGGATCCAGTAATTGCCTTCCTCCAGCGCCGGCAGGAACTCGGAGCCAAGCCGGCCCATCAGCAGGCCGGTGACCAGCAGGAACACGCAGCCGATGATCACCACCACGCCGCGGTTGCCCAGCGACCAGCGCAGCACCGGCGTATACACCTTGCGCAGCCCGCGCACCAGGAAGGTTTCGACTTCCTCCACGTGTGCCGGCAGCAGGAACGAGGCCAGCACCGGCGTGATGGTGAAGGTGGCGAGCAGGGCGCCGGCCAGGGCATAGGCATAGGTCCTGGCCATCGGCCCGAAGATCTGGCCTTCCACGCCCTCCATGGTGAACAGCGGCACGAACGCCGCCACCGTGATCGCCACTGAGAACAGCACCGCCTTGTCCACTTGTAGCGCGCTGATCAGGATCAGGCGCAGGCGCTGGGTCCACTGCCGGCTGTGGCTGACATCGCGGGTATGCGTCGGGTCCGCGCCCAGCTGTCCCTCGGCGAGATCTTCCAGCAGGCGGTGCCGTGCTTCCTTGCCGGCCTGGAAGTTGCGGAAGATGTTTTCCATCAGGATCACCGCCGAGTCGACGATGATGCCGAAGTCGACGGCGCCGATCGAGAGCAGATTGGCGTCCTCGCCGCGCAGCACCAGGATGATGATGCTGAACAGCAGGGCGAAGGGGATATTGACGCCCACGATAATCGCGCTGCGCAGATCGCCCAGGAACACCCACTGGATCAGGAACACCAGCAGGCAGCCGAAGATCAGGTTGTGGAACACCGTGTGCGTGGTCACCGCCACCAGCGAGGTGCGGTCGTAGTAGGGGACGATATGCACGCCCGGCGGCAGGCTGCCGTCGTGGTTCATCTGCTCGACCATGGCCTTGATGCGCGGCACGATGTCGTTGGTATGCTGGGTGCGGCCCATCACCACGATGGCGGCGGCCACGTCGTCGTCATGGTCGCGGCCGGCGATGCCCAGGCGCGGCACGTAGCCGACGTAGACCCGCGCCACGTCCTTCACCGTCACCGGCACGCCGTTGGACTGGGTCAGCACCACGTTTTCGATGTCTTCGGTGTGGTAGCCCTTGGTCAGGTCGTCCGCGCCGCCGCTGTCGACCAGGCCGACGCCGCGGATATTGATCGACTGCTGGCCGATGGTGATTTCGCGCCCGCCGACATTGATGTTGGCGTTGCCCAGGGCGGTGATCAGCTGTGGAATGGTGATGCCGTAGGCCTGCAGCTTGTTCGGGTCGGCCTCGACCTCGAACTCCTTGGTGGTGCCGCCCCAGCTGTTGATCGCCACCACGCCGGGGATGGTCGAGAGCCGGCGGAGGATGATCCAGTCCTGCACCGTACGCAGGTTGGTCAGGCCGAAGTGTGGCGGGCCCACCACCTGGTAGCGGTAGACCTCGCCCACCAGGCTGGACTGCTGGATCTGCGGGATCTGGTTCTGCGGCAGGTTGACGTTCTGCTGCAGGCTCAGCGCCGCCTGGGTGTAGGCGAAGTAATAGTCGACGCCGTACTTGAAGGTGACGCGGACGAAGGACAGGCCGTAGAACGAGGTGGAGCGGATGTTGGCGATGCCCGGCGTCGAGTACAGGCCGATTTCCATCGGCGTGGTGTAGTAGCGCTCCATCTCCTCCGCCGACAGGCCGGGAGCCTGGGCGGTGATTTCCAGGATCACCGGCGCCGGATTGGGATAGGCCTCGATGTTCAACTTGCTCACGGCGACGACGCCGGCGCCGAGAAACACGATGAGGCCCAGCAGGATGATGGCGCGGCTGGTAAGTCCGAACGCGACGATGGCCTTCAGCACTTGGATTCTCTTAAAGGGGCGTTGGCGGGAATGCGGAAATGTTCAGGCCATGCCACTGCGCGGGGCCGCGGCATGGCCGGGTGCGGGAGCGGACTCAATTGTCCCCACCGCCGCCGCTGAGCATGTTGCTGAGGAAGACCGCGCCGTCGGTGACGACTGTCTCGCCGGGTTGCAGGCCGTCGACGATCTGGTCGTAGCCGTCCTGCTGCAGGCCGATCCTGGCCGTGCGCCGGACGAAGTGATGCTGGTCGCTGGTGACCCAGATGCTCATGGTGCCGTCACCCTCGCGCACCACGCCGGACAGCGGCAGGGCGGTCGCCGTCAGCGGAGCGCCGGTGCTGATGACATAAGTGGCGAACATGCCGGGACGCAGCTCGTGCTGCGGGTCGCCCACTTCGGAGCGCACCAGCACGGTGTGCGTGCTGGGATCGACGGTGGCGCCGATGACGCTGATCTTTCCGGCGAAATCGTGATCCGGAAAAGCCATCACCTTGACCCGCACGTCCTGGCCGGCGTGGAACATCGGGCTGTCGCTTTCCGCCACGTTGGCCAGCATCCACATGGTGGAGATATTGGCCACCTGGTACGGCGCCGGCGCATTGCCCGGCTGCACCAGCAGGCCGGGTTGGGCGTTGCGCGCCGTGACGCGGCCGCTGATCGGGCTGGCAACCACCAGGGCGGGATCGATCTTGCGCTTGGCCACGATCTGGTCGATCTCCGCCTCGCTCTTGCCGAACACCCGCACCGCATCGCGGGCTGCCTTGAGCGCTCCTTCGGCGCTCATCTGGTCGGACACCGCCTGTTCCATATCCTTCTGCGCCAGGCCCTGGTTCTCGTACAGCGGCTTGGCCCGCGCCAGTGCCGCCGTGGTCAGCTCGTAAACGCCGGCAGCGGCGATCAGCGTCGATTCGGCCTGGACCAGGTCCGGGCTGTCGATGGTGAACAGGGTCTTGCCTTTCGCCACTTCATCGCCGATCTCGGCGTAGGCCTTGATGATGCGCCCCTGGTAGGGCGTGAATACCTGCACCGCCAGGTCTTCGTTGAAGTCGATGCTGCCCACGGCCACCCGCTGCTGCGAGAAGCTGTGCGTTGCCGCCGGCCCGAACTTGATCGCCTTGATCTGCTTGTCGTTGAGGTCGACGCTGGCATCGGCCGGCGCTGCGGATGAAGCAGCCGCTACCGGCGGAGGGGATTTTGCGGAACAGCCGCATAGAGGGACGCTGGCCGCGATCATCGCCAATACACCTGCCGCCAAGCCCGCCCGTGTGCCGAATTGCATAGGTGCCCCCGTCAAAGTGGCCGTATGATCTTCGTCATGTTGCGCTGCGGTCTACTGTGACTAATCACAGTATTCCGGCCCCGGGGGCACGCCTAGAATCGACGCCGCAAGCCAGCCTGACCGCTGGCATTACGGCCGTTTTTCAGGGGCAATGATTTGATGAAGCCTGCATCCGCGATTGCGTGCTCGAAGCGTCTCGCCCGATCCCGCACCCGATCCTGCACCTGGTCCCGCCGCGTACAGAAAATCGGCCTGGCCCTATCGACGGCGCTGCTGGCCTCGGCCTGTGCCGTCGGCCCCGACTACAAGCGTCCGGAGACGGCCGCCGGCGAAGGCTATGCGCCGCAGCCGCTGCCGGACACCTCCGCCTCGGCCCCGGTGGCCGGCGGCGATCCCCAGCATTTCCTCATGGGCCGCGACATCCCCTTCGCCTGGTGGACGCAGTTCCAGTCGCCCAAGCTCAACGCCCTGGTCGAACAGGCGCTGAAGAACAATCCCACCATCACCGCCGCCCGGGCGGCGCTGCGCCAGGCGCAAGAGGGCACTGCCGCGCAGCGCGGCTTCTTCTATCCCAGCGTTTCGGCCAGCTTCACCCCCGAGCGCCAGGAACTGTCCGGCAACACCGGCGGCAACTCGCCCGGCATCCAGGGCAACGGCAGCACCATCTCCACCTACCAGAATCCGAGCGGCCCGGCGCCGTACAACGGCCCGGCTTATTACAACTTCTTCACCTCCGAACTCAGCGTCGGCTACACCCCCGACGTGTTCGGCGCCAACCGCCGCGCGGTCGAGTCGCTGAAGGCGCAGGAAGACTCGCTGCGCTACGAAATGGAAGCCACCTACATCACCCTGGCCGGCAACGTGGTGGCGGCGGCGATCCAGGAAGCCTCGGTGCAGGCGCAACTCGACGCCACGCAGGCCTATATCGAGCAGAACGCGAAATCGGTCGAGATCCTGCATCGGCAGCAGCAGCTCGGCTATGCCATGGGCATCGATGTTGCTACGCAGGAGTCGGCCCTGGCCCAGGCGCAGCAATTGCTGCCGCCGCTGCAAAAGCAGCTGGAGCAGACCCGCGACCTGATCCGCGCCCTGGTCGGCAAGCTGCCGGATCAGGACGTCGACGCCAGCTTCGACTTCGACTCCCTGCACCTGCCCACCGGCCTGCCGCTGAGCCTGCCGTCGAAGCTGGTGGAGCAGCGTCCCGACGTGCGCGCCGCCGAAGAGCAGATGCACTCGGCCAGCGCCCAGGTCGGCGTCGCCATCGCCGCGCGTCTGCCGCAGATCACCCTCAGCGGCACCATCGGCGGCAACGCTTCCAAGGTCGGCCAGATGTTCGCCGACGGCGGCCCGTTCTGGACCCTGGTCGGCGGCGTGACCCAGCCGCTGTTCGACGGCGGCACCCTGCTGCACAAGGAGCGCGGCGCCCGCGAGGCCCTGATCCAGGCGCAGGCGCAGTACCGCTCCACGGTGATCACCGCTTTCCAGAACGTCGCCGACACGCTGCACGCCATCCAGTCCGATGGCGATGGCCTGGCCGCCGCCGCCAATGCCGAACGGGCGGCAAAAAAAGCGCAGGACCTGACCCAGCTGCAATACCGGCTGGGCTACGTCAACTTCCTCACCCTGCTCAGCGCACAGGAAACCTATCAGCAGTCGCTGGTGGCGCTGGTGCAGGCGCAGAGCAATCGCTATGGCGACACCGCCGCCCTGTTCCAGGCGCTCGGCGGCGGCTGGTGGAACCGCGGCGCCGAGATGGCCGAGTCGGGTGATGCTCCAGGCAAGGGACACAGCGGCACCGACTGAGCGCCTGCCCCGCAATGGTGCGGAAAGCTGAAAGGCTTTTGTACAAAATCAGTGTCAGCATGCGCACTATGTTGTGTGTAACGCGCAATGCGTTATGAGCGATGCGCCATGCGCTCCACGGCAGGCCGTTTGATGCGGAAGGAGGTGCCGACCGGAAAGAACGATGCAGGCACGCGTCATCAATACGATCAATCGTGATGGAGGAGCCAGACATGACTAAAAAACGGCTTATCGCAATGGCAATCGCGATGCTGTTTGCCACCGCGGCAAACGCGGGCAACGGCGTCACTGCGGAGCCAACCCCGGTCCCGGCTGCGGCCGAACAGGGCAAGAGCGCCGCGGCCGGCGATGCGGCGACCGAGCAGCTCCTGCTGCTGATGGACACCGACAAGGATGGCACAGTGTCCAAGCAGGAATTCATGGCTTACATGGACGCCGAATTCGACCGGCTGGACCGGAACAAGGACGGCAAGCTCGACGTGAAGGAACTCACCCGGTTGCACCTGCGCACCGGCAGCGGCGTACACCGCTGAGCGGCAGCCAGTCGCGGCTGTAGGGGGCACATCGGGGAAGATCGCGCCGGCCGTTGCATCCATCGGGCGCAACGGCCGGCGCCGATCCAGGCGGAAAATTCCAGGGGAATCCATTGACGCATGGAGCATCCGGCAGTGCCGGTCAGGCTCCCGCTGCCCGTCGGCTGTGCGCTGGCCCGGTGCCCAGGGGAGGTGGCTTTTGTGGCTGGCGGCCGACGCCGCTATTGATTCCGCGGCAGCCGCCCACAAGGTTACAGCCGGTTTACAATTGGCCAAGAAAATTGGGGAACCCGGACAAAATGTTGTCGAGCGATAGCGACTCTCGAACACCTCCTGCCTATTCCAAATTCCTGCCGCCGACCTTGCTTCTGGGTCTGGCCTTGTTGTTGCCGGCGGGACCGTTGCAGGCGGCGTCGAACGATGCAGCCTGGTGGTCCCTCAACGCCGAAAACAACAACTTCGTCGTCGACCAGGACCAGCACTACGTCAACGGCCTGAACCTGGCTTACCTGTCGCCGTCCCTGGCGGTGGGGGACCATGGCTTCGTCGCTCGCAGCAGCATGGCTGTCGAGGACGCCCTGTGGCCGCTGTTCCCGCTGGAGCAGAAGGAACGCGACCGGCGCTTCGAGTGGACCATCCTCGGCCAGCAGCTGTTCACCCCGGCCAACAAGAACCTGTCCACGCCCGATCCGAACGACCGGCCTTATGCGGGCTGGCTCTACACCGGCTTCAACCTGCTGCAGGACACCGACCGCAAGCAGCTCGACAGCCTCTCGGCGACCATCGGCCTGGTCGGCCCCGACGCCCTCGGCGAGCAGGTGCAGAACGGCTTCCACAAGGTGTTCGGCTTCGGCAGTGCCGAGGGCTGGAGCCACCAGCTCAGGGATGAGCCGGCGCTGACCCTGGCCTACCTGCGCAAATGGCGCTTCGCCGTCAAGGGTACCGGCACCGACGGCCTCAACGCCGATGTGGTGCCCGAGCTGGGCCTGACCGCCGGTAACGTCCTGACCTATGGCGAGGCGACGGCGCTGCTGCGCGCCGGCTGGGGACTGGATGGATCGTTCGGCCCGCGCCTGATCCAGCCAGGCCCTACCGGTGGCGGCTACTTCAATCCGAACTACATCCACCGCGACTGGAGCGTCTACCTGTTCGGCGGCTTCCAGCAGCGCGCGGTGGCGCACAATATTTTCCTGGACGGCAACAGCTATCAATCGAGCCCGTCGGTCGATCGCTACATCTGGGTGCATGACGAGGTCATGGGCGTGTCGGCCCTGGGCTGGCGCCGTGTGCGGATCGATTTCACCTTCGTGCGCCGCAGCGAGGAATTCCGCGGGCAGAAGGGCGATGACCGCTACGGCAGCATCGACGTCTCCACCAGCTGGTGATCGGTACTCCAGGCGCCCGCTGCATGCCTGATGCAGCGGGCGCCTGCGTTCAGAAGGTCTTGGCGATCCCTGCCGAAAATACCTGGAAGTTCACCAGCGCCGGGTTCTCCACCTCGATGCTGCGGATCGAGTAGGCGCTGCCGCTGCTGTAATGCTCGTAGCGCAGGCTCAGGTTCCAGCTGCCGAAGCGCTTGTACACGCTGAAGCTTTCGCTCAGCGCGCCGAACGGCGACAGGCGGTAGTCGCTGCTGTACAGCCCGTTGTTCTGCGCCGCGTTGTAGTACGGCTGGTAGAAATCCGCCGCGCTCTGGCTGTACCAGCGCACTCGCGGCACCAGCGCCCAGCTCTGCGGCAGGGTCTGATACCAGGCCAGCTCGGCGGTGTGGGCGGTGATGCCCCAGTCGTCGTGATAGTAGCGGTAGTCCAGATGCACCACCGCATCCAGCGCCACCACGTTCTGCCGCAGCCGTGTGACCCAGGCCAGCTCGCGGCGGTTACCCGGGCGGGAGTCGTTGACCGTGTTGCCGGCGACATACACCAGCTTGTACGGATCGGACAGATAGCCGTTCTGGTAAGTGAAGCTGACGCTACTCTGCAGTACCGTCTCCCCGCCCAGCACCTGCGCCAGCCCGGCGTAGCCGTTCACCTCGTAGTTATTGGCATGGGCGATGCGCGTGGGGAAGCGCGCCGATTGGCCCTCGGTGGGATCGATCTCGTCGCGGGTATAGCCGGCGCCGCCGCTCAAGGTGGTCAGCTTGTTGTTCAGGTCCCAGCTGCCCTCGAGGCCGCCGTTGGCGCCGCGGTAGTCGCGCTCGTTGGAGAAGCCGCCGATCACGCTGCCGGTGACGGCGCCGAAGCGCCGGTTGGCGCGCAGCTGCAGCGCCTGGCGGAAATCGTGGATCGAGGCGCCGCTCATCACCTGCACCGGCGCGCCCTTGCTGTTCGGGATGATGAACCAGGGCGAGGCGCCGCTCATGGTTTCCACCGTCACGTCGGCCGTCAGGTCGGCTTGCGGGCCGAGCCGGGTGGCGGCGCGGAACTGCTGCGACTCCACATCGTAGCGCTCGCTGCTCTGGCCGTTGGAAGTCTTGCCGCCGGAGATATGCCCCTCGTCGTAGTAGGAGGAGCGGAAGTCCAGCAGCGTGTTGTCGTGCTGCGCCGGCGGCATGGCGTCGCCGGCCAGGCCCTGCGCCTGCGCGCTCAGGCCGGGAATGGCCAGGGCCGAGGCGGTGAGGGCGAGCAGGGCGTTGTTGAGCGGCGTGCTCGGAGAGCTTTTGGGTGGCATGAGTGGCCTCGCTCAGTTGCTGCAGCCGCAGCCGCCACCGCCGACGGTCGCGCTGCCGCTGGCCGCCTCCTTGCTCTCATAAGTGTGCTGGCGGATCGCCGCATCCACCGGGTCCGGGTCCCAGGCCATCTCCGGCTGGGCCAGGTCGCCGCGCTGCCAGGCTTTCGGCTGCATCGCGCTGCATCCGCCTAGCAGTGTCATGCACATCAACAACATTCCCCAACGCATTGCCCCGCGCATTCCCCCACCAATTCCCTGTCTCATTTTTCCTCCACCAGTTGTGCGACCGCCTTGCGCAGCGGTTCGATATCGTTTTTGTCGAAGCCCACATGCACCTGCCGCACCTGGCCCTTGCGGTCGACCAGGTAGGACGCCGGCATGCCGTTGACGCCATACAACTCCGCCAGCCGCCCCTGCGGGTCCGCTACCTGCGGATAGCTCAGGTGCAGTGTCTGCAACAGCTTCGCGCCGTCCTGCGGATGCTGGTCCACATCCACGCCGATCACTTCGAAGCCGCTGGTATGCAACTCCTGCCGCAGCGCCTCGTAACGCGGCAGCGCCTGCAAACACGGCCCGCACCACGAGGCCCAGAAGTCCACCAGCCGGACTTCCCCACGATGGCCGTCGAGTGCCTCGAAGCCCGGAGCCGGCTGCTGCGGCTGCACCGCCTGCGCCGCCGGCAGCAGGCACAGCAGGCACAGCGCGGCAAGGCGGGGCGGCCTGTTCCGGGTGGCGGCGGACGCTTGGTTCATGTGGCGAGCCTAACGCAAGTCCGTAGAAATAGACAAATGTCTATTTCGTGGGAAAGAGCTCATTTGCTGGTCAGCTTTTGCACTGCAGCAGCAGTGAAATAGTCATCCGAGAACTGGACCGACAAGTCATAGGTAGCATCTTCATTAAATGCCGCCGTGATGAAGTAACGGCCGGAGAAGAAGTCGTAGATGACTTCCGGCACCGTATAGGTCGCCTGCACGTTCGGCGCGGTGATCAGATGGCCTTCCTGGAACTTGTACAGCTGGTCCTTGTTGTCGTAGTCGTCCACCGCCTCGATGTTCCAGCTGTCCTCGTCGACATAGAAGCGGCGGGTCTTGAAAACATGGCTGGTGCCTGGCTTGAGGGTCGCCTCGACCACCCAGTAACGATGCAGCTCGTAGCGCGGCAGGTCCTGGTTCAAGTGATGCGGGCGGATCAGATCCTTGTACTTGATCGAATTACCGGCGATCTTGTCGGAGTTGTACGGCAGGTAGAACTCCTTCTTGCCCACCAGCTTCCAGTTATAGCGGTCGAGGGCGCCGTTGAACATGTCGACCTGATCATAGAACTGGTTGCCGTCGGTGCCTTCGTACGGATTGTCGTACTGCACCGTGGGCGCGCGGCGGATGCGCTTCAGGCCCGGGCTGTAGAGCCAGGCGGCGCGGCCGACGTCGCCGGTACCGGTCTTTTCCTGCACCAGGATGAAGGTGCCGGCCAGGCGCGGCGGCGACAGGGTCTGCGACAGGTAACGCAGGAACTCGCCTTGCCCGACCTTCAAGGGCACCGGCTTCGTATCGTTGGCGTAGTAGAACTTCACGTCTTCGAGGATCTTGGTCTGCTGGTAGTCGCCGCTGGGCTGCACCACGAACTGGTTGTTGTAGCGGCGTGCCGCGTCGCCGCGCCACTTCAGCTTGTGGTTCCAGATCACCTCGGCTCCGGATTTCGGGATCGGATAGGGGAACCCCGTGCTGCAATTGTCCGGGCTGTCCGTGCCCTGCATGTCGCAGTTCGCCGCATTGAGCGCCGTGGCCTTGTAGATGAACTCCGGCCAGGAGGCGGTGCGGTGCGTCGGATAGACATTCATCCGGTAGTCTGCATAGCGCTTCAGCAGCTCCTTGTGTCCCTCGGTAAGTTGGTCGGCATACTTGGCGTAGTTGTCATGGGTGATGGCAAACAAGGGCTTGTCGCCGTCGATCTGATCGTTCTTCGGATACTCGCCGGTAAGCTTGCCGTGTTTCGCCTCGCCGCCCGTCCAGGCCGGGATCGTTCCAGCCTGATTGCCCGCCTTCTCCGCGCCGACCGGGGTGAGTTCCTTGCCCAGCTTCGCGGCTTCATCCGCCGTAGCCTTGGCTGCGGCCTGCTGGGCGGAAAGGCACAGCGCCGTGCCGGCCACCACTCCAAAAAACGTTTTCATGTTTGGCAATCGCTCCAGGAATTGCGCACCGCGCGTGCGTTCACATTGATCGATACGCGAGCGGTAGCGCGTGGCATCAGAACTGGTACTTCAGGTAGGCCTGTGCAAAATCACGATCGGAAAGCGTGTTGTAGACGCCACCGCCCCAGAACCATTCGTAGCCGAGCCCGACGGAAAGCTCCTGGTGGTAGCGAAATTCGAACACGCTGTCCACGGTCTTGCGGCCCTTGACGAAATTTCCGGCCGGCCCGGGAGAAATGCCCCCCACATCCTGCGAAAACAGCAGGAACGGCTTGAGCGTGATACCCGGGATAATCTGCTCGTAGTCGAGCAGGCCGATGATCCTGTATCCCCACGACAGGGGCGTCGGATATCCCGAGTGATCCTGCTGGTGCGGATTGAAGCGCAGGCCGTCGCCGCCATAGGAGCAATCGGGGATGTTGGAGCAGGCCGTGCGCGAGCCGTCGGCGCCGCTGCCGTCGGCGCCGGCGGTGGGGCCGTACTCGGAATTGGGGCCCTGCAGCACCAAATGGTCGTACCCCGGCATGAACGGGACATATTCCGCCCCGGCCTCGTAGACCAGGATCACCTGGTCGGCGCCGATGAAATTCTCGGTCGAGCCGTAGACGCGGGTCGCCCCCAGGTTGAACTGGAAATCCTGCATCCGCTGGTAGCCCTGGATGTAGCAGGGGCTGTTCTTGTCGTAGGCGTAGTACGGATGCTGGAAGCCGCTGAACCCGTACTTGGCGTCGTCGGCGCTGCCGGGTTGCGGATAGCACGGCGTATTCTGACCGACCACGCCGCCCCGATAGGGGATGACGAAGTTGGGGAAGGAGCGCTGCGATCCATCCAGGTGACCTACGATCAGATTGTAAGTGTCGGTCGTATAGGTCTGTCCGCTCTTGTTCACCGCGTCGCTGCTGCCGTACAGCGCCGTGCCTCCATCCGGTCCGAAGCCGATGCCGCCAACTCCCAGGGCCCCCAGCAAGCTGGTCCCCTCGCAGCTCACGCCCTGCTGACCGCAGGCACCCAGTTCATGCCCCAGTGCGGCGAAGCCGAGGTCATGGGCGTCGACCTGCATCGGCTTGTTCGGCCGGTAAGCCACCTCGCCCTGGATCGAGTAGCTGCCAACCGTAGTGTTGAAGCTGGCGCCGATCAGGTGGATGTCTTCCGGGTACTCCAGCACGAAGCGGGCGGTTTCGATCTGCAGGATGTTGGAAGGTGCCTGCTTTGCATCGCCGGAAGTAAACAAGGGCGTGTTGGGGCAATCCTCGAGGAACGAGACGATTTCGGTCGCATTGTTATGCCGGGCATTGCCTTCGGCCCTGGCACACCCCGGATAGGCTGAAAACAGGCTGGCGTACGGCAGTCGTGAATGATAGTTCTCGAAGTAGAGCGAGAAGTCGGTACCGTTATTGATCCCATCGGCGTAGTAATCGAGCTTGACGCCGAACTGCCCCCAGGTCTTGGGATTCCAGTCGGACAGCCGATCGATGGTGAGGCAGGTCGACGTCAGGGCCGACAACACGTTGTCGAGCAGCTTGCCCTGGCACGCCGGGTCCTCCGGAGTATCGCCAAAGCCGGCGTTGATGCTGCTGCCCGTGTTGTAGCTGCCGATGTTCAAATCGGAAAAATAGGTGCCGGGTGTAGGGGCTTCGGTCGGTTTCCATTCCAGCTGGTAAAAGCCCTCGAAGGTGAAGTTCTCGAACGGGCTGAAGCTGAGATCGACCATGTTGATCGGCACGAAGTCCTCCTCGACTTGCGTGCCGATGCGGTAGAAGTTGTTGGCGTTGACCGGATTGGCGGAGTTGATGCTGTTGATCACCAGCGTGGTGCTCTCGCCCCAATTGACCAGCTGGCGACCGATCTTGAAGGTCAGATCATGGCCTTCCCACAGCGGCAGCTTGCCGAAGAAATAGCTGTCGAGATATTGCAGGTTGGTGCCGGCCTGGCGCAGTACTTCTCCATCGGTGCGCTGGCTGCGCACACGGCCACCGGGCCCGTAGAAGCGCCCGCACACCCCGCCCAGGTTCGGTACCAGCGACGGCAACCCCACGCCATTGAGGATCGGGTCCACCAACCCGCCAACCGGCTGCAACAAGGCTTCCAGCGGCCCAGTCAGGGCGGCGCAAGGCCCGCCGATAACGCCGTTCAGGATCGGCAGCGTCGTTCCCACCCGGCCCACCTGGTTGACGTTCTGCGGGGTGATTTCGTTCGGATGGGTCTCCGTGAAATTGTTGTTGACCACGTCATAGAAGAACAGGGCCCGGGCGAAGATGCCGAAGTCGCCGTACTTCAGGGTCAGATCCTGGGTCACCTTGAGCGGCGCCTGGAAAATCGAACCCTTGCTGCCATAGTTGAGGTCGCCATCCTGGCCGTTGACGCTGGCCGAACCCGGAGCGGCAGCCAGGTGCGCCGCGGGAAATGTCTGCGTGCGGAACAGGCCCTGGCAGGTTTGATAGGGCGGCGCGCACACCTCCGGATTGATGACGCCCTTGGAGATCAGGTTCTGGCTTGGGCTGTCCATGCGAATGCCGACACCGCCGGTAAACGTGGTGTTGAGTACGCCCTTCACCGATTCGTCCGTCAGTGGCAGCTGAACATTAAAATCCAGGGCGCTCGCCAGCCCTGGTGCAAGCAGGAGAAGTCCACACAAAACCTGCAAACGCAGCAGCCCGGAACCCCTGACCAATGTTGATGCAATCCCCATTTCTTGATCTCGCATTTCCTGGTTTTGTACCTGCGTGGCGCCGCTCGCCGAGTGGAGAAAGTGAACAAAAAAGAGCGCCGCTTGCGCGGCGCCAAAGCGGAAGGTTTGGATTTCTACAAGGTCTTGAGGTATTCGATGATGGCCTGTCGCTCCTGGTCGGTCAGCGCATCAGCGAAGTCGTGGCCGCCATTACCGTTCCCCAGCTGGCGCGTGTCGTAGGTGAGGCGGTTGGTTATCTGGTTAGGGCCCGGAATGGACACCAGGGCTGCCCAATTGAATGCGGAGTCGACGAAGTTCGTGATGATCTGGGTGACGTCCGGAGCCGTCGGATTGGAGGCATTGCAATTCTGCGCCGCGCCGCCGGCCAGCTGACTGCAGCTGAGTGCGGTGTAGTTCCAGCCCAGGTTCTGGAAGTCATAGGCCGTGCTCAAGCGCTGATCGTAGCCGGTGATGGAGCCGATGGTCTGGAGCTGACGCTGCCAGATTTCAGGCCGCTTCGAAGAATCAAGCACTGCCTCGACGTTCGGCACGGAACCGTTGTGAAGATACGGCGCCGTCGCCCATACACCGTACAGGGGAGGTGCCTGATAGCCGATGATCTGCTCCTCCCAGCCGCAGGCGCCCTGGGTTCTCTGCGCGGGCGGCAGGGCGTCTTCCGCGTCTTGCACGAGCACATTGCTGCTGCTGGGAGCGACGTAGCCCGGTTGACCTTCGGGGTAGGCCCAGTAAGTGGTGGTGTACGCGGCCCGAAGATAGGTCGAAAGTTCGTTCGCACGCGCCGGATCGGTGCCGATCGTGTTCAAGGGCTCGATGTGCCCGGCAACGCCTTCGAGGGCTGGCGAGGTCAGAAAGGTCGGATCGTTGACATAGCGTGGGGAGTAGGCGCCGTGGCAACCGGCACACGAACCGTTTCCACCCAGCGGGGCCGGCTTGCCGGCGTTCCCCGCCAGTGACCATAGGTTCAGGGTGTGGAACAGGACTGCGCCCTGCTCCGCCAGCGGCTGGTTGATGCACGCGGCGTTGTCGCCAGCCCCCGGGGCGCCGTTGCTGCCGGTGCAATATCCATACGGGTATGCCGGCGATTGCAGCGTCAGCAGATAGTCAGAGATGTCGTCGTCGTACTGGTCGACGGTACTGCGGTAAACCGCGCCGGTGGTCGAAAGGATGGCCGAATCGGGGACGCCCGCCGCCATGATGATGCGGTTGTCGTCGTTGGATACGCCGGCATCGAAGAATTTGCGCGGCCGATGCCCATAGTTCCACCAGGCCGGCGGGTCCTGCGCTTCCGCTGTCGGATGGGGGTCGGCGGAATTCAGGGCCAGCTTCACCGGGTTCGGATTCAGTCCCAGGCTGTCGTAGTCCAGCAGCATGAACAGCAGCTCAAACCCGCCGACGGCGTTGTTCTGTCCGCGGTGTTCGACGCCGACATTGAGCAAGTCAAGGGAGAGCACGATGCCCAGGTCGCGGAAGACGGTGCTCTCGCTGTCATAGGCCTGCATCAAGGAGTCGAAATTGGCGTTGCCCAGGCCAAGGTTGCTGCTGGTCAGGGCGTAGTCGCCCGAGCTGGGATCGCCGATCTGCCCGCCGTGGCAGGAGAAACAGGCGATAGTGCCGATGTTGCCGGTCCACTGACCGCTGGAATTCTTCAGCTGCACCATGCCAAGCGGAAGCTGGCCGGACCCGCCGCTCGTCGCGTTGGGGTCTTCGCCGGGCAGGGGATAGGGATTGTTGAACGGTGCATGGTTCATGCCGTAACGCAGGGTGTAAAGCTGGTCGAAATTGGCCGGGCGGGAGCTCAAACCCCAGGTCTGCCAGGTGTTGTTGTAATCGGTGGCCGAGGTGCTGCCGCTGGCCAGCGTGCCGGCCAGCGCCGCCTGGCCGATGGCTGCGTCGGCACGCCAGGCACCGCAGGTGGTGGGAGCCTGCTGCGATGCCGGAAGCTTGGCATGGCAATTTTGCCAGTAGGCATTGAAATAGACCGCATTGCCGGCGTTGACCCCGGGCACGATCAGGCTGCGCGGGTCCGCCGGCAAGGGCGTGCTGTCCGGTTGCCCGCTGCAGAAGGACGACCACAGGGTCTGCGCATGAGAACTGCCAAGCAGCGGCTGCTGCTGGGCCACGGGAGTGCCGCCGGAGCCGCTGAGCAGGGCGGCGCAGCCTGAAGGATCATTCCAGCAGCTGAGCAGGGTCTGCATCGCGGTGTAGGGCTGGCTGCCGACCGGCCAGGGCTGGCCGCCGGTATGGTTCTGCGCCGGAGTGGAAGGATTGAGCAGCAATAAACTGGTGCTCACACCGCCCCCCAGGGCGGTCCAGGCGGCGTTGACGTTGTTGTAGTCCTGGGTGGTGTCGCTGCTCAGCAGGAACAGGTTGCCCTGGGTATTCGGAGCGCCGGTACCGGCGGTGTCGGCCACGCCCCCGGAGACATGGCAGGTGCGGCAGAAGCCCATATTGGGCTCGACTTGTGCGGCGAAGAAAGCTTGGGGCGTGGTGTAGCCGCCGCTGCTGGTGGTGCTACCGGTAGGGCTTGAAGAACTGCTCCCGCTCGCCGCACCGCTATAGTTGCCGCCGCAGGCCGCCAGCAAAAGGGCAGCCGTCAACGCGGCTGCGACACGCCTTATCCCCGTAGTCATCGGTTCTCTCCAGACCGCGCTCTATCCACTTATGCGACCCCTCTCCGTGCGAAGCGCTGCGGAAATGTCGGCCGAACTATTGAGGGGAAGCCTAGTTACCGGGGAGACGCCGATGAATGTTCGCCTTGGCCAATAGCTTGATAAAAATGGCCAACCCTTTTTCCTGCATTCGGGCCGATCGCAGCGGCGCTGCCCGCAGTCACCATGCAGACACGGCATGTGACGATGAGTTCAGGCTTGAGAAATCCAGCGCGGAGTATCACTCGGCGATTTGATAATTACGGCCAAACTGGCTAAATAGAGCCATGTCATTTTGGGATGTCCGCCGCAACATCGTCAGTGCCCAGGTGCTCACCCACCTGGCCTCCGAGCATGGCATGGACCTCGATGATTGCCTGAAGGGAACCGGCATCGGCCGCGATGCGCTGGCCGATCCGGACACCGAGATTTCCGCAGCGCAGGAACTGCATCTGGTCACCAACGTGGTCAAGTGCCTGGCGCACGTTCCCGATCTGGGTCTGGAGGCGGGATTGCGCTATCACCTCTCCGCCTACGGCATCTGGGGATTCGCCATGGTCAGCAGCCCCACCCTGCGCAGCGGCTGCGAAGTGGCCGTGAGGTACCTGGACCTCAGCTACGCGTTCGTCAATTTCGTTTTACAGGATCTGGACACCGACGAGCCCAAAGTCCTGCTCGATGACAAGGCGATTCCCGCGGAGCTGCGGCAGTTCCTGGTCGAGCGGGACTTCGCGGCGCTGGTGAACGCAGTGCAGGAAATGATGCCTAGCGGCGTCCGGCTGCGAGGCATTCAGTTCCGCTATCCAAGGCCGGCACATGCGTCCCGGTACGTCGAGTTGTGCGGAATAGAGCCGCGCTTCGGCGCACCGTTCAACGCGGTGTTTGTCGACCCTTCGATCCTGAATACGCCGCTGCCGCAGGCCAACCAGGTGATGGCGCGGCTCTGCGAGGATCAGTGCCGGCGCCTGCTCGCCAAGCGCCAGGTACGCACCGGATTCGCCGGCAAGGTGCGGGACCGCCTGCTGCACGCCCCCAATCAGATGCTGGATATCGACACCATCGCCGGGGAGCTCTGCATGGGTTCGCGCAGCCTGCGCCGCAAGCTGGAGGGTGAGGGCACCTCGTTCCGGCTGTTGGTGGATGAAGTGCGTCTGGCCCTGGCAGATGAATTGCTGCTCAGCACGAACATGAAACTGCACGAAGTGGCCGCGCGGCTGGGTTACTCGGAGCCCGCCGGCTTTACGCACGCCTATAAACGCTGGAAGGGTATCTCGCCAACCGAGTTCCGCGCTTCCAAAGCCAGCAGCTAGAACCTGCGCGGAACCGCGGGATATTCGGAAAACGGCCCGATGCGGCATCAGGCGGCGGTTTGATGCTTCGCTGGCCATTTTTATCAAGCGATTGGCCGCTGACACCATGCAAAAAACTCCTGCACGCCCCGACTATACCTCGCAACAGTGAGGAGCAAGAAAATGACGGGGACTATTCCCTCGACCAGCGTCGCCATTGTCGGCACCGGCTTTGGCGGCCTGGGAATGGCCTATTACCTGAAGAAAGCCGGCGTCAATTCGTTCGTCATCTTCGAGAAGGCGGCGGACGTCGGCGGCGTCTGGCGTGAGAACACCTATCCCGGGGCCGGTTGCGATGTGCCCTCTCATCTTTACTCATTCTCGTTCGAACACCGCTATCGCTGGGCTTACCGCTACGGCAAGCAGGCGGAGATCCTGGCGTACATGCGCCACTGCGCCGTCAAATACGGCATCCATCCACACATCCGCTTCAACCATGAAGTCATCGGCGCTGATTTCGACGAACAGCGGGGCCTGTGGCAGATCCGTCTCGCCAGCGGTGAGCATCATGAAGCCAAGGTTCTGATCAGCGCCGTGGGCCAGCTGCACCGGCCGAGCATCCCTGCATTCCCAGGGCAAGCCGCTTTCGGCGGCAGGGCCTTTCATTCCGCACGATGGGACCATGGCTACGACCTCAGGGGCAAATCCGTCGCCGTGATCGGCAGCGGCGCCAGCGCGGTGCAGTTTGTTCCGGAAATCGCCAGTCAGGTCAAAAAGCTGTATCTGTTCCAGCGTTCCCCCGGCTGGATCGCGCCGAAATTCGAGAAGCCGTTCGGCCGGCTGGAACGCAAGCTGTTCGATACGCTGCCGTTTCTCCACGACCTCGACCGCCTGCGCATTTTCTTGATCACCGAGGCTCTGGGCTACTGCTATCGCGGACACAAGCTTGCGGAACTGGCGGTCAAAACACTGGCCAAGGTGCAGCTACGGCTGCAGGTGAAATCGCCACAGCTGCGCAGGAAGCTGACGCCCGATTTCCCGGTCGGCTGCAAGCGCATCCTGCTCACCACGGAATGGCTGCGCGCGATGACGCGCCCGAACGTTGAAATCGTTACCGACGCCATCTCCGGTTTTTCGGATGCCGCGATATCCACGGCTGGCGCGCGGGAGTATCCCGTGGATGCCGTCATCTATGGCACCGGCTTCGCCGCCACCGAGTTCCTGGCGCCGATGCAGGTACGCGGGCTGGGAGGGCGGTTGCTGAGCGAGGAATGGAAGGGTGGCGCCCAGGCATACCTGGGGATGGCCGTATCCGGTTTCCCGAACCTGTTCCTGCTGTATGGCCCGAACACCAACCTTGGATCGGGCTCGATCATCTACATGCTGGAGTGTCAGCAGCGCTATATCGTCAAGGCCATTCGCAATATCGGCGAGCTCGGCCTGCGCTACCTGGACGTGCGCGCCGATGCGCAACTGGAATTCAACAACCGGCTGCGGACACTCAGCCGGGCCTCGGTCTACGAAGGCAATTGCCAGAGCTGGTACAAGACGGCCGAGGGCGTGAATACCAATAACTGGGTCGGTTCCCAGATGGCTTATCGAAGCAGCACGCGCAAAGTGATGCTCGACCACTATCATCTGGTTCTTGCGAACGCCGAGTTTCCGATCGCCCTGGCCGCTTGAAGCGATGCCGCACTATACGGCGCCGATTCAGGTTTGCTGCCGATGCAGCCCCGGCCCCGCCAGCGGCGTGACCTCGTGTGCGGCCAACGCTTCGCCGCATTCGGAGCAGGCCAGCACCGGCGTGGTCATGTGGCCGCAGGTATTGTGCCGGTATACCACCGGCGCGCCGCGGCCCTGGTCCATCCAGCGGTCGCCCCAGCGCACTAGGCTGAGCAGCACCGGATACAGGTCCTTGCCCTTCTCGGTGAGGCGGTATTCATGGCGCGGCGGCTTGTCCTGGTAGGGCACTTTTTTCAGCACCCCGTCTTCCACCAGCCGGCCGAGTCGGTCGGACAGGCGATGCCGCGCCACGCCCAGGTGCGCCTGGAAATCCTCGAAGCGGCGCACCCCGAGAAAGCACTCACGCAGGATCAGCAGCGTCCAGCGGTCGCCCACCACCGACAGGCTGCGCGCGATGGAGCAATTCTGCGTCTCGATTTCGTCCCAGCGCATGAGATGCTCCGCGTTCTCCGGCCGATGGCCTGCTTGACTAGTTCCAAAATGGAACTTACTCTGCAGTAACCCGCCAGTCAAGCAACCGCGCGGCGGGATAAGAGCGCGGGACCCGCCGCGGGCAAGCGGTTTTCCGGGGCGCGCGACAGTCGACGAGGAGATTGTTTGATGAGCACGGAAACGGAAAAGGGCGTGGCGCTGGTGATCGGCGCCGGCGACGCCACCGGCGGCGCCATCGCCAGGCGCTTCGCCCGCGAGGGCTATTTCGCCTGCGTCACCCGGCGCAGCGCCGACAAGCTGCAGCCGCTGGTGGCGGAGATCGAGGCGGCCGGCGGCCGCGCCCGCGGCTTCGCCTCGGATGCGCGCAAGGAAGAGGAAGTGGAAGCGCTGGTGCGGGAGATCGAGCAGGACATCGGCCCGATCGAAGTGCTGGTGTTCAACATCGGCGCCAACGTGCCGTGCAGCATCCTCGACGAGACCGCCCGCAAGTATTTCAAGATCTGGGAGATGGCCTGCTTCTCCGGCTTCCTCGCCGGGCGCGAGGTGGCGCGGCGCATGGTCAAGCGCGGCCGCGGCACCATCCTTTACACCGGCGCCACCGCCGGCCTGCGCGGCGCCGCCAACTTCGCCGCCTTCGCCGGCGCCAAGCATGCCCTGCGCGCGCTGGCGCAGAGCATGGCGCGCGAGCTGGGACCGAAGAACATCCACGTCGCCCACGTGGTGGTGGACGGCGCCATCGACACCGAGTTCATCAAGACCACGTTCCCGCAGATGTATGCGCACAAGGACCAGGACGGTATCCTCAATCCCGAGCACATCGCCGAGAATTACTGGCATCTGCACAGCCAGCCGCGCGATGCCTGGACCTTCGAGCTGGATCTGCGGCCGTGGATGGAGAAGTGGTAACACGCCTGCAGGTTCTACTGTCATCCTGAGCGCAGCGAAGGATCTGGCCTTGGCGCAGAGCCAGATCCTTCGCTGCGCTCAGGATGACAGGAAATTTGTCGCTGTCTTGGATTCAGGGAACACAACATGAGCAAGCGCATCGAGTTCTACTTCGACTTCGGCAGCCCCACCGCCTACCTGGCCTGGACCCAGCTGCCCAGGATCACCGCCGAGGCCGGCGCCGAGCTGGTCTACAAGCCGGTGCTGCTGGGCGGCATCTTCCAGGCCACGCACAACGCCTCGCCGATGATGGTGCCGGCCAAGGGCCTATACATGCTGCGCGACCTGGCCCGCTTTGCCGCGCGCTACGGCGTGCCGCTGCGGCACAACCCGCATTTCCCGATCAACACCTTGCAGATGATGCGCGGCGCCATCGGCGTGCAGCTGCGCATGCCGCAGCGCTTCCTCGACTATGTCGATGCCCTGTACCGCGGCATGTGGGTGGACGGGCTCAAGCTCGGCGACGCCGAGGTGCTCGGCGCCACCCTGGCCAAGGCCGGCTTCGATCCGCAGGAAATCCTCGCCCTGGTCAACGATCCGGCGGTGAAGGAGCAGCTGAAGAGCGAGACCGAAGCCGCGATCAAGCGCGGCCTGTTCGGGGTGCCGGTGATGTTCGTCGGCGGCGAGATGTACTTCGGCCAGGACCGGCTGGATTTCGTGCGCGAGGCGCTGCAGCGGGACGGCGTGGGCTCCGCGATGGCCTGAAGCGCCGCCGCGGCACGCGGCTTTTCATCGCCGGCTGCGTCCCGGCTCAATCAATCCCGCATCGCGCTGCGTGCTTCGAGTTCGCGATGCATCATCTCCCGGTACATGGCATAGGCCGCGTTGACGCGCCGGTGATCGCCGGTGGTCAGCAGGTCGATGATCAGGCCGCGCGGCCCGGCCAGCATCAGCGACGACAGCTGCTCGGCCTCGCGCGCGGGTACGCCGGCGTCCATCACCGCACGCACCATCGACGGCAGCCACACATTGATGGCGCTGTCGAGAAACTCGCTGTAGCGGTCCGCGTTCTTCACCGCGATGCCGTAAATCTCGAAATAGGCGCGCCAGAACGGCATGCGTTCCGGCTTGGACAGCAATGCCCAGCCCATGTCCATCTGCGTGATCGGGTCGGTCGCCTCGTCCAGGTTGTACTGCCTCAGCTTTTCCAGTTCGCGGCTGCGCACTTCCCGGAGCACCCGCGCGATCAGCTCCTCCTTGCTGCCGAAATGATGCAACAGGGTGCGGTGGCTGATGCCCAGCGCTTCCGCCATCGGCCGCATCGACAGCTCGGACAGGCCGTTGCTGAACACGTAATCGATCGCTGCGGACAGGATTTCCTGGCGTCGCTCCTCATGCCGTGTATAGCGTCCGTCGCTGGAGTCAGCCTGCGGCATTTGTATGAACCATTTGGATCATGTACTTTATAAAAACATGAACCACATGGTACATAAAGATGATGCCGACGTCAGCCGGAAGCGGGATGCACCCGTGCACCGGGCCGACTGAAGCGGGCGCGAGCCGAAGTCCTCAGGAAGCAAGGCGCCGATACCGGCAGGGAAGAAACGGTACGGCGCCCGATCACCGCGGCAACCGGTCTGTCCCTTGTTGATCCATACAATCTGGAGGAGTCCACCATGCATTTCCCCTCGTTCAAAACGATCAGCAGCCTGCTGCTCGTCACCGGTGCCGCGGTCGCGGCCCAGCCCGTCCTCGCCTCCACGCCGCAGATCGGCTTCTGGGCCGGCGAGTCCATCAATGCCTGCCTCGGTTACGATCCGCTGACCTGCCCGCGCAACGTCGGCAACTACACGCCAGCCTTGTGGAGCCTGCTCAAGGCCAACAACGGCTTTCTCAATCTGGACCTGATCTACGGCTCGGACTTCGGTCCGGCGCTGCCGGGCGCCAACCAGCGCACCGATGGCCTGGCCCTGGTGCAGCAGGCCAACGCCAGCGGCGTGACCATCAATGCCTGGATCACCGTGCCGCTGTCCTACGGCACCTTCGCCAACCAGCAGAACGCCGCCACCATCCAGGCGGCGGTGAAGGCGTTCTACGCCTGGAAGACGCAGAACAAGCTGCAGTTCGGCCAGGCCATCCTCGATCTGGAGTTTCCGCTCGGCTATCAGGTGCTCGAAGAAGCCCTCACCGGCAACCTCGCCGCGGCGGAGAGCCTGGCCTCCTCCAACCTCAACCCCGCCGCCCAGTGCACGGCGATGGGCATCTACCGCGATACCATCACCTGGGCGCACCAGCAGGGCATGATGCTGTCGGGTTCGCCCCTGCCGTTCTCCCTTGATGACGTCGCCAACGGCAACATGGCCTTGCAGAACCTGCTCGGCATGGTGAACTACCCGCCGTTCGGCTATGACCAGCTGTACAACCAGGCCTACCGCGCCGAAGGGGTCGATCTCGGCTCCGGCTACGTCGCCTCCATCTACAACAGCATGCAGAAGTACTTCGGCGCCAACGGCCAGGTCAGCCTCGGCAGCACCGGAACCTCGCCGTACAACACGGTCGCTCCGGTGGTGACCGATGTATCGATGCTCGCCGCGATGGGCGCCACCGTCATCCCGATCTTCGATCTCGACGGCGCGGTGAACTCCTATGGACTCGGCGGCATCCAGCAGATCTTCAACGCCGCCCAGACCCCGCTGACCGGATCCGCCCTCACGTCGGCGCAGCAGCTGTCGTTCATCGGCGGCCAGGCGCTGGCGGCTTACAACGATCTGCAGGTATTCGCGGCAGCCGCCACGCCGTGGGTGAACTTCGGACAGCAAGCCAACGCCTATCCCAACGGCTGCGGCGACATGACCGCCGCGCCGCTGGGCGGCTGAGTCCGGCGTCGATGAAGAATCGCCGCACCGGCGATGCCCTGCCGGAGCGGTGCGCCGCTTGAGATTAGCCAGGGAGCGTCAAAGCCAGGGAAGGCTATCGCTCATTCGCGGAGCCGGCGGGAGGGCATTCCCGCCGGCTCCGCTTGTGCTTGCAGCCACAGCAGGCTGACCGCTGGCCAATATGCACATGGTATCCGCGTGCGCGTTGCGCACCTTACGCTTGCTTTTGACCTTTGTGCCAAGATTTCCACTTCTTCGCGTCCATACCGAAGTCCTGCCCAGTAAGCTCCTTCAGTTGCCCATAGGCAGCTTCTTTGGGCAAATATTCTCTTACTACGTACTGTGGGATTTCACCGTTGAGATTCTTGATAAGGATATCGATGGGTAAGTGCACTTTGGCTACTTCGCCTTTAGCTTCTTGATTGGCGACGCCAGGATCGGCTGGGTGAGCCGACCTTGCGAGGCCCGCTTTGAATACTGCTCTAGCGATGAAGAACCAAAAGAAAGGGCCGAGGATCGCACCGAACAATCGCCCCGCGTCGTACGAAGTGCCAGGGAAACCTCGCGAGTTCCAATGCAGGAAGAACATAACCCCTGAAAGAACACTGCCCGCTGTCCATACAAACAATAGCACCCCGAGTATGACGAGTGCTCCACCAGTCCTGCTTCTCATGTTTCCCCTTTTTTATTAATCGCTTCTACGGCGACGTATCCGCTTAGGTGATGTTCATTGCCGAGATTGGTCGATAGTCGCCATTCACGAACGGCCGCTTCGGGCCGGCCGCCGCCCCTGACATGTGCGCAGTGCGCATCCTGGGCCTTCTATAGATTGTGTGCGGACGCATAGCTGATCCAGGCGCCACAGACTGCGACGAAATATATGAGCCCGGATAAACATATGTACTGCGAGCGGCGAAGATGCGGGTGTCTTGCTCCAACCTGAAAGGCATAGATCAGAATCCGAATCCCCCCGACTCCGTTACCGTCTTTCAGCGACTGCATGACGATGAGCCCGAAGTGTTGCATAGGCCATAACAGAGGTAAAAGCAGCGCCGCCTCAGCCATCGCCACGACCATCGTGACGGGATACCCAAATGGATTCTCACCAAATGCCTTTGCCAACGTAGCGTGGACATCCGGTGCAAATGTGCACCCAATGATTAGCGAGTAAATCAGCAGCGGCGCAACAAGCAGTGCGCGACGTTCACGTGTCACCGGTGTCTTCCCCAGAGCTCGTAGGGCGGGTTACGCCGCGCTAACCCGCCATACGCGCTCTGCTCCTCATCGAAGCTCCCACTTTGCCGCTGCATTGAGGTGCAACCGAATAATCGGGGATAGCTTGATCTGCGACGCGTGTTCCAGCAAACAGGTCGAAATGGCATTCTTCTTGTCCCCGCCAGCCAAGACCAAAGTGTTGATCAAATCGCAAAAGTCCTTGATCGTTTGAGCCGACGCGGCCTGAAGGTATGTCGTTATGTGGCTGCTGAGTCGAATAACCACTTGGTGGTAAGACTCAGGTTCCTCCCAGGACTGTTCGTTCGCAAACGCAGGGAACAACGTGGTTAATGCCTGAATCAAGGAGCTCGGCGAATCGATGTTCTTCATTGCAACCATGTCCCTCTATTTCGTCGCGCTTACGCTTAGGCTAAAGATACTACGTGTGCGCGCGCTGTGGCACCCGATACTGGTCGGTAGCGAACGGCAGGAACGGGCCGCATTCAGCCTGTCGGGTCAGTCTTTACTGAGAACCCATCGAAGTTTGAAACAGCACTTCAAACTTCAGGTCTACGCACGCGCATGTCCTTCACTCCGGCGCGTAGCAGGATAGGTAGGCGATCATCGCCTTGCCGGCTTCTTCCTGGTACTGCGGCGTGATCTCGCCGTGCAGGAAGAAGGAGACGCGGAAGCAGGTGGTGCCCAGCTCCACCGTGAGCAGCGACACATCGGGCGGCGAGGGCGGCAGCTTGATGCCGCGCTGCGCAAGCGTCTGCTGTACCAGCCGGCCCAGGCGTTGGATCATCAGTTCCTGCGCATGGTAGCTCTCGTCGGTGATGGCGCCGCCGAGCATCAGCAGCCGCGCCACCGGATTGTCGTTGTAGAAGCGGGCAGCGAAGGCGGCCATGCCGCGGGCGCCTTCCTGCCAGGACACCTGCAATAGCTCCTGCGCGCCGCGATACAACAGCTGCTCCAGCTCGATCAGGTAGCGCCGCGTCAGCTCGTTGAAGATGGTGTAGGGCGTGGGGAAGAAGTTGTAGATGGTGGCGCGCGAGTAGCCCAGGCGCGTCGCCAGCTCGGGGATGGAAAAGCCGCTGAGGCCGCTTTCCAGCAGGAGCTGGCGCGCCTCGTCCACCACCCGCTCGAAGCGGTCCTTGGCCCGCTGCTGCAAGGGCTGACGGGGAAATCCATCCGGCACAAGCGCTTGATTCATGGTGCAAGAATAACGCATTGACACAAAAACAGACAAATGTTAGTTTTTTGAAACAGACAAAAGTCTGATTTCTGATCCGGAACCAATACCGGATATTGCGGCAAGGCTGGAGGAGAGCATCCATGAACACGCGGATCGGCGGCGCGCTGTCGCTTGCAGGGGCCTGCTTGATTCTCGTCGCCTGCGGCGGCAATTACAGCGGCGCGCCGGTGGCGGGCAACTCCAGCGGCAGCGGCAATGTCGCCAGCGGCAGTGGCTATGCCACGCCGCAGGCTTACTTCGCTGCCCAGGTCGAACCCAATATCGGCTTCTGCCGCACCTGCCATGTCTCCGGCGGCGTCGCCGATACCGCCGGCACCAGCGCGGCGACCCAGGGCAACCTGTTCCTGCTAACCAGCGATACCACGCAGGACTACAACAACGTCTATGCCGCCTGGACTGCTTTGGGCGGCGGCGTGGGCAGCAACAAGCTGCTGCTCAATCCTTCCGATCCGTCACAGGGCCACACCGGCGGCCAGCCCTGGCCTTCGGGCAGCCAGCCGTACACGGCGATGCAGACTCTGCTCTCCTGCTGGAACGATCCTTCCGGCTGCGCCGCGCTGCTGGACAGCGCCAGCGGCACGCCGGTAGTGCAGCAGCAGCCCCTGCTGGGCGGCCGCCATTCCGGCAGCTTGTGGAACAGCTACTGCGCCAACAACGGCAATCCGCTGCCGGACAGCGCGGTGCTGCCGGCCGATCCGCGCACCCTGGTGGTGTCGGGCGTCAACCAGAACAAGGCGGTAGTGTTCAACACCTACTGGAGGAGCTGCGACAACCCCACACCGCAGCCCAGCACCTGCGGGCAGTACCGCCAGCAGGTCACGCAGGGCGCGCTGATCGGCGAGGGCCAGGGCCAGGCCGGCACGGCCACCATGTTCAGCGGCAGTGCCAGCAGCACGGTGTTTTCCATCCCGGCCACCGACTACAACAACCTGTGGAAAGTGTGGGGCCTGCCGGGACGCCCGACGCAGTTCGATCAGCTGGTGGCCGAGCGCCATGGTTCGGCGCTGGCGCCGAACCCTAATCCCTATCCGCTGCCAGGCGAGGATCCGAATAAAACCAACGGCGGTTCCGGTCAGTTGCCGCTGGTCTACACCCAGCTGCGCAACGCCGACGGCAGCTGGACCGGCAACATCGGTGTGAAGTTCTGCGCCTTCTGCCACAACGGCCAGCTCGGCACCGCGGCCGACGGCCCCGGCATGGGGCCGCAGTTCGGCGGCGCCGGCAGCATCGGCGATTTCGAAGTGGCGCTGCGCGATTTCACCGCCGCCGGCGCGCCCGCCTTCATCGCCACCAGCGGCCTGCTCAACATCGCCAGCAACCGCGGCACCGGCGCCATCGACCAGTTCCAGCTGGGCTTCGTGCTGTTCGCCAACGGCAATCCGGCGGCGCTGCCGCTGGGCGACCTGATCCACAGCGGCGCCATCGGCACCATCAAGAGCCCGCCCTGGTGGAATCTGGCCAACCGCCCGCAGAAATTCCACGGCGCCATCCTGCCCACCGACGCCTCGCGCATCGACATGGCGGCGTACTACCCGGTGGTCGAGAGCCTGCTCGGCGGCAGCGGGGCCAAGGCGGCGGTGGCCTGGGTTGACCAGAGCGACGTGCCGTTCCAGACCTGGGCGCAATCCCTGCCGTCGCCGGCCTGGCCCTACGGCTACTGCTCCAATGCCGATGGCACGCCCGGGCCGAACGACAACCCGGCCTGCATCAATACGCCGCTGGCGCAGCAGGGCGCGATCCTGTTCCACAGCAAGAACCTGTGGGCCGCCGACCTCAATAATCCGGTGCCAGCGCCCAGCGGCGGCGGTAACGGTTCCTGCGCCGGTTGCCACGGCGCCTACTCGCCGCGCTACGTCAACGACACGACCTATCTGGACTCACCCGCGCTCGAAGGCATCGCAGCGCGCACCGTGCCGATGAACGTGATCGGCACCGATCCGGCCTATGGTGAGGCCAACCAGAGCCTGCGCAACGCCAACGGCAGCATTCCGCCGGCCGCGCTGAACAACGCTTTCCTGTACTGCGGCCTGGGCGACCAGTACAGCACCGCCGGCAATGCGCCGATCATGCTGGCGCCGCCGCTGTACGGCATCTGGGCCGCCGCGCCGTATCTGCACAACGGCTCGGTGCCCAACATCTGGGGCGTGCTCGATCCCAGCCAGGAACGGCCGGTGATCTGGCAGCGCGCATCCGCGCCGCTGCCCAGCGGCGTGCCCGCCTCGGTGGTGATGGGCTACGACACCGACCTGCGGCGCGCCTACGACACCACCAGGCTCGGCTGGAACTACACCGTGGTGAACTGCGGCGATCCCGGCACCACGCCGGGCGTGGATTGTAGCCTGAGCAACCCGAACGGGCCAGCGCCCGACGGCGGGCTGCTCGGCGCCCTCTACCAGAATTTCTGGCTTCTCTGGAACCTGCCGATCCAGACCGCGCCGCCGTTCACCAACCAGCAGATCGAGAACCGCAAGGTCTACAACACCCTGTTGTACAGCCAAGGCAACCAGGGACATGCATTCACCTCGGTGCTCACCGACCAGGAGCGCACGGCGATCATCGAGTACCTGAAGACTTTGTAGGGCGGGCCGTGCCCGCCTTGCCTGTCATCCTGAGCGCAGCGAAGGATCTGGCCTCGGCGCACAGCCAGATCCTTCGCTGCGCTCAGGATGACAGCAGAGGACGGAGTCGTATCGGCGACAGATCACTGATCCGACCCCTTTCCGAAATTCACAAGCGGTTGTCCCCCGCACGCATTCTGCTGCGGCGGCCGTCTCATTACGCTGCATAGCAACAAATTCCGATAAATCACTCATTTGAGGAGAAGTAGATGGTCCCCAGAACCCTGTTCGGCGCGGAGCACGAGGAATTCCGCAAGAGTCTCCGCCGCTTTTTCGCCGAAGAGGTGATGCCGCATCACGAGCGCTGGGAAGAGCAGCAGCATGTCGATCGCGCCATCTGGAACCGCGCCGGCGAGCTGGGCTTCCTCTGCCTGACCATTCCCGAGGAATACGGCGGCATGGGCGCGGACCGGCTTTACAGCACGGTGCTGATGGAAGAGCAGACCCATGCCGGCGCTTCCGGCGTCGGCTTCTCGGTGCATTCCGACATCATCGCCAACTACATCTACAACTTCGGCAACGAGGCGCAGAAGAAGCACTGGCTGCCGAAGATGGCCAGCGGCGAGGCCATCGGCGCGGTGGCGATGACCGAGCCGGGCACCGGCTCCGACCTGCAGTCGATCAAGACCCGCGCGGTCAAGGACGGCGGCGATTACATCATCAACGGCTCCAAGATCTTCATCACCAACGGCTATCTCAGCGATATCGTGGTGGTGGTGGCGCGCACCGGCGACAGCGGCGAGGGCTCCAAGGACTTGTCGCTGATCCTGGTGGAAGCCGGCACGCCCGGCTTCACCAAGGGCAAGCCGCTGAAGAAGGTCGGCATGAAGGGCCAGGACACCTGCGAGCTGTTCTTCGAGAACGTGCGCGTGCCGCAGTCCAATCTGCTCGGTCCGAAGGAGGGCATGGGCTTCATCATGCTGATGAAGGAGCTGGCCTGGGAGCGGCTGATCATCGCTATCCTGTCCATCGCCGGAGCGCAGGCGGCGCTGGACATGACCCTGGAATACACCCGCAACCGCAAGGTTTTCGGCAAGCCGGTGGCCTCGTTCCAGAACTCGCGCTTCAAGCTGGCGGAAATGAAGGCGGAAATCGGCATCGGCCAGGTCTTCGTCGACCGCTGCATCGAATTGCAGTTGAAGAACAAGCTGGCGCCGGACGCCGCCGCGGCCGCCAAATACTGGACCTCGGACCTGCTGTGCAAAGTGGTGGACGAGTGCGTGCAGCTGCACGGCGGCTACGGCTACATGCTGGAATACCCCATCGCACGAGCCTATATCGACTCGCGCGCCAGCAAGATCTATGGTGGGACCAACGAGATCATGAAGGAATTGATTGCCAGGACCTTATAGGTACGAAACCTTCATCTGTCATCCTGAGCGCAGCGAAGGATCTGGCCCCGGCGCACAGCCAGATTCTTCGCTACGCTCAGAATGACAAAAAGCAAAGTTTTGAATTGGATACATCTGGAGGAGCAGCAATGGCGGAGCAACTGCGGTACGAAGGCAAAGTGGTCATCGTCACCGGCGCCGGCAACGGCCTGGGCAAGCAGCATGCGCTGCTGTTCGGCGCGCGCGGCGCCAAGGTGGTGGTCAACGATCTGGGCGGCAGCATCCACGGCGGCGGCAAGTCCTCGGCCGCGGCGGACGCGGTGGTGCAGGAGATCAAGGCCCTCGGCGGCGAAGCCGTGGCCAATTACGACTCGGTCGAAGACGGCGCCAAGATCGTGCAGACGGCGCTGGATGCCTTCGGCACCATCGACATCGTCATCAACAACGCCGGCATCCTGCGTGACACCAGCTTCCAGAAGATGACGGTGGAAGATTGGGACCTGATCCAGCGCGTGCACCTGAAAGGCTCCTTCGCGGTGAGCCACGCCGCCTGGCCCATCATGCGCGACAAGGGCTACGGCCGCATCGTCATGACCACCTCGGCGGCGGGCATCTACGGCAACTTCGGCCAGGCCAATTACTCGGCGGCCAAGCTTGGCATCCTCGGCCTGTCCAACACCTTGGCGATCGAGGGCCGCAACAAGAACGTGCATTGCAACACCATCGCGCCCATCGCCGGCTCGCGCCTGACCGAGACGGTGCTGCCGCCGGAGCTGATCGCCGCGCTCAAGCCGGAATCGGTGTCGCCGCTGGTGGGCTGGCTGTGCCATGAGGACTGCAAGGAGACCGGCGGCCTGTTCGAGGTCGGCGCCGGCTACATCGCCAAGCTGCGCTGGGAGCGCACCCGCGGCCACAGCTTCAAGGTCGGCCGCGCCTTTGGCCCGGATGAAGTCGCCGCGCAGTGGGGCAAGATCACCGACTTCAAGGATGCCGAGCATCCCGCCGACATCAACCAGTCGATGGCGCCGGTGCTGGCCAATATGAATTCGAAGAGCCTGGGCGGCAACCAGTACATCGACCTGGACCTGGCCTCCAAGGCCGAGACCACGGTCGAGTCCTCGCATAGCGAGCACGACGTGGCGCTGTACGCCCTGGGCGTGGGCGCGGCGGCCGATCCGCTGGACAAGAAGGACCTGTCGCTGGTCTACGAGCTGAGCAGCGACGGCTTCCACGTGCTGCCCACCTACGCCGTGATGCCGGCGATGAACGCCATGCTGGCCATGGCCAAGGAAGGCAAGTCGCCGGTGCCGGGCCTCAACTACGGCTTCGACCGCGTGCTGCACGGCGAGCAGTACACCGAGGTGAAGTATCCGTTTCCGACCAAAGGCAAGCTCAAGCACACCTTCCGCTTCAAGAGCGCCTACGACAAGGCGCCGCATGCGGTGGTGGCGCTGGGCGTGACCACTACCGACGAGTCCGGCGAGGAACTCGCCTACAACGAGATCACCACCTTCGTGCGCGGCGCCGGCGGCTGGGGCGGCGAGCGCGGGCCTTCCGGCGAGAGCAACGTGCCGCCGGCGCGCGAGCCGGACGCGGTGATCGAGGAAAAGACCGAGCTCAACCAGGCCCTGTTGTACCGCCTGTCCGGCGACTGGAATCCGCTGCATGCCGATCCGGCCTTCGCCAAGGCCTTCGGCTTCGACAAGCCGATCCTGCACGGCCTGTGCACCTACGGCCATGTCGGCCGCCACGTGATCAAGGCCTTTTGCGGCAACGATCCGCGCAAGTTCAAGAGCATCAAGGTGCGCTTCGCCGAGAGTGTGTTCCCCGGCGAGACCCTGCTGACGCGGATGTGGAAGGAGTCCGACACGCGCATCGTGTTCGAGACCAGGGTCAAGGAACGCGACAAGCTGGTGATCAAGAACGCCGCGGTGGAGCTGTATGAGCAGATCCCGCAGCGCAAGGCCAAGCCCAAAGCCGAGGTAACGGCAGCAGCTGTCGCTTCGGCCGCCGCCTCCGGCCCGACCGCGGCCGGCATCTTCGCCGCCATCGGCAAGCACCTGGCCGCGACCAAGGGTCTGGGCGAGCAGACCAAGACGGTGTTCCAGTTCCTGCTGAAGGAGCCGGACAGCGCCTGGGTTCTCGACATGAAGTCCGGCGACGGCACGGTGAGGCAGGGCAGCGCCGACAAGCCGGATGTGACGCTGGAACTGAGCGATGCCGACTTCGTCGCCATGTCGACCGGCAAGGCCGATCCGAACAAGCTGTACTTCGGCGGCAAGATGAAAGTCAGCGGCAACGTCATGGCCTCGCAGAAGCTGGCATTCCTGCAAAAGATCGATCCGAAGCTGTTGCAGGAAGCGGCCAGCGCGCCGGCCGCGGCGCCCACGAAAGCCGCTGCGGCAGCCGCCGCACCGAAGGCCGCGCAGAGCGGTGCGGTGTTCGCGGCGCTGGCGGAGCGCCTCAAGTCCGCCGGCAAGAAGGACGTCAACGACCTCGCCGGACAGGTGCTGCTGTTCAAGGTCAGCGCGCCGGAAGCGAACTGGGTGGTCGATCTCAGCGGAAAATCGCCGAAGGTCGAGCAGGGCGGTGCCGACAAGGCGGCGGCGGTGTTCGGCATCGCCGACGAGGACCTGGCGGCACTGGCCAGCGGCAAGGCCGATGCGCGCGACCTGTATCAGCGCGGCAAGTTGCGCGTCGACGGCGATGTGCGCCTGGCGCAGGGATTGTCCGTGTTCAGCAAGCTGATCTGACCGAATCGAAAGTGACGAGGAGCGCAACATGAAGAACCGAGTGAATGTGATCGGCGTGGGCATGACCAAGTTCGCCAAGCCCGGCGCCAGCGCCGAGTATTACGAGATGGCCCGCGAAGCCGGCCAGAAAGCCCTGGCCGACGCCGGTATCCCTTACGACCAGGTCGAGCAGGCCTATGTCGGCTACGTCTACGGCGACAGCACCTGCGGCCAGCGCGCGGTGTACGAGCTGGGCCTGACCGGCATCCCGGTGGTCAACGTCAACAACAACTGCTCCACCGGTTCCACCGCGCTATGGCTGGCGCGGCAGGCGGTGGAGAGCGGCATGGCGGAGTGCGTGCTGGCGCTGGGCTTCGAGAAGATGGAGAAGGGCGCGCTCGGCAACAAGTTCAACGACCGCGAGCCGCCCATGGGCCGCCATGCCCAGGTGATGGTCGATGCCCAGGGCATCAGCAACGCGCCGCCGGCGGCGCAGATGTTCGGCGGGGCGGGGCGCGAGTACCGCTGGCAGTACGGCACCAGGAAGGAAACCTTCGGCAAGATCTCGGAGAAGGCGCGCGACCACGCCAGCCGCAATCCCTACGCCCTGTTCAACCAGAAGCTGAGCTTGGCCGAGATCATGGCCTCGGAGGAGGTGTTCGATCCGCTGACCCGCTTCCAGTGCTGCCCGCCCACCTGCGGCGCCGGCGCCGCCATCGTCTGCTCCGAGGACTTCGCCCGCAGGCACAAGATCTTCAACCCGGTGTACATCGCGGCGCAGTCCATGACCACCGATTACGCCAGCAGCTTCGAGCCGCTGAGCCTGATCAAGATGGTCGGCTACGACATGACCGTGCAGGCGGCGAAGCAGGTCTACGAGAAATCCGGCATCGGCCCGGAAGATATCGACGTGGTGGAACTGCACGACTGCTTCACCGCCAACGAGCTGCTGACCTACGAGGGCCTGGGCCTGTGCCCGGAAGGCGGGGCGGAGAAGTTCATCTGGGACGGCGACAACACCTACGGCGGCAAGTACGTCACCAATCCCTCCGGCGGCCTGCTGTCCAAGGGCCATCCGCTCGGCGCGACCGGGCTGGCGCAGTGCACCGAACTGGTGTGGCAGCTGCGCGGCACCGCCGACCAGCGCCAGGTCGAAGGCGCGCGCATCGCGCTCCAGCACAACCTTGGCCTGGGCGGCGCCTGCGTCGTCACCATGTATCGGCGCGATTAGTCACTACTGTCATTCTGAGCGCAGCGAAGAATCTGGCCCCGGTGCACAGCCAGATCCTTCGCTGCGCTCAGGATGACAAGTTGGAAATGTTGGTGATTTTTACTGGCGATCGGCATTCCAAGACTTCCGCATCCCGGGCCGGGCAGGCTGCAGCCTCCCGCCCGGGCTTTTTTGATTCCAAAGCCCCATTTTCGCCAAGTTAGGCTTATGCTGTGGCGCGCGCCCGCGGGCGTACGCCAAAAACTATAGAGACGCACCGGAGGAGTAAATGAGCGCGACCCTGGACAAGACCGACCTGCTGAATTGCGTCCTGCACTGGGAGCGCTCCACGCCGGACGCGGTGTACATGACCCAGCCCTATCCGGGCGGCAAGGTGGTGGACTACACCTGGCGCGAGGTGGCGGACCAGTCGCGGCGCATGGCCGCTTACCTGCAAACCCTGGGCCTGCCGGCCGGCAGCAGCGTCGGCCTGCTCGGCAAGAACAGCGCGCACTGGATCATGGCCGACCTGGCCATCTGGATGGCCGGCTACGTCAGCGTGCCGCTGTACCCCACGCTCAACGCCGAGACGGCGCAATACATCATCGAGCACGCCGAGGTGAAGCTGCTGTTCGTCGGCAAGATGGACGGCACCACCGACACCTGGAACGACCTGCGGCACGGCCTGCCCAGGGGCCTGCCGATGATCGGCCTGCCGATGTCGCCGCTGAAGGACATCCCGCAGTGGGAGGCGCTGATCAAGCAACATCAGCCGATCAAGAACATGGTGCATCGCGACGTCGATGCGCTGGCCACCATCGTCTACACCTCCGGCAGCACCGGCCGGCCCAAGGGCGTGATGCACAGTTTCCGCTCCATGACCGCCGGCCTCTACGGCGCCCGCGAGATGTGGGACGTGACGCCGGATGAGCGCATGCTGTCCTATCTGCCGCTGGCGCATGTGGCGGAGCGCGCGGTGGTGGAAAGCGCTTCCCTGTTCCACGGCTTCCGCGTCTATTTTGCCGACAAGCTCGATACCTTCCAGCAGGACCTGAAGCGCGCGCGGCCGACGCTGTTCTTCTCGGTACCGCGCTTGTGGACCAAGTTCTACCTGTCGATCAACGACAAGCTGCCGCCGCGCAAGCAGCGCCTGCTGTTCGCGCTGCCGGTGCTGTCGGGCATCATCAAGAAGAAGATCCTGCACGAGATGGGCCTGGACCATGTGCGTTTCGCCATCACCGGCGCCGCGCCGCTGCCGGCGGACATCATCGGCTGGTACCGCAAGCTGGGCCTGGAGCTGCTCGAGGTCTACGGCATGAGCGAGAATTTCGGCAACTCCCACGCCAGCCGGCCGGGCCAGGTGCGGGTCGGCTATGTCGGCAGCACCTCGCCGGGTACGCTGTGCCGCATCGCCGACAACGGCGAGCTGGAAGTGAAAAGCCCGAGCCAGATGCTGGGCTACTACAAGATGCCGGAGAAGACCGCCGAGGAAGTCACCGCCGACGGTTACTTCAAGACCGGCGATCGCGGCGAGATGGACGAGAAAGGCCGCCTGCGCATCACCGGCCGCGTCAAGGAACTGTTCAAGACCAGCAAGGGCAAGTACATCGCCCCGGTGCCGATCGAGAACAAGCTCAACCATCCCAAGATCGAAGTCAGCTGCGTCACCGGCCCGACCCAGCCGCAGCCCTTCGTGCTGCTGATGCCCTCACCGGACGCGCACAAGGAGTTGCGCGAAGGTGCCGTCAGCCGCGACACCCTCAGCCGCGAGTTCACTACCCTGCTGGAGCAGGTCAACGCCACCCTGGAAGACCATGAGAAGCTGGACTACGCGGTGGTGGTGAAGGAGCAGTGGACCATGGAGAACGGTTTTCTCACGCCGACCATGAAGATCAAGCGCAACGTGATCGAGGAGCGTTATCTGCCTAATGCGGATAGCTGGAAGAAGGCGGGGAGCAAGGTGGTGTGGGAGTGAGGGGCGCTTTTCTAGTGACCCTCTTCCAAACTCCGTTCGCCCCGAGTGCCCGCGCAGCGGGTGTATCGAGGGGCCAGCGCACGCTCATCCCCATCGTCATTCCCGCATAGGCGAATCCAGTTCTGGCCGTAGGCGCCGCAACCGCCCCTCCCCCTAGCCCCCTCCCGCAAGGGGAGGGGGGACTAAGAGCTAGTTGCGTAGGATGTGCTGAACGCAGCGAAGCGCATCAATCGCGGCTTCGCAACGGATACTTCAATTCGTCCGCGCCGCTCCCGGCGTCACACCCTTCCAGCGCTTGAACGCATGGCTGAACGCCGCGGCGTCGGAATAGCCGAGCCGTTCGGCCACTTCCGCCAGCTTCATCCGCGCCGTACCGATCAGTTCCTCCGCCAGCGTCATCAGCACCTCGTCGCGCAAGGCGCGGAAGCTGGTGCCCTGGTCGGCGAGGTGTCGGCGCAGGGTGCGCGAGGTCATGCACAGCTCGGCGGCTACCACTTCCATGTCGGCGGCCTGCGCCGGCTGGCGCAGGATGATGTCGCGCACCTTGGCGGAGATGCCGGAGCGGGCGCGGCGGCGCGCCAGCAGTTTCCGGCATTCGGCCTCGCACATGCGCGCGGTGGCCTCGTTGGCCTGCGGCAGCGGCTGGTCCGACACCCTGCGGTCGAGCACGAACACGGTTTCCGGGGCGCCGAACTCCGGCATCTTGCCGAACAGCTCCTGGAAGCGTCCGGCATAGGCGGGCCTGGGGAAATCGAAGTACATGCGCAGCGGCGGGGCGGGACGCGGGTCGATCAGGCGCTGCACCCGCAGGATGGCCGCCGCGTCGCGCTCGATCAGGAACTGGCGCACCTCGGCCGGTACCCGGCGGTAATCCAGGCGCAGGAGAAGCTCGTCGCCCTGCTCCTTGTAAATCAGTTCGCCGAAGATGGCGCTGAGATCGAGATAGCGCATCGCCAGCAGCAGCGCTTCGCGCAGGCTGCGACTGCTGAACAGGGCGTAGCCCCAGATGCCGAAGTCGGTGAGGTGATAGCGCAGCCCGGCTTCCAGCGCCAGGGCCGGCACCTGGGGCAGGGCGTCGACAACGTTGCGGATGACGCGCAACTCCTGCTCCGGCGCGATCTCCGCCTCGCTGTCCTGGATGGCGCCAGGAATGATGCCGGTACCTTCCAGGCAGGCGGCCAATGTGGCGCCATGCGACTGCGCCACCTCGACCAGGCGGCGGACACCGGCGATACCGTGGGGGATGCTCCAGTCCGGCATGCGACCTAGGGCTTGTTCAGAGACATCGGGCTAGTAGACAGCGACTGTCCGAAATTATCAATAAATTGTCCCGGCGTGTCATCCAGTCGCGGGCCCCGCTTCTCTAAGCTGCTGCACTGCAACTAAATTCCCGACGAATACCGGATGACCGAATCCAGACCCTCCAGCATTGCCCTTGCCCCGGCCCCCTGGGACCTGTCCGGCCAGGGCTATGTGATCGCGATGCGCCTGCCGCAGGACGTGCTCGACCAGGGCAGCTTCCTGCCGGAAGGCTGCACGCGCGCTGGGCGCAGCCGCATGGCCTACGCCATGTTCGTCGACTACTCGGCCGGCGATGTCGGGCCTTATCACGAATTGCTCTATATCCCCGGCGTCCTCAATGTCGGCCGGCGCCGCAACCTGTCGATCTCGCGCATTTTCGTCTCGACCTGGGCCTCGGTGGTGAACGGCGAGGTCAACTGGGGCATTCCCAAGGACCGCTGCGATTTCGACGTGCAATACGGCGCCGATGGCGTCGACCGCGTGGCGCTCACCGCCGTCGACGGCACCGTCTTCGCCGAGCTGGAGTTGCAGGCGCGCGGCCCGCGTCTGCCGGCGCCGGGTCACTGGGTGCCGCGTGGCTTGCGCACCCTGTCGCAGCTGCGCGAGGGCCAGGTGTATTCGTACGCGCCGGAAGCGCGCGGGCATTTCCGCTTCGCCAGGGTGCGCAACTGGCGTTTCGATGCGCGCTATTTCCCGGATCTTGCGCGCGGCGAGGTGGTGGCGGCGATCAAGATCACCGATTTCCGCATGATCTTCCCGGTGGCCGAGATCGAGCCGCTGGATGTCGTCTCTTAAATCTCAAGCCGTTCGTCCCGAGTGCGTCGCGAAGCAACGCTACTCGGGACAGTCGGAACAGAACGTCCGGTGCGCGGGCACTCGGGGCGAACGGAGTTTGGTGCCATGACCAGAAAGCAGGAACAGAATTTCGACTACGTCATCGTCGGCGGCGGTTCCGCCGGTTGCGTGCTGGCCAACCGGCTCAGCGCGGACGGGCAGTACACGGTCTGCCTGCTCGAAGCGGGCCAGCGCGACTGGAATCCCCTCATCCGCATGCCTTCCGGCCTGATCCCGCTGATGCGCGGCTGGCACAACTGGAAGTTCTGGAGCGAGCCGCAGCGGCATATGGGCGGGCGCCGCTTTTACCAGCCGCGCGGCAAGACCCTGGGTGGCTCCAGCAGCATCAACGCGCAGGTTTACATCCGCGGCCATGCCTCGGATTACGATCGCTGGGCCAGCCTGGGTTGCAGCGGCTGGTCCTACGAGGAAGTGCTGCCTTACTTCCGCCAGTCCGAGAACTACGAGCCGGTATCCGAGCCGCGCGACCAGCGCTTTCACGGCAAGGGCGGGCCGCTCAATATCGCCGAACGGCGCAGCTTCAACCCGCTCAGCCGCGCCTTCCTCGACGCGGCGCAACAGGCCGGCTTGCCGCACACCAACGATTTCAACGGCGCGCAGCAGGAAGGCTACGGTGTGCTGCGCAGTTACCACCGCAACGGCGAGCGTTGCAGCAATGCCGCCGCCTACCTGCGCGGCGCCGAGCAGCGGCCCAATCTCACCGTCATCACCGGCGCCCATGCCACCGCCGTGCTGCTGGAGAATGGCCGCGCGGTCGGTGTGCGCTATCGCCGCCGCCGGCGTGACCGCGAGGTGCGTGCGGCGCGCGAAGTGGTACTCAGCGGCGGCGCCTTCAATTCGCCGCAACTGCTGCTGCTATCGGGGGTGGGGCCGCGCGAGGAACTGGCGCGCCACGGCATCCCGCTGCGGCACGAACTGCCCGGCGTCGGCCAGAACCTGCAGGATCATCTCGACCTGTACCTGGTGACCAAGGCGAAAACGCGCGTCGGCTTTTCCTTCCACCCCACCTCCTGGCCCAGGGCACTGCTGGGGCTGTTCCTCTACGCTTTCTTCCGCCGCGGCTACCTGACCAGCAACCTGGTCGAGACCGGGGCCTTCGTGCGCTCGCTGCCGGAAGAGCCGGTGCCCGATCTGCAATGGCAGTTCGGGGCAGTGGTGAACGCCTGGCACGGGCTGCGGCTGGGTCCGGTGTTCCGCCATTACGGTTATTCCATCGTCATCAACGACAACCGCCCGCTGTCGCGCGGCCACGTCGGCCTGCACAGCGCCGACCCTCTTGCGCCGCCGCTGATCGATCCGAACTACGGCGCCGAAGGCCGCGAGATCGAGCGCCTGGTGCGCGGCATCAAGCTGGCGCGCAAGGTGCTGGCGCAGCCCGCCTTCGACCCGCACCGTGAGGTCGAGCTGGCGCCGGGCCCCTCGGTGCAGAGCGATGAGGAATTGCGCCACTGGGTCAGGCACAATGCGGAATCGGTTTACCATCCGGTCGGCACCTGCAAGATGGGCCTGGATGCGCTGGCGGTGGTCGATCCGCGCCTGCGCGTGCACGGCCTGGAGGGCCTGCGCGTGGTCGATGCCTCGATCATGCCGACGCTGATCGGCGGCAACACCAATGCCGCGGCGACCATGATCGGCGAGAAGGGCGCGGCGATGATATTGGAGGATGCGGTGGATCGGATCAGGTCTGCGACCGAGACTGCGCTGGCGGCTTGAGTTTCGAGGACAGCAGCCCCCTTCTAGTCGTCATTCCCGCGAAAGCGGGAATCCAGGAACGTCGCGAAGTACGCTATTTTCGGGATTAAGTGAGGGCATCGACCGAAGCAGATGTCGGCGCAGTCTGCAGAATCAGGCCTGAGCCCGGCTGCACTGCACTGGGCCCCTGGATTCCCGCTTTCGCGGGAATGACGATTTGATATAGACAAGAATTCCAACGGAGAAGCGGAACATGGACTTGGAAGTAGCCAAGAAAATGCTCGAAGGCGGCATCAAGTTCGTCGCCAACAGCGGCCTGCGAGTGGTCGAGCTGCGCCGCGGCTACGTCAAGTGCCTGATGCCGTTCGCCGGCAACGGCAACCACATCGGTACCATGTACGCCGGCGCGCTGTTCACCCTGGCGGAGATTCCGGGCGGGGCGCTGTTCCTGTCGAGCTTCGATGCCTCGAAGTTCTATCCCATCGTCAAGGAGCTGGACCTGCGCTTTCTCAAGCCGGCCAAGGCTGACGTGACGGTGGAGATCGCGCTAGACGACATCCATATCGCCTCGCTGTCGGCGCAGGCGGCCGAAAAGGGCAAGGCGGAGTTCATCCTCGAAGGACAGCTGAAGACCGCGGACGGCAGCATCGTCGCCGAGAGCCGCGGCGTCTACCAGATCCGCTCGACGCTGCCGCCGGTCAAGACGGCTTAGAGGCGGGCCTGGATGCGCGGCTAGGGACTGTTGCTCTGGGCCCGGGCGAATTGCCCGGGCGAAATGCCGGTCCAGCGCTTGAAGGCGCGGTTGAAGGCGCTTTGCTCGGAAAAGCCCAGCAGATGCGCCACGTCCTTGATCTGCAGCCGTGGATCGTTCAGATAGGCTTGCGCCAGCCGCAGCCGCGTTTCATCGAGCAGCTGCCTGAAGTTCAGATTGCTGTCGTCCAGGCGGCGCTGCAGGGTGCGCGGCGACAGGTGCATCAGTTCGGCCACCTGGTCGATGCCGGGCTCGGCGGAATGCAGGATGCGGACGATACAGCCCTGGACGGTGTGCTTCAGGCTGTCGCAGTCGGGCAGGCTGTCGAGCACGGCATTGGCATGATTGGCGAGCAGGATCAACAGATCGGGGTCGGCATTGCGCACCGGCAGGCTCAGGTACGAGGAGGGGAAGCGCAGGCCGAGGACCGGCTGGTCGAACAGGACCCGGCAGCCGAAGTAATCGTCGTAGGCGCGCTGATCGCCTTGCAAGGAGTGCATGAAGTGGACGCATTCCGCCGGCAGGGCCTGCCCGCTCATGTTTCTGATCAGTTCGACCATTGCGGTGATGTGCACCTCGATGCTCAAGGCATCCTGCGACTCCCGCTCCACTTCCCACTCGATCGAGATCGATGCGCCCCGCACATGGACGCGCATCTGTATCGGCCGCTGCAGCAGCAGCCGCATGTACTTGTTGCCGACGGTGAGCGCTTCGCCCAGATTGGCGCTGTTGAGCCACAGGTAACCCAGCATGCCGAAGTGGGATGGCGTAGTGGTCTGTCCGAGGTGCAGGCCCAGCTGCGGGTCATCCAGGCGGATTCGCGCCAGCTCGAGCATGGCCCGCCACTGCCGCAACGGATAGGTCGCCGTGGGCCCCGCATCGCGCGCCGGGCACGGCACGCCGAGCAGGGCGGGCGCGTCAATGCCCTGGTTTTCCAGATAGTCGAACAGCAGGCGTACGAAGTCGCTGGCTATCCGGTCGCCCTCTGTCGCCCTGATTTGTGCAGGCCGCATAAATGCCTTTTTACTAGAGCCGCGCTCTAATCCCCTTGCAATAACATTTCCCTGGCCAACCAGACGGAATGCGGTCGCCGCATCCGCGCCTGTACCGTGCTGGCCACCATCCTGCCAATTCCCAACTTAACCACCGCTTAATGTCACAGTGTATTGTGGCGAAAGCTCGGGCAAGCCGGAAAGCGGTGTGGCGCTGCGGCATAACAGGAGCCTGGCCTCGAACGAGAGGAGCGCCATGCCTGCTTGCGGCAGTCCGGCATGTCGCCGCTGCTCTTGGTGCCGCGCAAACTCATTCATGACAGATGAGTCTTGTCGCTGTTGATACTGTACCGCCGCGGCCCGGCGCAGGGATGCCCGCTGCTCCGCCGCTTGTGGCCGTTCATCGTTCCCGTTATCCGGAGCCGGCGCGGGGCTTTCCGCGAACAGTGTTGCAGTGCGATTCCCCAGGGACATCCGGGGCATCCGGGGGCGTACAGGCCGCCTGCCGCTGGCGTTCCAGGCCCTTGCCCGGCCATTTTGTGAACTGGTTCACAAATGCAGGACGGCCTTTTTGTGCATGGCACAAAAGGCCAAGCCTTTGACGTGGATGGTCAATCCTTGCCCGGCCGCTTTGTGGATCATGCATCACCTAAGTTGGCGGAGCATGTGTGCGCACATGTCATAAAGCCAAGGGTATACGGGATGACTCGGAGCAAACACCTCGCCGCGGAATTCGTCGGCACGTTCTGGCTGGTGCCCGCCGCTTGCGGCAGCGCCGCGGTGTCGGCCGCCCATCCCTGGCCCGGCATCCGACTTTGTCGAAATCTCGAGCGGGAACCCCTCATTCCCTGAGCATCCCACCCGCCGAGTGATTGGTGCCGGGGGGCAATCCCGGCACCTTTTTTATTGCGTCGTGACCCAGGCATCGATGACCAGGCATTTGGCCCAGACATGAGAAAACCCAAGCGGATCTACTCACCGCAGTTCAAGGCCGAGGTGGCGATTGCCGCGATTCAGGCCGGCGACTCCCTGGCGCAGCTGTCGCGTGATTTCGGCGTGCATCGCAATCAGGTGCGGCAATGGCGGGATCGGCTGGTCGACCGCGCCGGAAGACTCTTCGTCGAAAGCAATGACTCCCGCCTATTGCGGCGTCGCGGCGGCTCGCGCCGGAATGAAGCGGCGCCGGATGGCGCATCTTCGCGCGGCGACGGGCCGGGAGAGCAGCTTGCTTCCTCTTGAATGCTACGACACCGTTGCCCTGGTACGGGACCTGATGGCCCGCAAGGCGATCCGCATCTCGGTGCCGGAATCGGTGACCGGCTTTCTGCGCATGACCCATGTCGACTGGTCGCGGGAGGTGGAGATCCCGCCGCGGGATGGATTTGCGGGGACTGCGTCCGACTTCGATCAGCTGGCGCAAGGCATGGCCGATCTGAAGGACCGTTTCCTGGGCATGCAGACGCTGGTTTACCAGTGGCGTGGCCGGATTTTCTACACCATGCTCGGCGGCACCCGCTATGCGGCGCGAGTCGACTGGAGTTTGCCGGCCGAAACCGGGGCGACTGCTTCCGGCGCCGGCACTGTGCCGCCGATGGCCTCGCGTTCATCCGGAGTGCAGCTGTTGCCGTTCGGCAAGAATCCGGACAGTGTGCTGCGCAGCCGGATCCGCAAGGGCGGCTGATGAAGAATCCTCAAGGCAAGCGCAGCGTCAGCCGGATCTGGCTGATCTCCGAGCTCAACTTCCAGCTGAAGAAGGCCGAAACACGGCATGAGCAATGCTGCGGTTGCCGCGTCAGGCAGTTGGTGCCGCTGCGCCAGGCTGAGGGCGCCAACTGGAGCGCCGAACTGTTCGACGGCAAGTGCATGGATCCATGCCTTGAGCACGCCGGCGAAATCATTCGCCGGATGCAGCGTATTTGCGATGTGGCATGGTGACCGGCGTCGGCATGGCTCAAAAAGAAGCCCGTCAGGGGCGGGCTTCTTCTGCATCCGGCGAGGGATCAGCGGTAGTAGCCGCCATGATCGCGCCATTCGTGGGCCTCGTGCCAGCGGTGCGCTTCCCACTCGCGATGGCGCCAGCCGTCGTGATAGCCGTAGCCGTAGACCACTGTCGGGCCGTAGTACACGGGGGCGGGGGCGGCGTAGACCGGGGCAGGCGCGTAGTATCCGCCGCCCAGGTTGACGCCGATGGCGACGTCGGCGTGGGCCATTGCAGCGGCCGGGATCAGGGCCAGCAGGCCGACGGCGGCGGCGATTTTCAGCATATTGCGTTTCATGACACGAACCTCCTGTTTCATCCTCGGCAAATTGGTTTGCCTACGGGAGCCAGACTAGGCGCCTGTGGTTGAATCGCAGCTGAACCGGCGCGCCGCTGGTCGGCTGAATTGCCAGCAATGCTTCCAGGGCCTCGTTCGCCCCGACGGAGGCCGGCCGACGGGTCACAGAATTTGCAGCGCCGACGCTGCTCAGGCAGGGGGCAGATCGACCGTCACCGGTAGCCAAACGGGCACCTGGGCTGGCTTCAATAGTGACCCGTCTGCTGCAGTCGAGCGGAGTTGCATCTCCGGTTTTGTTGCATAACGCACAGACTAGGCAAGGCCTTGGCGGCCATCGTTGAATGCTTCACCGAGTGTCAAATTCGGTAGGCGCCAACGGAGAAACGATGTTTGACGAAAACCTGCTGCAAATGCTCGACGATCTCGTGCAAACGTCGGATGACCGCACGAGAGGATTCGCCGACGCAGCCAACGGGGCCGACGGGGCGAAATTGAAAGTCTTTTTTCAGCAGGGTGCTATCGAAAGCTCAACCGCCGGGATCGAATTGCGGAGCTTGGTGCAGCGGCTCTGCGGTACACCATGGACCGCCGATACGTTCGCCGATGCAGCGGATTGTCGATGCGCACAGGCGAAGAGCATTGGCGAGTCCGGCACCAGCGCTCTGGAACAGTTGGCGCGCTCCGGGGACAAGGCCAAAGTGACATACGCAAAGGCGCTGCTCGCCGGGTTTCCGCAGAGCATGCGCAGCGTGCTGCAGAGGCATCACGATGATATCGCACGCAATCTCGATCTCATTGCCGATCTGCTGGCTCGAACCCGGGTTGCGGAAATCCGCGACACCCTCGTCGAGGGCGCAGTTGCATCCGGACGTGGGCCCCAACCGGGTATGGAGGGCCAGGCAGCAATCGAACAGGCAAAGTCCGGCTGAGCTGCCTGGTGTGATGGCCATTCACCCGGACCGCGACTATTTTATGCGGACGGCAATACACGGATTCGCTATGGCCGCTGACTGAACAGGAGATGGCACATGAGAATCAAGGTTTCCCCTTCCTGGTTATTCGGACTCGGCGTGCTTGTTCTGGGAAGCACGCCTGATTGGGTGTTGGCCGCCGCCCCGGAACACTCCAATGCGAATGACGCGGCGCCGATTGCGGCCAGGACCTCCCCCAACTATCGAGCCATCATCGATCGCTATGGACCGGCCGTGGTCGGGGTGACGGTTGAAGGCGGCAGCAGCGCAACAGAAATGAACCAGCAGAATCCGCTGAGCGACGGTTTGCCGACGCCCACGTCGCCGGAAACTTCAACACCGGATCCGGGGCGGCCGCTGATGGGGCTGGGGTCAGGATTCATCATCAGCCCGGATGGCGTGGTGGTCACCAATGCGCATGTCGTACGCGGCGCCGGCGCGGTCACGGTGACTCTGGACGATCGCCGGGAATTCAAGGCCCGGGTTCTCGGGCTCGACGTCGACACCGACGTCGCGGTGCTCAAGATCGAGGCCAAGGATCTGCCGACGGTGAAGCTGGGAGATTCCAATCGCCTCAAGGTCGGTGACTACGTGCTGGCGATCGGCACGCCTTACGGCTTCGAGGAGACGGCGACCGCGGGCATTGTCAGCGCCATGCACCGGCCGCTGCCCGATAGTCCGTATGTGTCGTTCATACAGACCGACGCGGCAGTCAATCCCGGCAATTCCGGCGGACCGTTATTCAATGCCAACGGCGAAGTGATCGGTATCAATGCGCAAATTCTTTCGCACGGCGGAGGCTTCGAGGGACTGTCTTTCGCCATTCCCATCAATCTGGCGAAACACATCGCGGATCAGATCGTCGCCACCGGCAAGGCTACACACGGCTGGTTGGGCGTCACGGTTCAACAGCTGACCCAACCGCTGGCCGATTCCTTCGGTCTGGCCAGGCCGGACGGAGCGCTGGTTTCGAGGGTGAAGCCGCATAGCGCCGCCGCCGCCGCGGGCCTCCTGGCTGGCGATGTGATCCTCAAATGCAACAACATGCCGATCCGCCGCATGGGAGATGTATCGGAGTTGATCGGCGTGGCCATGCCGGACGATATCCTGCTGCTTGCGATATGGCGCAACGGCAAGGCACTGGAAATCAGCGCTAGGATGAGCCCGCCGCCATCCGCGGTCGATGATGGCACTTCAGACATCGCCGCCAGCACCAGGTTGGGCATTTCCGTAAAACTCTTGTCCGCGGACGAGCGCAAGGAGGCCAATGTATCGAGAGGGCTCATCGTCATCGCCGCGTCCGGACCGGCCGAGAAGGCGGGTATTCTGCCGGGTGATTTATTGTTGTCCGTCAATGGCACGCCGATTGAAAGCATCGAACGCCTGCACACGATGGTCACGGACGCCGGGTCCACTGTTGCGTTGCTGATTCAGCGCGGCGACTCGCGTACCTATGTTCCGGTGGTGATGAACTGAGATAGGATTTCTCTGCAGCAGCCTGATGCCGCCACCGCCGTGGTAGCCGCCGCTCCATGATCGCCACCGCCTCCACCACCGCCGCCGTGCTGTGCTTCGGACAGATTCGGCAGCGCCAGGCTCAATCCCAGCGCAACATACATCATCAATCTTTTCACGATGGACTCCATGGCCAGGATGTCCAGGGGCCGACCAGGCAGGTAGCCCATGCATCGCCGGCCAAAAACTGCCGCCGACCTTGAACGGTCGCCCCCTGGGTCCCCTCTAAGTTCGGCAGTGCTGCGCGATACGCTGCGCTCCCGTACTTGATGGAGCTATGCCGCCCTGGCCGCGGGGGCCTGGAGGGGCAGCGCTTCCAGCGTGTAGTCGTCCAGGTTCGGCGTGCGCAGGCGCCGGCTGTACTCGCTCATGTAGCCGACCCAGTTGTTGGTGTTGCGGCCGTCCGGGCCGATGTACCAGCTGTGGCAGCCGGACTCGTAGGTGGTGCTGCGATTGCGCTGCTGCAATTCCTCGTTGAAGGCCTGCTGCGCCTCGCCGCGTATTTCCATCGAGCGCAGGCCGCGCGCCTGCAACAGCTGCGCGCATTGCGCGATATAGCCGGCCTGGGTCTCCAGCATGTGGATGATGGAGCCGGCGCCCAGATTGGTATTGGGGCCGTAGAGCATGAAGAAGTTGGGAAAGCCGGCGACGCCGACGCCGAGATGGGCCTGCGCCCCGTCGCGCCACAGCGCGCGCAGGGACTGGCCGTCGCGGCCCTTGAGTTCCATCGGCGCCAGGAATTGCGAGGCCGCAAAGCCGGTGCCGTAGACGATGGCGTCGACGTCGTGCAGGGCGCCGTCGGCGGTCTTGACGCCGTCGGCGGTGATTTCGGCGATGGCCTCGGTCACCACTTCGACGTTGGGCCGGGCCAGGGCCCTGAGCCAGTCGTTGGAGAGCAGGGTGCGCTTGCAGCCCACCGGGAAATCCGGGGTGAGTTTGCGACGCAGCGCCGGGTCTTTCACCTGCACCCGCATCAGCACTTTCGACAGCAGCTTGAGCACGCCGTCGGCGATGCGGCTGAGCAGGCCGCGGCTGATCATGGAGGAGGCGAGGAATTCGATGAACCAGAAAATACGCAGCCGGTCCAGGTCGTAAAACCCCGGCACATGGTTCAGCAGCCAGCGCTCGAAGCCGTTGAAGGCGCGATCGAACTTGGGGATGCACCAGCCGGGCGAGCGCTGGAACAGGGTGAGCCGCTTCACCTGCTTGGCCAGCTCGGGCACGAACTGCACGGCGCTGGCGCCGCTGCCGATCACCGCGATGGTCTTGTTGCTGAAGTCGTAGCGGTGGTCCCAGCGGGCGGAGTGGAAGGCGGTGCCGGTGAAGCGCTGCATGCCGGGAATGTCCGGATAGGCCGGGCGGTGCAGCTGCCCCACGCCCGAGATCAGGATGTTCGCCTCGAATACCGTGCCGTCGGTGAAGCCCACCCGCCACAGGCCGCGCTGCGCGTCGTAGTCGGCGCCGGCGACTTCCTTGCCGAAGCGGAAATGGCGACGCAGATCGTATTTCTGCGCCACGTGCTGGGCGTAGGCCAGGATCTCGGCCTGCTTGCCATAGCGGCAGGACCAGGGATAGTGCGCCTCGAAGGAGAAGGAATAGAGGTGCGAGGGCACATCGCAGGCCGCACCGGGATAGGTGTTCTCGCGCCAGACCCCGCCCACGTCCCGGGTTTTCTCGAAAATGGTGAAGGAGTCGATGCCCGCCTGCCGCAGGTAATAGCCCATACCGAGCCCGGCGAAACCGCCGCCGATGATGGCGATGGTGGGGGGCTGCTTGCCGGCGCTGCCGTCTGGGGCCATGGCTCGATCTGCGCTTTGGTTGATGGGGCTTGGGGCTGCGGTGCAGTGTGGTGGGACGCGACCGCTATGGTAAACCCTCGGCGGCGGGAAATGCTTTCTGTGGCCCTGCCTTCATGTGACAGCTTTTGTGACACCGCCGTGACCGCTTCCGAAACTCACAAGCGGGTGTCCGCGATCCACATTTAGCGGCGGCCAGCCAGTGCCCTATGCTGACAGACAAGCACTTTACGTCAGCAATGCGCCGGCCCCGGCAGGGCGGGTGCGCGCGGACGATTCCAAAAAAACGTGGTGCCCGAGGAGATCGCAGCATGCAGCTCAGGCCGCTTTGCGTCCGCGCTGTCCGTTACGCCGTGGCCATCGGCGTACTGGGCGGCGCCCTGCCGTCCCAGCCCGCATCGGCGCTGGACTTCGACCTGACCCCGCCGCTGCTGGACAAGCCGGTGGAAGGCGTGCTCAACACCACCTTTACCGCCGGCGTCGGCATCCGCATGCAGAGCCCCAACACGGCGCTGATCGGTAAGGGCGATCTCAATCCGAACGTGTGCTCCGAGACGTTCCAGGCCTGCCAGGGCTTGTTCCGCACCCAGGTCTTTCCGGCGCAGCACCTGGTAGCGGCGCCGGGCTCGGGCTCCAGCAACGGCGACGAGGGCGATCTCAACTACCGCGACAAGTACGACCTGTTCCAGGCGCCGCTGAAGGTGACGCCGGACCTGACGCTGAAGTATGGCAACTTCGGCTTCTTCGCCCGCGCCCTGTTCTTCTACGACCTGGTCAACAACGACTTCACCGAATACCACCCGGACATGATCACGCCGCAGAACGTGAACCAGGTCGGCCGGGTCGGCAGCACGCTCGCCGTGCCGGCGGTAAGCACCCTGGTCGGCGATCTGGTCAAGCTCGGCGTGCCGCTGTCGCTGCTCGACAAGACCGCCCTGATCGGCCGCTTCTACGGCCCCGGCGGGGTGGTGCGCAACAAGCGCACCGATCCGGTGGTGCTGAAACAGGCCGGCACCAATCTGCAATACCTGGACAGCTATTTCTTCGGCAAGCTGCCGCTGTGGGGCGAGCACGACCTGACCTTCAAGATCGGCCGGCAGCTGGTCAACTGGGGCGAGAGCACCACGCTGCAGATCAACAGCATCAATTCCGCCAACCCGATCAACGCCAACAACTTCTATCGCATCGGCGGCCAGGTGGAAGAGGTGTTCACGCCGGTCAACATGATCGACCTGTCCTTCAGCCCGATCGAAAACGGCACCATCGAGGGCTTCTACCAGCTGGA
>Ga0302317_10000106_pt1 | contig 80000 bp, 71 predicted proteins | sample III_Palsa_N3_3_FD_200450 | JGI IMG/M metagenome (GOLD analysis project Ga0302317, IMG submission 200450) | Peat permafrost microbial communities from Stordalen Mire near Abisko, Sweden - III_Palsa_N3_3 | ecosystem: Environmental > Terrestrial > Soil > Palsa > Peat permafrost | place: Sweden...
TTTGGCAGCAGGCCGTCGCCTTGGCCGACACACGGAACTACGATGCGCTGACGGCGCTCGCCGAAGCGGCGCTTCGCGACGCCCCGGATGACCTGAACGCGCTGACGATCCTGGGCATGGCGTATCTCGGCGCCAGTCGTCGCCACGACTGCGGCGCCTTGCTGAAGCAAGTGGTCGCGGTAGCCCCCGACATCGCGCTGGCCCAGCACCTGCTGGCGACCCTGCTGCTGGGCAGCGGCGGCCACGAGCCGCTGGCGCGGGCACGCGGGCACGCCCGGGCCGCATACGCGCGCGCGCCGGATTGGGTTGCCAACGGCTTTCTGCTGGGCAAGCTGTGCAGTCATATTGGACCGACGGCCGACGCGGCCCGGTTCCTGGCCGAGGTGGTCGAACGCGCGCCGGACCACCGCGAAGCCCATCTGCTGCTGGGTGAGGTCTATGGGGCCCTGCACGAGACGACGCTCGGACAGCGTCACTTGGAGACTGCCGCCAAGCTGGGCCAGCTCCCCGCGGGCGCCCAGGCAGACCTGACACGGTTGCGCGCTGGCGCCAAGGCGGAGCGACGCCGGGTCATCCGAGCGCGCTATCCGGATACCGAGGACCTGCAGCAGCACTTCACCGACACGATCAAGAAAACCATTCTGGTGGAGCTGGACGACGCGCCCCGCTTCATCCGGCCCGGCACGAAGTTCTTCACCATGGGCTCCTGCTTCGCCGGCAACGTCGCCCGCGTGCTGCGTCGGCGCGGCTATAGCACGACCTATCTGGAAGCCGGCGAGATCGTCAACACGACGTACGCCAATAGCTGCCTGATGGGTTGGGCCGATCGGACGATCGACGCGGAAACCGACGCGCGCATGGAGGCGATCCTCGGTCCGCTGATTTCGCGCGAGGGTCTCATTAAGGCCCTTAGCGAGGCCGACGCGTTCATCTATACGCTGGGCGTCGCCGCCTGCTTCTTCGAACGCGGCACCAACCGCTTCATCCTGCCGGAGAGTCGCCAGTTGGCGCTGCAGGCCTTCGCCGAGCATTACGAATTCCGGACCACCTCGGTTCAGGAAAATCTCGACAATATGCTGCGGATGATAGCCCGGCTGCGCGAGCTCAATCCGGCGCTCAAGATCTTCATCACGGTCTCGCCTGTTCCCATGCAATCGACCTTCGAACGCAAATCCGCGGTGCTGGCCGACTGCATGTCCAAGTCGACGCTTCGTCTGGTCGCGGACCAGCTGTGCCGGTCGGATCTGAAGGACATCTTCTACTGGCCGTCCTTCGAGATCGTCCGTTGGATGAGTGGCCATGTCGGGCCGTTCTTCGGCACCGACGACGGAGCCTCCTGGCACGTCTCGGAAGGGCTGGTGCAGCAGATCATCGATCTGTTTGTCGATCGCTTCACCGAGCCGATGCCCGCCGGCGACCATGCGGCATGAGCGAGACGCCTGGACGCGTGGCACTGGTCGGCTGGCATGAAGGATTGGCTGGTCTCGTCCACGCCTGGCTGGATCAGCCCGTCTCGCATTTCGTCCACCCGAGCGACGAAGCACCCGCCGTCGATCCGGTGGCGGCCCGAGCGGGGCGTGCGGCGAGTCGGTTCGACATTCCCCAGGCCGGCCGCTTCAAAGGCTTGCCGCTGGTTTCGTCCGCCAATTGGCCGGCCATTCTTCGCACCGAAGGCATTTGTCGCGCGCTCGTGTTGCTGGCAGACGGCCAGGACCGGTTGGACCAGATCGCCCTGGCCCGCGCGGCCGGTATCGAACTGATCGGCGCTCGACATGCCTCAGCCACCATCCTGCCCGACGCGATCATTGGCGACAATGTTGTGCTCCATGCCCGCAGCTTGATCGGCTATCGCGCTGAGATCCGTGCCGGCGTCATCATCAATTCCGGCGCTCAGATCGATCATCACTCGGTGATCGAGGAAGGCGTAACCATCGACCCGGGTGCCATTCTCGCCGGCAATGTCCATGTCGGCCGCTGCGCCCGAATCCATACCGGCGCGATTATCATCAACCGGCTCTCAATCGGCGAAGGCGCCGTAATCGGCGCCGGCGCCGTCGTCATTCGTGACGTCCCGCCGGGGACCACCGTTGCCGGCAATCCGGCCCGCCCCATCATGAGGAACCCAAACACACGATGCTGACGCCCGATATTCTGCGTCAAAACATGGCGCCGCGCATCGCCGAAATGACGGCGCTCGCCCGCCGCTTGGAGCACGAGCATCATCAGGCTGCTCGGATCGCGGCCCCGATCGACCGGGATTTTGCCGGCGCGAAGGAGGTCGATACCGCCATCGCCTTTCTGAAAGCCCAGCTACCGACAGGGCGCTACCGGATTTATCCCGCCGGCACTCATGCCGAAGCGCTGCTGCCACATATGATGGCGCTGCCCGAGCGAACGCTGGTGGGCTTCATCGACCGGGCGGCACAACCGGACACGCGCTTTTGCGGCCATCCGGTCGCAACGCCGGAGACGGCTGTCGAGTCGGACGATTTCGATTTCTGCCTTATCGCCCATCGCGAATTCGAGGGGCCGCTCCGCCGGCGGCTGATCGAACTGGGCGTGGCGGAGGCTCGCATCTTCTCGGTGTTCGACAATCCGGCCTACCTGGATTTCGCTGCGCGCCGTCGCGAACCGCTGCCCCTTCCCAAAGGCGTCGAGACCGTCATGGTCATGTTCCAGAACAGTAGCTGGGACATCGTGCCGTCGCGCGAGTTGGTGCCCCTGTTTGATCCGGCGACTACTCTGCTGCTGTTCGTCGGCTTTCCGGACCATGCCGAGGTCCACCCGATTTATCGGAGTATCGACCTGCAGCGGTCGAGCCGGCTTCTGCGCGAGTGCCTGCGACGCCTTGCACCACGCCGGGTCTATGTGCAGACCACGGTGCAGAGCGCCTCCCCCGCCTGGGTCGCGCTGATCCGCGACGCGGTGCCGGACGCGCGGTTGATCCTGACGATTTACGACTGGGCCATCAGCTTTCCCTGGACCAATCATCTCGATCGGTATTTCAGCTACGATACCGCGGAAGTGCCCGCTGTGCGCGAGGCCGAGATGTTCGCCGTCGCTCAAGCCGACATCGTCATCCACAAGAACGGTGGTCCCTATTGGAAGCCATTCGAGCAGAGTTTCCGCGAGCGCTCGGTCCAGGTCTTTCCCGTGCTCGGCAGCAGCCCGCCGGAGACCGAACCGCCACGGCCTCAGGCGACAGTGCCGTGGCGAGTGGTGTTCGGCGGCCATCTGGTGCCGCCGAAGGCCAATCTATCGCCGGAAATGCGTATTTTCGACTATGCCAAGACGCTGGCAGCCCATCCGGATATCGAATGCGATATCTTCAACGTCCTGCATCGCTCGACCGATGAGGACGATCTATTCCGCGCCTATCTGGACGATACCGCCAACCCGCGCGTGCGCTATCACCGGCGCGTGCCATTCGAGCAGTTCAAGCCACGGCTGAGCCAATTCCATCTGGGGCTGATGCCGCTCACGTTCGACTACCCCGACGGACGCTTCATCGACCTGGCCGGCATCAGCAATCGCTTCGCGACCTATGTGGTGGCGGGGCTGCCTGTCATCCTCAGTGCCGACGATCGCTACATGGCATCCCTGGTCCGACACTTCCATGCCGGCATCGTGGTGCCGCGCGATCGGGTCGATGATCTGGCAACGCTGGTGACCGGCACCGACATCGGGGAGCTGCAACGCGGCATGTGTCGGTTGCGCCGCTTCATGATCGCCTGGAATGCCCGGGCGACCGTGCGCTTGGCCCGCCTGCTCTAGAAGATGCCGGCAGCGCCCAGGCAGGCGTGCCACAGGTTGGCACATTTCTCGAGGCCGGTCTCAGAGAAATGATAACCCTCGAACCGATCTTCTCCGATCAGCACGTCGGTGTCCGGCCCTTCGAAGATCCCGGCCGTCTCATCGACGACAGCCCCTTGGCCGGCCCGGATCGCCTCTCGGTTCAGCTCCGTTTCCGATAAGATCGGGCCGCGGGTCGAGCGCGCGACGAAGACGGGAGCCGACACGCCCTCTTCGCGCATACTGGCAATGATGTCGTTCAGGTAGGTGCGATAGGTTTCCGCCGGCATCTGCGTCGCGAACCCATCCGATTCGCCCTGGACCCAGAAGGCCGCGGTGAAAGGCAGATCCCGGCGACCGAGCGCCCGGCGCAGTCGGGCGAGCGCCAATACGACGCGTCGGTAACAGGGGCCGCCAGGCAGCCACTCGACGATATGGGTCCCGCCGAGCGCCACGGGGACAAACAGAACGCGGTCGAACATGCCGTCGTCGATCAGCCGATCGCCGAGCCGGGACCACACGCTGCCCCCGAACCCGCCGCCGCCCGGCAACGGATCGACCGCCGGATGGCAGCGCATATCGAGGAAATTCCAGCTATAGACCGGTCGACGCGAGCGATGGCGCACCGCACCGGCATTGGCCGCATTCGATTGGCCGAATGCGAAGAAAATGCCGCATCGGTCGTCGCCGAACAGATCGATCCAAGGAACCTCCGCCTGATCGTCCGGTGCCACGTGATCCTGCGCCGGATCGAATATGGCCTGAGCGACGGCAAACGCCCGCGAGCCGTCGTCGCCGGCGAAATCGACGCAAGGCTCCGGCTGAATCGAGGACAAAGCGTGCACCGCCGCGCCGCCGTCGATCCGGTCGAGCATCCGAGGGATCTCCTCCGCCAGGCAGGCGATATTGTCCGGGCGCCAGAGGAGCCGCTGCAGGTCGCCCGCGAACGGCAATTCGGCATCGATCGCCAAGCCCCAGCGCGTCGACAGCGGATCCTTGTCCCGGTCGAACCGGGCCGGCGCCTGCACGTTGAACGCTAGATACCGGGACCGGGCCGAAAAATAAAGCAGATTGGCAGGTCCGCATTGGACGACGAGATTGAGATGGGCCGCCTCGTACAGCGCAAGCCTGATACCGAGGTCGAAATCGGCGCTGGCGAGATGGTCGAACCCGGCGAGTCCGTCGTCCGGGGCGTCATGGCGATCGTGAACCACGATCACGTGGAAAGTTTCGCCGAGCGCCCGCAAAACCTGGCGCCACCCCCCGATGTGGCGTGTCCGATCAGGTTGACCGGCAAAGCGTCCGATCGTCAACGTCACAAAATTCCGCTTGTCTGCCTGCCCGACCACCGCTTGCCGGACATAATCATGAGCTTGCCTCGGCGCCATCAGCACGCGGGGATCGGGGCCGCCGTAGCAGAGACTGACCCGCTGCTCGTCGCGGGGCGATGAGACGTCGTAATCGGCCGGGAACAGGGCCGCACCGACCGCGAGGTAGTGATCGATTTCATCCCGGGACGCGAGGCACGACAGACCTGCTGTGGCCTCGATCAAGCCGAAGATGCCGGGCAGCAAGGCCGGATCCGCTCCTTTGAGCCGGGCGGGCAGAACCACGAAATGCAGGTGGGCCAGACCTAGCCGCCGCCGCGCCAATTCGGCCCTGGCCGCAAAGACCACGGCGTCGTAGTCGGGCGTGTTGGCCTCGAGATCGTAGATGGCGTAGAGGCAGTCGTGCGGGCGCACCGTGCCGTCGATCTCCGCGGCCGGGACAAGACGGTCCAATGTCGGTTGGTACCAGGCAATCCGAGCGGACTCGACGCTAAGCCGTCGTAGTGTCTCGATGATCGGGCCGACGAAAGAAGATGCGATGACGATGGCGGCATCCTTGTCCTGGGCTGCCTCGGCGGCACTCAGGACAGGCTTGCCGCAGAACTCACCACCGCCCGCGGTCGAGGCGAACCGTAGTCCGTCGATCACCGCGTGCCTGGACGCCAGGAACCGCAGTGCGACCGATCCGGTCCCATAGACAATTAGCCCACCTGACATCATTCGCCCCAAACGCGATCAATCACTCTGGTAATGCCAGCCCCCGAAACGATGCGTCAGGCAGATCCGGTGCCCTCTGAGAGGAACGCACGGATCGCCTCAATGGTCTGCTCGACCGCCTTGAGTGGCTGGGCGGGACCGCAGGGTAGAATGAGCCCTTCCGCCGCCAGCCGGGTAGCTAACGGAAAGGCGCGTCCGTCTTGGTCCGGACCGAGGAGATGTGGCGCCCTATGAAGCGGCTCGTGGATACGCCGCGTCTCGATACCGCGCTCCGCCAGAAACGCCACCAGCGCTTCGCGGCGCGGCGTGGCGACTTCGGTCCAGAGCGGGATCTCGCCGCTTTGGACATCGACCGAGAGAATCTCGATGTCGGTCAGGCCGGCGAGCCCGGCCCGGTAGGCGTCGTAGACCGCGACAACATGATTTCGTCGGGAATCGATATCCAGGATCTGCTGATGGGCGAGTGCCGCGCAGAGATCGCTCATCTTGAAATTGAAGCCCTGAAGCCGATAGTGCTCGCGACCCGCCGCATCGGTTTCGACGCCGTGATACTTGATCCGGCGCATGCGATCGTAGAGGGTCGCATCTCTCGTGACGACGGCCCCGCCTTGGCCCGCCGAGACCAGTTTGGTCATCCCGAGCGAGATGCAGCCGATGTCGCCGTGCGTCCCCAGAAAGCCCCCATTGCGGTAGGAATAGATCGCCTGCGCCGCATCCTCGACGACGGCGATGCGCCGGGCGCGCGCGAGAGCCATCAGGGCCGGCATGTCGACCGAGCGTCCGTTGAGATGAACGGCGACGATCGCCTTGGTCGCCGACGTCAGAGCCGCCTCAACCTTGCCGACATCGAGCAGAGGGGTATCGGGTAGCGTGTCGACCAGGCGGATGCGAGCACCGAGCAGACTCGCAGCATGAGCCGTGGCGATCCAGGTGATGTCCGGAACGATGACTTCGTCGCCGGGACCGATCTCGAGCGCCATCATCGCCATCAGCAGCGCGGCACTGCCGCTCGGAGTCATCACGACATGCGGCGCCTTGAGCAACTGGCCGATGGCGGCTGCGCACCCCAGGCTGAAGGTGCCGTCGCTGAATTGACGCGCCGCCATCGCCGCACCGACATGAGTCAGAGACGCCTCTCCGAGTTCAGTCCGCCACCAGGAAATCATGCTAAAGCTCACCTCCACTACCTCGATAAATCGTAGAAAATGAAAGATAAGTGTTTATTAACGCGGCTCGTCCCTAATACATCGGCGGCGGATTTCGTGTAGATTTCGGCCGCCATGAATCAATTCCGTCGACACCAGAGGCTTGGATGTCTCGCTTGCCAACCCATCCATACGACGATATCCGTGCCTATGCTGCCGATTATTGGGCGGCCCTGGCCGACGCCCTAGCGACCGTTCCTATGGAGGCATTACGAGAGGCGGCGCTGCTGTTGGAAGCGGTGGTCGAGCAAGGCGGAACGATCTTCGTCTTCGGCAATGGCGGTTCCGCGGCGATCGCCGATCACCTCGTGTGCGATTGCATAAAGGGGGTCCGCACCGGCACGCAATTCGCCCCACGACTGCACAGCTTGGTCGGCAACACTGCGCTCTTGACCGCTATCGCCAACGATCTCGGCTACGAAGATGTCTTTGCCTATCAGCTCCAGGCGGTGGCGAAGCCTGGTGACATGGCGCTTGCCATTTCCTCTTCGGGCGCCTCGCCCAATGTAGTCAAAGCCCTCCGCTGGGCTTCGGCGCACGGCCTCTCCACGCTAGCATTGACCGGATTTTCCGGCGGAGATGCCGCCCTCATCGCCGATGCGGGACTTCACGTTGCCGCCGACAATTATGGTTTGGTCGAAGACGCCCACCAATCCATCATGCATATTCTAGCTCAATACTTGAGGCAACGTCACCTCGTCGACAAAACCAACTTGGCAAACCTTCGTTTCTGAGTGTCCGGAAAGATCTTGAATCGTTGGAATCGTTTGTGATTCAAGAGCGGTCCGATTTGAAGGAGCGCATATGCGGACGAAGGAAAATCGCGGCTGCTACGACCGGAGCGGTCTGCGCTACCCGAGTGATCTGACCGACGAAGAGTGGGCGCTGGTGGTCTCCGAGATCCCGCCGGCCAAACACGGCGGCAACAAGCGGACGGTGGATGTCCGCGAGGTGGTCAATGGGCTGATGTATGTCCTGATCACGGGCTGCCAATGGCGGGCGACCCCGAAGGATCTCCCGCCGCGCAGCACGGTGCATGATTATTTCGACCAGTGGGACTACGACGGGACGTTGGATCGTATCGCCATGTGCTCTATGTGAAATGCCGGGATCTGGCTGAACGGGATGCGAGTCCGACCGCCGCTATCATCGACAGCCAGAGCGTCAAGAGTTTTAAAAAGGGGGAGCGCGATCGACCCGCACGGCTAAACTAGGCTCGTCTCTTGGCCACGAAAGCCATGCTTTGACCGAACAACCCCGTCTTTTCGCAGAAAAAATTGGGCAGGGGGTAAATAATACACTTCTTTATGCTGGTCAACAGTCTAATCAGGGCGATCCTAAAAAAAATAACTCTAGTTTCTCTCAGTAATTTTCGCAGCCCGCAGGTAAATGTAACGGCGTATAAAGGAGGAAACCCGATATATATCACGTCAAATCCAGCCCTATCGAGGGTATCTCCTAGAGATTTTTTGGTAAATTGATTGACGTGTTCCGGAAATATCAGCGATGCTGACTTGTTCCCGTGAATCATCCGATCCAAAGAGTTGTAATTTGGTACTGCACCAATAATAATAGAGGAATTCGCCATTTTTGCATGAACAAACCGAAGAAAATTACTAGGGTATTTAATATGTTCGAGAACATCGAAAATGGTAAAGATATCGATCTTTCTGGAAATTGCCTCAAGTCCTGTGTCCAGGATCTCAACATCGAAAATTCTCTTGCCCGCAGCAGAGGAAAGCGGGTTTTTTTCAAGTCCGATCGCATCGAACCCCAATTGCTTCAGCGCGGCAACGGCCATTCCGATTCCGGCACCGAAGTCGACGGCATATCCGCCCGTGATTTCCGGTGTGATTTTCGACAAAAGACCCCGAAATAGCGTGAGGCGATCGACCAGAGACCGTTTGTACACTTCGTCAGCTTCGCTCTGAAGCCCGTAAAGATCTCTGGTCTTATAGTAATTATCGAGAAACTCATCGGTCGGATAGGGATGCATGAACAAAAAAGAACAATCTCCACAGCGGACGGTCTTAAAATTCGAATCGGTCAGAACATGCTTCACCAAAAATTCCTTCGCCCCGCAAATCGGGCAGGCATCTTCCAAAACCATTTTCGAGCCTCTTGGGAACGACCTATCGACAGCATAGCAGATCGGGCATCCGTCGCTACCTGCGGCGGCGCAGTCCATTCGGCACCGCGCGATTTCCGATTCATTAACCTTCGGAAGCCATAACCAACGAGCAATTAACCCTGTTGCCCGCAACCAGGAACCCCCGTTGGACCCGATCGATCTCCCTGCCCCACCACCGCCCCCAACCCGCGACGAGGCGATCCGCGCCGCGCTGGCGGCGATCGCGGCGAACGATCTCGATCGCGGCATCGCGCTCGCGCAGCAGGTCGATGCGCTCGAGCCCAACAGCAACATCGGCCTGCATCTGGTCGGTCTGATCTCCTTGCGCCTCAACGAGCCCGGCAAGGCGGTCGAGGCGTTCGAGGCGGCCAGCCGGGCCGCCCCCGACGTGCGCGAGCATATCGACGCGCTGGCCATCGTGTTCTCCAGGACCGGCCGGCTGGTCGATGGGTTGTTCTACGGCAAGCTCGCCACGGCCGCGACCCAGGACACCGGCATTCCCGGCATGCTGCCGGACTGGCTCGGCACCTTTGACCAGGCCTTCTACAAGATCGCCGACCGGCCGCTGGTCAAGCAGGGCCAGCGCCTGTTCGCCGCCGGCGATTATGCGGGCGCCGCCGAGGTGTTCCGGCGCGAGGTCGAGCTGGATTCCAACTCGATCGAGGGCTGGCGCGGCTTCACCCGCGCGCTCTATCATGCCCGCAAATATGACGACGCGCTGGTCGCGTCCGACGCGCTGATCTCGATAACCGACACGCGTGCGGTCGACCTCTCCCTCCACGGGCTCATCCTGGCCAGCGCCGGCCGGTTCGACGACGCCCTAGTCGCCGGCCGCGAGGCCGAGGCGCTCGCGCCCGAGGATGCCGCCATCGCCTGGCGCACGGTGCAGAGTCAAGGCCGGCGGCCGGACGGCGATGCCATCACGGCGCTGGTCTTGGTCGAAAACTGGGGCAGCCGCTTCGCCACGCCCGAAATGCGTCCGGCCCCGGCCGACCGTCTGGAGTTCGCCGACCGTCGGGCTCGGGTCGGCGTCCTGTCGGGGCGCTGGGGTCCTGGCGAAGGGCTCGACCTGATCGTCCCGATCCTGGAATTGCTCGATCGCCGGACGGTCGAGCTGTTCGTCTATGCCGACGGCCTGGTCGATGCGCCGCTGGCCCGGCGCCTGCGCGCCCGCGCGAACGTCTGGCAGGATCTGACCGATCTCGACGGCGAGACGGCCGGCTTCGTCGTGCGCAACGATGCGCTGGATGTGCTGATCGATCTCGACGATGCGCTCGTCACCCATCATGCCCCGGTCATCGGCCAGGCGCCGGCCCCGACCGTGCTGGCGCTCCACGGCGATCCGGCGACGGCGCTGGCCATGGGCTTTACCGGGGTGGTCGGCGACGGCATCGACGGCGGCCTGGTCGGCCAGCCGGTCGATCTGCCGCCGCTCGATCCCACCGCCCTGCGCACGCCCGGCGCCGATGTCGCTTTCGGCACGCTCGCCGAAGGCTGGCAGATCGGCGAGACGACGCTCGCCGCCTGGACCGCCATTCTGATCGCCCTGCCGGACGCCGTGCTGATCCTCGATGAGGCGCGCCTCGGCGGCATGGAGACGGCGCAGCGGATCGCCGGCCGATTGCCGGAGAACCAGGTGCGCCTGCGCGAGCCCGGCTCGGATCTGGATTATCTGGCCTCGGTCGATCTGCTGCTCGATCCGATCGGCAATCCGTTCGCCGACGGCCTGATCGCCGCCGCCGCCCAGGGCACGCCGGGCCTGACCTGCCGTGCGAAACGAACCCGCGCCAATCTCGCCGCCGGCTGGCTCGACCGCGTCGGCCTCAAGGCCCTGGTCGCGGACGATGCCGACGACTATATCCGCAAGGCGGTCGAGGCGGTGACGACCGGCAATTTCCGGATCGGCTTCGCTGACCGGGTCATCGCCGATCGCGACACCGCCGCCGCGCTTCAGGCCACGCGCCTGGTCAAGGCCATTGCCACCCTCGTGACCACGCCCGCCCAACCATGACCGAAACCACCGACGAGTTGTTCGAGCGCAATATGGCCGCGCTCATGCGCTTCCATCCGGGCCTGCATCAACAGATGGCGGCGATCACCAACCCCACGGCCCGGGTCGTCGGCAGCCTCGACGCCGGCGATATCAACATCGACCTCGGCCATACGCTGCTCTACCCGACCGACGCGCAGAGTCACGCCGACCGACAACTGGCCGAATTTCGCGCCAGCCCACACCGGTTCTACATGAACCCGCCGATACATCACGTGTCGCACAAGCCCTATCAGCACGACTATGTCTCGGCCGCGCTCTATGAGTTCGCCAAGGGCGAGGGCCTGCCCGGCCTCTCGACGGTGCCGAACCCGGACGGCGGCTTCCTGGTCATCTATGGCATCGGGCTGGGCCTGCATCTGCCGGCCCTGTTCGACGAGATCGACGTCCGCCATTTCATCCTGGCCGAAGAATTCGTCGAGCTGATGTTTCATACCCTGCGCCTGATCGACTGGGGCCGGATCTTCGACCAGGTCGCCGAGCGGGGCCAGACGATCCAGTTCTTCTTCAGCCGCGAGCCGCTGCATCTGGCGGAGCGGATCCATTGGAGCATGCGCGGCAAGGGCTTCGGCCTGCTCGACGGCTCCTATCTGTTCCGCCACTATTCCTCGATGGTGCTGGACAAAGCCTATGCCGAGTTCCGCGAGAAGCTGCCGCTGCTGCCGATCTCGATCGGCTTCGTCGAAGACGAATGGGTCATGCTGCGCCAATGCGGCACGAACCTGCTCAACAATGAATTTCAGCTGCTCGAAGATCGGCCCAGGCTGGAAAAGAACCTGCCGGCCTTCATCGTCGGGTCCGGTCCGTCGCTCGATCAATCGATCGAGGCGATCAAGCGGCTGCAGGGTCAGGCGATCGTGTTTTCCTGCGGCACCGGGATTCTGCCGCTGCTGCGCAACGGCATCCGTCCGGATTTTCACTGCGAGCTGGAGAACGGGCACTCTTCGTACGATCATCTGAAGCGGACCGCCGACCAGTTCGGTCTGCACGACATCACGCTGATCGCGTCCACCACGGTCTGGCCGGAAATGCCGGATCTGTTCGACAGGCACGTGTTCTATTTCCGCGATTCGGTCTGTTCGACCGGTCTCTGGGCGCCCGACCATATCGGCCTCTACGGCACGGCGCCGACCTGCACCAACCTGGCGATCCGCGCGGCGCTGCTGCTCTGCTTCCGGCAACTGTATCTGTTCGGCGTCGATCTCGGCTCGCGTGATGCGGCCAAGCATCATTCGCACGATGCGATCTACTATCGCGCCGACGACTGGGGCAAGGGCTACACCCAGAGCCAGGATGTGATGGCGATCGAGATGCCGGCGAATTTCGGCGGCAAGGCCTATACCAACGCGACGCTGCACTGGACCCGGATGATGATGGCCCAGGGGTTGGAGATGTATAGCTCCTATTCGAAAATCTACAATTGCTCGGACGGCGTCCAGATCCCCGGCACCCTGCCCAAGCTGTCGCGCACGCTGAAGCTCGATGCGCCGCCCCATCGCAAGCCGCTTCTGCTACAACGCCTGCACACCGAACTGGTCGACAAGCGTCCGGGCGAGATGATCACGCCTGAAGGTCTGGAGACGATCGAGCGGGTGTTTGGGCAATGGTACGACGATCTGCTGGCGACCATCGCCGAGGCCCGCGCAACCGGGATGTCCTACATCGACTTTTACGAGAAATGCTCGCCGTTTCTGGCCGAAACCGGCGAAAATCCGTACCAGCGGGCGCTCAGATCCGTCCATGTCGGCACGTTGATGATCTGTTTCCAGATGGGCTATTTCTTCTATCGCCGCGTGCCGCCAGCGTTCCAGGCCGGGCTCATGACCGCGTTTCTCGACGCGGTGCGCGAACGTATCGAGGCGATAAGACAGGAATTCGAGACCCAATTCGGCAATCTGCTGAAGCTGGCCGAGGCAGCGTAGCTACAAATACAGCGCCGGCCGATACAGCGCCGGGTCGGCCAGGATCGGCGCGAAGGCGGTTTCCAGATAGTCGGCATAGCGCTCGACGCCGGCGTCGGTCGCGACCTCGTCCTGGCGCAGCTCCAGCAGTACGTTCGGCAGCCCGCGCGGAATGACATGGTGGCGCAGCGTGAAGCCATGAGGATCGCGCGCCGAATAGGGTTCGTTGTCGCCGACCGTCAGGCCGTGCAGCCGCGCCAGATTGGCGATCAGCGGCACCGGCATTCTTGGATCCTGGTCCCACAGCACGCCGATTTCCCAGGGCCGGTCGAGCCCGTTCATGTGCGGTGTAAAGCTGTGCATCGAGATCACCGCCGGCGCCACGCCGGCCGCGGCGAACCGGTCGAGTGCCGCCGCGATCGCGCCGTGATAGGGCCAATAGCATTCATCGGCGCGCGCCGCCGCCTGCCCGTCCGACAGATCCTGGTTGGCCGGCACCGGGATCCCGTCGCTGACCGCCGGCATCGAGCTCGGCTCGCCCAGCACCCGATTGCAATCGACCACCAGGCGCGAATAGCCCGACAGCACCGCCGGCGCGTCCCAGCGCCGCGACAGTTCGAGGGTCAGTGCTGCCGCACCGATGTCCCAGCCGACATGCCGCGCCAGATCCGAGTCGGCCAGGCCCAGCCCGGCCAGCGCCTGGGGCACGGCGCGGCTGGCATGGTCGCACACCAGCAGAACCTTGGCCCGCCCCATCGGATTCAGCACCGTGAATGGCGCCGGATCGCCGGCCCGCAACAGTTTTTCAGACGTGGTCTCTGATTCCGGCATCGTCGTTCCTGACCGTTCGGCGCTAATTTCTATAGACGCAAAAAGGCGACCGGAGCAAACCTCGTCGCACAGGCCGGTCCGAGCGGGCACCGCCGCCTGCGTTATGCTAGACTTGCCGAAGATACCGCCACGATGGAACGAGCGTGACGATTCCAGAACCCGACACCGATCGCTCCCGTCCCGACGGCGCGCGGATGAATCACGCCACCTTGCGCTTCCACGACCCCGCGCTCGAAGAGCGGTTCGTGCGCGAGAGCCTGCGCTCGGCCATGCCGGTCGTTCGGCTGTTCCTGCTCGGCGGCGCGATATTATGCGCGCTCTTCGGCGTGCTCGATCCCTTGGCGGCCCCGGATGCCTACCATCGATTCTGGGCAATCCGCTTCGGCTTCATCGTCCTGTCGCTGCTGGGTGCCTGGGCATTGACCTATACGCCGATCTTCATCGGGCGCGCTCAATTCATCATGACGGCGGCCATGCTCTGTACCGGCGGCGGCATCCTGGCGATGATCGCGATCGCCCAGGGGCCGGCCAAGGAAACCTATTACGCCGGACTGATTCTGGTCGCGATCTATGGTTCGAGTCTGGTGCGACTGCATCATCTGAACGCGTTGCTGATCGGGGCGCTGATGTTCGCCGGATACCAGCTGGTGGCATTGATGATCAACCCGTTACCGCTGCGCACCGTGTTCAGCAACGACTTCTTCCTGCTGGTCTCGGTGCTGGTCGCCGCCTTCTCGAGCTTCTTTCAAGAGTTCTATGTCCGCCGCAACTTCATGCATCGCGAGATGCTGATCGAAGGCAAGGCCCGCGCCGAACGATTGCAGGAAGCGGCGGAAGCGGCCAACAAGTCGAAGGGCGAGTTCCTGGGCATCATCAGCCACGAGCTGCGCACGCCCCTGAACGCGATCATCGGTTTTTCCGACATGATGCGTCAGCAGATGTTCGGGCCGCTCGGCGCCGACCGCTACCTGACCTATGCCGGCGACATCCACGACAGCGGCAATCACCTGCTGGAGATCATCAATACGATCCTGGACCTCAGCAAGGCCGAGGCCGGACGGCTCGGGCTCGACGAGGCCGAGGTCGATCTGGTTCGCACGGCCGAGACCTGTCTGCCGCTGTTCCGCGACGAGACCGAGCAGGCGCAGATCAGGCTGCGTGTCCTGCCGCCGGAACAGCCGCTGCTGATCGCCGCCGATGCGCGCCTGTGCCGCCAGATCGTCATCAACCTCTTGTCGAATGCGGTCAAGTTCACGCCGCGTGGCGGCGCCATCACGGTCACTTTTCCGTCCGACGATCTCGGCCGCCGCGGCGTCGAGATCAGCGATACCGGCATCGGCATCGCCGAGCAGGATCTGGAGCGCGTCATCCTGCCCTTCGTGCAGGTCGAAGGCTCGCTCAGCCGCAATCATGGCGGCACCGGCCTGGGCCTGCCGCTGGTCAAGAAGATCGTCGAGCTGCACGACGGCACCTTCCTGATCGACAGCCGGCTCGGCGTCGGCACCACCGTCACGGTCTGGTTTCCGCGCCGGCGACTGCTGGCCGGCGCCGCGGCCGACGCCGTCAAACTGGCCGGCTGAAACCAGCCGGTTTCAGCGCGGCTTGCGGACGTACAGCATGCAGACCCGGCCCGAGCTGTCGTCGCGCACCTCGATCTCGGCGCCCTCGAGCCCGAGCGCCAGCGCCCGCATCTCGTCGGCGGTGCGATAGACCACGGTCCAGTCGCAGATGAATTCCATCGGCCAGAAGCAGCTGATGTCGGTGTTCTTCATGTTGCCGATGATCAGCAGGCCGCCGGGCGTCAGGTGTTCATACAGCGCCGCGATGAAGCTCCTGGCCCGCCGCGCCTGGAAATAATCGACCAAGCCGACGCTATAGATCAGGTCCTGGGCCGGCAGCTTGCCGAACAGCTCCCCGGTGCGCAGCAGCTGGATGAAGGAGGCATTCAGGCACTGCACATCGATCTGGCCGCCGTGGCGGATCACGGCCGGATAGGTGCGCTCATAGGCATAGGTCAGCGCGCCCTGGTCCTGGTCGATCAGCGTGAAGCTGGCCCGGCCGGCGATGCGGCTGGCATCCAGATAGCCGATGACCTCGCGCGCCGAGCCGCAGCCGAGGCTGGTCACATGGGTCACCTGGTCCGGCGCGCGGCAGATCTCTGCGTCCATCGCGTCGCGCACCAGTTCGGCGCGGGTCGCGACGCAGGCGGCGATTTCCAGGCCGAGGCGATGCTGCAGCTTGTCGTAGAGCGTCGCCCCGACGCGCTGCCAGTCATAGACCTGGTTCATGATCTGGAAGTCGCCGGGATAGCCCAGCGGCTTTTCGTACGAGCGGCGGCAGATCGCCCCGCCCATCATCTCGGGCGTCAGCACGCGCTCGGTATAGCGCTTGGTCGCGGCCAGCGCGTCGGCATCGTGGCGGATCGGCTCGACCAGCGCATTGGCCGCCGTCCAGAACGCCTGCCAGGCCGGCACCAGCCGCGCCTCGCAGCGGGTCAGGAAATCCTGCGCTTCCGGCCCTTCCAGATCGCCGCCGTTGGCGCGGATGCGCGCCTCGGTCCGCTCGGCGATGGTGCGGAATTCGCGGAAGGTGAACAGAATATCCGAGAGATGCCGGCGATATCCCGCCGGCACCAGCGCGTCGTCGGGTACGATCGCCCGGTCGAGATCGCGCTCCAGCATCAGTTCCTGATGCCGCGCCACCAGACGCGGGACGTCGAGATATCCGGAATCCATCTGCATCGCCATGCGCGAACCGGCCGGCGTCGCATCGACGCGGCGGATGCGGGCGGCGCCCTCATGCAGCAGCGCGTCGCCGAGCCGCAGGCGGACCAGGACATTGGCGCCCGGCACATGACTGTCGTCGGCACCGACCACCGAGAGGCCGGTCATGCTCAGATCGTCCAGCACATGCGAGCGATTGTCGATATCGACGGTCGGCAGCACGGACCCGAAGGCGTCGCGGGCGGCGAAACGCTCCGGGCGATAGAAAATCCGACGACCTTTGGCACCAGGAAGTTCTTCGTATGCTCGCATGGGGACCTCGGGTTCGATGGAATCGGTACTCCCGCCCCCATAGCGAACGCCGTGCCACCGCAGGGCGCATCTTTAAGGCACTGTTATATATCGATATTTCGACCGACGGCACTCGATGGATGCGGCGTCCCCCGCTCCACCCCGGCATCGCCCGGCAATTTCTGCCGGCAAAAAAGAAACATGGAATCAGCGCCTTACCGCCCCCAGCGCGGCGGCGATATCGGCCGCCGCCGCCGCGACCAGGCGGCCGAGCGGCGCGACCCGATCGACCGTGACGCGCGCGGTCGGGCCGGAGCAGGAAATGGCGGCGACCGGCTCGCCATATTCGTCGCAGATCGCGGCGGCAACGCAGCGCAGGCCGAGCGCGAATTCCTCGTCATCGACGGCATAGCCCTGGGCCGCGACCGGGCGGAGGGCCGCATCGAGTGCCGCCGGGTCGGTCAGGGTATGGGCGGTATAGCGGGTGAATTCGACGCGGGCGTAGAGCGGCGCGCGCTCCGCCTCGCCGAGCGACGCCAGCAGCGCCTTGCCGACGCCGGAGCAATGCAGCGGCGCGCGACCGCCCGGCCGGGCCAACGCCCGCATCATCGCCCGGCATTCGATCTGGGCCAGATAGACCACATCGACACCATCGAGCACGGCAAGGCTGACCGATTCGCCGGAATCCTCCATCAATTGCCGCATCACCGGCCGGGCGGCGGCGACCACGTTGCGGGTGCGCAGGAACGCCGCTCCGACCGTGAAGGACTGCACGCCGATGAACCACAGGCCGCGCTCGGCATCGTGGCTGACATAGCGTCGCTGCTGCAGGGTCTTCAGCAGGCGATGGGCGGTCGAGGGTGCCAGGCCGGTGGCCTTGGCCAGTTCGGTCAGACCGGCACCCTGCTCCGCCATCGCCACGGATTCCATCAGGTCGAGCGCACGGCCGAGCGACTGGACCGCGCCCGGCGCGGTCACGGCACCCGCCTGCGCGGGACGCCCCCGCTTGCGCTGGGGTCCGGTCGATTGGCCGGTCGATGCTGGCACGTGCTTGGCGTCGGGCATGTTTTGGGCTTATTTTCCGTTGCCCGGAAATTTTTCCTCTTCCGCCGCGTTTTGTCGACCTTCATCGACCCAGAGACAAAGAAAACATGAGGCAATGATCGTGAAGGGCGCCCTCGACCCCCGAGCCTTCCTCGAAGGATTGTTCCATACCGCCTGCGCCGCAGCCGATCCGATGGAGGTGCTGCCGCGCCATCTGCCGCCGCCGCCCAAGGGCCGCACTATCGTGGTCGGCGCCGGCAAGGCCGCCAGCAAGATGGCCCAGGCCGTCGAAGCGCATTGGACCGGCGCGCTGGGCGGCGTGGTCGTGACGCGCCATGGCCAGCGCCTGCCGCTGAAACAGATCGAGATCATCGAATCGGCCCATCCGGTACCCGACCTGAATGCAGTCCGGGGCGCCGAGCAGGTGCTGGCCGCGGTCCAAGGTCTCACGGCCGACGATTTGGTGCTGTGCCTGATCTCCGGCGGCGGCTCGGCGCTGATGACGCTGCCGGCCGCAGGCCTGAGCCTGGACGACAAGCAGGCGGTGACCCGCGCGCTGCTGCGGTCCGGCGCCACCATCGGCGAGATGAATATCGTCCGCAAACACCTGTCGGGCATCAAGGGCGGGCGCTTGGCCGCGGCCGCCTATCCGGCCCAGGTCGTAACGCTGGCGATCTCCGACGTGCCGGGCGACGATCCGGCCATCATCGCGTCGGGCCCGACCGTCGCCGATCCCTCGACCTTCGCCCATGCCCGCGCGGTCATCGACCGCTATGCCATTGCCTTGCCCGACGGCATCGCCCGGCATTTCGCCGCTGGGACCGACGAATCGCCCAAGCCGGGCGACGCCCGGCTAGCCGGCAATCGCCTGACCATGATCGCAACGCCGCAGATGGCGCTGGAAGCCGCGGCGGCCGCCGTAAAAAAGGCGCAACGCAATGCCCTTATCCTGGGCGACGCGATCGAGGGCGAGGCGCGCGAGGTGGCGAAGGTCCATGCCGGGATCGCCCGCTCGATCGCGCGCCACGGCCATCCGGCCCGCACGCCCGCGGTCATCCTGTCCGGCGGGGAAACCACGGTCACCGTGCGCGGCAAGGGACGTGGCGGACGCAATGCCGAATTCCTGCTGGCCTTGGCGGTCGCGCTCGAAGGCCAGCCCGGCATCTTCGCCATCGCCGGCGATACCGACGGGATCGATGGGACGGAGGACAATGCCGGCGCGCTGATCGATCCGACCACCCTGGCGCGAGCGCGCGCGATCGGGCTCGATCCGCAGGCGATGTTGGACAATAATGACGCTTACAGTCTGTTCAAGGCCCTGGGCGACCTGGTCGTGACCGGGCCGACCTACACCAACGTGAATGATTTCCGGGCGATCCTGGTCCATTGACCGGCACCGCCCTCGAAGGGATCCGCTAATCGTGAAACTCACCATCCGCCGCCAACGCAGTGCCAAGATCGTCGCCACCCTGGGCCCGGCAAGCTCGACCGACGCCATGATCGAAAAGCTGTTCCTGGCCGGCGTCGATGTCTTCCGGCTGAATTTCAGCCATGGCAGCCAGGAAGATCATCGGGCCAACGTCGATCGCATCCGGCACATCGAAAAGCGCTATTCCCATCCGCTGGGCGTGATGGTCGATCTGCAGGGACCGAAACTGCGGCTCGGCACGTTCGACCAGGGCCGGATCAATCTGCCGACCGGCTCGACATTCCGCCTCGATCTGGATCCGGCGGTCGGCACCGAGCTGCGCTGCACCCTGCCCCATCCCGAGATCTTCGCCGCGATCAGCGCGGGCACCGACCTGCTGGTCGACGACGGCAAGGTCCGCCTTCGGGTCGATCGCTGCGGTGCCGATTTCGCCGAGGTGACCGCGACGGTCGGCGGCGTGTTGTCGAACCGCAAGGGCGTCAATGTCCCCAACGCGGTGCTGCCGATCTCGGCGCTGACCTCGAAGGACCGGTCGGATCTCGCCTTCGCGCTCGAACTCGGCATCGACTGGGTCGCCATGTCCTTCGTCCAGCGGCCCGAAGATGTCGCCGAAGGGCGCAAGCTGATCGCCGGTCGGGCGGCCCTGCTGGCCAAGCTGGAAAAGCCGAGCGCGCTCGAGCATCTGGAAGCGATCGTCGAGCAGTCCGACGGCATCATGGTCGCGCGCGGCGACCTGGGCGTGGAAACCCCGCCCGAGGACGTGCCGGTCGCCCAGCGCCGCATCGTCCATGCCTGCCGCCAGGCCGGCAAGCCGGTCATCGTCGCGACCCAGATGCTGGAAAGCATGATCAAGTCGCCGACCCCGACCCGGGCCGAGGCGTCCGACGTCGCGACAGCCGTCTATGAGGGCGCCGACGCGGTCATGCTGTCCGCCGAAACCGCCGCCGGCGATTTCCCGGTCGAGGCGGTCGACATGATGAACCGCATCATCACCCGGGTGAATGCCGACCCGCTGTTCCAGGCCGGCCTCGACACCGACCATCACGACCTGCAGGAGACCACGTCGGATGCCATCACCGCCGCGGCGCGCCAGGTCGCGAAGACGATCAAGGCGGCGGCGATCGTGACTTACACCACCTCCGGCTCGACCACGCTGCGCGCGGCGCGCGAGCGGCCGTCGGTGCCGATCCTGTGCCTGACCGCCAGTCCCCAGACCGCCCGGCGCCTGTCCATGGTCTGGGGCGTCCATCCGGTCGTGACCAAGGATGTCTCGACCTTTTCCGACATGGTCCATAAGGCGAGCCGGATCGCGCACGCCCATGGCTTCGCCCAGGAGGGCGCCCGGATCGTCATCACCGCCGGCGTGCCGTTCGGCACGCCCGGGGCCACGAATATCCTGCGCATCGCCTGGGTCCAGGCCCAGAGTTGATCGATCTGGGGTTGATTCTCATCGATCTTGATTGATTGAATCCTCCGCATCCGCGAAAGTTCGGTCGCGTTTTCGGAGATGCCAGTGCGGAGAGCAGCTTTAGCCCTGATGGCGTTGGCGGCGGTAGGCTGCTGTGCGGGAGCGACCGCGGCCGACGAGCATGTGTTGCGCCTGGCGACGCCGCCAGAGGTCCGCACGCTCGACCCGCATCTGCGCGTCTGGGCGGCCGAACGCATCGTCACGACCATGATGCTCGACGGCCTGTCGCGCGAGGATGCCAACGGCGATCCGATTCCCGGCGGTGCCGCCTCGTGGGATATTTCATCCGACGGTCGCCAGTATGTGTTTCACCTGCGCCCCGGCGCCCAGTTCAGCGACGGCCGGCCGGTCACGGCCGACGATTATGTCTATGCGTTCCGCCGCTATGTCGATCCGAAGACCCATAGCCAATCGACCGGCGCGATCGAATCCGTGCTGCATGCCCGCGACTGCCTCAGCGGCAATCTGCCGCCGGACGCGCTGGGCGTCGCTGCGACCGACAGTCAGACCTTGGCGGTCACGCTCGCCCATCCCTCGCCGTTTTTCCTGCACTGGGCAACGCTGCTGGTGCCGCTCGAACGCGAGTTGATCGAGAAATGGGGCGACCAATGGACCGAGCCCGGCCACATGGTCTCGAACGGCCCCTTCACCCTCGCCGATTTCCACCAGACCGGCGCGATCGAGCTGGTGAAGAACCCCCGGTATTGGAACGCGAGCGCCATCCGGCTGGATCGGATCAGGTTCGTTCCGGTGCCGGATCATCCGCTGCAGCTGAAGCTGTTCATGGCCGGCGAGTTGGACGCGATCAGCCTGACCGACGATCAGGTCATCGAACAGCGCGCCAAGCTGGGCGACCAGATCCGGATCCAGCCGATCAACAGCGTCGCTTATTATTTCTTCAATATGGCGACCGGACCGTTCGCCGATCAACCGAGCCTGCGCCGGGCGCTGGCGCTGAGCTTCGAGCCCGAGGTGATCGCGCGCAAGCTGAACGCGCCCACGATCGAACCGGCCAACTCGCTGATCCCCCGCAATTTCCCGGCCTATGCCCATCCCCGCTTGGATTTCGCTGCCCGCCCCATGGCCGACCGGCTGGCCGAAGCGCGGCGGCTCTATGGCGAGGCCCATTACGGGCCGCTGCGGGCGCTCGCGATCAACCTGGTCGATGGTGCCCGCAACCGATGCCAGATCGTCGCCGACATGTGGAAGACGGCATTGGGCGTCCAGGTCACCTGCACCATCATCGCAGACGACGAGGCCCGCTTCGCCGCCTATCGCCATGGCGATTTCGACATGGGCCTGATGATCGAAGCCGCGGCGGCGCCCGACCCGCTCGAAATCCTGGAAAGCTTTCAGAGCACGCCCGAGAATTTCGGCAATGTCGGGCACTATCGCAGCGTCCAGTTCGACGATCTGCTGCGCCAGGCGACCGAAAGCGCCGACTTCCTCGCCCGGGCGGAAAAGCTGGCGCGGGCCGAACGGATTCTGCTCGACGACCTGCCGGCGCTGCCGCTGGCCTATGGCCGCAACGCCTATCTGGTCAGTCCGCGCGTCCGGGGCTTCCGGATCCTGCCGTCGCGCAGCCTGTTCGTCGACGGCATTACGATAGACCAGGCGTCCGAATAGGATCGGCGACCGTCCGAGTGGGATCGATCTCGACAGATCCGGATAAACCGGCCAATTTCCGGCCCATGAGCCAGGAAACCCCGCCGATCGAGACCTGCCCGCGCTGCCTGAAAGCGCTCGAGCTGTGCGTCTGCGCCGCGATCGAGCCGATCGCCAATCGCGTGTTCGTGCTGATGCTGCAGCACCCGCAGGAGCAGGATCGCGATCTGGGCACCGCCCGCCTCGCCTTCCTGCATTTCAAGAACGCCGGCTTCAAGGTCGGCCTGAGCTGGCCCAACCTGTCGAAGGCGGTCGGCCGCCCGGTGGCCGATCCAAAGCGCTGGGGCGTGCTGTATCTGGGGCCGGCCGTTCTGCCGCCCGACGCGCAGGGCCGAGATATCGTGGTCCTGGACCGCAAAGGCGCGATGGACCCGGCCCTGGACAAGGCACTGGACGAACTCGACGGCGTCGTCCTGCTCGACGGCACCTGGAGCCAGGCCAAGGCGTTGTGGTGGCGCAATGCCTGGCTGCTGAAGCTGCGCCGCATCGTGCTCAACCCCAAGGCCCCGTCGCGCTACGGCAAACTGCGCAAGGAGCCGCGCCGCGAAAGCGTCTCGACGCTGGAGGCGACCGCGATCCTGATGAGCCGGATCGAAGGCCGGCCGGAGTTGCAGACGCGCATGATCGCGTGCTTCGACGGGTTGCTGAGGCGCTATCGGGACAGCAAGAAGAAGCCGGTGATCATCTAACCCGCCTTTTCGGACTCTCCCTGCGCCGGCGCCCCATCCGTCCAGCGCGCGACCATGCCCAGGACGGCGGCCAGTTCGAACGGCTTCGACAGATAGTCGTTCATGCCGGCATCCAGATAGCGCTCGCGATCGCCTTCCATGGCGTTCGCCGTCAGCGCCACGACCGGGGTCGAGCGGTTCGGCCCGCTGCCGGCGCGCAGGCGGCGGGTCGCTTCGATCCCGTCGAGCCGCGGCATCTGGACGTCCATGAAGATCAGGTCGAACCGCACAGCGTCGGCGGCGACCAGGGCGGCCAGGCCGTCCTCGGCGATCTCGACATGGTGGCCGGCGTCTTCGAGCAGCGTGGCCGCGACCATCTGGTTGATCTTATTGTCCTCGACCAGCAGCAGGCGCGCCACGCGCGACACCGCTGGCGCCGCCGGGGCCGAGGGGGTGGCCGGCGCCCGCATCGGCAGCACGCCGAACAATTGACCGAGCGCGTCGAGCAGTGCCTGGCGCCGGATCGGCTTGGTCAGCACGGCCTCGAAGCCGGCACCGGCCGCCCGGTCGCTCTCGTGCGGCACGCCGATCGACGAGGCCAGCACCAGTTTGATGTCGCTCGAATGCGGCGCCGCCTTGATCCGCTCCGCCAGCATGTCGCCGGCCATGCCCGGCATCATGTGGTCGAGCAGCGCCGCGTCGTAGGGCGCAGCGGCCTCGAATGCCCGCCGGATTTCGGCCAGGGCCGCCTCGCCCCCATCCACGTCGGTCACATTGATGCCGAATGTTTCGAGCTGACGGCGCAGGATCCGGCGGTTCATCTCCAGATCATCGACGATCAGCACCCGCAAACCCTTGAGCTTGTCGGGCAGTTCGACCGCGCCGAACACGGGCAGTCCGGCCGGCTCCAGTTCGAGTTCGAACCAGAACTGGCTGCCCTTCCCGATACGGCTGCGCACGCCCAGCCGCCCCCCCATCAATTCGACCAGCTGTTTGCAGATGGCGAGGCCCAGGCCAGTGCCGCCGAAGCGGCGGGTGATGGTGCCGTCGGCCTGGCTGAACTTGCGGAACAGCCGATCCTGGTCCTCCGGCGCGATGCCGATGCCGCTGTCGGCCACCGCGAAGCGCAGCCGGACCGGCGCGCCGGGCACCGCGGGCGTCGACCGGTCGACCGTGATTTCCGAAATATCGAGCGAGACCGTCCCCCTGTCGGTGAATTTGATGGCATTGCCGATGAGATTGAGCAGGACCTGTTGGATCCGGACCGGATCGCCCTCGAAGCGGCGGCGCAGGCCGGGCTGGATATCGGCACCGATCTCCAGGCCCTTTTCCGCACCGCGCGGCGCCATCAGTTCGATGACGCTCTCGACCATGTCCTCCAGATCGAACGCGACCCCTTCGATCGTGACCCGGCCGGCTTCGAGCTTGGAAATGTCGAGAATGTCGTTGATCACGCCCAGCAGCACCTCGGCGGAGGTCTGGACCGATTCGGCGAATTTGCGCTGCTTGTCGTCGAGTTCGCTTTCCATCAGCAGCGCGTTCATGCCCAGCACCCCGTTCATCGGCGTGCGGATCTCGTGGCTCATGTTGGCCAGGAACTCGCTTTTGGCCTGGTTGGCGCTCTCGGCCGCGGCGCGGGCACTGTCGAGCGCGCGGGTCTGGCCGTCCAGCCGACCGGCGATGCGCCGGAGACGCCCGGCGGTCAGCAGCACGATCACGGTCAGGACCAGCACATTGGCGCTGACGAAGGTGGCGATGCCGGTAACCGGATCGACCAGACCGTGTCGCTGGGTCAGCAGCCAGACCAGCCCCAGCGCGATCGGAATGCCGACCACGGCGGGCAGCAGCCGGCGGGCGGTGACGCCGCCTAGGTTGTCCGCGCTCAGGGTCCGCATCAGCCCGCGGTTCGGGCGCAGGGACAGCAGCCCGACCGCCAGGATCAGAAACGTCGCCGCCGTATGCAGCGCCATCGGGAAATAGGCGCGCACCTGATACAGGCTCAAGGCGCCATAGGCGTAGCCGAGCACGGCGGCGAAGCACAGCAGGATCGAGAGGACCGCGGCCAGTTGCGCCATCGGCACGCCGTGACGCCGCCGGATGCCGGCGAGCCAGATCCCGCCGCCGATCAGGACGAAATTCAGCGCGGCGTTGGGCGCCATGGCATTGATGTTGAGCGAGCCCGGCCCGACCAGCCTGCCCGGAAAGATCTGGCGATCGATGCCGGAATCCCAGCCCACCGTCAGATCGACGAGCTTGATCGTTCCGACCAGGATCGGCACGGCCAACAGCAGACGGATCAGCCCGGTCCACGGTCGCGCGACGCAGAGCGAGAGGCCCAACAGCCCGAAACAGAAGGCCGTCGTCGGGTTCATCGGCACACTGCCGGGAATCGGTTGTCTCAGCAGACGCAGATCCGCGCCCCAGCCGATCAGAACCAGCACGCCGACGGCCAGCGCGAACGCACCGGCAAAACGCGGCACGCCCCAATTCGACCGACGGATATGACGGCGAGGATTGAACACACCACCCCCTTCAAGGATGCGGCAGGGCCTTGGCAACAAAGGCGGTCGCCCAGCATGCCGGTAGATCCTTTAAGATCTGCTTAGCTGGACGACACATCCGGAACCGCTCGATCCGCCTTGAGAAACCGATCGGACAAGGCCCGTTTGGCCGTCGGGACGATCTGGCGCAACTCGTCCAGTTCCCATTCCAGATCGTCGAAACCAGCGGTTTTGCACGCCAGCTCGATCCGGCGGGCGACGGCCGCCAATTGCACGACCCCGACATTGGCGGCGGCGCCGGCCAAGCTGTGGGCCTCGCGCTCCAGCGTCCCGATATCGGCTGCCGCCCGCGCCTCGGCCATGCGGCGCAGCCGCTGGTCGGCATTCGCCAGAAACGCCTCGATCATCGCCTTGAATTTGGGCGGGGCGATGCGCGCTTCGAGGCCGGCCAGCCGGCTCTCGTCCAGCACGGGCAGGACATCGATTTCGAGCGAGGTCTGGATCGGCCGGTCGGCAACCGCGGCCGGCGTCCCCTCGCCGCCGGCGACCCAGCGCGCCACGACGGTGCGCACCGTCTCCAGCTCGAACGGCTTCGACAGATAGTCGTTCATGCCGACCGCCAGGTAGCGCTCGCGGTCGCCCTCCATGGCGTTGGCGGTCAGCGCGATGATCGGCGTTCGCTGGTTGGGGCCGTGGGATTCGCGCAGGCGCCGGGTCGCGCCGATGCCATCGAGCCGGGGCATCTGCACGTCCATCAGGATGGCGTCGAAGCGATCCTGGGCCGCCTTTTCCAGCGCCTGCAGGCCGTCTTCCGCGATGGTGACCAGATAGCCGTCATCTTCGAGCAGCGTTGCGGCGACCATCTGGTTGATCCGGTTGTCCTCGACCAGCAACAGCTTCAGGCCGCGCCGGGTCGTCGGACGCACGACCTGGACCGCCGCCGCAACCGGCGCGCGCTCGACATCGAACAGGCGTTCCAGCGCGGCCGCCAGCTGATGGCGGCGGATCGGCTTGGTCAGGATGACGTCGAACCCCACCGGCGACGCGACATCGACCGAACTGGCCAGGATCAGGCGCACGCTGGCGAGCGCCGGATTGGCGCGGATCCGGGCGGCGACCACTTCGCCCGCCATGTCCGGCATCATCTGGTCGAGCACGATCAGATCGATCGGATCGCCGTCGGCATAGCGCTGCTCGAGCAGCGCCAGCGCCTCGGGTCCGGACGCAGCCTCGCCGATCCGCATATCGAACGCTTCGAGCAGATGACGCATGGTGCGGCGATTGAGTTCGATATCATCGACCACCAGCACCGAGACGCCGGCCAGCCGGGCGGTCAGCGGCGGCCCGTCGAGCGGCATCGTCGTCGCCTCGCCCAGCGGCAGCTCGAACCAGAACCGGCTGCCGCGCCCGACCGCGCTCCGGACCTGGATGCGGCCGCTCATCAATTCGACCAGTTGCCGGCTGATCGCCAGCCCCAGACCGGTGCCGCCGAACCGGCGGGTGACGGTGCCGTCGGCCTGGCTGAATTTCTCGAACAGCTTCGGCAGGTCGCGCGCGGCGATGCCGATGCCGGTGTCGGTCACCGAGACCCGGATCAGGCCATCCGGCGTCTCATCGACCTCGACGCCGATAAAGCCGTGTTCGGTGAATTTGACCGCATTGCCCAGCAGATTGACCAGCACCTGCCGCAGCCGCGTCGGATCGCCTTTGAAGCGCCGGCGCAGGCCGAGCGCGATGTCCGCCCCGATCTCGATGCCCGTGGCGTTGGCGGCGGCGGCCATCAGCTCGACCGCGCCCTCGACCAGGGCTTCGAGATCGAAATCGACCCGCTCGATCGTCACGCGCCCGGCCTCGAGCTTGGAGATATCGAGGATGTCGTTGATGACGTCGAGCAGGGTTTCGGCCGACGACGCCACGGTTTCCGCGAATTGCCGCTGCTTGGCATTGAGGGAGGTTTCCATGAGCAGTGCCGTCATGCCCAGCACGCCGTTCATCGGCGTGCGGATCTCGTGGCTCATGTTGGCGAGAAATTCGCTCTTGGCCCGGTTGGCGCCCTCCGCCGCCGAGCGGGCCGCCTCCAGCTCGCGCGAGCGGCCGTCGAGATGGGCGGCGGTGCGCCGCAGCCGGTCGGCCGCCACCATCGCGATCACGGCCAGAACGGCGACATTGACCGTCACGAATACGGCGATACCGGTGATGGGGTCGATCCGGCCACTGCGGGTGCCGGCCAGCCAGAGAATACCGAGTGCGATCGGCAGGATCACCACGCTCGGCAGCAGCAGGCGCGCGGTCTCGCCGCCCATGTTGCGGCTGGTCACCGTCGCCATGAAGCCGCTGCGCGGCTTCTGTATCAGGATCCCGACGGACGACAGCAGGAAGCAGCCGGCGGTGTGGATCGCCATCGGAAAGCCGATCGTGCTGCTGTAGAATCCGACCGCGCCGAACAGGTAGCCCAGCGTGGCGAGCAGTGCCAGCATCAGCGTCACCGCCGCGGCATATTGGCTGACGATGACCCGGCGGCGGGACGGCCGCGCCGTCAGCAGCAGGCAGGCCCCGATGAGAGCGAAATTGAGCGCGGTGTTGGGCGCGACGCCGACGGTGCCGAGCAGCCCCAGATCGACCAGCGGCTGCCGGAAGATGATCTGATCGATGCCGCTGTGCCAGGCGAAGCCGATGTCGGCAAGTTTGACCAGGCCGAACAGCGTCAGGATTCCGCCGAGCGCAATGCGCAGCCAGCGCGCGTTGCCCCGGGCGCCCGCCATCAGCGTCAGACCGATCAGGACGAAGCCGGTGGCACTGGTCGGGCTCATCGGGACCGAATCGGCGATCGGCTGCCGCAGGTCTCTGACGTCGGCACCCCAGCCGATCAGCACCGCCAGCCCGATGGCCAGGATGACGCCCCCCAGCGCCCGAGGCACGGATCGCAAACCCAATGTTTTCGGCCGCCGTGCAGCCATCCGGACCCATCCCGCCATCGCGCCGTCCGAAGGGTCGGCCTCGGCCTGCATAACTACCGGAAAACGCGCGCGCTGTCTGCGGTCGCCCGCACCCGGTTAGGTCCGCACCAACCCGCCCATCGGACGGACCGCGGCGCTGCCCGGGAACACGACACTGTCCAGATGCGCCGGCGCCACGCCCATATGGTCGCGCAGCACGCCCTTGGCCACGGCGCGCAAGTCGGTCGCCATGCGCAGATCACGGTTTTCCTCGAGCTGATCCAGCCCCGGCCAATCGCCGGCGATGCGCCCGCCCTTGACCGCGCCGCCCAGCAGCAAGGCCACCGAAGCCGTGCCGTGATCGGTGCCGTTGGTGCCGTTGGGCGCCACGGTGCGGCCGAATTCGGTCATCACCAGCACGACCGTCCGGCTCCAGGCCGGACCGAGGCTGGTCTTGAGCTGCGCCAGCCCGTCGCCCAAGCCCCGCAGATTGTCGGCGAGCCTGCCCTTGACCGTGCCCTGGCCGACATGGGTGTCCCAGCCGCCCATATCGATCACGGCGACGCGCGGCCCGTCCGCCGCCGCCAGCAGGCCACCGGCCGCCTCCGCCATCGGCCGGAACGCGCCCGGACCATAGCCGCCGGCCTTGGCGAAGCGCGGCTTGCCGTCGGGGCCCATACTGTTGGCGCCCAGCACCTCGTCGTCGAGATTCTGGGCCTTGATGCCGTCGGCCAGCGCCGGACCGAACAGCTTGTCGGCGGCATACATCTGGGTCAGCGAGGCCAGCAGGGTCGGATCGGCCGCCTTGAGGTTCGGCGGCTCCCAGGACGCGACGGCGACACCACCGCGCAGCATGAGCGGGATCGACGGGCCGACCGCGAGCCCCAACCGGCGCTGCCGGTCGCCGCCCTGGATATCGGTCAGCGCGCGATTGAGCCAGCCGGTCGGCTGGCCGCGCCGCTCGGTCAGGCCCATCTCCAGCAGATCCTGGGCGTCGAAATGCGAGCGCGTGTGATAGCCGCCGGCCGACGCCGGCACGATCAGCAGCTCGCCGGCGCCCCACATCGGCTGGATCGCCACGAGCGCCGCATTCAGGCCGAAGGTGCGGTCCAGTGCCAGAATTCCGTCCGGCTGACCCGGCAGGGGCAGCGCCAGGCCGGTCCGTCGCTCGGCATAGCGCGGATCGCCATAGGGCGGCACGGCGGCCAGACCGTCGAGCGCGCCGCGCAGCATGATGACGACCAGGCGGTTCTCGGTCGGGGCTGCGGCATAGGCGATGCGCGGCAGGCCCAGCAGGGCCAGACCGGCACCGACGCCGAGCGTGCCCAGGAGCTTGCGGCGGCTGAAAAGCATCTCTTGCGGGTTCATAGCGCTCACCGGCGTTGGAAGGCGGGACTGGCGAACAGCATCGCCAAGGCGGTCGGACGGCTTTCGGCGCGCTGGATCGCCTGATGCTGGTCGGGCGCGATCGTGTCGCCCAGCACCGCGTCGGTCAGCAGGACCGGATCGACGTCGTTGCCGACCTGGTCGGCATAGGCCTGGGCCCATTCGACCCGGCGCAGCACCGCCTCGGGCCCGATCCAGCCGGCAGCATCGTCCGGCCAGCCGGCCGGCGACGGCGCCATATGCAGGCCCTGGCCCAGCCGGTCGAAGATCTGGACCGCCTGCTCGGGCCGCAGCGGCCGGCCGGTCGCCCGGATCGCGGAGACGACCAGATCGAACGGCGATTTGATCTTCTGCTGGTAGCAGCTCCAGGCCTCGGGCTGGTCGACCAGGGCGGCCTGGACCGCCTGCAGGTCGCCGCCGGTCTGCAGGAACACCTGGGCCAGCCGGTCGATCGCGGCCTGCGGCGGCTGATCGGCGATGAAATGCACGGCCAGTTGGCGCGCGACATGGCGCGCGGTCGCGGGGTGATGCGCGATCGTGCGGATCGCCGCCAGCCCCTCGCCCATGCCGGATTCCGGATAGGTCTGGCCCAGGAACAGCTTCGAACCCGGCTGATGGATCTGCGGCACGAAGGTGAAATGGCCGGGATCGGGCATGCGCGGACCGCCGATCGACCAGCCGGTCAGGATGCGGGCCAGGGCGCGCACGTCCTCCTCGCTATAGCCGCCGGCGACGCCGAGCGTATGCAGCTCCAGCAGCTCGCGGCCGAGATTCTCGTTGATCCCGCGTTTGCCGCGCAATCCGACCCGCGAGTCCGGCCCGACCGAGACCGCATTGTCGAGATACAGCCCCATGGCCGGGTGCTGCACCACGGCCAGCACCATATCCTCGAACCGGCCATTGAGATGCGGCCGGATCGCCTCGCGCTCGAAGCTGCCGGCCAGCGGACGCACGACCGGGCGGATGCCCGATACGGTGAAATGGTTGGCCCAGAATGTCACCAGCCGCTCGACGAACGGCGTCTGGCTGCCAGTGACCGCATCGAGCTTGGCGCCGGTCTCGGCCAGGAAGGCCTGGCGCAGCAGCTTCTGTTCCGGCAACGGCGCCGGACCCTTTTGCGGCGGCGCCAGGGCCGGCGCCGCCATCGCCATATCCTCGGGACCGCCGCGCGAATCGGCGCCCTCTGGGCTTCGATCGAGCCGCGCCATCCGCACCGGCGGCGCCGGCGGCGTGCCGTCGGCCTTGGCCAGCTTGCGCTGCTGCTGGAGCTGCTGATAGGTCACCACCAAATCGGCCGATGGCGGAAGCACAGCAAAGCTCGCCGGAATCTGCGGGCGGGCAAGTTGGCTCTTGAGCCATCCGCGCGGATCGCCACCGATCGCGGCTGTACCATCGGGTCCGGCGCCATAGCCGAAGCGCGACGTCGCAATGATCGCCTGATTCATTACAGAACCTCGAATGAAGGATGCTCAACCGATACTTGCCGGTTTGGGCAAGCGGCGCCATCATGGGAAGTAATACGCCGGATATCGTCCCGGCATCCCCAGCGCGCTGGCCAGGATTGTCCGGGCGTTACGGCGAAGCCGGTTGGTAGGCATCGGCAAAACGTGGTACACGCCGCCGCTTCCGCCTTGGATATCGACCAGCACAGGACCGGCCCCGCCTTGGATCTCTCCGTCGTCATCCCCGTCAAGAACGAGGCCGAGAATCTGGCACCGCTCATCGCCGAGATCCATGCGGCGCTCGATGGGCTGGTCCCGTTCGAGATCGTCTATGTCGATGACGGCTCGACCGACGACAGCGTCCCGCGCCTGCAGGCGATCCAGGCCGGCGACCCGACCCTGCGCCTCGTGCGCCATGCCCAGAGCTGCGGCCAGAGCACCGCCGTGCGCAGCGGCGTCAAGGCGGCCCAGGGCCGCTGGATCGCGACGCTGGACGGCGACGGCCAGAACGATCCGGCCGATATCCCCAACCTGTGGCGCCTGGCCCAGGCGGCGCCGCCGGGCCGGCCCGCGATCTATTGCGGCCATCGCACCAAGCGCCGCGACACGCTGGTCAAGCGCCTGTCGTCGCGCTTCGCCAATGGTCTGCGCGCGCGCCTGCTGGGCGATGCCACGCCGGATACCGGTTGCGGCTTGAAGCTGTTCGAGCGCGCGGTGTTTCTGGAGCTGCCCTATTTCAATCACATGCACCGCTACCTGCCGGCGCTGGTGCTGCGCCTGGGCGGTACGGTCGTGTCGGTCGAGGTCAATCATCGGCCGCGCGAACGCGGCACCTCGAACTACGGCACGATCGACCGCGCGCTGGTCGGCATCGTCGATCTGTTCGGCGTGATGTGGCTGCAGCGCCGGGCCAAGGTGCCGGTGCTGCTCGATCCGACGGTCTGAGCGATGTCAAAGCCCTGGGGCCGCGTCCTGCGCATGCTGCTGCTGGTCCTGGTGCTGGTCGCGGTCGGCCTGGTCTGGCATGAGCGAGCCCATGTCCAGCTCTCGGACCTGCCGGCCGAGCTGAAAGCGGCGATCGGCGACAGCGCCTATGCGCCACTGATCTTCATCGCGATCCATGTCGCCGCCAGCCTGCTGTTCGTGCCGCGCACGCCGCTGTCGATCGCGTCCGGCCTGCTGTTCGGCCTGTGGTGGGGCGCGCTCTGGGCCGTGTGCGGCGCCATGGCCGGCTCGCTCGCCGGATTCGCGCTGGCGCGCTACATGAATGCCGGCTGGATCAAGCCCGAGCGCCTGCCGAAATTCGGCGAATTGCTGGCCCGGGTCGAGCGCGGCGGCTGGCGCGCGGTGACCCTGATCCGCCTGATGCCGATCATGCCGCACACGCCGGTCAACTATGCCTTCGGCCTGTCGCGCATTTCGGTCGGCGACTATCTGCTGGGCTCGTTCATCGGCCAATTGCCGATGACGCTGGTCTGCGTCGATGCCGGCGCCGCCGGCGCCCTGGCGCTGACCGGCTCGATGAACTGGCTGGAGCCGACCCTGGTCGGCGTCGGCGCGCTGGCGCTGTCGCTGGTCCTGCCCAAACTCGCTTCCCTGCGCCGGAACCCGTCATGACCGAGATCTATCGCTTCACGCCGGGCCGCGTCCCGGTGCTGGTCAGCATGCCCCATGTCGGCACCGCACTGATGCCGGGCCTGGCCGATCGCCTGTCGGACGCGGCCTTGCCGCTGGGCGACACGGATTGGCACCTGCCGGAACTCTATGATTTCCTGGACGAACTCGGCTGCGGCACCCTGGTCGCCCGGCATTCGCGCTTCGTGGTCGATCTCAACCGGCCGCCCGACGACACGCCGCTCTATGCCGGCGCCACCACCGGGCTGTTCCCCGACATCACGTTCGACGGCACGCCGGCCTATCGCCCCGGCACCGAACCCGACGCGGCCGAGCGCGCGCTGCGGCTCCGGACCTACTGGCGGCCCTATCACGACCAGATCGAGGCCGAACTGACCCGTCTGATCGCGACCCATGGCAAGGCGATCCTGCTCGACGCCCATTCGATCCGCGGCCATGTCCCGCGCCTGTTCGACGGCCGCCTGCCCGACTTCAATCTCGGCACCGCCGACGGCCGGAGCTGCGCGCCGGAAATTGGCACCCGCTCGGCGGAAATATTAGAATCCGCAGTGGGTTACAGCGCTGTCCTCAATGGCAAGTTCAAGGGCGGTCATATCACCCGCCATTATGGCGCCCCCGCTCGCGGCCGCCATGCGATCCAGCTCGAACTGGTCCAGGAAACCTACATGGACGTGACAGCGCCCTACGGGTTCCGTCCCGACCTGGCAGCCCAAGTCCGGCCGCATCTGAAGCGCTTCGTCGCAGCGCTGGTGGCGTGGGCTACGCGCTGAGCCCCGCCGGCCTCGGCCCGCCGGTCGCCCAATCCAGCAGTTCGACCGTGTGGATCACCGGCACGCCGGTGCCGCTGGCGATCTGGGTGATGCAGCCGATGTTCCCGGCGGCGATCAGGTCCGGCAGCGTCGTCAGGATGTTGGCCACCTTGCGCGCCTTCAATTGCCCGGCGATTTCCGGCTGCAGCAGGTTGTAGGTCCCGGCCGAGCCGCAGCACAGGTGGGCCTCCGGCACGTCCTTGACGGTGAAGCCCGCGGCCGCGAGCAACGCCTTGGGCTCGGTGCGGATCTGCTGGCCATGCTGCAGCGAGCAGGCGGCGTGATAGGCCACGGTCAGGCCGGACGGCGCCGGCACCGCGCCCAACCCCAGTTCCGCCATCACCTCGCTGACATCCTTCGCCAGGGCCGAGACGGCGGCGGCCTTGGCGGCATCGGCCGCGTCGGCGCGCAGCATGAAGCCATAATCCTTCAGCGTCGTACCGCAGCCCGAAGTATTGACGATGATCGCGTCGAGCCCGGCGCCGTCGATCTCGCGCGTCCAGGCATCGATATTGGCGCGCGCCGCCGCGTGGGACGCCTCGGCCTTGCCCATGTGATGCACCAGCGCGCCGCAGCAGCCGGCGCCCTGGGCGATCACGACCTCGCAGCCGTGGCGGGTCAAGAGCCGGATCGTCGCCTCGTTGATGCCGGGCGCCAGCACCTGCTGGGCGCAGCCGTTCAAGAGGGCCACGCGTTTGCGCCGGACGCCCTCGGCCGGGAAGACCTGGGGCTTGTCGACCGATGACGGCGTCGGAAGGTGCTTGGGCGCCAGGGCCAGCATCGGCCGCAGGCGCTTGGGCAGCAGCGGCGCCAGGGGCTTGGCCAGGATCGCGCCCATCAATGCCAGCCGGAACCGGCCGGGGCTCGGCAGCACGAACGCCAGCACGCGGCGGATCTGCCGGTCGAGCCAGGGCCGCTGGTAGGTCTGCTCGATCCAGGCGCGGCCATGATCGACCAGATGCATGTAATGGACGCCCGACGGGCAGGTCGTCATGCAGGACAGGCACGACAGGCAGCGGTCGATGTGCTTCACGATCTGCTCGGTCGCGGGCTTGGCCTGCTCCAGCATGTCCTTGATCAGGTAGATGCGTCCGCGCGGGCTGTCGAGCTCGTCGCCCAGCAGCACGTAGGTCGGGCAGGTCGCGGTGCAGAAGCCGCAATGGACGCAGGCCCTGAGGATCTTGTCCGATTCGCGGATGTCCGGATCGGCAAGCTGGGCCAGGGAAAAATGGGTCTGCATCGGGACTAGACCCCTTCGACCATGCGGCCGGGATTGAGGATGCCGAGCGGATCGAAGCTCGCCTTGACCCGCCGGCTGAGCGCGGCGAGCGGCGCCGGCTCCGGCTCGAACACCGCGACGCGGGCCCGGACCTCGGCGGCGGCACGGACCAGCGTCGCATGGCCGACGGGGCCCTTGGCCTGGCGCACGCGCGCGGCATTGCCGTCGAGTGCCGCCGGCAGCGCCAGCCAGACCAGGCCGCCGGCCCAATCCAGATAGGCCTCCGCCTCGGGCAGGGCGGCCACCAGCCGGGCACCGTCGAGCGGCGCCACCGACACGCGCCAGATGTCGCGCGACGGATCGGCCGCCAAGGGCTCGGCATCGCGCACCCGGCGCCAGAAATCATCCGATCGGGCACCGTCGAGCCGGGCGGCGGCCCCGGGGATCAGGCCCATCAGGGCATTCAGCCGGAAGGCGACCGACTCGTCCAACCCTTCGAAGCGTAGGGCGGTCACGGCGGCGCCGTCGCCGACATCCAGGCGCGTGGCCAGCATCGCCGGCAGCCAGGCGGCGCCCGAGACCTCGTTGGAACTGCCGAGCGCGGCCGCCATGGAGCCCGCCGCGGTCGCCGCATCCTGGTCCAAGAGCAAAAGCGTCGCCGTCCGCTCCGGCCGGGGCAGCACCTTGAGCGTCAGCTCGCTCATCACGGCGAGCGTGCCGAACGATCCGGCCAGCAGCTTCGACAGATCGAAGCCGGTGACGTTCTTGACGACGCGGCCGCCGGCCTTGAACAGCTCGCCCCGGCCGCTGACCGCCTGGAAGCCCAGCAGATGATCGCGCGCGGCACCCGCGGTCAGCCGGCGCGGACCGGCCAGATTGGCCGCCACGACGCCGCCGATCGTCTGGGTCCCCGGCGCCGTCCCGAACAGTCGGGCCCAGTCCGGCGGCTCGAACGCCAATTGCTGCCCCTTCTGTGCCAGGGACTGCTCGATCTCGACCAGGGTCGTGCCGGCATAGGCCGAGATGACCAGTTCCTCCGGCTCGTACAGCATGATACCGCGCAAAGCCTTGAGCGAGAGGCGATCGGTCGCTTCGACCGGCCGCCCCATGCCGCGCTTGGTGCCGGCGCCCGATATTTCCAAAGCTTTCTTGTCAGCCGACGCCGCCGCGACGGCATCCGTCAGCGCCGAAACGCTCTCAGGCCTCAACTCACTCATCGATCGGCTTCTCTTTCGGCACGATTAGAATCGCGGCAGGTCCGGGAAGGATATATGGCCGTGATGGACGTGCATATGGCCGAGCTCGGCGCAGCGCCGCAACTGGGGGAACACCTTGCCCGGATTGAGCAGATGATCCGGATCGAACGCGCATTTCAGCCGCATTTGGTGGTCCAGGTCCTGCTCGTTGAACATGACCGGCATCAGGTCGCGCTTCTCGACGCCGACGCCATGCTCGCCGGTCAGCACGCCGCCGACCTCGACGCACAGACGCAGGATATCGGCGCCGAACCGCTCGCAGCGCTCCAACTCGCCCGGCTGGTTGGCGTCGTACAGGATCAGCGGATGCAGATTGCCGTCGCCGGCATGGAACACGTTCGCGACGCGGAGGCCATACTGCTGCGACAGCACCGACATGCGCGCCAGCACCTCCGACAGGCGGCGGCGCGGGATCGTCCCGTCCATGCACAGGTAATCGGGCGAGATGCGCCCGACCGCCGGGAACGCCGCCTTGCGTCCGGCCCAGAAGCCCAGCCGCTCCGCCTCGCTCGTGCTGATCCGGCACGAGACCGCGGTGCATTCCCCGGCGATCGCCTCGATCCGCGCCATATAGGCGTCGATCTCGCATTCCGGCCCATCAAGCTCGATGATCAGCAGCGCCTCGACATCAAGCGGATATCCCACACGGACGAAGGCCTCGGCGGCGTGGATCGCGGGCTTGTCCATCATCTCCATGCCGGCCGGAATGATGCCGCCCGCGATGATCCGGGCGACGCAGTCGCCGGCGCTCTCGCTGGAGGGAAATCCCAACATCATCGCCTTCAGATGCGACGGCTTCGGCAGGACGCGCACGGTGACCTCGGTTACCACGCCCAGCAGCCCCTCCGACCCGGTCAGCACGCCCATCAGGTCATAGCCGCCGGCATCGAGATGCTTGCCACCGATCCGCAGCACGTCGCCGTTCATCAGCACGAATTCCAGACCCAGCACGTTGTTGGTGGTCAGGCCATATTTCAGGCAATGCACGCCGCCCGAATTCTCGGCGATATTGCCGCCGATGGTGCAGGCGATCTGGCTCGACGGGTCCGGCGCGTAATAGAAACCGGCATGCTCGACCGCGCGGGTGATGCCGAGGTTGGTCACGCCCGGCTGCACCGTCACCGCCCGATTGGGCAGATCGACCTCCAGCACCCGGTTGAGCTTGCCCAGGCCCAGCGTGATCGCGTCGGCCAGCGGCAGCGCGCCGCCCGACAGCGAAGTGCCGGCACCGCGCGGCACGATCTTGATGCCTTCCTGCTGGCAATAGGCCAGCACCGCCGACACCTCGGCGGTCGAGGCGGGCAGCACCGCGATCAGCGGCGGCTGGCGATAGGCGGTCAGGCCGTCGCTCTCATAGACGCGCCGCTCGTCCTCCTGCTCGATCACCGACTCGGGGCTCAGCAGGGTGCGCAGATGGGTGGCGATCTCGCGTCGGCGCGCGACGATGGCGGCATCCGGAGTCGGCATCTTCATGAGCGCGTCCCATCCCTATCCATTAGCGCCCATGATCTCAGCCGGGACGCCCCGATGGCAAGGGTGGAAGTGCCGCACGGGAAACGACAAAAGGCCGACGGGTGGTGACCCGTCAGCCTTTTGTCTTGAAGCGGTAGAAGGCTCGGTCCCGATCGGCGGAGCGCGAACACGCCCGGGGCCGAACGAGACCGCCCGGCTCAGCCCTGGCGGGCCTTGAAACGCGGGTTGGCCTTGTTGATCACGTAGACGCGACCCTTGCGGCGCACCACGCGGCAGTTCTTGTCCCGCTTCTTCAGCGACTTCAGCGAATTCACGATCTTCATGACGAGCCCTGGCGATGCGGCATGGATAAACTTTGGAGCGGCGGAAACTATGGTAACGCCCCGCCCCTGTCAATGCACCGTAGCGCCCTTTGGACGCAAAGCCCGCCTGCGCACAGGGCGCATCAGGAAACCGGGCGCATCAGGAAATCGAACCGTAGGTCGATACCGTGTAGAATCGATAGACCCGCAGCAGGCCGCTCTGCAGCGCCGCCATGCGGGTCATCCACAGCTCGCCCTCTTCGGCGATCGCCCGCTGATTGCCGCGGGTCATCCGTTTCACGTCGTAATTCTCGACGAACTGGGCCCAGCCCTGGTTCACATGCCGCATGAACAGGTCGGTATGGTCTTCGGAAATACGGACGTCGAAGCCGCTGGCGACCAGGCAGTCGGTATATTGCTTGACGGTCCAGGGCGTGGGCTGGAAGCGCTCGACCTTGCGCAGCGCGTCCAGGCCGGCATCTTCCGGATCGCCGCCGTCCGCCAGCACGAAATCGACGAAACTGAATTGGCCGCGCGCCTTCAGCGCCTTCGACACCTCGCGGATCAGCCGATCCTTGGCCAGGACCGAGATGGTCAGATATTCGGCATAGCAGCAGTCGAAGGCGTGGGATTTCAGCTCGAAGCTTTCCGGATCGTAGGTCGTGACCGGCACTTTCTTGCCCAAGCCGGCATCGATCGACATCGTATGGGCACGCTTGGCGATCTCGGGCGCGCGTTCCATGGCGGTGATGTAGACATCGAAGAATTGCGAGACATGGCGGGACGGACCGCCCAGACCGGCGGTGAGATCCAGCAGGCTCATCGCCGGATTGACGCCGAACAGCTTCACCATCGTCATCACGTAATCGACGCCGCCCGGCACCAGGAAGCCCGGCCCCCAGATCTTCTGCGACAGCGCCAGACGATCGACCGGTTCTTCGGCCACGTCGACGATCTCCTCGACGACCGGTCCGGCCTCCTCATAAGCGACCGCGTTCGGATCGTAGCCGTACCACCAGAAGCGGAGGCGGTGGAACAGGGCCGAATCGGCGCTGTCCAGCACCGCATCGAACCGCACGTGAGCGAGGGGATTTTTTAGAGGCACCGACCCGGGACTTTCATGGCTGCTGCCCGCCAGCATATCGCGAAAACCCGTCACGCGCCTGCCGAAATGCCGGGGCGTTCCGCCGTCTCGGTCAAGACCCGTGTCGGCGGGAACCACAGGGTGACGGTCGTGCCCTGGCCGATCGTGCTGGTCAGCTCCAACTGGCCGTCGTGGAGCCGCATCTGGGCATCGGTGATGGCGAGGCCCAGGCCGGAACCCTGGTATTTGCGGGACAGGTGATTCTCGACCTGCCGGAACGGCTCGCGCACCAGCGCCAGATCCTCCGCCTCGATGCCGATGCCGGTGTCGCTCACCTCGATCCGCAGCCAGCCGGACCGCTCGGCCCCGGCCGGCTCGATCCGGGCGCCGATCGTGACCGTCCCGCCCTCGGGCGTGAACTTGACCGCGTTCGACAGCAGATTGAGCACCATCTGCCGAACCTTGAGCATGTCGAGCCAGCAATATGGCAGGCCGGGATGATAATCCTTGAGCACGGTCAGCCCGCCCTGCGCCGCGCGCGGCGCCATGACCGAAAGCTGGCTATCGATCAACTCGACCAGATCGACCGTCTCCTCGCGCAGCTCAGCATGGCCGGCTTCGATTTTCGACAGATCCAGCACGTCGTTGATGACTTCGAGCAGATGGGCGCCGGAGCCGCGGATGTCCTCGACATATTCCGCCTGCTTGCCGTTGAGCGGGCCGAACACCTGGAGCTTCAGCAGTTCGGCGAAGCCGATGACCGCGTTCAACGGCGTGCGCAGCTCGTGGCTCATGTTGGCGAGGAACTGGCTCTTGGCCCGATTGGCGACCTCGGCGCGATCGCGCGCGGCCGCCAGATCGCCGGCCAGCTGGGTCACGTCGTCGGCCTGCCGCTGCGCCTGGGCCCGGGCGTCCTCCAGGGCGGCGATGGTCCGGGTCAGCTGATCTTCGTTCTGACGCAGCTGCGCCTGATGCTCCTTCGCCCGGGTGATATCGGTGCGCACGCCGACCGTGCCGCCGTCGGAGGTCCGCTGTTCGGAGATCCGGAGCCAGCGCCCGTTGGCCAATTGCCGTTCGACCATGCTGCCGGCGACGCCGCGATGCTCGATCAGCTTGGCCGCGAGCCAGCCGTCGATGTCGTCGGGCGGCACGTTCAGATACTCGCCCCGCTCGGCGCCGACCCGAATGATCTCCGCCAGCGTCGCGCCCGGCACCATGGCATGGGCGCTGAGCGCGTAGATCTCGCGGAACCGGCTGTTGCACATGATCAGACGTTCTTCGGCATCCCACAGCACGAAGCCCTCGCTCAGATGCTCGAGCGCGTCCTGCAGCAGCGCCTGGGCCCGGCGCTGCCGGCGCAAGAGGATCACCAGCAGCGCCGTGAATCCGGCACAGCCGAGCGCGCCGGTCAGGAACACGAAGGCGAGCACCCGCGCCTCCTCGTTCCAGGCGGCGAGTGCCGCCTGCAGATCGATGCTGGCACGCACCGCGAGCGGCCGGAGCGGAATGGCCTTCGACGAGATGATGGCGCGGATGCCGCTCGTCGGATCGGTCTCGACCGTCGTGACCACCGTGTCGGACAGCGGCTTGGCCAGATGCTCGGGCGCGATCAGATGCTCGCCGATCTTGGCGTCGCTCGGCGGATCGTTCGCCAACAGGGTGCCGTCGGCGGCATAGAGGCTGATCCTGGTCGCCTTGCCGGCATCGAGCTTGTCGTAGAAATCCCGGAAGGTATCGATCGGCACCTCGGCCGCGATCCGTCCGACGAACCGCCCGTCGCGCAACACGACGGGCCGGCTCATGAAGAGCGACCAGCTCTCGGTCACCGGCGAGCGCGCGGGCAGGCCGATGAACAAGGCCTGGGCGTCCGGCCCGCTGCCATGCTCCTGCGCGAAATCGCGCTCGGCGAACGAGCGCGGCTTGCGCATGGTCGAGGTCGAATCATTGATCTGGAACCCGCGGCCATCGAGCAGCAGGATGTCCCTGACCGAGAAATTCTGATCGTCGAACACCCGCAGCAGATCATGGGCGGCAGGGCCGTCGAGCGGCGGGTCGTCCGGCATCTTGTCGAGCGCTTCGGCGACCCCCGACAGCATGGCGTCGATCGACAGCACGGTCCGCGCGGTCTCCGTCTCCGCCGCGATGGCGACGCTGCGCGTGGTCGCGACCGAACTGTCGAGCGCGCTCTGGCGGCTGCGATCGAGCGTGAAGGCCAGCACCGCCCCGAACGCCAGCACCGCCAGGATGCTGAACCCGATGATTCCCGCTTCCAGATCGAGCCAGCGATGAGCGCCGCGCCATGCCCGGGGCCGGTTGCTCATGGCGCCATCGCCTCGGCGGTGAGCCCCATGCGCGCACCGACGGTCCGGTTCCACGCCGCGGCGCAGTCCTCGCCGCAGCGCGCGGCCCATTTCGGCAGGATGACGGTCCGCAAGATCCGATCCAGCAGCGCCCGGTCGGAGGGGGCCGCCGCCACCAGGATCATATCGCCCTTGATGCCGTGGGTGCAGACGCCCTGCCCCGTGTTGCAGGCCAGCCCCTCGGCCGTCGCGACCTCGGTCTGGCTCCAGACGCGCCGCTCCAGATCGGCCAGCTCCCGCGTCAGGAACGCGCGGGCGTCAGGGTTCAGCGCCAGCCAGGTCGCCCGGTTCGCCACCACCATCTGAACGCCCCAGTTGATGGCGAGCGCATGGACATAATGGGTGACGCCGGGCAGCCCGATCGAATTGCCGGTCAAGGTGCCTGTGATCGCGCAATCGATCCCATTGTTCACGAGCGCGCTTCTCATCTCGGCGAACGGCAGCACGATGCCGTGCGCGCCCAAGGCGGCCATCAGGCCCGCCTGAGCGCCGCTCGCGACCCGGATAGTGCGGCCGGCCAAATCGGACAGGCGCTCGAAACGCTCCTTGCAGAACAGCACTTGTGCCGGATAGCTGAGGAGTGCCAGCGGCTCCAGCCGGTAGCGCGTGCGATAAACCTCGCTCAGCACCGGCCGATAGGCCGTCAAATTGGCCTTCATGGTCTCAATCGACGGATTGAGGCCGGGCAGATCCGGCGCATTCGCCTCGGGATCCTCGCTGGAGACCAGCGACAGCGGCAGCGTCAGGAAACTGATGACGCCCAGGCGCGCCATCTGCAGCGCCTCGACGCCCTTGAGCCCGGTCTGGTCGAACGGCGTCACGTCGGCGGTGATCCGCCCACCCGAGTCGGCGGCAAGCTGGCGCGACCAGAACGGCTCTTCGATATCGCGATATTGCGCGGTGCCGCCGAGCGAGCCCATGACGGTCAGATGGATGACCGGCAGCTCGGCCGCCTGCGCGCAGGACAGCATGAGCAACGCCAGTATCAAAACCCCGAGGCCAGCGCCGCTCGACGTCATCACCGCCGCTCCTTTGAGGACCGTGACTGTCCGACCAGATCCGATCGCGGCCGGTCGCACCAAATAATGCTCAATGTTTAGCAAAGCGACGAAGCCCCATCTTTACAAGCACGAAACGACCACGCCGCCATTGTGCGCCGGTGACCCGCGTCGCAAACTGTCGGACAAGCCGATGGCAAAGGAGGAAACCGCGGATGAACCTGCGATTGGCGGCCCTGGCCATGCTAAACTTGATCGTGATTTCGTCGCCCGCGATCGCCGATCCCGATCCGGCCGCGCCAGCGGGTGGCGCGCCGCCGGTCAAGATCGGCATCCTGACCGACGAAACCGGCCCCTATGCCGCGAATGGCGGCCTGGGCAACGTGGCGGCCGCGCGCATGGCCGTCGCCGACTATGGCGGCGCGGTGCTGGGACGGCCGATCCTGTTGCAGGACGCCGATCACAAGAACGATCCGGCGGTCGGTTCGGCCATCCTGAAACAATGGTTCGACGAGGCCGGCGTCGATGCCGTCGCCGGCCTGTCGACCTCCAACGTGGCGCTCGCGGCGCAGGACATCGCCAGACCCCGCGGCAAGACGCTGCTGATCGCCGGCGCGCCGGATTCCGACCTGACCGGCAAAGCCTGTTCGGCGACCTCGTCCCAATGGGCCGAGGATACCTACGCGCTGGCCCGGGCCACGACCGAGGCGGTCGTGCAGAGCGGCGGCGACAGCTGGTTCTTTCTGACGGTGGACTACGCCTTCGGCATCGCCATGGAGCGGGACGCGATCGAGGCGGTGAAAAGTCAGGGCGCGCTGGTGCTGGGCCGGGTGCGCCACCCACTCGCGACCGCCGATTTCTCGTCCTATCTGACCCTGGCCAAGGCCTCCCAGGCCAAGATCATCGGCCTCGCCAATGCCGGCATGGACACGATCACCGCGATCAGGCAGGCCAGCGTCCCCGGCGCGCTGACCCCAAGGCAGTCGCTGGCCGGCCTGCTGGTCTATATCACCGATGTCGATGCGGTCGGCCTCGCCGCCGCCCAGCGGCTCTATGTGACTGAGGGGTTCTACTGGGACCAGAACGACGCGTCGCGCGCCTTCGCCAAGCGCTTCAACGCCGAGCTGCACCATATGCCGACCAAGCAGCAGGCGGCGACCTATGCCTCGATTCTGCATTATCTGAAGGCCGCCGACGCCGCCGGCACGATGGACGGCCCGGCGGTCAACGCCCGGATGCGCGCGATGCCGGTCGATTTTTTCGGCCGCGCCGGCTCGATCCGCCCCGACGGGCGCGTGCTCTACGATCTGACGCTCTATCAGGTCAAAAGCCCGGCGGAATCCCAATATGCCTGGGACTATTACAAGAAGGTCCGCGACATCCCCGCCGCCGAGGCGTTTCGCCCCCTTGCCGAGGGCGGCTGTCCGCTGGTGCAGTAGCCGGCACTTCGCTCTCGACATCCGCCGCAGGCGGGCGTTGATTGACAGCAGTTCGTTTTGATGAGGCCCACATGGCGGTTCCTTCGCTCGAGCTCGACGATGACGACGCGAGCCAGGCGCTGTCGGATCTGGAGCGGTCGCTGGGATTTCGATTTCAGGCCGACGAGCTCACGACATGCCGAACGGTCGGCGACATCTTCCGCGTCGTCGCGCGGCGATTGGACGGTACCGGCGGCGAGGCCTGCGCCAGCGCCATCGCCTTCTACCGGCTGCGCCGCGCGCTGACCCCTCATGCCGGTGGCGAGAAGCTGCGGCCCTCGAGCGTTCTGGCGGCGTTCGTTCCGGTCTCGCCGAAGCGATTGTTCAAGCAGATCGAAGCGGAGACCCGCCTGCATCTGCCGCCGCCGACGAATTCATGGCTCGGGCGCGTCGCTTTCGCCGTCGCGGCGACGGCGTTTCTCGGCATGATCCCGGTCCATATGCTCTACCCGGGCTGGACGCTGTTCACGATCCTGCTGATTCCGGTCTCGATCTGGACCTTCTCGATCGACCCCGGCCGCTATCCCGGGGATTGCCGGACGCTCGGCGATCTCGCCAAAAAGACCGCGCAGCTCAATTTCGGTCCTCTGCTGGAAGCCGGGGCGCGGCCGCGCCAAGGCGATCAATGGGAAGTGCTGACCGAGATCCTGTCGGGCTACGGCACGCTGCCGAAAGCGGCCATCACGCCGGAAACGCTAATCCTGCCCGCGAAACGCTACGCCGCCGGAATCGCCGGAAAAATGTAGTCGGGCGGTGGTCCATCGCTCCAGACGCCGCTAACGGGACATCAAAACACACCCCGGTAAAAATTAGGAGTGCTGGCCATCGTCGTCGCATACAGCGTCCGTCGATCGTCCGACACGGGAATTTGTCCAACGTCGGACGGACGGGGCGGCATTTCTCAGGTAGGCGGAAAGGAACCCGGAGCCAAATTCGTACCATACGAAGCCCCACGACATTGCATTCAATCCAGAGTGGTGGAATGATGCCGTCACGGTGCGCTAAAACTAAAGGACCACGTGATGTCTTCTCCGTCGCATCCTAAACTGGGACGAGGAGCCAAGCCGGCGGCCCAGCGGAAGATCGCCCCGCCGCGCATTGCACCGCCACCCCACGGTCAGAGCAAGCCGACCCCGCTTTTATGTCCCATCCCTCCTATTGCGCAGGCGCGGCTGCCATCATCCGTCCGTCTGCAGGCATCGTTAGTCCAGGCCATCCCACGCATTGCACCTCCGCCATCCCGCGTGCAGCGCAAGGCAATCCAACCTTGGACTCCTGGCCCACCCATTGTCGGGCCGCCGCCCCCCACTCGCCCGATAGCGTTGTCGACCCAGCCAAAAGCCGTGATTCCGCGTGTTGTACCTCCGCCGATCGTCAGACAGGGTGCGGCCGCCCAACCCCGGACGACACGCCCGCGAATCGTGCCACCACCGATGCCTGGTCGCCGCCAGAATTTGACGATCCAGCCCAAAATCGCTTCCTCGACCGCTGAAGCGACAGTATCAAACGGTTCGGCACAATCAGCGCCCCGCTCATTTGGAAAATCCATCTATATTCGGCCGAAATTCGGCGTTTTGCAAAAAATTCTCAAAGAAAATTCCAAAATGGTACTCGACAAAGACACGCAAATTGGATGGTGTGTCTACGAAAAAGTCATTACAGATTTTGGCAATGGCGGATTTAGTTTTCCAACATTATTCGCAATCAAAGGTTCAAAAGATGGATACATTATACAGAACGTAAGAGTTACTATAAATAATGAGAGAAAACACGAATTTTGGGAGGCTTTTCCTATAAATAGTGTGATGTACAAAAAGCCTCTCGATTATTTTAACAACCCTCCCTCAGAATCGCTCGCCATCAAGGGGAGAGTCATTGTCGCGGGCGCGTGCGGATTCTTTACGGGCGAGCTTCCAGATTATTTTACGCACGACAACAGTATTCCGTCGGGAGCGGCAAAAGCAACGAATAAAAAACCTTCATTCTTTCCGAGTTTTGACGATTCATGCTTGGTGCGCAGATTAATAATATATCAAAAGGAAGAAAATAAAGAACACACTATAAAAGTATATAGTGAAAAATCGATTTTTTCAGACTATACCCTAGAAAAAAAGGAGTTTTCAGAATAGGCATTGCATTCTCTGAACTATAAAGCTATGCGCAGGGAGAAGCACGGTCAGTCGATGCGAGAAAGCATACTCGCCCCTCGCCGGCTGCTTGGCTGGCCAGGGATCGACGGTGATAGGGTGCGCGCGTACAAAATGTCGCAGGCCGTTCATGCCATGACCGAGAGCGTCCTACCGATCGCCAAAGCCGGTCCCGCCGCATCGATCCAGGGCGATCCGGCGATCAGCCGCCGGATCGACGACCCGGTCAGGGGCATCCTGCTGATCGTCGCGGCCATGGTGTTCTTCTCCCTGTCCGACAGCTGTTCCAAGCTGCTGGGCGAGACGCTGCCGCCGGTCGAGGTCGTCTGGCTGCGTTATGGCGGGTTCACAGTGCTGATGCTGCCGGCCCTGCTGCACCGACCGGCGCGGTTTCGCTCGTCGGCCCCCGCCCTACAGATCGGCCGCGGCCTGGGCCTGCTGGGCTCCGCGGTCTTCTTCACGGCGGGTTTGCGCTTCCTGGCCATGGCCGACGCCACCGCCATGAGCTTCGTCTCGCCGCTGTTCATCACCGCGCTGTCGATCCCGGTGCTGGGCGAGAAGGTCGGCGTCCGACGCTGGAGCGCGATCGTGGTCGGCCTGGTCGGCGTGCTGATCGTGGTTCGTCCGGGCACCAGCGCGTTCAATCCGGCCTCGATCTTTCCGTTGCTGTCGTCGGTCAGCTGGGCCTGCGGCATCGTGCTGACCCGCAAGATGAGCCATAGCAACGACGATATCGTCACCACGCTCGGCTATGCCGCGATCACCGGCTTCGTCGTTATGAGCCTGATGCTGCCGCTCGTCTGGGTCGCCCCCAGCGGACGGGCGGTGGCGATCGGCGCGTTCATGGCCTGCGTCTCGACCGCCGCGCAATGGCTGGTCGTGATGGGCTACCGCCGGGCCAACGCCTCGGTCCTGGCGCCGTTTTCCTATACCCAACTGGTCTGGTCGAGCCTCGCGGGCTTTCTGCTGTTCAGCATGGTGCCGGACCTGATGACGCTGGCCGGGGCCGCCGTGATCATCGCCAGCGGACTTTACACCGCGCACCGCGAGCGCATCGTCGCGCGCCAGCGGTCGATCGGCCGGGCCTGAACGAAGAAGGGCGGCCTTTCGGCCGCCCTTCGACGCTTCAGATCGACCCGGTCAACGGATCGGGAAGAACAGGCTGATGCCCGGCGAGGGCCTCGGCTGTGGCGGCGCGTAATAAACCGGCGGCGGCGGCGCGGAATAATAGCCCCCGCCGTAATAGCCATGATCGTGGCGATCATGGTGATCGCGATGGTGATCGTAGGCCTGCGCCGGGCTGGCAATTGCCGCCATCGCCAGCGGTGCCAGCGCCAGGGCGAAGGCCAGCTTGCCCAGCCACTTGCTGTTTGGGCTCATGGTATCAATCCTTTCGAAGAAGGAGCGGAGCGCGGAAGGAAACGCAATCGCCGCGGTGATTACATCTTCTTCTTGGCGCCATCCATCTTGCCGGTCCGGACATGCTCGAACATCGTGTCGGCATTCTTCTTCTGCGCCGGCGTCAGCGCGGCATAGACCGGCTCGAAGGCGGCGGCGAGCTTCTTGGCGCCGTCGGCATGGACCTGGGCCACGTTGGCGTAGGACTGCAGATCATGGAGCGCGTCGAGATCCTTGGTCGCCTCGCGCTGCTGCACGGCGGCTTCGATCGCCTCGCCATTGTCGCGCATCACGGCGGCGAACGTATCCCAGGTCGCTTCCTGGTCGCTGGTGATCCCGAGCTTCTTCTTGAGCATGGTGATGTGGGATTCGACCGCGGCCGAATGCTTGGCTTCCTTCGCGGGCGCCGAGGCAGCCGCTGCGGTGGCGCTGGCGGAAGGAGCCGCCGCCGGAGCGGCTGCGGGCGAGGTCTGGGCGAGAGCCGGCAGGACGGCAAAGCTGCTCAACAGAGCCGCGGCGGCGACCGCACGGGTCGCAGGACGAAATGCTTGGAACATTTTTGGACCTACTTTTCGTTGTGATTCGAGGGCGGCCTGACGACCACCTGCCTTACCAACACTTCAGCGGCCAGATCGTCCCATTTCCCCATTTATGACCCGATGAACGGTCCGTACAGCCGCACGATCCAGATCGCGACGGCAAGCGCCGGACCGAACGGCAGCTCTGCCGGTCCGGCGGCCGGCGGTTCGTCGCTGCGCGGTTCGTCGGTACCGGGCCGCCGGGTTGCGATGAACCACAGGATGCCGGCCAGCGCCGCGCCCAGCACCACGTCGCCCAGCGCCTGCCAGCCGAGCCAAGCGCCGCCCGCGGCCAGCAGCTTGGCGTCGCCCGCCCCCAGACCATCCCGTCCGCGCAGCCAACGATAGGCCAGCGCCAGCAGCCGGAAGCTCAGATAGCCGACGGCGGCGCCCGCCGCCGCATCGACCAGCGGCGGCCAGCGCAGATACCAGGCCGCGCCGAGCCCGAACAGGATCAGCGGCAGCGTCAGGATATCGGGCAGCAGCAGATGCTCGGCATCGATCCAGGCCAGCGTCAGCAGACCCCAGCCGAGCAGGCAATCGAGCCAGAGCGCCGCCTCCGTATCGAGCGTGCCGGCCCAGACCACCACACCCAGCGCCGCCAGTTCGACCAGCGGGTAGAATTCGCCGATCGGCGCCTTGCATCGGCGGCACCGGCCGCGGGCGAGCAGCCAGCTGACGAGCGGCACAAGGTCGCGCGGGGCCAGCGGCGCCCCACAATGATCACAGCAGGATCGGCCATAGGCCACCGGCCGGCCGGCCGGCCAACGGCGGATCAGCACGCCCAGAAAGCTGCCGATGAACGGTGCCAGCAGATAGACGACCCAGTCCGGGATCACAGGACAACTCCCCGCCGGTGGTGCGGACACGACGCTTTCCACTTGCCACCGGTCCCGTCCTCTACACAGTCTGTGGCCCATTCGACAATCAGATTGGCGCGCCCTTGCCGATGACCGACCTGGCCGACAGTCCCGTTCCCCTCGCAGCGCCCGGCGATCGCCTGGACGCCTTGAGCGGCGTGCTGCTCGAACGCGGGCTGGTCGACGACAAGACGCTGGAGCGGGCACGCCGGGTCGCGGGCGAGACCGGGCAGCGCCTGGACGCCGTGCTGACCCAACTCGGCCTGGTGTCGGAACGCGGCCTGGCCGAGGCGCTCGCCGCCTTGCTGGGCTTGCCGCTCGTCACCGCCGACCGCTATCCGGCGGAGCCGCTGCTGATCGATCGGCTGAAACCGCGCTTTTTGCGCAAGGTCCATGCCCTGCCGATCGCGGTCGAGGCCGACCGGCTGATCCTGGCCATGGCCGACCCGCTCGACCGGTTCACCCGGACCGCCGTCGCGGCCGCGACCGGCCGCACGGTCGCGATCGAGATCGCGCTGCCGATCGAGTTGGATGCGGCGCTGAACCGGCTCTATCCGGACGCCGAGGGCGCGCATCCCGAAGCCGCCAGCCACGAGGGCGACGAGCCGCTGGAAGAAGACGCCGAGCGGCTGAAGGATCTGGCGAGCGAGGCGCCGGTCATCCGCCTGGTCAATCAGATGATCGCCCGCGCGGTCGAGACCCAGGCGTCGGACATCCATATCGAGCCGTTCGAGGACCGGCTGCGCGTGCGCTATCGCTATGACGGCGTGCTGCACGAGGCGGAATCGCCGGCGACGCGGCTCACCGCCGCGATCACGTCGCGCATCAAGATCATGGCGCGGCTCGACATCGCCGAGCGGCGCCTGCCGCAAGATGGCCGCCTGAAGCTGGCCGTGCGTGGCCAGGAGGTCGATTTCCGCGTCTCGACCATTCCGTCGCTCTATGGCGAGACCGTCGTGCTGCGCGTGCTGGATCGCACCGCGGTCGAGTTCGACTATGGCAAGCTGGGCCTGCCGCCGAAGGTGACCGCCGACCTGCAGCGCCTGCTGGAGCTGCCGAACGGCATGGTGCTGGTGACCGGCCCGACCGGCAGCGGCAAGACCACGACGCTCTATACCGGCCTGCTGAACCTCAATTCGATCGCGCGCAAGATCGTCACGGTCGAGGACCCGATCGAGTTCCAACTGACCGGCATCAACCAGATCCAGGTCAAGCCGCAGATCGGCCTCGATTTCGCGAACCTGCTGCGCTCGATCCTGCGCCAGGATCCGGACGTGATCATGATCGGCGAAATCCGCGATCTGGAAACCGCGCAGATCGCGGTCCAGGCCTCGCTGACCGGCCATCTGGTACTGTCGACCCTGCACACCAACTCCGCCGCCGCCACGGTCACGCGCCTGCGCGACATGGGGCTGGAGGATTATCTGATCACCGCCGTGATCAAGGGCGTGCTGGCCCAGCGCCTGGTTCGCCGGCTGTGCCCCCATTGCAAGCGGCCGGCCGAGGCGCCACCGGAGATGATCGAGCGCTTCGGGCTCGAGCGCCGCACGACGGTACGGCCGATCACGCTGTTCCATCCGGTCGGCTGCCCGCAATGCCGCGGCACCGGCTATCGCGGCCGCCAGGCGATCGCCGAGCTGCTGATCCCGAACGACGAGATCGAACGGCTGATCTTCGCCCGCGCCGACCATGGCGCCATCGAACGCGCCGCCGTCGCCGGCGGCATGCATTCGATGTTCGACGCCGGCATCGATGCGGCGCTCGACGGCATCACGACCGTGGAAGAAGTCGTGCGCTCGATCCGCGCCGAGGGCTGACCGGATCATGCCCGCCTTCCGCTTCACCGCGATCGACGCCCAGGGCCAAGTCCAGCGCGGCACCATGGAGGCGCCGGACCAGGCGGCCGTGATCGACCGGCTGCAGCGCCAAGGCCAGGTGCCGATGCGGGCCGAGCCAGCCGAGGGCGGCAGCCGCTGGACCGAGATCTTCACCGCCGACCTGGGGCGCCGGCGCGGCCTCGGCCGTCAGGACGTGACCGACGTCACCCGCGAACTGGCGACGATGCTCGACGCCGGTCAGGATCTGGATCGCGCCTTGCGCTTCATCGTCGAAACCGCGCCCAGCCCGCGCATCGCCACGGTCATGGACCGGGTACGCGAGAAGGTCCGCGGCGGCAGTTCGCTGGCGGCGGCGCTGGCGCAGGAGCCGCAGAGTTTCCCCAAGCTGCATATCGGCCTGGTCCGGGCCGGCGAGGCCGGCGGCGCGCTCGCCGAAACGCTGGACCGGCTGGCCGGATTGCTGGAGCGCGAGCGCAGCCTGGCGGCGACGGTGCAATCGGCGCTGATCTATCCGGCCCTGATGCTGGTCGCCGCGATCGGCTCGATCGGTGTCCTGGTCGGCTACGTGCTGCCGGTGTTCGTGCCTTTGTTCGCCGAATCAGGCGCGCAGTTGCCGGCCATGACCCGCATGCTGATGGATTTCAGCGGCGCGATGCAGACGGCCGGTCCCTGGCTGCTGGCGGCCGCGCTGGTCCTGGGCGTGGCGTTGCGCCAGGCGCTGAAGAACGACGATTTCCGCCGGCCGGTCGATCGGATATTGCTGCATGTGCCCCTGCTGGGCGGGCTGCTGCGCGAGAGCCTGGCCGCGCGCTTCACCCGCACGCTGGGCACGCTGCTGAAGAACGGCGTGCCGCTGATCGGCGCGCTCACCATCGTGACCGAGACGATCGGCAATCTGGCAGCCGTCGCCGCGATCCGGATCGCGAGCGAGAGCGCCAAAGGCGGCGCCGGCCTGTCCAAGCCGCTGGGCGAGGCCCGGATCTTTCCGCCGCGCACGATCCATCTGCTGCGCCTGGGCGAGGAAACTGCCCAATTGTCGGCCATGGCGCTGAAGGCCGCCGAGATCCACGAGGAACGCACGCGCATCGCCGTGCAGCGGCTGGTGTCCCTGCTGACGCCGACCATCACCATCGTCATGGGCGCCGCCGTCGCCACCATCGTCGGCTCGCTGATGATGGCCATGCTGGGCCTGAATGACCTGGCGCTGTAGAGCCGAGCGCGGCTTCACGCTGATCGAGATGATCGTCGTGGTCGCGATCATGGGCCTGGTGCTTGCCATGGTCGCTGCGCGCGGCCCGTTGGGCGTGCACACGCTGACCGCGCGGGCGGCGGCGAACGAGCTGGCGTCCGGCTTTCGCCAGGCCCGCGCCCGCGCCATCGCCGACAATCGGCCGGTCGCGGTCAGCATCGATCTGGCCGGCCATCGCTGGCGCATCGGCGTCGACAAGCCGACCGAATTGCCGCGCGATCTGGCGATCGCCGTGCTGACCGTCGCCGGCCAGTCGGCAGGCGGCACTGCCGCCGACATCCGCTTCCTGCCCGACGGCAGCTCGACCGGTGGCCGAGTCGAGCTGCAGGACGGCCGCCGCCGGATGCGGATCGGCGTCGATTGGCTCAACGGCCGGGTCAGTGTCGGCGATGCGGACTGAGCGCGGCTTCACGCTATTGGAGGTGCTGATCGCCTTCACGATCGCGGCCCTCGCCCTCGGCCTGCTGTTCCGCGCGGCCTCGGGCGGGCTGCTGTCGGTCGAGACCGCCGGCAAGTACGAGGAAGCCGTCTCGCGTGCCCGCTCGCACATGGCCGCGGTCGGTGGCGACACGGCGCTCGCCCCGGTCGACAGCACCGGCGACGATGGCGGTGGCTATCGCTGGCATCTGCTGATCACATCGGAGGCCCGGGGCCAGACCGCGTCCAACGGCCCGGTCGCAGGACCGCCGCCGCCGGTGCTCTATGCGGTCGTGGTGTCGATCTCCTGGCGCGACGCCGGCAAGGATCGCGACTTCGTGCTGCGCAGCGAACGGATGGGGCTGGGCAATGCGCGCTGACCGCGGGTTCACCCTGATGGAGGTGCTGGTGGCGCTGGTCGTGCTCGGCATCCTGATGGCCGGCCTCAGCCAGGGCGTGCGGCTCGGCATGGCGGCCTGGACGCGGCAGGCGGCCCTGGTCGACCGGACCGCCGATCTCGACGCGGTCGACCGGACCGTGCGCAGCATGCTGACCAGCGCCACCAGCGGCGCGCTCCACGGCCGCAACGATTTCGTCGGCACGGCCGACAGCGTGACGTTCGACGGCATCCTGCCGCTCGCGGTCGCGACCGGCAGCCGGCGCGCCAAGATCACCCTGAAACTCGATGATCGGCACCGCCTGATGCTGCATTGGGACAGCGCGCTGATCGACCCGAACACGAATGCGCCGGCCTCGGGCGAGGCCCTGGTCGTAGACCATCTGGACCGGATCGCCTTCGCCTATTGGCAGAATGGCGGCGAGGCGCCCGGCTGGCGCGATCGCTGGAGCGTGATCGCGGCCCCGACGCTGATTCGCCTGCGTCTCGTTTTTGCCAAGGGCAATCCGCGGCATTGGCCGGATATGATCGTGGCGCCGCTGATCGCGGAAGGCGGCGGCTGACGCGGCAGCCCCTTTCATCTGTCATCGGACACGGCTAATACTCTTGCAGCCGCCGCTCTTGCAGCCACGCGTGAGGGCAGCCGCCAAGCTCATTGATATCTTGGAAAAAATTCGGAGCGCGCGCGGAACATCGTGACCATCGGCGATTTCTTCACATGGTGGGGCGACCAGCTCCGTGCCTTGCTGCCGACCGGGTTGGCCGGCGCGACGCCGCTCGACCATGACGCCATCCTGATCACGCTCGGCGACGCGCCTGACCTGATCGAGGTCGTGCTGCGCAAGCGCGGCCAGACCAGCCGGCTCGGCCGCTTCACACTCGATCCGGCCGGCATCCGCACGCTGAAGCAGGCCTGCGCCCTGCCCGGCCGGCCGAACGCCACCATCCTGCGCCTGGCCGCCGAATCCCTGCTGGAAAAGCAGCTGACCCTGCCGCTCGCCGCCGAGCGGGAATTGGATCGGGTGCTGGGCTTCGAGATGGACCGCGAGACGCCGTTCGCCATCGATGAAGTCTATTGGGACGCGACGGTGCTGGAGCGCGACCGGCGTCAGGGCCGGCTCAAGGTCCTGCTGTCGCTCGTGCCGCGCGCACCATTGGACGCGCTGATCCGGCACCTGGCCGCGGCGGATCTGGCGCCGACCATGCTGGCCCCGGTCCTGGCCGACGGCTCGGTCCGCCCGATCCAGCTCGATCACAGCCGCCCGCGCGGCAGCGGCCGGGCCGTGCCGCTGCTGGCCGCGGCGACGGCCGTGCTGGCGCTCGTCGCGATCGCCCTGCCGTTTATGAAGCAGGCGTTGGCGTTTCGCGCGATCGACGCCACCGTCGCGACACTGCAGCCGACCGTCGACGAAGCGTCGCGGCTGCGCCGGCAGATCACCGGCGGCGGCGGCGAGGCGATCGCGGCCGAGCGCGCGAAGCTGCCCAACGCGCTGAAGGTGCTCGCCGCCACGACCCAGGCGCTGCCGGACGACACCCATCTGACCGACCTGTCGCTGAAGAACCACCGGCTGTCGCTGATCGGCCAGTCGGCCGCCGCCGCGCGATTGCTGGGCGCGCTCGCCGCCGACCCGACCTTCAAGGACCCGGCCTTCGCCGCCCCGGTCACCAAGCTGGAAGCGAACCGCCAGGAGATCTTCTCGATCGTGACCGAGGTCGCCCCCTGATGGCCGCGGCGCTGCCGAGCGGCCGCCAGGGTCGCATTTTGGCCGTGGGCCTGCTGGTGCTGGCGGCGGTCGTGGTCTGGCTCGGCCTCGCCGCGCCGCTGATGGATTTCTACGATGTCCAGGCGGCCAAGCTGGCGCAGCGCGCGGCCCTGGCCCAGCGCATGGCGATGCTGGCGGCCGAACTGCCCGACCTGCGGACCCGGGCCGCCGCGATGCCGACCAACAATGGCGCCGCGACCTTCGAGGGGGCGACCGACGCGCTGGCCGGTGCGACCCTGCAATCGCAGCTGCAATCGCTCGCCGGCACCACCGGCGCGACGCTATCCAGCATGGAGACGCTGACCGCCGAACAGAGCGGTCCCTACCGCCGGATCGGCGTCAAGCTGAGCATCAGCGCGCCCTTGCCGGTGCTGGTCCAACTCATGGCCCAGATCGAGCAGGCCCGGCCGCCGATGCTGGTCGATGATCTGCAGATCCATGGTTCGCCGATCGTGCTGCCCGGCGCCCAGGTCTCGGCGCTCGACATCGGCTTCACCGTCTACGGCTTCCGCAGCGGGAGCGCGCCATGACCCCGCGCGAGGTGAATCTCGCCGGCCTGGGCGTGATCGCGCTCGCTCTGCTCGCGGTGATCGCGCTGGAAGCGCTGCAGGCGCCTGCCCGCGCGACCGCCGCCGCACCGATCCAGGCGAGCCGCCTGCCGGCCGCCGCGGTCGATGACGGCGCCGGCTTCGTGCCGATCATCTTGGCGCGGCCGCTGTTCGCGCTCGACCGTCGGCCGAAGGCCGGCCCCGCCGCGATCGGCGCCGCGGCCGACGACATGCCGCGGCTGGCCGGCATCCTGATCGACCCGACCCAGCGCCATGCGATCTTCCAGCCGTCGGGCGACGGCAAGCCGCTCGCCCTGGTCGTGGGCGATCAGGTCGCCGGCTGGCAGATCCAGCAGATCGCGGCCGACGGCGTGACCCTGACCGGGCCGAAGGGCACCCAGACGCTGCAACCCAAGCCCGACCCGTCGCTGGCCTCGGCATCCGGCACGATCGACCCGATGGCGCCGGGGACCGTGCCCCGGCCGCCGCCGAACGCTCCGCGCCAGTTCCTGCCGGGCGGCATGCAATTGCCGGCCGGCGTCCCGAACCCGTTCGCAGGCCAGGTCGCGCCGACCCAGGCCCGCCCGAACGTCCCGCAACCCGCCAGTCGCCAGCCAGGGGGCGCGTCCGCCGCGCCGAACCGCAGATGAAGTTTCGCCAGATCGTTCCCGTCGTTCTGCTGTCCCTCGCCGCCTGCAACACGCGGCCGCCAGATCCGCTGACGCCACTGCCCGGCGACGCCGCTGGCGATCGGGGGGCCGCCAGCGCCCGCATCAGCGGCACGCTGGCGGCCAATCCGGCGACGACCCCGGCACCGCAGGTGGCGCTCGGCAGCAATGGCGCGGCCGGGCCCGGACGACGTTCCGGCCCCGGCGGCCCGGGCGACGTGACGCTGAATTTCGTCGATACCGACATCCGCGAGATCGCCCGCTCGATCCTGGGCGGCACGCTCAAGCTCAACTACACCATCGATCCCGCGGTGCGCGGCACGGCGACGATCGAGACGGCGCAACCGGTCGCGCGCGACCAGCTGCTGGGCATCCTGGAAACCCTGCTGGCCCAGAACGGCGCGACGCTGAACGAACAGAACGGCCTCTATCGCGTGCTGCCGTCCAATGGCCCCGGCGCCAACAGCGGCCTGGTCGGCGCCGACGGCATCGGTTCCGGCACGCAGATGATCACGCTGCGTTACGCCGCGGCCAAGGATCTGGCCAAGGTGCTGGAGCCGTTCGTGACCGAGGGCGGCAAGGTCAGCCCCGATCCGACCCATAACGCGCTGGTCGTCAGCGGCGATCCGTCGGCGCGCGAAGCGCTGATCGGCTTGATCCGGGCGTTCGACATCGATCTGCTGGCAGGCCAGTCCTACGCGGTTTTCCCGGTCAATACCGGCGACCCGACCAAGATGGCGGACGAGCTGTCCAAGGCGTTCGGCAGCGAACAGGACGGCCCGACCACCGGCTTGGTCAAGGTCATCCCGATGGATCGGGTCAATGCCGTGCTCGTCGTCTCGTCGCAAGGCCGCTTCATCCAGGACGCCCGCCGCCTGGTCGCCCTGATCGATCGGGCCAAGAACGCGACCGCGCGCGCCTGGCACGTCTATTACGTCCAGAACGGCGACAGCAAGGACCTGGAAAACCTGCTGCAGCGCGCCTTCACGCCGGGCCACGTCACCAGCAGCAGCGACAACGGTTCCGGCTCGACCGCGCCCAATTTCGACCAGGTCTCGCTGAATTCGAATTCGGGCAGCCCGGGCAGCGGCGGCAGCACGCCGACCGGCATCGGCGGCACCGGCACGACCGGCGGCACGACCGGCGGCGGCACCTCCCAGAGCCAGTTTGGCGCCGGCACGCCGCAGACCGCGGCGTCGCCGTCCCAGGACGCGCTGTCGAGCCCGTCGGGCAACGACAAGGACCAGGACAACAACAGCATCCGCATCATCGCCAACCGGCACAACAACGCGCTGCTGATCTACGCCACGCCGGAAGAACAGAGCGTCATCGAGGCGATGCTGCACAAGGTCGATATCCTGCCGCTGCAGGTCCGCATCGACGCGACCATCGCCGAAGTCACGTTGAACGACACGCTGCAATACGGCACCCAGTTCTTCTTCCGCGGCGGCGGCCTGGAAGGTGCCCTGTCGAACGGCACCACCAATGCGGCCGCCAGCACCTTTCCCGGCTTCCTCTTGGGCGGAACCTCGAGAAATGGCAGCGTTGCCGAGGCGCTGAGCGCCCTACAGGCGGTCACCACCGTGCGCGTGCTCTCTTCGCCCCAGCTCATGGTCCTCGACAATGAAAAGGCCAGCCTGCAGGTCGGCGACGACGTCCCGATCCTGACCCAGACCTCGACCTCGACGCTGACCTCGACGGCGGCGACGGTCAACAGCATCAGCTATCAGCAGACCGGCGTCATCCTGCAGGTCGTCCCGCGGGTCAATACCGGCGGCCTGGTCACGCTCGACATCTCGCAGGAGGTGAGCGAAGCCGCCACCGCCACGAACGCGACCATCGGCTCGCCGACCATCTCCGAGCGCAAGGTGCAGAGCCGCGTCGTGATCCAGGACGGACAGACCGTGGGTCTGGCCGGCCTGATCCGCGACAATGTCAGCGACGGCAATTCCGGCATTCCCTGGTTGAAGGATATCCCGCTGCTGGGCAGTCTGCTGTCGACGCAAGACAATGTCCGGACCCGGACCGAGCTGCTGGTGCTGATCACCCCGCATGTGATCCACGACCAGCGCGACGCGCGGGCGCTGACCGAGGATCTGCGGCTCACCCTCAAACGGGCCGGCCTGGTGCCGCAGGAGCTGAACGCCCTGCCCGCGTCCGGATCGGACAACCCGAACGCCGTGCTCGGCCATTGATCATGGCGGCGGTAGCGCAGCCCCCCGACAATCGCGGCTTCGCCCTGCTGATCGTGCTGTGGACGCTGGTGCTGCTGGCGTTGATCGTGACCGAGCTGGGCACCAGCGGGCGTATGGAGTCGAAGATCGCCCGCAATCTGATGGCCAATGCCGAGGCGGAGGCCGCGGCCGACGGCGCGGTACATCAGGCGATCTTCCACTTGGCCGACGGCTCGGACCAGGGCTGGCAGCCCGACGGCGCGCTGCGGCACCTGGCGGTGGGTCCGGTGCCGGTCGAGGTCTGGATCGAGGACGAGGCCGGCAAGGTCAATCCGAACCTGGCCGATCCCGCCCTGCTGCAGGCGTTGCTGGTGGTGCTGGGCGCCGACCAAAACCTGGCCCAGACCGTCGCCCAAGGCATCGTCGACTGGCGCGGCGGCACCCCGCCCGAGCAGCAGGCGAGCGTCGCCCAGCGCTATCAGGCGGCCGGGCTCAGCTATCAGCCGAGCTTCTCACCCTTCGAATCGGTCGATGACGTCGGGCTGGTGCTTGGCTTGCCGCGCGCGCTGGCGGCGCGGCTGCTGCCGCACCTGTCGGTGCACCAGATCGGCATCGCCGACCCGGCCCGCGCCGATCCCGTCGTGGCCCGCGCGCTGGCCCAGCTGCCCGGGGGCACGGGCCTGGCGCAGCCGGCGGTGCCGATGGCCTATCACAGCGTGACGATCGTCGCGAACGCCCAGCCCGCCAGCGGCGGCCGGTTCACCCGCCGCGCCCTGGTCCGGATCGGCCCCGGCCTGCCGCACGGCTATGCCCTGCTGGTCTGGGACGCCGCCAGCGTAGAATGATATCGCTTGGTCAGTGATCGGAACGCGAAAATCAAAAAGGCAGCGGGATGACCGACGGGAATGAACGATTGCAAATCGTTCTGTGGAAATGGCGCAATCCGAGAAAGCTGCACATTCTGTTCGATTATTCGGCAGACGCCGTGAACCGCAAACGGCAGGAACTGCAGAAATTTCTTCGGATTCCGCATGACGTCGTCTGCATCACCGACGACCCGCACGGCATCGACAGCGCGATTCGCGTACTGCCGCTTTGGCCGGACGCGGTCGAACTGGGCGGGTGCTGGCGCCGGTTGCGGGCCTTCGCGCCGGACATGCACGACCTGATCGGCCCGCGTTTCGCCTGGATCGATCTCGACAGCCTTGTGGTCGGCACGATGGACAGCGTGCTGTCCCGGCCGGAGGCCGCGGTATTCTACCGCTCCGACTCGGTTCAAGGGACGCCCTATAACGGCTCGATGGTTCTGATGGATGCCGGGGCCCGCGCCGAGGTCTGGGCACGCTTCGATCCCGAACGGTCACCGGTTCTGACGCGGGAAGCCGGACTGGAGGGCACCGACCAGGCCTGGATGGCCTATGTGATGGGCGCTGGCGAGGCCGTCTGGACCGCTGAGGACGGGGTCATGCATTTCGTGCGCGATTGCGTGCCGGACCTGCCCGCCGCCGCGCGCATCGTGTTTTTCCCCGGGGTCCAGAAGGCGCATATGCCGAACGCCCGTCGCCACGCACCTTGGTTGAACGCCTACCCGACGGAGCCATAAACCAGGCCCCGATCGATCGCGGTCGCAATCGCGCCCAAACCGCGGGAAGCCTTGCCCAGAATCCACGGCGACCGCGGTACCGAGCCCAGATGCCGCAGCAGAAAGACGGCGTCCGCCAGCCAAAGCAGTCCGCTCTGCCGCATGTCCGAACCGGCCGCCGCGGCGGCCAGGACGAAGGCGTCGGCAGCCGCGGGCGTGCGAAACCGTACGCCGCCCGCGTCGATCCATCGGGCATCGGCGGACAGCCGCCCATGGGTCAACGGCCAGATTCCGCCCCGATGCAGGATCACGGTCAGGCCGGTCGGATGACGCAGGACCAGTCCCCGCACCCCCAGCATCGGCGGTCGGACCGACTGCCAGCGGATCGGCCGCAGCTCGAAGCCCCGTGTGGTCAGATCCCGCTGCAGTCGTCCCAGCGGAACCGCTGAGGGGATGATCATTCGAAGCGAATTCGTGTGCCGCGACTGGCGGGTCGGATAGACCGTCTCGCCCAGGGCCAGTCCGCCGATCACCAGCGGGTCGGCATCGCGCAACGGCGATAGATTCAGCACTTCGCCGCTGACTTCGCGCACCGCGGCCAGCCGCCGCTCCTCGATCAAGGCCGCCGTGCGGAGACGGTGCGCCACCCATTCGGGCGCCGGGGCCAGGAATTCGTGCAGACGCGCCGCCAGCAGCGGCAGCAGTTCGCGCTGATGACGCGCATAGGGCTGGCCGTCGGGCGGCGGCACGGCCGGCAATCCGGCGATCCAGGCCGCCCACCCCCGTTCCGCCGCCGCCGGATCGGCCGCGCAACCGGTCAACAGCGCGCGATCGGCGTCCGGCAAGGCCGACAGATAGGCGCCGCTCATCCTATCCGACCTTGGCGCTTACGGCGGCCCGCTTGTCGCGCAGCCAGGCCGGCTCGGCGCGTCGCCGCCAGAGCTGTCGGAGCAGTCCCCCGATCGACGAACAGCCCCATTGTTCCTCCATCGCGTTCAGCAGCGCCTGAGGCGAACGGATCGGGCGGTCGGACTGACGCTGGGACGCCAGCCAGAATCGGCGTGCCCGGTGAACGAAAGACGTGCGGTGGCTGAGCGCCGCCGTCTCGCGGAAATAGTCGAGGTCATAGGGCCGCACCGGCGCGCGTGCCAGACGGCCGATGACGCCCGGTGGAATCGGCGTCTGCAAGGCCTCGGCCACATAGCCAAGGGCTGCCGCAAGGATCGGACCGCACCGGTGGCGCGCCGCCTCAGCCTCAACCCGTTCCCATCGGAAGGAGGCGCCCTGGCGGGTCAGCACGGTATGGACGTCCAGGATCCAGCGCACGGACAGTTGCAGAACGCTGCGGGCATAGCCGTGCAGGCAGGCTTGGACGACATGATGCTCGGGCGCGAGCGTCAGCGCGCCGTCCATTTTTGGGGCGTCCAGCGGCACGGCTTCGGCCCAGAAACCATCGTCGGCGCCCGACCAGAGCGAGCAGCCGAGGATATGATAGTGCAGATCCACCGCGACCGAGGATTCAGCATGATGAAACGACAAGGCATGGGTGGTGATGCCGGGAACGGCCCCAACGCCGACCGGCTTTTCCTCGAAGCCCAGGGCCTCCAGCCTGGCCGTCGCCCGCGCAAAGTCCGCCGCCGGCACCGCCAGATCCAGATCGCCCATCGGCCGATGCGCCGGACAGGCGTAGGCGGTCAACGCCAGCGGAAAGCCTTTGAGAAACAGCGCCGGCAGATCGGCGGCGCGAAAATCGGCGACGACTTGGCGCGCCATATGGTCCAGCACGACGAAGCGGGCATTGACCCGACGATGGGCGGCGAGGATGCCGGTCTGGAGCGGCACCGGCAGGGTGCCGAAGCCGGACATGTCGCGCAGAATGGGCAGCAGCCGCGTGACACCCCGATCCGCGCGCCCGGCCACGGCATCGGCGATCAGGATCAGCGCATCGGGGCTGGCCGGTGCCCCCAGCGCGATCATGCGCAGCAGGTCGCGCAGCTCGGGCGAGGGTTCGTCGCCGAACTCGGAGAGCCGCGGCAGTTCGGCGGTCATCGCAAGGATCCCGCCAATTCACGCAGAACCGCGGGCACCGCCGTGAAATCGCCGCCGAGATCGAGCCGAAAGCACGGCAGCATGCCGACCATCGCCGTCAGCGCCGCATAGTGGCTTTGACGCTGCTCGCCCACGAATATCCGGGCGAAGCGAAGTGCCGGCATGAAACGTCGGAGCCCTTCGCCGGCGCCGATGCCGACCGCGCGGGTCGTCCCACCGCGGGGCCCGATGTCCGGAAACACCAGCGCGCTCACCGGGAGCGATCGCCGCATCCGACCCATGGGCAAAGTCAGCACCCCTTTGGCGAAGGCATCGGCCCCCGGCGGAAACCGCATCGGCCCGGGCAGATCCTTGAAGCGGCTGCGGGCCTCGTGGGTCAGGCAACAGGTGCGATAGAGCGAATGGCCGAGGAACCGGTCGCCCCGCCGTTCGATGCCGAAACAATCGTCGCCGACCATGCCGAAACCGTCCATCACCGCACTGAGCGTGCTGGTGGATTTTCCGCTGCCGTTCGGCCCGACCAGCAGGAGGCCCGCAGCCTCGGTCTCCGGCGCGACCAGGGCGGCATGGACCGCCGGCAAGCCGCGCCGATGCAGCAATTCCAGCAGAATATTCTGAAACGGACGCGCCAGATCGGCGCGCGGCAAGGCATCGGCCGACTCAAATCGGCAGACCGCGCGGCCCGACGCCGGATCGACGGTCAGCGCCGGCTCATCCGGCGAGATCGGTAGGCCGACCTCGTCACGGCTCCAGGCATCGACGGACAGATCGATGGCGCCCGCCTCGTCGGCAATCAGGTGCAGCAGGGGATCGAACAGGCGCTCGGCCAGCAGCGGGCCCGCGACACGGACGCGGACCCGCAACGCGCCGAGCATCACGGTCAGCTGATCGGGGGCACAAACGCGACAAGCCGCCTCGAACGGAGCCGCGGTTACGCCGACCATTGTTCGATGGCCCGAAGCGACAGGCCTTCCCGTCGACGCCGGTCGAGCGTGCGCTTGACGATGGTCAGAAAATCGTCCTCGACCCGGCTGTCGGCGGCCAGGCTGTGGTTTTGCCCATGCAGGCGGCGCAACACCAGAACCTCCGGCACCACCACCTCGATCAAGCCTTTTTCCGCCGCCCGGATGAACCAATCCTGATCGGCCCGCGTCCGGGTCCGGTCATCGAGCAGGCCGACCCGATCGAAGGCGGCGCGACGGGCCAGCAGACACTGCATCAGCCGACCGAGACGCGGCGCGTCGCCCAGCGGCGCGCCGACCGTGCCCGGTATCATCGGGACGTGGCGCACCAGCGTCAGGCAGAGATCGGCCGCGGCGTCCTGCCGCAAAAGCGCCAGCTGCGCCGCCAGTTTGCCGCCCAGCCACAGGTCGTCGGCATCGAGGAAGGCGATATAATCCCCCCGCGCCAGACGAAGACCGGCATTTCGGGCCGCGGCGACGCCGGACTGCGACTGCCGAACCACCTGCACGTTCTGGAAGCCGGCCGCGATCTCGGCGGACCCGTCGGTCGAACCGTCATCGACGACGATGATCTCCAGCCGCATCCTGGTCTGAGCGAGGATGCTCGCAATCGCTTCCGACAAATAGGCGGCACCGTTGTGAACGGGCAATAGGCACGAAATCAGGGACCCGGCGGTCATCACGGCCGCAACGGCGGATCAAGAGCGAAGGCCTGCTCCATATCGTCGAAGGTGGTCAACGTCGGCGCGACATAGTCGCCCTCGATCCCGTCCGGAAAGCTGCTATCGCCCGGCGTGTCCGGCGGCGCCGCCGCGACGATCAGGGCTTCCAGCTCGAGCTTGCGGACGAAGGCGGTAACGTCGGTCCGGGCCACGTCCGGCGCGAGCGAATAGCGGGCGGCGATCGCCGCGGCGACATCCGACACATCCACGCTGCGTTCGAGTAGCAGCCAAATCGCGGGGCCCACGCCACCGGATGCGTAATATCGCCCGTTCTGCAGATTGATGACGACGAGTTCGCCATCCATGACCCGTCCCGCGACGTGCGGGGCGGGCGATAGGAAATTGCCTTCCAACGGTATCCCCTGAACGCAATGACGTGACGGACCGCAAGCTCTCACGACACCATAAATAATATCGAGGCGTTAAGGTCGAATGAAAACTAGATTCGCTCTATTTTCAACCAAAGATTGTTATTCGTGAGATAGTTATTTAAAGATTGTTGCCGCCGCAAATGGTTTAGTCGGCGTGCTTCAGGCGAATGCTATGGATTGTTGCAGACCGTCGCGTTCTCGCCGCTGCCGCCGGGCTGACCCGAGGCGCCATAGCTGCAGATGTCGAACGGCAGGCCGGTCCGGGTGCTGGGATTGCGGTATTGGAACGGCCGGCCCCAGGGATCGACCGGGGCCTTGCCGTCCTTGAGGTAGGGCCCATGCCAATTGGCCGCACCCGACGGCGCCGTCGCCAGCGCGTCCAGCCCCTGATCGGTCGAGGGATAGGCGCCGACATCGAGCCGGTAGAATTCGAGCACGTCGGTCAATTGCCCGATCGATTGCGCCGCGATCTTCTGCTTGGCATTGCCGAACAGGGTCATGACGCGCGGCGCCACCAGGGCCGCCAGCAGGCCGAGGATGGCAATGACGACCAGGAGTTCGAGCAGGGTGAAGCCGCGCTGGCGGCGGCGCGCGACCGGCGTGAGGAGGACGGCAGGCATGAGACGGGGCATCCGGAATCCTTGAAGAACGCGGCCGGAGTGTGCCGAGATTCCCCGGCGGAGACAACCCGGCAGGGTGGCCCTTGCCAAGCGAACGGCCGGGCGGTCAAAATCCCTCCGGCCGAAATCGGAGTGTTCCGATAAATCGCCAGACGCCCGATCGGAGTTCCCGTTTGCCCGCAAGTCCCCCGTCCTTGTCGCCCTGGCGCACGCGCTGGTTCTTCGTCTGCCCGGTCGATCTGATGGCCGAGGACGATTGCCACGTGACCGTCGACCTGCCCGAACTGTCGATCACGCTGCAGAACTTCCGCGGCACGCTGTCGGGCTTTCGCAACCTGTGCAGCCATCAGCAACTGCCGATGCGGGCCGCCGGGCTCGGCCGAGGGCCGCTGCGCTGCCAGCACCATGGCTGGACCTACAATGCCGACGGCATCCCGGTCGGAATCCCGGACGGTGACGCGATGGTCGATCTCGATCTCGCCGCCCGGACCTTGCTCGCCCTGACGCCGATCGGCGTCGCGGCGATCGAGGGCGGTATCTTCGCCCGGGTCGAGGATGACGGCAGCCTGCCGGACGCGGCCTGGCTGGCCGAGACCGAACTGGCCGGCGCCACCCGGCGCCATGGCGTAACCCGCCGCCTGCCGGCCGGCAGCCCGCCGCCGATCGACGGCTCGACGCTGGGCAACCTGTCGGTCGAGGTGATGGGCGATTTCGCCCTGCTGGGCTGGGTCGTGCCGCAGGGCCCGGACGCGATCGATGCCACGGTGGCGCTCTATGCCCTGGCCGAGGCGCCGGACGAGATCCCGGCCGAGACCCGGGCGCTCTACGACAAGGCGGCCCAGGGGCTGGCACAGGCCGCGGGGTGACGCCCGTACCCTCACGGGGCCGTCAATGGACCCTGAGGCGGCGAGGTGTCATGATCCGCATCCCATCAAGCCCGCGCGAGACGGGTATCGGAGCGGCATGACCAACGATGTGACGATCGGCGACCCGGACAGGATCGTCGGCACCGAGTGGCCGACGCTCGCGGACCTGCCGCCGCTCGAATTCCTCGACCGGGAGACCCTGGCGGCGCTGCGCCACGAGCTGCCCTGGATCAACCTGCCCGGCGGCCGCACGCTGTTCGAGCCGGGCGAGGTCGCCGACGCGCTCTATATCGTCGTCTCGGGCATTCTGGGCGTCGTCGTCACCACGCCGGAAAAGGGCCAGCATCTGGTCGCCTCGATCGGCTCGGGCGAGACGGTCGGTGAGATGTCGCTGATCACCGGCGGGTGCCACAGCGCGACGGTGATGGCGCTGCGCGACAGCGAACTGGTCGTGATGCCCAAAGCGACGTTCGACCGGCTGATGGCGGAACAGCCGAAATTCCTGAAATGGCTCAACCGGCTGCTGGTCGATCGCCTGCACCAGACCACGCTGCGCAAATCGCCGCCGGCGCCCAACCGGGCGGTTGCCGTGGTGCCGATCGATCGCTCCGTCCCGATCGAAGAGCTGATGGATATCCTGATCGACCGGCTGAAGCGCGCCGGCAAGCGCGTGCATCGCTTTTCGCCCGAGATGGGCGGGCAGCCGATCGAATGGTACGACGAGATCGAGCAGAGCCACGATCTGGTGCTGTACCAGGCCGGACCGGCCGAGCCGGAGCTGGACGGCTGGAGCCGATTCTGCCTGCGCCAGGCCGACCGGATCATGCTGGTCGGCCGGCCCTTGAGCCGGATACCCGACCCGCTGCCGATCGCGCCGACCGATGCCGGCGGCCGCATCCTGCCGATCGAGCTGGTCATCATCGAGCCGGACCGCGCCGGCCGGCGCGCCCACACGCCGCGCGGTCCCGCACGCTTCACCGCGATCCACCACATCCGCCTGCATGAGACGGGCGATCTGGGCCGTCTCGCCCGCCACATGGCCGGCATCGCCGTCGGCCTGGTGCTGGCCGGCGGCGCGTCGCGCGGCTTCGCCCATATCGGCGCGATCCGGGCACTGCGCGAGGCCGGCATTCCGATCGATCGGATCGGCGGCACCAGCATGGGCGCCATCGTCGGCGCCTGCGTTGCGGCCGATTGGGACGACGACGAGATCGCCCTGCGCATGCATGGCGCCTTCGTGCGCAACAACCCGCTCGACGATTACAACCTGCCCTGGGTCGCCTTGTTCCGCGGCAAGTCGGTCGATCGCCTGCTGCAGGCCTATTTCGGCGAGACCGAGATCGAGGCGCTGTGGCGCCCGTTCTATGCCGTCTCGACCAACCTCACCCGCGGCGGCATGACGGTCCATCGCGACGGGCCGGTGTGGAAGGCGCTGCGCGCCAGCGTCGCCATCCCCGGCGTGCTGCCGCCGGTGCTGCTGGATGGCGAGGTGCTGGTCGACGGCGGCGTCATCGACAATTTCCCGGTCGACATCATGGCGGCTGAGCGCAAGGGCCCGATCATCGGCATCGATGTCGCCGGCGACCGGGCCCTGATGCCCGGCAGCGAGGTGCCGCTCAACCGCCATGGCATCATCGGCTGGTTCCGGCCCGACACGCGCCCGCTGCCCGGCATCGTCAGCATCCTGATGCGCGCCGGCACGGTCAGTTCCCAGCTGCAGATGACCCTCGCCAAATCCCAGACGACCCTGCTGATCGAACCGGCGCTGAGCGAGGTGCCGCTGCTCGACTGGCAATCGTTCGACCGTGCGGTCGAGGCCGGCTATCGCCAGACGCGCAAGGTGCTGGAACGGGCGGATCTGCCGGCGTTGGGGTTGCTGTGAGAGCGCTTGCGCAGAGGTTCTGATGGGGCGAACGATGGGGTGCAGTCGAGCCAACGGTAGCGCACGACTTCAAGTTCGATAAAGCGTCTGGATTCAGGAGGCGTCGGCGGAAGATTTCTTAGGCTCCGCCACCCTCTTGGGCCCCCTTTTGTGCAACCTCGTCGCCTTCCCTCGGAGCCTCCGGTCCAATTCTCGCCATGACCGCGGCGAAGGCCGTGCGGTCGGCGCGGCCCGCTCTTTCGGCAAGCATGCGCGCGCCGGCCATCGCCGCGGCCTTCTCTGCGACGGCGACATTGATGAACTGGTTAAGCGACACACCATCCTCAGCTGCCGCCAGTTCGGCGGCGCGACGCACGGAGGTGGGAAGCCGCAAGGGGAAATTCGATCGTGCGCTTTGCATGCTACAAACTCCTCAACAAATCGCTCGGCCGGCAGAGTCGGAGGCCAAACCGCTGTGCTGGACCATCGAAGTCGCTCAGATTGAACGTCACCAACGCGTCGGCCCGCCCATTCACAGCGGCCTCGGGCACAAGCTCGTCCCCTCCATCGGTGAGCTGCGGGCGCCAAAGATAGTGCGTTTCGATGGCGTCGGCTGCGGCGACCAATTGATCCAGCACCACGTCAACGTCAGACTCATCCGCGCATGCCGCGGCAAGATGCTCCGGACGCTTCAGCACCGACTCGTACTCGAACAGAAGCGTCGCAGAAACCACGAGCGTGAGGCGCCGGTCGATTCCGGCCAGAAGCAACGTCCTGGATGCACCGGTGGCGCTCCGCAGCGCCGCGACCATGACATCCGTGTCGAGGACAACTCGCATGCCTGGACGATAGCACGTTGCCGGTGACGTCACAAATGTTTGCACGTCATCGGCAACGTCACTGTGCGTCCGAGCCTTGTGTCGGGCCGTCGCCAACCCCGCTCACCCCTCAAAACCTTTGCAAACCCCCTAGCACTCCGCCCCAACCCTGCCCATATTCGGTTCGCGGTGAACGGGTGGCGCGACACGCCCGTTTGCAAACCGCGCCGCCGCCCTTTGCGGCTCCGCAGAGGGTGGTTCTCCCGGAGAGAGCACGACATGTCGTTTCCTCGCAGAATCCTGGTTTCAATCCTCGCGGCCGTCTTGGCCTTCGCACCTGTGGTCGCCGATGCCCGCGCCGGCGCCTCGGCATCCAGCAGCGGCTCCAGCTATTCCAGCCTGGGCAGCCGCGGCAGCCGGACCTATTCGGCCGTGCCGGGTGCCGATACGGTGCAGCGCAGCCTGACCCCCGCCTCGGGCCCATCGGGCGCCAATGGCCCGGCCGCCCCGGTCGGACCCGGCGCCAGCAGCCCCTACGGCTATGCCCAGCCGAGCTTCGCCCAGCGCCATCCGTTCGTGACCGGCATCCTCGGCGGCATCGCCGGGTCCTGGCTCGGCCATATGCTGTTCGGCAGCTCCAGCTTCGGCTATGGCGGCGGCATGGACCACGCCGGCGGCGCGCTGGGTTCGTTCATCCTGCTGTTCGTGCTGTTCGGCATCGGCTGGGCCGTGTTTCGCGCGATCCGCCTGAGCAACCGGGAATTCGCGCTGATGGGTCCGCCGGGTCCGACCCTGATGGGCGGCTTCGCGGCGGCGGCCGGACGCGCGCCGCAGACCGGCATCACGCTGACCGACAGCGACTTCAACGCCTTCGCCGATGCGCTGAACCAAGTCCAGATGGCCTGGGGCAACGGCGATCTGGCCCATCTGCAGCGCTTCGTGACGCCGGAAATGCTGAGCTATTTCTCCGAGCAACTGGCCAACAACCAGAGCCAGGCGCTGCAGAACCGGGTCCATCACGTCGTACTGCTGCGCGGCGAGCCGCGCGAGGCCTGGGCCGAGGGCATCGCCGAATATGCCACGGTGGCCCTGCGCTGGAGCGCGGTCGATTATACCGTCGGGACCGACCGGCGCCCGACCGATGCGGATTTCGTCGTCGAAGGCGATCCGCAACGCCCGGTCGAGGCCGAGGAAGTCTGGAGCTTCCGCCGCAGCCAGGGCGGCCGCTGGCTGCTGTCGGCGATCCAGCAGGTCTGAACGGGGGGCGGCAATGACGGGCAAGACCCACCGATACACCGTCGCCGTGACCTGGACCGGCAATCGCGGGACCGGCACGTCCGGTTACCGCGATTACGGTCGCGACCATGAGATCGCCGCCGCCGGCAAGCCCCCGATCGCCGGCTCGTCGGACCCGGCGTTCCGGGGCGATCCGGCACGCTGGAATCCGGAGGAGATGCTGGTCGCGTCGGTCTCGACCTGCCACCAACTCTGGTACCTGCATCTGGCCTCGGCCGCCGGCATCGTGGTCGTGGGTTATGAGGACCGGCCCGTCGGAACCATGGCGGAGGATGCGGACGGCGGCGGTCGCTTCACCGGCGTCACACTGCATCCGACGGTGACGATCGCGCCGGGCGGCGACGTGGCGAAGGCGGCGGCGCTGCATCACGCGGCGCACGCCCTGTGTTTCCTCGCCAATTCGGTCAATTTCACCATCGATTGCACCCCTGAGATAAAGTTCGGGCAATAAGGTCGCCCAGGGGGTGCAGCGGTTCGCCCCACCGGGGTGCCAGAGGGAAGATTCCATTAGCAAAATCGGCGCTATGCTCGTCTTCTAGAGCCGTCACGAGAAGACGAGGCTGTGTACAATGCGTCGCTGGTTGGCCCTGACACTCCTCTTCCGGACGCCGGACGAATGACCGACCGGACCGAACTGGACGGGTACGGGCTGGAGACGCCGGCGTGCCGACTGCTGCTCAGCCATTGGCTCGATGCCCGGGGGGCGGAACCGGTCCCGGCGCGCGCCGCCATCGATCCGGGTGCGCTCAAGGCCGTCCTGCCCCATGTCGTCATGCTGAACATGGTCGATCCGGAGACGGCGGTCTATCGGTTGGTCGGCACCGCCCACCGGTCCCGCTGGGGCATCGAGCTGACCGGCCATATCTGGGGCGAATTCCTGGACGACACGCAGCGGATCGAACGGACCCGCCGGCTGTGGCAGGCGGTCGCGCAGCCCTGCGGCTTCGCGGCCCGCTACGAAGTGGTGTTCGCGTCCGGCGCGCATGATCCGGTCGAGACGCTGTTGTTGCCGTTGCGGCCGAACGATCCGTCGGGCAGCCCGATCATGATCGGCATCGGCATCTCGACCCGGCAAGTCGAATGGGTCAATCAGCCCGGCTCCGTCGCGTCCCGCACCGCCGAGCGGTTCCGGTTCCTGGATCTGGGCACCGGTGTACCTTCGGCTTAAAGTCCTTCGGCCCGGTCGAAGCAGGCCTTGATGCTGCCCAGCGCCACCAGGAACGCCGCGATAGCCCCGCCCAGCCCGGCATAATAGCCGGTCCCGCCCGGCTGCCCCGCCGCGACGAACAGGCAGGCGAGTGCGAACAGGCCCTGCAGCGGCAATCCCAGCCACAAGGTGCCGAAATCATCGATCAGCAGATCGCCCAGCGCCAGCGCCGGTTGGCCGTCGAAGTGGCGCTTGATTTCCAGGAACAGGATCAGGCAGGCGGCGACGAAGGCGCCAAGGCCGCAATCATACCCGGCCCGGTCCGCGGCACCGGCGGCCCCGACCAGACCCATCAGCCCGACGACGACCACGATCGCCCGGCGCACGGCCAGGCGGACACCGCACCAGAAGTCCCGATTTGCCGCCGCATCCATCGTCAGTTCCGTCATCCCGGCCTCCGCACCGATCGCCCTAACCCTCGGATCATACCATAGGGCCCGAACTTTCGATGCCATGGCGCGACACGGCATTGCCCCCGTATTCCGGCCTCGACCTCTGCAAGAATTAGCAAAACATGCTTCACCTTTAAGTAAATGGAAATGCTTGCGGCCATCAACTGCGGCGTGGCCGTCCTGCGATCCATCAGCGGCAGCTGATCAAAGGAAATTTCATGCCTCTGGGCGATCAAACTTATTTCTCAGATCTGGCACGTGATGGACCGGCCTGAGCTTCCGCCCTTGGGAATCCTGCGCAGAATCCGCACGGCGGCAGGCATCTGGTCGCCGGTGGCAATCGTCGTCGCGATCGGCCTCGCCGTGACCGCGATCGCGTTCCTGACGGCCAGTCGAGCCGAAGAACGGCGCGTTCAAAAGGGATTGGAGTTCCGGGTCGAATGGCGGGCCAAAGATCTGGGGACAAAGATCGGGCTCGCCCGGGAGGCATTGATGGCGACCGCCATCCATGCCACGGCCGAGGCGCATATCGATCCCGCGGATTTCCGCCGGTTCACGAGCGAGGCGGCAGCCGGCAGCAGAACCGTCGCGTCGATCGCCTGGGCCAAAACCGTGACGCGCGCGGAGCGCGCAACCTTCGAAACGACAGCGGGATTCCAGATTCTCGAGAGCGGCGCCGATGGCACGAGAATCGTCGCCACGGACCGGGACGACTACACGCCGATCGTCATGCAAAATCGCTTCGACGATCGGCCGCCCTCTACCGGCTTCGATCTATCGCAGAATCCGGCCCGCCGCCTTGCCATGGACGCGGCACGGGATTCAGGCCAGGCCCAGGCCGTGATGGTGGCGGACGCCCTGCCGTCGGACGGGCCGACCTATGTCACTTTCTGGCCGATCTTCGAGACGGATCGGATGCCCGCCACCGTCGGCGAGCGCCGGTCGCAGTTGAGAGGCTACGTGGTCGGCGTCTTCAGGGTCGTCGACGTCCTGAATGGCGCCATCGCCGATACGCCCGCGCTGCCCGAGACGATCAATTTCTACCTGCGCAACGATCCGGACGTCGCCGCGGGCACAGGCTTTCTCCGGTTCGTGGCAATCTATTCCGCGGCCGATCGCAAGGTTCTTGCGGCGGATACTCCCGCGCCGATTTCGGCGGCGGAGTATTCGTTCAACCGGTCGTTCGACGTCATGGGTCAGCAGTGGCGTGGCGAGTGGCTGTTTTCCCACGATGCCGTCTCGGCCGAACGATCCATCGGTCCGCATGCCATTCTGATCGCGGGCTTGCTGCTGACCGCCGTCTTCGCCGCCTACGTGGTTCGCGGCAGCCGCCAGGTCTCCCTCGTTCAAACCCTCGTCGATCAGCGGACACTCGAACTGCGGCAGACGAATACCAAGCTCGAAGCCCTGATCGACGCGTCGCCCTCCGCGATCGTCTGTCTCGATGCCAACCAGACGGTCATTCTGTGGAACACCGGGGCCGCCCGTCTGTTCGGCTATGCCGAGGCGGAGGTCATCAATCGTCCCTACCCTCTCGTCCTGCCATACGAGCGCCAGGAATTCGAGGATCGATTCCGCCGTCTGGCCGCAGGCGAGGTGCTGCGCAACCTGGCCTCCCATCGGCGCCACCGGAACGGAACCGCCATCGATACGAGCTCGTCCGCCGCCGCCTTCTATGATTCGGCAGGCGCCTTGCTGGGGGTCATCTTCGTCATCGAGGACACAAGGGAGCGGTCGCGGATTCAAAGCCAATTGCGACAGGCCCAGAAGATGGAGGCGATCGGCCAGTTGACCGGCGGGCTTGCCCATGATTTCAACAATCTTCTGGGCATCGTGCTCGGCAATCTCGATCTTCTGGTCGAGGAGTTCGAAATCAACGGTGAAGCACGGGAACTGGCCGACGCGGCGGTTCAGGCCGCCATGCGGGGCGCCGAATTGACCCGGCAATTGCTCGCCTTCTCCCGCCAGCAACCCTTGGCGCCGAAACTCACCTCCCTTCCGCCGGTGCTGGACGCGACGACCAAGCTGTTGCACCGGACCTTGGGCGAGGCCGTCACGATCGAAATGAATATTTCCGATACGGTGTGGCCCGTCCTCATCGATGTGGCCCAACTGGAATCGACCTTGATCAATCTGTCGGTCAACGCCCGGGATGCGATGCCGGGCGGCGGACGATTGACGATCGAATGCAATAACGTCGTGATCGACGACCGGGCGTTCGAACTCAATTTCGAGGCGGTCCCGGGCGACTATGTGTTGATTGCCGTGTCCGACACGGGAAAGGGAATGCCGGCCGAGGTCCAGGCCCAGGCGTTCGAACCCTTCTTCACGACCAAAGGTGCCGGCGGAACCGGGCTGGGCCTCAGCATGGTCCATGGATTCATCAAACAATCCGGGGGCTATACCAAAATCTACAGCGAGCCCGGTCACGGCACGACCATCCGACTTTATCTGCCCAGGGCATCGCAACAGGACGAGCCGGAAATCGAGGCCGTTACGGCCGAGCCGCTCGCGCGCGGGCAGGAAGTGATCCTGGTGGTCGAAGACAACCGAGGCCTCCGCGATCTCGCCGTGCGGCATCTGCAAGGGCTGGGATATCGCACCATTCCCGCAGCCGACGGGACGAGCGCGCTCGAGATCATCCAGAGCGGCGCACCGATCGATCTCCTGTTCACCGACGTGGTGATGCCAGGCGGAATCGACGGTCGGGCCCTGGGCGATGCCGCGCGTCGGCTGCGGCCGGGCCTCAGGGTATTGTTCACGTCCGGTTTCACCGCCGCCGCCGCTTCCGCCACTTCGGCCGCGACGGATGATCAGTTCGGCGCCAATCTGCTCAGCAAGCCCTATCGCAAGACGGAGCTTGCCCGCCGGATCCGGGCGGCCCTCGATGCGGGGGGACGATGAGGTCGCCATGGACGATGTGATGCTCGCGATCGACGACGAACAGGCCCTGTTGGACATCATTCAGAAGGTGGCCAAATCCAGCAGTTTTGCCGTCACGGTCACGACGGATCCCGCGCTGTTCCGGTCGGCGCTGATCGCCCAGCCCCCGAGCGTGGTGTTGCTCGATCTCCAGATGCCGGATTGCGACGGGATCGAGTTGCTCCACGTGCTGGCCGACGCCCATTGCCGCGCGAAGATCATCCTGATGAGCGGCTTCGATGCCCGCGTCCTCGTGCTGGCCAGGCAGATTGGGCATGATCTCGGGCTCGATATGGGCGCCCCGCTGCCAAAACCGCTGCGGCCTGCCGACCTGCGGCAAATCCTGACCAAGGTGCGCGGCAAGAATTTCAGCGTCGATGCCGCCGGACTGAGGGAAGCGATCGAGAGCGATAGGCTCGAACTGTTCTACCAGCCCCTCGTGACCCTGAGTACCGGCGAAATCATCGGTTTCGAAGGGCTGGCGCGCTGGCGACACCCGGAATTCGGCATCATTCCGCCGGATCGATTCATCCCGTTGGCGGAGCGCGAGAACCTCATCAATCCCCTGACCGACCGGGTGCTGGAACTCGCCGTCGCGCAACTCGCGACCTGGCAGCGGCTTGGCATCGATGTCTTCGTGTCGGTCAATATCTCCGCGGCCAACATCGTCGCCGGACTGCCCGATCACCTGGCGCGGCTCTGTGCCCGCCACGCCATTCCGCCGCGCCTGCTGCGCCTGGAACTGACCGAAACCGCCGCCATGGGCAATCACGCGCTCATGCTGGAGATCCTGACCCGGATCCGCCTGAAGGGCTTCCAACTTGCGATCGACGACTTCGGCACCGGCTATTCCTCGCTGGTTCAACTGCACCGGCTGCCGTTTTCCGAACTCAAGATCGACCAGAGCTTCGTGCGCGAGATGGCGTCCTCCGAAGAAGCGAACCTGATCGTCGGCGCGATCGTCAATCTCGCGCATAGCCTGCATCTGGAACTGATTGCCGAAGGCATCGAGACCGAAGAGCTGATGGACCGGCTGATCCGGATGGGCTGCGAAACGGGCCAGGGCTATTTCTTCAGCCGGCCAATGCCCGCGATCGACGTACCGGCATGGCTGGCACAGCATCCGCCGCGCCCTACGGCCCTGGAAGCCCCCGCATCCCCAAAATAAATCCCAGCGATTTTGGGGATAAAACACCCTCCTCGATACGTTTGATAAGGGAGAGAAGCAGATCGAAAGGTCGCTCTTCCCCGAACCTGGAGGTTTTAGTCATGTCCGCCGAAACACCCCGCCGCCGCCACACTTGGATGAAGAAGATCGCCAATATCGTGATCTTCGGCACCATCGCCGGTGTGCTATCGGCCTGCTATGTCTATCCGGCTGGCCCTTACCGTCCGCATCCCTATTACTATGGCGGCTATTACCGCTAGCAGACGCTTTGCCGGAGGACCGGCTTGGTCGTAGGATCAGGCGCCTCCTCCGGTGAAAGCATGCCATGCCGCTCCGTCAGCCGCGTTCGCTCATCCTGGTCCTTTCGCTCGTCGCCACGGCGGCACAGGCGGCAGACGGGCTCGATCCGGCCGACGAGTCGTTCCGGGCCTCCAGCTATGCCCGGGCCTGGGCCGGACCGCTGAACGCGGACCAGGACTGGTCGAACCCGGCAAGCGGCCATAGCGGCCGGGTCCGGGCGACCAAGGAACGGCTCGATGCCGCCAGCCATCAGCCGTGTCGTGAAATTCGGGAAGAGGTGACCGCCGGCGCGCGGCCCGCGACCGGCTATGCCGTCGGCTGCCGCAGCCCGGACGGCGCCTGGCGCATCGTCCAGTCGAGTGCCGCATCATCGGCGGCGAGCACGACCAGTACCGTCGTTCCCGCCGACGTCACGCCCTATGTGGCACCCGCCGACATCAACGCAGCCGGCAGCGGCGGTAGTGGCGATCTGGCAGGACTACCGCCCCAGGTTCGCATTCTGGTACCGGGACGCGGTGCGGCCGGAGCGACACCGCCGGCGCCCCACTAACGGTAAAGCGATCAAACGACCAGATTGACGACCTGGCCGCGACCGCTGCTGTTGAGCGGCTGGGCGCCGGTCGACTTCGACGAGCCGGACGAATTGTTGGAGCTGCTCGACGCTTGCGCCTGCGGCTGCTTGTTCTGGACCTGGGTATTGGTATTGATCGGAGAGACCGGACCCTGGCCGACGCTCGAGATGCTCATGCTGTACTCGCCTAGAAGACCCGGCGGAGAGAGGCGACTTTGTCGCGGGTGCGCCGGCGATCAGGCAGGGATTTATCCCTTTCGACTGCCGACATATACAGCGACTCGGGGTTAAAAGTCCATGAAGGCTGGCGCGCGTGCCGGCACTAAAGCCGCTTGCCCGTCGCCCGATCGAACAGATGCAGCTGTCCGGGCGGAAAGCCCAGCGGCAGGCGCGTGCCGGTCGCAATCGGGGCGATGCCGTTCAGCCGGAGCTGCAGGGCCGGCCCGCCCTCGCCGAGCGTGCCATAGACGATCGTGTCGGCGCCCAGCAACTCGACCATGTCGACATGCAGATGCGCGGTGGCGTCGCTCTCGGGCGCCGGCACCAGATGTTCCGGCCGGATGCCGACCGTGACGCCCAAGCCGGCGGGCGCCGTCGCCGGCAGCACCGTACCGCCGATGAGCGTGACCCCGCCGCCCTCACCCGCCAGACCGTCGAGGAAATTCATCGCCGGCGAGCCGATGAAGCCGGCAACGAACAGACTGGCCGGCCGCTCGTAGAGCTCGATCGGCCGGCCGATCTGCTCGGCAACGCCGCCGTTCAGCACGATCAGCCGGTCGGCCAGCGTCATCGCCTCGGTCTGGTCGTGGGTGACATAGATCGAGGTCGTGCCCAGCCGCTGCTGCAGCCGCTTGATCTCGACCCGCATCTGCACGCGCAGCTTGGCGTCGAGGTTCGACAAGGGCTCGTCGAACAGGAATACCTGCGGCTCGCGCACGATGGCGCGGCCCATGGCGACGCGCTGGCGCTGGCCGCCGGACAATTGGCGGGGCGTGCGCTCCAGCAGCGCCCCCAGTTGCAGGATCTCGGCCGCCTTGTCGACACGGGCGCGGATCGCGTCTTTGGACAGGCCGCGGATCTTCAAGCCATAGGCCATGTTCTGGAACACGGTCATGTGCGGATAGAGCGCGTAATTCTGGAACACCATGGCGATGTCCCGGTCCTTGGGCTCGACCTGGTTCACCACCCGGTCGCCGATCGCGATGGTGCCGCCGGTGATCGCCTCCAGCCCCGCCACCATGCGCAGCAGGGTGGACTTGCCGCAGCCGGACGGGCCGACGATGACGACGAATTCGCCATCCGCGATCGCGCAATCGACGCCATGGATGACGGCATTGCCGCCATAGGATTTGGTGACGGCGGAGAGGGTGACGGTCGCCATGGGGGATGTTCTCGCTTATTTCTCGGCGTCGACCAGGCCTTTGACGAACCAGCGCTGCATCAGCAGCACCACGGCCGCCGGCGGCAGCATGGCCAGGATCGCCATGGCCATGACCAGATGCCAGGGCGTGTTGGCATCGACGGTCAGCATGCTTTTGATGCCGACGACCAAGGTCGTCATCGACGCGGTGTTGGTGATCAGCAGCGGCCAGAGATACTGGTTCCAGCCATAGACGAACAGGATGACGAACAGGGCGGCCAGATTGGTGCGCGACAGCGGCAGCAGCACGTCCCACATAAAACGCAGCGGCCCGGCGCCGTCGAGGCGCGCCGCCTCGATCAGTTCGTCCGGGATGGTCAGGAAGAATTGCCGGAACAGCAGCGTCGCCGTCGCCGACGCGATCAGCGGAATGGCGAGGCCGGCATAGGTGTCGATCAGGCCCAGCTTGGCGGTGACCTGGAACGTCGGCACGATGCGGACCTCGACCGGCAGCATCAGCGTCAGGAAGATCATCCAGAAGCAGAGCATCCGGCCGGGGAAGCGGAAGAACACGATGGCGTAGGCCGACAGGAACGAGATCAGCATTTTGCCGAGCGCGATCGACAGCGCCATCACCAGGCTGTTCAGCATCAGGCGCGCGACCGGCACGCCCGACAGCTGCGGCATGCCCTGGGCCAGCGCCGTCAGATAATTCTCGACGAAATGCCCGCCGGGCAGCAGCGGCATGTGGCCCGACAGGATCTCGGGCGTGGTCAGGGTCGAGCCGACGAAGGTGACGTAGATTGGAAACCCGACCAGCAGGAGGCCCAGCAGCAGCACGAGATGCGGCAGCCAGGCGAGATGTCCGGAGCGGCTTTCCATCAGTAATGCACCCGGCGCTCGACATAGCGGAACTGCACCGCGGTCAGCGCGATGACGATGATCATCAGCACGACCGACTGGGCGGACGAACCGCCCAGGTCGAGCCCGACCACGCCGTCGTAATAGACCTTGTAGATCAGGATCTCGGTCGCCTTGGATGGTCCGCCGCCGGTCACGGCATGGATGACGCCGAACGTCTCGAAGAAGGCATAGACCACATCGACCACGAACAGGAAGAAGGTGGTCGGCGACAAGAGCGGCAGCACGATGGTGCGGAAGCGATGCCAGCCGCCGGCCCCGTCGATCGCGGCCGCCTCGAGCAGGGATTTCGGAATCGCCTGCAGCCCGGCCAGGAAGAACAGGAAATTATAGCTGAGCTGCTTCCAGGCCGCGGCGACGATGACCAGCGCCAGCGCCTGGTTGCCGTCGAGTAGGAAGTTCCAATCGATCCCGGCCCAGCGCAGCGCATTGGCCAGCACGCCGACGCCCGGTGCGAACAGGAACAGCCACAGCACGCCGGCGATCGCCGGCGCCACCGCATAGGGCAGCATCAGCGCGGTTTTGTAGACCGCCGCGAAGCGCACGACCCGGTCGGCCATGACCGCCAGCAGCAGCGCCGGCAGCATGGCAAGCGCGGTCACCGCGACCGAGAAGAGCGCGGTGACCTTGAACGCGTGCAGATAGTCCGGATCGGCGAATAGGCTGGTGAAATTCTCGAACCCGACGAACAAAGTCGACAGGCCGAACGCATCCTGCTGCTGGGTCGAGAAATAGACCGCCTCGGCCGCCGGCCAGAAGAAGAAGACGAGCGTGACGGCAAGCTGCGGCGCGACCAGCAGGTAGGGCAGCAGCTTGCCGCCGAAGACGACGCGACGTTCCATGAAACGCTTTTCAGGTCAAATCGTTACGACGCGGTCTTCTCGAACTGCCGCAGCAGCACGTTGCCGCGGGTCACGGCGGTATCGAGCGCTTCCTTGGGCGTCTTGGTGCCGTTCAGCGCCGCCTCGATCTCCTCGGCGACCACGTCGCGGATCTGCGGCAGGTTGCCCAGGCGCAGGCCCTTGGAATTGTCGGTCGGCTCCTTGTTGGTCAGTTCCTTGACCGCGACGTCGAAGCCCGGATGCGACTGGTAGAAGCCATCCTTCTGGACCTGCTCGTAGGCGGCCTTGGTGATCGGCAGATAGCCGGTCGTCTCGTGCCACTGCACCTGGATCGGCGTCTGGCTGAGGAAGGTCAGGAACTTGGCGACACCCTTGTATTCCTCGGGCTTCTTGCCACCCATGACCCACAGGCTGGCGCCGCCGATGATGGTGTTCTGCGGCGCGCCGGCCACGTCCGGATAATAGGGCAGCGGGGCGACCGAGAACTCGAACTTGGCGTTCGCCTTGAAGATGCCGTAGGTGCCGGACGAGGTCTGGATCATGCCGCATTCGCCCGAGACGAACTTCGCCTCCGGCTCGGTCGTGCGGCCGGCATAGTCGAAGCTCTTGTCCTTGGCGGCATCGACCAGGTCCTGCAGATGGCGGATCTGCTGCGGCCCGTTGATTTCGAGCACGGCATCCTTGCCGCCGATGCCGTTCTGCTCGGTCGCGATCGGCAGGTTGTGCCAGGCGCTGAACACCTCGATCTGGGCCCAGGCCATCCAGCCGGTGGTGAAGCCGCAGGCGCTGCCCGACGCCTTCAGCTTCTTCGCGTCGTCGAAGAATTCCGGCCAGGTCTTGGGCGGCTTCGCCGGATCCAGCCCGGCCTTCTTGAAGGCGTCGTTGTTGATGTACATGACCGGGGTCGAGCTGTTGAACGGGAAGGACAGCAGCCGCCCCGCCGCGGTCGAGTAATAGCCGGTGATCGCCGGCAGATAGGCGAAGCGGTCGAATTTCTCGCCCGCGTCGGCC